>JACCDG011330135.1_pt1 | contig 83140 bp, 123 predicted proteins | sample 7442471 | NCBI WGS metagenome assembly JACCDG01 (sample SAMN15323444, study PRJNA562643) | freshwater metagenome | isolation source: river surface water | place: USA:Blue River Watershed | collected 2017-08-17 | reverse complement strand
TTGACCGTAAGCAGCAATGGCGTTGCCCTTGGTACAGATACAACTGGAAACTACGTATCAATAATAACTGGAACTGCAAATCAGGTGACCGTTTCAGGCTCGGGCAGCGAAACTGCCTCCGTAACGCTTAGTCTTCCACAGGACATCCATACATCAGCTAGCCCAACATTTGGAGCAATATCGGTTACTGGAAACGTAGTATCGCATGCTGTTCCGGAAACTGCGGCATCATTAACAAATGCTATTGACGGAAAGATTGTTGAAGTATCAGCCAGCACGGTTGCACTTACGACGACTGGTGGTTCATGGACAGATGGCACACAATTTACAGTTATATCTACGAATGCTTCTGGAACAACTGTAACTGCTGGAACTGGTACAACATTTAGAGCAGCTCCGCTAAATGGATCCAACGTAAAACTTAGAGCACAGTACTCATCAGCGACATTTATATATAAATCTAGTGGTGCATATTGGTACGTCATAGGCGATCTATCGAGCACGTGATATGTCGGTAAATAGAACATCTCAGCCAGCAAACAATGCTATTAAACCGGATGCCCCAACATCTGCATCTGCAACAGCATCTGGCGGAACAACTGCCGGAACATCTGGTTCTGTCAGTATTTCATTCACCCCATCAACAAATCCAGGAAAGGGGTCTGGTAATTATGTTGCAACATCTTCACCTGGTGGATTCACATCCAGTTCAGCAACATCTCCAATATCATTTGCATCTGGAGTCCTATCTGTTGGAACTTCGTACACCTTTTCAGTACTAAAACAATCAGGTTCGGGTGTTTCGTCTGATTCCGTATCATCAAACTCGGCAACTGCATTCAGCGTTCCAAACGCGCCAACATTAACTTTCACAAATACAGACGATACGGTTGATTGGTCTTGGGCTTCAAATGGGACAAATGGAAGCGCAATTACTCATTGGGAATATTCTGTATCAATAAATAATGGAACATATCCAACGAATACGGAAGTTGTTGTTGGTACAGCTGGGTATCCAGATACTATAAACAACTACAGAAACACAAACATTTATAAATTGCGTGTCCGTGCGAGAAATGCCGCAGGCTGGGGTCCATATTCTGAATCTTCAAATTCAACAGGGTGGACAAGAACCCTAGGGAATGAGATAACAGAAACTACATATGATGCGTACACAAATAGTGGATGTGATTCTTTGTGTTGCAATGGCTGCGGAACTCAAGCTTATCGCCGCAGAAAATACTCACAAAGGCAGACACGCACAGATACCTGGACAAGGGGCTCGAGTACAAATACAGAGTATGTAGTTGTCACAAACTATACCGGTGACACGAATGGCGATGGAACAGTAGACAATTGGGGCCTAGTAAGTACATATACGGACTGTGGAATAGATGGTAGTTGTGTCACTACCGCAACATCAACAGTAAGTGGATATGATGGGCAAATTGTCTACGTAGGAGGGACAGCAAACCGGGATTATAGAGTATATAACTCATACTTCGGTGCTTGGGCTGTATGTAATTCATCAGGAACATACACCTGGCAAGTTGGTCAATGTGGTGGGTCTTGCACATCGCAGAATTGTTTTGTATTCTCAACATCAATAACGCAATGTAATGCTTCCCCGTGTCAGACGTATACAGCTGTTGGTTATGCACAACTTGGTCTATGTGGAAACTTTGGATTTGGCTGCACTGGCGTTGCCTCATGTTGATAGCATAATCTAAATTAAATGAGGAGGCTATATGTCAAATAGTGAAATTAATTTCCGACAATTCACAGAAGATAACCCAAACTTTGCTCTGATTATAGACGGCGAAGTTGCTAGTAATTTTTCATTTCCATCCATAGAGCCGTTACCTGAAGTGATAGAAGGTTTAATTGCAATTTTTAAAAGTTCACCAACAATAGTAAAAACATTAGAATTCATTGAGCCTGGCTCTATGTGGGATGGCTCTCAATTTATACCACCAACATGAAATAACTTGGGTAGTATTCAAATATGAGTAAAACACCATGGCATGAGTGGAAAGAAAAACAGGAACAGAAAAGAACAACTGGAGGCAATGTAAGTCCAGTAGATTTCTTGAGGTCTGATACTGAGTTTGCCGACCCATACATACAAGAAGAGCGATATGAGACATGCTTGTCATGTGACAGGCTTACTCATATGACAAAGCAATGCAAGGAATGTGGTTGCTTTATGAAGTTGAAAGTAAAACTTGCTGAAGCAGTCTGCCCACTAGGCAAGTGGTAATTAATCTTCTGAAACTGGCCTAGCAGGGTCTTCTATAATCTGCGGTGCACCAATGCGTCCGCTGGCAATTGCCTCTTCGTACTTGCCTTCGCTATTGATGGTGTCTGTCATGACATTCGATGGAGATACTGCGGAGAATCCAGCAAGCCTGTCTGAAAGCGTCTTGACCTGAGCTGAGAGGATTATGTTCTCTGCCGTCAGTGAATTTACTTTCTTGAGCAGCTCATCAATTATCGTCTGCGGGCTGAGTTCCATGTCCAAAATTCTTCCTTACCTAAATGAGTTCTCTTACTAGATTTTCTCTGTAGTCTACATTTTTTTGAAAACACCAGAATCCATCGAACTCTCTTTCACCGGGAGAAAACCCACCTTTTGCCGAGTGTATCATTATGAATAAATCTGGAACAACAAAATCGCCTTCTTCGTATTCGTGGTACCAAACCATTGACTCATCTAGAAGTTGACTTCTCAGCCAACCGCGTACTTCTTCAAACATTTGATTATGTTCATCAGTTGGCTTTTTACCATCAACAGAAAAGAGTAAATGCTGGTGGCCCCACCTCTCGCAACATGGACAAAGCCTTAGAACTTCATATCCAAATGTTGGGTGATTTTGTATTGCATCATGAGCATTACTTGATACTTCGGTGTCCCCATCTATTGTCCAGATCTTTTCATCCATTTTCCCTACGCCTAATGAGAAGTTGAGCAACATGGCTTTATAGTCATCTGGAAATTTTTTTGCAAATATTGGGTAATGTATTAAGCGCGATCTCTTCATGAACTCATACATCTCTATCGGCATTGCTTCTACGAGAACAGATGCATCGACAAAGCCAGTCTGCCCAACAGAACTATCGCATTTAAAGTTTCTCATGTTCCAGCCAACGGCGTGCATGGTATGTTTTTTGTACATTCCTTCAAGGTGCCATGGATTTATTAGTCCCTGCTCAATGTTATCAACATCAAACGCAGAAGCTCTATCGTCGTAATTCTGGGTATATCTCCAGTCAACTTTTCTTCCGTCTTGAGCGACATATCCTGGCGTCCAATTGAAACCTCTTGAAATCTCAGAAAGAACATCCATACTTTTTTCTAAGTCAAGAAATGCACCCCTAAAGCAAATAATTCCCAGATCCCTCATGACCTCAAAATATTTTTCTGAGTTCTCTCTTATGTCTTTAACACCATTGAAATCAAAGACATACTGATTCTTTGAATTAATCTTCCTCATACTCGAGCCTCGTTCCAGTTGGCGGACCCTCAACTGAGCGGCACTGTGAAATTACAGTGTTGTTATGTAAGCCAAGTTCCCTCTCAACTGAATCATCGAAATGAGAGTATCCAGACTTAGAGAACTTCTCTGCATCTTGGTAAACAAACGGGAGATACACGGGTGGGAGCCAGTCCGTGCTCTCCTGGGCTTCCCTGACCTCATCATTCTTTGCAATACCGTGACCAAACTGGGCAAGATATGTATACCTCTCGCCACTCCTAATAGGAGCAACAGCATGCGTACCAACATAGTTTGCTGGGAAGAATACAATGTCACCCGTATTCGGCTTCAATGTAACGTCAGCATAAGGGAACCTAAACTCCCCACCCTCGTATGAATCATTGAAATATATTATTGCGTTCACAACCTGGTACATGGCTACTTCTCTCTGAGAGAAATACCTCTGTCCATCCAGAACCCTGAAGTTTGTATCGTTGTCATTGTGCATGCCCAGGGAAGCACCGGGAAGATATTTAAGGACGTGGCCGCGACCTTTCCACCAAATTGTGTTAAGTATCAAGGGGTGGATATCTATGTACCTCATAAGACACAGATACAAGGCACGCTCGCAGTCGTTAAAGAATTTCACAATGTCTGGATCGGTGTATTCCTCAACCGGTCCTGGCATTCCAAATCCACCAAGCCTCAGTGGTAAGGCTAAAAGATTTTCATAAGATTGCTCATTTCCTTCAAAGTCACGAGCTTTCTTTACTCCGTTTTCCTCGTAAATCTCCAAACCACAACTTGGGACATATGAGTACTCATCAATGTATGGGAGGAGTTTCGACTGTGGTACGTCAATGACGGACTTAAACTGCATTATTCCAGCTCCGTGATTAACGTAATTAATCCTGCTGACTTCTTCGCAGCCCGTTGATCCTAGCTTTGGTATTTCTAGGTGCTTTATATCTAGCTTCATTTTTGCCTCTGTGTGAAAAGTTAGCTAACCCTTTTTGCCACAGTCAAGCCTACATCATAAGGCAAGTGGTATGAGATGAAATCCCCCCGGCTTGCTATATATTTACCATAATCTAGAAACTCAGATGTAATTTCGGAATCTGCTGTCATATACAGCATTCCATAATCAGATGCATCTGACAGGACGAATACCCCACCAATTTTTACTGAATTCATTAGAGATTCAAGAACATCTATTGATGGCCTATTTATTCCGAAACCAGTGGCTCGAACAACGTCATATGCATATGAGGTTTCTCCAGAAACAATATCTATTAAATCAACTGCCGAGTATCTGATATCTGGATACTCGGCAAGTTTTTGAGCATCCAGATAAAAACTTTCAAAATAATATAAATCAATATTATTAATAAATGTAAATTCTTTTGTTCTATCAGACATGTAATCCATCATGAATAACCATGGGAACTGCATGTATGTCAGTACCTTTTTAGGGTTTTCAACTGTGCCATCTGAAATCAAAAGGTCATACCACATCTTTATTTGAGATATGTTTTGCCATACAACATGAGCTAGTTCATCATTGACGGAAATCATTGCTTCATGCCAATGCGCTTCTATGTCGGACCCTACGGCCACTGCCCTTCTATCTATGGATACCAGTTCATGAAACTGCTTTATCTTTTTAGCATAGTCGGACAGGTCTGATATTTCTTCGGAAAAAAAATCATCCAATCCAGCCCTAGAAAGTCTTCTGGATATGCGCGCTCTATCAACCCAGCCCCTAGCCATTTTGTTCTGCCTTTATATATTTAGCTATTTTGAGCCAACGATTGTTTCTTCTGAGAAGTAGGCTTAGTTTGCTGAAATTTTTATTTATATAAAACTCATAACCTGGTTTTATTCCAGAAATTATGCTGTCAACCTCTATTGAGCTCCTTTGAAGCGGAAAAGATTTTTTTAACTCTTCCAGTATTTCATCTATCTCGTATTCACCAACCTTGCTGCCATCCATTCCGGAAATAAACATGATGGTTGACATTTCTACTTCTATTTCATCTATTGCATTTTCAACAGAAAATGTCTTATTGCTAGTTTCCCAAGAATTTCTTATTGACATAAAAATTCACCCTTTCGCACTCTCTAGAACTAAATAGTAAATTGGTTCATTGGAGTGATTAAGTGAATTATTCGACTCCGAGTACATCGGGCATCTAATTATGTAACTATCTGATGAAAAAACTGGGCAATTAACTGAAGAATCCCAAGAAATGGTATCTTCTGTCCTGTCAATTGCTGGTTCTGGCGAAAATACCTTTCCAGCTGGGGAAATAGTTGTCTTCGCCCTTGATATGCCAAGATGACTGTTGTATCCAGTTATAAACATCCCATTCAATTGAGCTGATTCCTCAAGAGTCCTAGCCCCAGATGCTATTTCTAAAATCTCTTTTGAGATTTTCATCAGCGAATACCATCTATGATGCTTAGTTGTTTTTTGAGACAATTTAGTGCTGATTCTAGTTGCGGAACAGTATCTGATGCATATGAATTTAGTTCTGGTATGCCTATGTCTATTTCCTCATCTATATTTTCAGGGTTAATGCCAAGCATCAGACAAAGCATGTAACTCGAATATTCTAAATACTGGAGTGCTTCATTTTTCGCTGTAGAAATTTGATTTTCAGAAAGTGCCATGTTATTTCGCCTCGTTAAAACTCTCCGTATTTACCACAGAATGTACAGCTTACTTTTCCGTCCTCATTTGGTGAATCGCAACCGAAAACCTGGTTACAACTTGAGCACCAATGGAAGTGCCCGTTCGTAATCCAATTTCTTGAAGATGTTTCTTTTTCTTCTTTTACTTGATCTAGCTTTCCCAGCAATATTACGTGCTTTCTAATATGGTACTCGAGCATCTCAGCAACTGGCCTAAGTCTCTCCAGCTTGTCTCCGCCAGTTGCCACAGCTCTTGAAGTGAAGAAAACTGGCTGACCATCATATTCTGCTGTTTTTATTACTGGGGTATTGTCAATAACCTCTTGGACTATACCGATATCTTCTTTTTTCCAATCTTCGGAGATTGAATCCGGATCTATGCCAAGAGATTCGCACAATTCAAAAATACGCCTGGCATTCTCTACGATTTCCCTTCCAGCTATGCGTAGCCTGACTTCCTCGTGTACGTAGCGAGAAGCTGGGGTATCTGGTGTTTCACTCATTTTGCTGACCTACGAGAGTGCTTCCAGCTGATTCTTTGCTGAGAAGTATCTCTTTAGATGAAATTCAAGTAACTCCGCAGATGCCCAGAGGAATTCTGTTTCTTGAATCCCTGAATCAGAGGCTTTCCAACCTTCCTGCAATGTGTCTGGATCAATTAGTGCCTCTATTGCAATTCTAAAAACTTCCGAGCTTGCTTGCTCCATCGCCCTTTGCAATATCTCTTTCTTTGAGTCTGATGGGACAATTGCACTTATGTTAAATGTGGCCATAGGCTCTCTCCTGTGCGTAAGATTTGCGCAAATCTACTGCCAACATTTTACTACGGAAAGGCCTTATTCGTAGTAGAACTCACCAGTGTTAAGCGCTGTTGGTGGCAGATTTCTATGCCACACATTGACAACCATGACGTTTCTCTTTCCGGACATTGCTGGAGTAGTCCCATGCAAAACGTGTCCGGCATCAAAGATAATTAGCCTATTTGCTTTACAGGCAATTCTTTCCCTCTTCGATATATCAACTAGTAGTGGTGCGACAATTTTCTGCTCAAGAGCATTTTCACTAAAATCATCTATTACCGATGGATACATTTCAAGAAATCCACCGTTATCGGCATCTGTTTCTGGACCGTAATAGACGCACCCTATCCTTGGTCCAGTGAGGACTTTCGTCTTGGCGTACCTGAAAGTATCCTCGTCAACGTGTGGCCCAAGATACTGACCAGCATTGAATGTCCTCGTCCAGTACTCAAAACCACATAAATCGTCCAGTGGGAATGGAAGATTATTTTCCCATATCTTCTTTACAACTTCTTGCCTGATGGTCCTCGGCTGAGACTTGTGCCACCCATCCCAAAACATGTATGGGGCAAAACAGTCGGACTGCTCACTGTGGTAAGAATTTATTTCCGAAGCAATTCTTTCATCATCACCCATTGATCTGGGGAAAAATGAGTGATCATTGATTATTTTCAGACAAGTATCTTTGTCTAGGAAGTTATCGATTACTTTCATTTGATTTAGAACATATCATATTGGCTTTATCTGGCCACTAACGCTTCCATGCCCAAAGAATTCAAGGTAGGAAATCCTGACGCCTGACTCAACGGGTCGTACTGCATGACTGCCAAGAAATCCGGAAGGGTAGATAATTAGTGTCCCATTTTCAGGTTTAAATACCTTGCTTATATACTTAAACTCCAACTCGCCACCTTCGCACCTATCCGAAAGAATCAGCGACATCGACAGAACATTAAAAATTGGATTCTCGTTCTTACCAGCAGTACCTATTGCATTATCGTGATGCATACCCATGCCCGCGCTAGGTGGGTAAGAGGCTATATGCGCATCCGTTCTCCATTGAAGACAGTCGTATACCTCTGGGTATATCCCGCGATATGCGTTAATGCACTTTGAAACACATATCTCTATGTCGTTATATAAATTGATATCTTCTTTTGGTGATGACTCGTTGAACAGTTTCAGATATCTGCGCGGAGCTTGGTCCACCTGTGATTTTGTAAATCTATACCCGCCCCTATTTACGTAAAAGCCCTCATCGTCTATGTAGTAATCCTGCGGCTCGTCGGCTTCTCTTCTCATCATGTATTCATCAATAAACTTATTGTCTATATTGAGGGCATTGGGAAACTCAACAACCCCATACCCATGGTTGATATGAGGCATGCAGTTTGTTCTGTCTGCAACTTCTCTTTGTCTCTTTATTTCTTTAGCTGAGATTTCTGAAACTTTGCATTCAAATATTTCGCCATTAAATATTTGACTAATATTCCCAGCATCTTGGCCGAATAGGTAAAGTGTCCTTTCGCCATTTGGATCACTTTCGTGCGGATAAGGCCACCCGTATATTGATGCATCTACATAACTGATTCCAGCATTATTGAGCATCTCCGAAAGATGATCTTCGTGTGATGCATCTCCAATGTGATTTGCATCTACATAAATTCCAGAAAATTTTGCGTCTATTACAGATTTTGCATTGGGCATAACTCCAGCACCCATACATATTGAAACAATTACATCACACTCTGTAGACATTTTTTCAATAGTGACCAAATCTATAAGATCACCGCTTTTCGCACGGTCAATACTGGTATTTGATCTTCCCAATGAAGCCCAGTAAACATCGTGACCATTGCGCTTTGCTGCTGTAGCTAGCGAATATCCCATTTTACCCGTATGGAGTATTCCAACCTTCATCAGTGATCTCCGTTATCTTTTAGCTTGTACCCAGTTGTCATGTAGATATTCGAGGAAATCCTTGCTGCCTCAGGGTTCGCAATTGGGTCAATGACATTTTCAAGAACATCATTATTTGGCGTTCCCTGGCAATACCAGCCAAGGTAGGAATACCTTGTTCCAGATGTAACTGGCTGAACCTCGTGAGCTGCAACGTAATTTGAAGGAAAAAATATTACAGAACCCTTTTTAGGCTTTATCGTTATATCGAGGTAGTTGAAGTAGTGATGGCCGCCGGTAAATCCAGTTCCATCGTTCTCTTCTTCGGTGTCAAAGCAGTCATTGATGTATGCGACTGTTGAAACTATATTTCTAGTTGCAAGTTGATCTTTTGGATGTGGCTTTCCATATTCATATTCTGTTTGAATATCTGCGTGAAGACCAAGGAATGAACCTTTTGGATAGGCAACTATATGGCCACGTATTCTCCACCAAATACATTTTCCTGCTAGTGGGAATTTCCTCAGATAGTCTTGCAAGCATGAGTCTTTGACATCTTCTAGATAGTCAATTGTCTCCTGGACCCTTTTATCTGAATTTTGATGGATCAAACTTCCACGCCAGGGCATTACGTCAATAGAGTCTTTTTTAAAGAAGTAGTTACTCTTATTTATGTAGCCATCTTCCCCAGTGATTGGATCAGCCCCAGGGGTGTACATTGCGTCACGCTCTTGGGCTAGGGTTGCATGACAAAAATTCCTAACCCACTCCCAGTCAAGCGAAAATACTTCTTCGTAAAGAACCACACCGCCGCCAAGATGTTTACCGATCACGTTCATACTCACCAAGATCAATCATGTATTGCATGTAGTCAATGATTCTTTCAATCAATTTTTTTCTATCCTCATTCGACTGAATGTGATTGAAGCATCCATAAACGCTATCTATTGCGAATTGCACAAGAAAGTCTTCTGGTGGCGGAGACCCATTGAATTGCTCGTATTCGAAGAATGAAAGATTATGGTAATCCCATGGCCTAAATTTCAGTTTTCTTTGATGTGGAAACCAGCATGGGTAATGCCAGGCATGACCAGCATGCCGCATATCTGGGTGCATCTCAACGAGTGTTTTTACAAGTTGGACTGGTGCTGGTCTTCCGTCCTCGTATGGCTCGGTTCGGAATAAGTCATCGTCCGGCCCAAAACATCTTTCAAGATCGCCATTTTGGGTGAATAAGAACTTTTGCCCAGATAGTGGCAGTCCTGGAAGGTATGCCCTTGAAAACCTACGCATTCTGTCTTCAGATTTATCACTACCAACCCATGGTTCAACTGCAATAACTTTAAAGTCTTCATTGCCTATTGAATTCTGGAAATCTATTACGTCATTTGGGATGGACCCATCTTCCGAATAAACAAACATTGTAACTTTTTGATACAGGTGTGAATATTCGCTCAGCGCATAGATACCCTTTGTAAATACAAGTGGGATATGGTCAGGGTTTGGCCCTACTGTATTGTCTCTCTCTACACCCTCTATGCTCCACGTATCCCCAAAGTCAGAATTTACCACTATCTTTCTATTCGGCTCATACTTGGGTTTCTCTTTGCCAACTTCGCATCTAGTGAATACCCTTTGATCATGCGACCAGCCAGGTGAAAAGGAGTGGAGAACTGCCCTGTTATCCCAGATAATAAGGTCACCCTCGCCCCACCACCATGTGTAACGAAGTTCCGGATTCGTCAACTGTTCCTGCATGTATTTCTTCAGATCGATAAACCACTGTGTATTATCATCTGAGTCAAGTCTCATGTCATGGCCAGACCAAAAAAGCATAGTCTCACCAGTGCACGGATGAGTCCTGAGCGCCGGGTGCTTGGGGAGTTCGTCTGTTGATTCGCCAACAAAACCAGTTGCATTTATTAGATATGCATTTTCTAGATAGGGCTTTATGTGGTCAGGACAGTCCCTATATGCGTTGACGAGACTGTAAACATGAGTTTGACCAACATCATTTGAACATGTGAATTTATCCATTCTCACGCCCGTGTAGGAAGGAACCTCTTCGAGAAATGGGTTATCCATATGCCACTGCGAATTTATAAACCACTCAATATCTTCTGTCTGTGTATTCAAGTTTCCGGCGTGCTTTTGATCAAAGAGTAAGCCGGGCATTAATGAAGAGTAATCATTATCGCCCTTGTATATGTGGCGCATGATCTCGCAGAACTCTTCATCGCTTGGATTAAGGCCTACAAATCCGATCATCTTGTTTCTTACTAATATTTCACCAAAATAATCAGCATCATCGATTACCTGTTTCGGCGTGACGCCACGAACCTTGAAACCCAGATTTCCCAACCTAAGTCCAGCAGCAATGCCGCCTTTTAGTTTTTTCACTTCGGCTCATCCAATCTCATATGACCATCGTGTCGCGGGCCTATTTGTTGACCCTTTTCGTCCAGACCAGTCCTTATTCCGCCCATCCATGTCCAAGGCTGCTCTGTGACTTTCCTCATCTTCGCCTCCCCGTACGCGGCTCTAGCGTCCATTAGCTCCGGCTTGTCCCAGTAGTTCTCTACTTCGAATTCAACTGCTGGCATTAAGGATGTGTCGTAGAACTGGAAAAACATAAATGGCATTCCAGATGGGAATGTTACTGGCTCTCCAACTTTGGTTATTTTCCAATTCATATTGAACTCATCTGGCCACCAATCTGATGGAATTGTCGCGGTGAGTGGGACAGCTCCGTCAATAAAGTAATTTGGAGCACCAGATACCCATGTCCATATGTTTTTTGGTGTAGAGAATGTCCATCCAGTCGTGAATGACATGATGCCAACAATGCTTGGCATTACTATAGCTTTTTGGTACTCGTGACCATCAGATTGGAACGTTGCAAACTCACCAGAGAGAACCCTGGGGACAGACTGGCCACCATCCCACTGAACAACAACATCATGCTGCAGAACCATTTCCCACCCAGACGTGTTTGCCTCTGTAAGTGGAAGACATTTGTATGCATGTTTGTTGTATGTATCATCCATCCAGTCTCGCCTAACTAGGCACTGCCGTATTTGTGGCGGATTCTGATGAGTCCTAGTCAGGGATACTTTCATGAAATATTGGAAACCTGACCCGATGCGGAGGCAAGGCCAGAGGTTGCTGACACATTTGCTCCATAGCTCCCAGTCTGATGATTCCTATCGTTGTAGTCATACATTGTGACTGCTGAGTACTTCGTACCCTTTGTCACAGGCATTGAGGCGTGTGCGTAGATGAAATCAGACGGGTGGATGATTACATCGCCCATTTCTGGGAAAAATTTAAGGCCCTGATATGGCATGTAGTAATCGCCACCCTCATAACCGCCATTGATGTACCCGATTGCAGAAACTGCACAACTATAAGAAAATCCAGAGTCCGGGTGCACAGAAAAGTGCTGCCCCTCTCCGTATTTTACAAAGTTTGTAGCCTCTTCATATTCAAGAGAAAGGTTGTACAGCCCAGAGTAATGTTTTACACACTCCCTTACCCCAGAGATTACCTCCTCGTACACCAACCCAAGATCTAGGTAGTTTTCATCAGTAATTGGCAAATCACTCTGTCGCATCTTGAAGTCAAAGCAATCTCTGTAATCCTTCATAATTACTTGATCGCCAACCATTGCTTGATTCCACTTATACCTATCGCTTGTGCTGTTAGCGAGAACGGCCTCAAGCCTCTCTACAAAGTTCGAATCAGATGGCCAAACATTTTTATAAAGAACGATTCCAGCATTTGCGTGGCCAAGATATCCAGCTACTTCCATTTTATTCTCTCCCTAGTTTTGTGATTGTGTAAAAAGAAGGCGTTGTCCAGCGCTCCCCGGAGGTGATCTCCTTGACGCCATGCAGGTAATTTATATCCCCTGGATGTGCAACTGCTAGCCCTGGTTTTATTGGAACTTCTATATCGTGCTGTGGGTAGTATATTTCTCCCCCACTGAACTGGTCGTTCCAGTAAATTACAGAATTTAAGTCATATGTCGGGAATGGGTTTGGTGTTCCATCATTCAGCTGTTTGTCGGCGTGTGGCGACTGAGAATTTCCAGGCAACCACCTGATAAGAACTGGCGGCCTGCAGGAAACCGTAACGTCATATTTTTCCGATATAGCATAAGCCATTTTATTTATGTACTTATCTATGAGGCTGAATATGCCTGGAGATATCCTTCTTAAAATATCTCCGCTGCACATCCTGTCGCGCCAATAAGATGAGTCATATATGCACGTTCCATCCTCGTTGAACTCATCTTCTTTACCGTTTTCCCATTCAGATATCTGTGGGAAAAATCTTTGAATTATCTCAATATCTTCTTTATCAACAAAATTTTCTATTATCAAAATGTTGTCACTAGAGCTTCCAAAATGCCCTGGTTGAACAAGTGATTTTTCTTCAAAGCTGATCATCGGAGCCCAATACTACAGGATCAGTAAAAAACTTGCGACCCTCCACCGAGTATTGCTATTTCCTTATTTGCTTTTGCCCAGATTCTTGCATCATGCTCATCATTTAGCAAAGGTTGATTTTTTATATTTAAACTTGTATTCAAAAGAATTGGCACTCCAGAAAGTTGGTTCCATTTTTTCAGAACGCTATATAGACCAGGATGCTGATCCATGGTCACCGTCTGAACCCTACTTGTCCCATCGGCATGAACTACTGCGGGTATCAAAGAAGGCTTTTTGCATTTAACAGCAAACTGCATGTATGGGGATTCCCAGTCAATCTCAAACCACTCAGAAGCATGCTCGGCCATCACGACTGGAGCAAATGGTCTAAATTTTTCCCTATGCTTTATTTTGTTTACGGCATCTTTATTGCCATGGGTCCTTGGGTCCGCAAGAATGCTTCTATTCCCTAGTGCACGTGGCCCAAACTCAGCCCTACCGGAGGCGACAGCAACTATCCCATGATCTAGGAGTTCATTAATTATCTTTGCTACGGGATAACTGCCTGGAATGTTTCTCCCCGTATATGGGCCAACCCACTCAACATGTCTTCCAAGATGTGCAAGCGCAGCACCAAGGCTAGACCCAGCGTCCCCCGGGTTTGGCATTATCCATACATCATCCCACATATTGCTAATTAATGTATTTGCCTTACAATTGAGGGCGCATCCACCCATGAAAACAAGATTTTTCGATGAAGATATATTCTGAGCAAATTCCATTATCTCCATAAGTCTTTTTTCGTAAACAGACTGAACAGATGCTGCAATGTCATATCTATCTTGATCGGAAAGAATCTCAAAACCCCAATCAGTAATACCTTTATGCATACTTAATGGCTGATGAGTGAAGTTTGGAAAATAAGAATCCACATTTGATATAAACCTATTTTCATCACCGAATGCAGCCATTCCCATCAATATGTATTCTTCTTTCCCTGGCTCGAGCCCTAGCAGGTGGGTGAATGCGCTATAGAAAAGACCAAAAGATACAGGATACTTCAGTGAGAACTTTTTGCTAATTTGATTACCACTTGCGCTCCATATCGTTGCTGTTTCAAACTCCCCAATAGCATCTATTACAACAATTGTTGCATCTTTGAACGATGATGTGTAGTAACCGGCAGCAGCGTGAGAAAAGTGGTGACCGTATTGGCTTTCCCTTATCGAGTCTAAGTTAGCAAATTTATTTTTGTACAAATTTTTATACTCACCATTTATTCCACCGAATACTGCTCGCCTCAGTCTTTTGAGCATTCTTTTTTCAAAATATGCGATTGATGAAGGATTGCCATACTCAAGAGCATCTTCGATCAGTTCCGGTGATATGGAAAATGAGTTTTTGATCTTGTCGTAACGTTCCGAATGCGCAGCAAACTTTATTTGGCCATCAACAATGACGCTCAGCGCGGCATCGTGGGATGAATCATTGATTCCCCATATGATTCTATTTTTCATGTTTATATGTTAGTAAAGATAGAAATCTTTATCTGTTTTATTATTTTTTTTCTTAAAAATTAAAACTTTTATTCTTGAACGTAGTAATGAAAAACGAGTAGAAACTCTAAAGATCATTACTCTTATTTTCTTTGCAGATATCAAGGCATTTCCTCCAGTATCGAAGCTGGTATTTCAACGTCAAGCATTTGTTCAGCATAGTGTATTTGATCATGCAGCCCTGGGTGCATGCTGTTTATCGACTTATACCAAAACTTTTCTTGATTTTTGGTTAGTGGAATATGGTCACATGTTTCAAGTCTCGATGAAGCACCATGCCTTCTCCATTTTCCCTCACCACCCAGCTCTGTTTCCATATCTCTAAATTTATCGATATAGCTAGTTGATGTTTCTAGGCGTAATTCTGGATTTCTTTTTATCGTAAAGACATTGTGCGAATCAGCAAGGGCTGGGTAATTTGAGTGAAACCAAGTCATACATTCAAAACTCACATCCATTGACTGAAAGCACCTTCTGAGTGAGTGTAGTGCTGACATATTCGAGAACGAAACAGCATCTGGAGACGGCACATGCTTTCTTCCGTTGTGATCGATTAGACGCAATGGCTCATGCCCTGACTGCATATTACTATGAGTGTATGATTCGTAAGTTTTCTCCCAATACCCATGCCCAAAAACGATCCTCTCGTCTTCTGCTAAGCCATCACCCTCGTACCCGAATATGTGGAGTTCAACATTTCTTACCCAAGAGTAAGGAAACCATAATCTGTATGGATCTGGCATTAGCGCCAAGACACTTTTCGGCTTCCCAAATCTTGCCGAAGCATCCATCGTTAATGCTGCTATCTTCCTATATCCAGCACCTATCTCTGAGTAGTTATTAACAGTCTTGCCAGTGAATGTCTCCACTATTGATGGCCACGAATAATCTACAGGTAAACCCTTTGAGACCGTATAGGAACAACCAATGCATGCATAATATGGGTCTTCCACAAATTTTTTGCGTAAATAAGGCGATAGTTCTCCTTCAAAGTTGACAATTCCATTGTCGGTAACGTATTCGTATGATGTGTTTTTACTTATTAAAGACTTCTTCATTACTTCGTCATAAAATGCCGTTTCGTATATAGAAGAAAAAGCACTATCTGCTGCATATTTGGAGTAGAAAGAGAGAGCATAAAGCTCACTTGGGCTCAGCAGTTGGGTCTTTATATTTTTCATCTTCTTGCTCTTCTGTTACTTTTCCCGGAAGTAGTTCTGGATCAACTGAATCTATATATTTCTGCGGAATTACTTTCCATATCTGCTCAGGATTATCTACTCTCTTCCACCAATTTTTATAAATCTCGTTCACAAGGCTTAGGCAGATAGACCTCACTCCTGGCCAGAAAAGCGTAATTGTCATCCTCTCTCCGGATACCAACCTGGTTACACCGTGTGTATAAAAATGATTTGCCGGAAACGTAATGACATCGCCGGCAGAGGGTTTTATTTTGTAATCAAGATAGTTAAAGAAAAACTCCCCGCCTTCATAATCATCAGTTAGGTACACAACTGATGCATAGTCGTTGAAATGCTCAGATATTGGAACAGGAGGTTCTTCCCATCCCCTTTCTTCGATTATCAATTCACCCCATGGGTGACCGCTGTCATTGTGTGACTTTATCTCGTCACCTACCATCCATCTGTTATACGACAGGTTTGTAGGGATAAACAAAAGCTGAGCATAATGCTGCTCAATTTCCCTATGTATCTTATTTTTTATTTTCCTATCTATATTTAGCAAGTCTGGATGTTCGCCTTTTTCATTGCTAAGTGTGTAGTGTTGCCTTATGTCTGGGTAGTACTTTTCTTGCTTAACCCAATCCGACTCACCAAGAAGCAAATTCCTGAAAACTGAAAGCTCTTCTTCAGTAATAAAATTTTCCATTACATGAAGCTGCGAAGGCCTTTTCCCGTACTCTACTCTTTTACCCATCATGGCATCTTTTCTAGAAAATCATTTCCTATTTTTAGACCGAGAAGGTGTTCTGCGAAATGTATTTGATCATGAATGCCTGGATGTCTTCCAACATCATTAGCAACACTCCACCACATTTTTTGATAATCGGTTTGCGGTAAATGGTCACACTCTTCGCCAATACCAAGCCTTCTCCATGGAAGTCTATATATTTCACTAATTCCTATTTCCTGATCCCACCATATCTCATTCATTTTAGTTGAGCTTCTTATCAGGGTGTCTGATTTCGTAATTTTTGTATTATTTTCAAATACTTTTGCCGGAACGTAGTTTTTTTCATAATAACTAATTTGTGAGAATAAATTGTTTAGTTCATTATCCCATGATGAAAACTTGAAATTAATTTTATTCATGCTGCAGTAGTGCAACATCATCTCCAGGGCAGTAAAGCTATTAAAGATCGTTAAGTCAACACATGATGTTGTTTTCCTGCCATTGCTACCTGTAAATACAAATGGTTTTAATGTTTCCGGCCTGTCATCACTGGCCAGCGCAGAGTGGCGAACGTCTAGGAAGTATTCATCTACATCCGTATGCCATGATGCATGGATTGTGTGGTTCTTGTCGTTCGTAAAATCAGAGTATGAATTTACTGACCACATTCGATAAACATCTGGGAATATTGCTAAAACATTTTGAGGGACACCAAATTCAGCAAATGAGTCAAATGCAATGGAGCATAGAAACTCAATACCAGCACCAGGTGAGGACAGATTATTGACTTTTGCCCCAGTAAATTCTCTAATAATTGAAGGCCAGGAGTATTCCTCCACTAGACCCATTGCTACAGTGCATGAACACCCGATGCACACAAAGTCTGGATTCTTCTCAAGACTCCTTCTTCCCCACGGCAAGATATTTCCATCAAAATCAGTTATTCCGCATAGATTTTTCCCTGTATATGGTCTTTGACTATCTATGGGTTCTCTACACTCTTCATATATCAGTGAAAAAGGGTTTTCTACATTTTTGTCAAAAGAATAAACTATTGGATCTTCTGTATATTTTTTTTGCCCATTTGACATATTGCGATATTACTTCACCCAGAGGTCGCTTGTGTACTTACTAATAGCCCAATGTCGCTTACTGGTACCATTCGAAATATGAATTTTGATCTCTCGTATAAAGAAATATATCCAAAAATTTTTGTTTATAATAATTTACTTCCAAATAATAACCATATATGTTCGATACTCAGAAAATCTCTTGATTCATCCAATGGATATTATCACTTTGGCGAATGGAAGGACTGGTATGGATTTGGAAGGCTATGTGAACCAAAACAATATGATGCTGACAATACGGATTTTACAAACCCAATGTACGATCACGAGAGATCAGTAGAGCAGCAGCTTCAGAATGTTATTAGTTCTGCATTTTCCCACTATGTCGGCATAAATTCTGTACCGATTCCTCCTAAATCAATAATTTCGAGGGTTAGTTTTGCTGCATACTACGAGGGGGTGGAAACGGGAAATGGAAACGTTATGCAGTACCACACCGACTACATAGTTAGTCAACATTTCAGTAGATTCGAAAACTTCCTCCTCACCTGCACCATCTACATCAATGACGACTATGAGGGTGGTGAGATTAGGTTTACAAGTCTTAGTGGTGACTTAATCGACTACAAGCCACAAGCTGGAGACGTTGTGGTTTTCCCATCTGGCTCACCACTTTTCCCAGGGAGGGAACCATACTTTCATGCAGTAAAGGCGGTAAGTAAGGGAACAAAGTTTCTAATACGTTCTTTTGTTAAATACCAACAAGAGGGGTCAAAAGAGTGGTTGCTAAATGAGGAAATTTACGGGAGAGAGAAATGGATGGAACTCGAGCAGGAAAGAGCTTTAAGCACTGCCGGAAGAGTGTCTAACCAGTTACAGATGATCAATGGCGTGAAGCACTACTCTCAGTACCTAGTTGATGCCTTCGGTTTTGATGAAGAAGACAAGAAAAAGATGGGTTATGAAATCGGTGGCTTTTATGAATAGAGAGTTCAATTAGTTATTCAAGCTTAAGTAGGTATCAATATCCCTACTAATTATATCGAGCGATAAGCCTATGCCGAATTTTTGCTTTGAGCTGGGCCACTTTTCTCCATCTTCAGAAACCTTTGGAGAATGGTCCCTCCTGCCGTCCGGCTTGTAGTGCTCTTCCACCCAGGGGAATGTTTCGTTAGTAACGCCACGCTCGCCAAGTAGAAACCCATTGGCATATCTTTTAATTCTTTTTCCGTCTCTGCTTATTAAGAACTTTTCAAAGTTCCCCCTAAGTGGAGCAAATGATTTTGCATTCTCTGGCTTTTTGACTGGCTCCGCATATGACCAGGATATTTCTTCATCATGATAAGGGACGCCATTATTAGACATGTCTGCAGAAAAAGCTCCAGTTAAGTATTTCCATAACTCATGCTGATCTTGAAGTTTTATTGAGCCAGGAACGTAGCTCTCATCGTACGTATGCTTATCATGTCTACCGTTTGTCAGTTCAGTGAACTCATAGGTTGTTCCGAAGTTTTCTTCGGCATACTTCTTTGCAAGTTGGCCAGGAGTTATGTCTAGATTGTTTTCTTTTATAAATGAATCTAGGCCATTTTGAAATTCCGGGTATCCGTGACAAACAAAATCATCTACTGTTACAGCAATTATTGAGAAGTCTGGTTCTGCTGAGTATTTTTGGTTTAATTGCTCAAGCACTGAGTGTTGCGGAATGTTCCCACATCCAGCTGCAACATTGAATAGAAGAGTTACTTTTCCTTTTCTATTCTGCAAAATATGTGGATTTAGACCATCAGATGATGCAACCTGAATGTCGTATATGCAGACAGGGAGTCTTATCTCATCAACAATCTGTTCCGATATTGGATAACTAATTTGCTCTAGCTGAGTCATGTCTACTTGAAGCTTGGTGGGAAATGGGGTGGGAAGTGGGGTGGGAAAAATGGAGGGAAGTGGGGCGGGAAATGCGGAGGGAAATGCGGAGGGAAAAACGGTGGGAAATGCGGTGGAAAGTGAGGCGGAAAGTGGGGCGGGAAAAATGGAGGGAAGAACGGAGGGAAGAACGGAGGGAAAAACGGTGGGAAGTATGGTGTTGAAACCGTGTAGCTAATTACTTGTCCAGCTGGGAGAACCGAGCCAGAAGTTTGGACCTGTGAGGTTACTCTATTTAAATTTCCTGTTCCTATTGATCCAGTTGAGTCATTGATTGGCGTTGTTGCGGAGGCTGATCCAATAAATCCAGCCGAAGTAACGGCTCCTGGGGCAGCGGCACTCGTCAGGCCAACAAGGTTAGGGACAGACCCTTTCGGGAGATCTGATTCTTTTTCTTGATTTGCTCCGCCAGCCATTTTTTATTCCTCTTTAGATTAAACCTTAAGGTCACCAGATAGAAGCCAAGTGTTGGCTGCTCTCTTGCGCAGTGTAGCAGTTGACCACTGCGCCCTGAGGCGGTTGCCGAGGGCATTATTCACAGTAGCTCCAGCAGATGCAGTTACCTGGACTTCTCCTGCTCCAACTCTGATTATCTGTATAACTGAACCAACTGGGAAGTTGTCGCTCGCATCAGACGGAACAGTTATTACAGAAGTACCCGCAGATGCAGTCATTTCCAGAGTTGCATACCTATGGGTTGTTGAGTTGAGCGTAACGCTTGATGATACAGATAAGTACTCTTCTGGGAAGAATGTCTTTGCTGGGAGGGTTACGCTTGCTGATGAAACGAATCCGACGCTTCCAGAAACTGTTGCACCGCTGATCGAAGCACTCGATATTGGTTTACTGAAAGTAAATACATCGCTTGATGTGAACTGAATTGATGCAGTCTGTGCAGCAGAGTTTTTCCAACTGATGATTTGTCCAGACATGGAAGAGTAAATCTCGACAAATTGATCAAATGAGGCGTAGTTGACCCTTACTCTTCCTTCTGAACTTTCGCCACTGAGGGTTACAAAATCTGACCCCCCAACACCACCAACTACATGCAATGCACCAACCTGGACAGATGCATTTGTCCCAGAGAAAACTTCAGATGTATTTGTTGCCCCAGTGAGGAATGTGAATTTTCCGGTTGAATCGTCATAACCAAAGAAGCCAACTGAGGCGGCCGTACCAGAGTAGTAACGGAATGCAACTCCACGGTCTTTGTTGTCATCAGATGTTGGCGCTGTATCGCCACCAAGCGTAATAATCGGATCATCAACTGTGACGGTTGTTGAATTAACTGTTGTTGTTGTCCCATTAACTGTTAGCTCGCCTACGATAAGGTTGCTTATATCAGCCGCGCCGATGCTTGCTGTAGTCAGGCTTGCTGACTCTGCACTAAACATGTAGTTATTGGAAGAGTTACCAACAGATAGTCTTCTAGTTGATGAAGAATCTCTTACTTCAAGTATGTTTAGAGAGCCACCACTAACATCGCTCAGCATGAAACCGACAGACGAGCTGCTACCTCTCTGAACTGTCATATGGACAGAGCTTGATTGATCAGAAATAAGGGCAGAACTTAAATCACTCGCGTAACTTCCAGATACAAGGACTCTTGGTCCAATTGTTATAGCTGGAGAAAACTGACTATTTGAAGTGCTAGTAGTGAATTGAATACCAGATACAACAGTTCCAGAAAAGTTTATGCCCGCAATACGGGCAAATGTGTTCATAGTTGACATGTTGTATTCAGCACCCACACGAATTGCCTCGTATGGAATACCAGCAACATTTGGCCTGAGTGAAACTCTTACTTGGCTAGAATCTTCGGCAATTCTTATTTGACCGTTTGCGGCAAGTATTGCACTTGAAATGCTTGCATTTGTGCCAATTGATGCACTTCCATTTAAAGTTAAAGCATTAAATGTTGGGCTAGATGATGTTGCAATATTTTGTGGAAGCGAAAGTGTTACTGCCGCATTTTCTGAACCAGATCCAGTTACTTCAACTTGATCTGTTGTTCCAGAAATTGTTGCAACATAGTTACCAGTTGTATCTGTGCCAAGAGCAACTGAGTTAGCGGCTATTGAGAATACGCCTGATGCATTTACGGTAATATCACCAGAAGGCGTCACATAGCTTGGGACGCCGGATGCATTAGCTACGATTATCTGACCAGAAGAACCACTCTGAAGTTTCAGTAGCCCTATCCCCGCACTCTCGCTTATGTCGCTATTTGTAATTGTCCCATTAGCTATTTCAGTTGAAGTTATGGCACCACTTGCTATCTGTACAGATCCACCTGATACAGAGAAATGGCTGGAACTAAATTGAGCTATGCCTTTTTGCGACGTGCTCGCATCTATTACATCTGCAGTGACTGTTCCAGTAACGCGACCGTATGAATCAACAGTGTGTGACTGAACAAATGAAATCCCAGTAGTACCAGATGTATTCGTCTGAGCAACAGTAGCTAGGTCTATATCATCGGCATTAACGACAATTCGACCAGCATTTGCTGTTGCAACATTCAGCGTATTGCCGTCTTTTACAAGTCCTGTTCCAGCTGTTGAAACGCTTATGCCAGCGAATTCTGTAAATGTCAAATCGTCAGTGCCAAGTACATGGACCCCGCCACCGCCACTACCTGTTGAAGTTAGGGTAAATCCAACTCTTATATTTGCTGTTCCGCCAGTAACAAATAGCGAGTCACCAGTCTTTACTTGTCCAGCAATTGAGTTATTTGAATCAGATGCTCTTGTGAGAACCCATGCAACAGATACGGAACCTTGCTCCGTACATTCGTATATTCCGTTTTGTTTCGCGTCAGCCTGGTTCTTGACAAGCACTCTCTCGCCAGTGGACACGTTAGAACCGTCAACAACAAGTCTTGCACTAGCGCTTGCAGTGAGAGTTGCGCCAACGCCACTTGTTCCGTTGCTGTACGTCGGCCCATTTGGCAAAGCTGCTGCAGTTGCGTAGTTAGCGGCCAAGTGATAGTGAATTCCAGAAGCAACGTTATCCACATAAGATTTAGTCGCTACAGTGGTATCACCGGTTACAGGGCCGGTCATCGTTATTCTTGCGAATTCAACTGATGCACTTGTTGCTACATCTTGACCAATTGCGACGCTCGCCGTAGAGCCCTCACCTGGCGTGTGGCTTATCGTTACTCCTGTGCCACCAGCAACATTCGCCATGTAGTTGCCAGTTGTATCTGTTCCGAGTGCAACTGAATTAGCTGCTATAGAGAAAGCGCCAGAGGCATTTACAGTTACATCACCAGATGCGCTTATATTTTGCCAACCATCTGCAGTTCTTATTAGCAGCTGACCCTCGGTTGGGTCAATAACAGACACATCAGTTAGTTCATTTAGTCCAGCATTTAGCGCGATTGACGCAGAAGATCCTTCACCAGGAGTATGGGTTACGAGTATGCCGGTGCCTTGAACAACATCCGCTACATAGTTTCCAACCGTATCGGTGCCTAAGTTTATTTGCTCATTGACCCAGACAGACGATGAGGCATTCCACATCAGTACGTCTTTGTCAACCTTACCATTTGTTCTTACGTCATGTAGTTCGCCAGTTTCATAGCCGTTTTGCGTAGCTACGTAGATAATTCCATTTACCGAGGCGCGAACTACAACACCAATAAATACAAGGTGGTCTGGTGATATTGGTTTTGTAGTAGTAAATCCTCCATTTTCACCAAGCCAAAGTATGTCACCAACCGAATATCCAGTAGATAGATCAATGCCGTCAACGTATCCACGAGTGATAATTGGGCCGTTATTGCTTGCTGGGATGTTTGCTCCGGCGACACCAATTGTCTTTGACGAAGTAGTATCTGAACCATTGTCTGCGCGCTTTACTGAAGCATGATCACCTGTTCCACCAAAAAGATAGACAGCAGTTCCGGTAGTAATTGTTGTTGCTTCGGCGTTTCTAACATATGAAACGAGTGGAATATGGCTGTTTACCCAGTTTGTGCCATTATACGAAAGACCCTGGAATTCCTCTGGGGCGGTTATTACAACATCACTAATCTCGTCCAGCGTTACACCGCTATTTACGACTGTTGCATTGATGGTTACGCTTGATGAACCATCAAACGATACGGAGCCAGAAAGGTCACCACCGAGCGCAATTGTACGAGCGGTCTGTAGGGCAGAAGCGGTATCTGCATTGCCAACCAGATTGCCAGTAAATGTTGACGCAGTAACTGCTGCGAAACTAACACTAGATGTTGTTTCTACATCTTGACCGACAGCAATATTCTTGTAGGTCGAACCGTCTTCGGTGACTTCCCAGCTATCGGTTGATTCATTCCAGCGCAGAACAACATTGCTTGAGTCGCCGCGCTCCACCTCAATGCCAGCGTTTGTGGTTGGCGAACCAGTTACATTTGAATTGAGAAGGACTATATTGTCCTCGACAGCAAGGGTCTCGGTATTTAGAGTAGTAGTGGTGCCGTTTACTGTTAGATTTCCGCCAACTGTTACATCGCCAGTTGTTGTTATGACACTCGCACTTACTGCTGCATTGGGGAATTCAACCTGTGGCGTATTCCCTGAAGTAATTTTCCCACCGCTATAAAGGGTTAACCAGCCATTTCCGCCAGACTGAATATTTATTCCGGCTGAAGAACCCGACACAACATTAAATGCACCATTGTTCATGTACAGATATCCGTCGTAATTGGCCGTGTTTCCAACATGAAGTTCTGTTGCAACATCTACGGTAGATGCATCTATTTCGCCCGATACAGAAGCGGAGCTCGCAGTAACCCTTGCGAAAGTTACTGATGCGTTAGTTGCTACATCTTGCCCAATTGAAAATACTGGAGATGAAGATTCGCCACCAGCCCCAGTTATTGTTACGCCCGTGCTGGCGGTGACGGTATTTACGTAATCACCAACTGTGTCAGTTGAAAGATTTACTGCGTCATTAACCCATGCGGTTCCGTTCCATCGCAGGAAGTCACCATTTGCTGCAGAAGTAATAGTTACATCGCCAAGGTCATTAAGTGAGATATTTGCTGCAGAGTATGAAAGTGAGTTCCAAGCAGTTGAGCCATCACCAATCTTGAACTGACCAGTTGTTAAGTTGATACCTATTTCACCCTGCGCCAGTACTGTATTGGCGGATGACCAGTTAGCTGCGGTATCGCGTCTTAGCTGAATTTGAGAAGCCATTATGCGGAACCTCCATCTATCGGCTCAACTCCGCCATAAGTAGACGTTGCATTGCCTCCATCTATATTGATGCTTGCGTAAATTAAGACCCATTTTTCACCGTCATAGCGCCAAGAACGTCCGGCAGCCGAGTAAGACTGGTAAAGAGTTGGTGAGTCAGGAAAATTGATAGCCATTATGCAGCCTCGTAGCTTCCTGAGATAGTGATGTTGTCAGCTGCACCCCAAATGAATGGACCACCATTGCCGACACTTGCCCATGTTGTAACTGATGCATTAGTCCCTGGGATAATTACTGCAAAACTTGATGTTGATCCAGTGTAATTACCATTACCAATTCCTCCATACCACGCAACTCCATCATCAAGGATTGCTGCTGAGAATGTGAAATTAGAGTCATATGCAGTTACTGGAAGACTAAAGTTCCAATGGCCAGTTCCCGCATTTGTTGTTGACCCGAAAACAAACTTCAAGTTGAAAAATACTGTCTTGCCTACTTGCTTATAGCGGCCAGTAAGCGTTCCATTATTGAGTGCGAACCCCCCACCGTCGGCAGTGATTGTTGGAGTATAAGATGTCCATGCAGTTGATTCAATTGAAATTGTTGCAGTAGAACCTTCACCTGGCGTATGCGAAACAGCGATCCCCGTTCCAGCAGATACGCCTGACATGTAGTTCCCAGTTGTATCTGTCCCAAGAGCAACTGAGTTTGGCTGAATAGTTGTTGTTATTGAAGCATTTGCAGATCCATCAAATGATACGGAACCAGATACGTCTCCAGATAGCTGAATAGTTCTAGAAGTCTCGAGCTTTGTCGCAGTATCGGCATTTCCAACCAATGGTGCAGTGACTGCTGCAAACTGAACTGAAGAAGTTGTGCCAACAGCCTGTCCGATTGAAACAGTTGGTGATGAACCTTCTCCAGAGTTATTTGAAACTGTCACACCGGTTCCAGCAGTCAGGGAAGCAACGTAGTCACCAACCGTGTCTGTTGAGAGGTTTATTGGATCATTTGTCCATACCGAAGCTGAGCTGTTGTATCTGAGAACATCACCATTGGCTAGGGTCGATAGCGCTACGTCACCAAGTTCACTTAAGTCTGTAGCGACCCCAGTAGCTCCCCCGCCACCAACTTCAACCCAGAATGAGTCATAGTAAACAAAAGTTTTTCCTGAATCAGATTCATACCATAGGTCGCCAGACTCTGCTCCAGCTGGAGGCGTATCGCTAACAGTTATTGACGAGTTGCCCTGCCCTGTGCCAGCTGCTATCCACTGGTTATTTACTCTAAAATATAAAGCTTCATTGCCTTCATCAACCAGTATTGAGCCGTTTGGCATGTAAAAAGCAGGGGATCCACTTACTACTCTTGTGGCAATACCTAGGCTTGCGGTAAGTTCTCCTTCAAGCATTAATGCGCTGGCTGAAGATCTATAGAGTTTCGTATCTCCAGATAGCGATCCGTCGCCCCACGTTAGGCGGCCCCCAGCATCAATTCTTATTCTTGGGACATTGTCACCAGATACGCGCGCCGAGACAGCCTCATCACTTGGAGAACTAAATTCAGTTACCCGTAATGGGGTACCTACTACTCTCGTCACGACCTCAATCGCTTTCTTTTTAACCCCTCAGGGTTATTTAAAATCTTCTTATCCGATTACTACAACCTGATAAGCATTAGAACTTGGTGCAGCAGAGAACTGAACAGTTACGTTGTTTGTGTCAGTTCTAATTGTGTCTGCAATGACTGTGTCATAGGTGGCGGCATCATAAACCTGAATCATTACTTCACGAGTGCCAAAACCATGCTGGACAGTAAATGATGTATTTGTTCCATCACCTATTGTCTTGGAAACTTTTCGCGCAAGTGTTGGAGTCGAAACACCGGAACCCTGTGTCCCACCAGCAGCAAGACTGTCTCTTGCTGCTGATGCCGTCGATGCGCTCGTACCGCCATTTGCAATTGGCAGCTGACTTGTGACCGCAACGCTTGATGATAAATTTACTGCACCAAATTCTGGGACTCCACCAGAGCCAGCCTGAAGAACTTGATACTGGGTTCCTGCAGCAGTTACGTCAAGAGCTCCAGAACCATTACCGTAAATAACACCGTTGTCGGTAAATGATTCCTGTCCTGTACCACCAGCGGTAACAGCTACGGTTGTGGCATCCCATGTACCCGTAGTAATGGTGCCAAGTGTCGTAATTGATGATTGACCGACGTATGTTGACGCAATATCAACAGAATCTGCATTTACAGTAATTCTGTTATCTGTGCCAACGACATCAAGAGTGTTTCCAGTTTTTGTTAGACCAGCACCAGCAGTTACCTGGCCAGCTCCAGAGAACTGAGCAAACGTTAGACCAGTTGACCCAAGCGTGATCGTATCGTTCGTTGTTAGGACCCAGCCAGAATCTGCATTAGTTGTGCCTTCTGAAACGAAGGTGAACATTCCAGCAGTAACCTCTGCGCTTGTGTCAGCGTCAGTTGCTCTGCTTGCAGCACCAGAAGCGGCTACTACATAAATACCATTCTCTGAAGATGTTGACTGATTCTTGACAAGAACTCTGTCGCCAGTTGCGAGAGTAACACCGTCAATTACATCGCCATTCTCAAGATCTGCTGCAAGGTTAATTGGTGCAGTAGTCGCTGCGCGTACTGATTGCTTTACGTCCAGACCGGATCTAGCTGCGTCTACATATCCCTTTGTTGCGGCATGTGCATCATCTGTTGGTGTGCCAAACTTTGCCTGACCATTAATATCACGAATTACAAGGCGGCTTGCTGTTGCCTCCGACGTTGCATTATCTAGCTTTGTCTTGTCCGCAGAGGACATGACGCCATCTGAGCTAGTTGTCGCAAGATTTGGGGTTACTGTTACTGCACCATTTGATTCAGTTATTGTTACCGCAACAGAAGAAGATCCACCAGAAGATACTGAATTAATAAGAGTACGCCACTGGCCATTCGCGTAAATGCGAAGCGTATCCGTGGTGGTATTGTAATAAATCCACCCCTCAAAAAGGTTGCTGCTTGGGTCGGCAGATAGAGCCTCAAAGCGAGCCTTGAGGAGCTGATTCTGATTTAGGTCAAGATTTGTTACAAATTTAGTTGCCATCTACCCTGCCTTACGTGAGATAGGCATATCCAGAGAACGCCGCCGTAAACTCAACAGTTACCTGCGAGTTACTGTTATATGTTACCTCACCAATAACAACCGTATCTGCAGTATCCACAACCATTACAGACGGTTTGCCACCGAGAGAGTGGTTTATTACCCAGGCAGTTGATGGACTTGACTGGGTATGTACATGCCTTCTTGTATTTCCAGCTGATCCACCAAGTCTTACAACAACTTGGTTCTGCGCATCTTGATTAATTATTACTGTATTTGGTGTGTCTTCAGTAACTATTACGTTGTTTGGAATGTTGCTCATCTAGTTACCTCTAGGGACAGGGTGACTGAACCCCTCAGTATTCTTTGAATATTCCCACTTCCATCCCTAATTTCTAGGTCGTATACGCCATCTGAAGTAAGAGTCGATGTCTCCTGTGGCGTCAATGCGAGTCTCAATGCATTTTCCGTACCACCAGGTTGCATTTCAATGCGCCCATTGCTTGAGGTAAGAAGTATTTGAGCAGTTGGGGAGTCAATAGTTCTACGAATCTGCATGCTTGCACTAAATCCAGACAAGTCATATGGAAGCATGATTGTCACATCGTCTGGATCTGGGTACTCAATCTCAATGAGGCGCGTAAATGTTGCTCCCTGTTCTATGAATAGGTTGTAAATACCAGCAATCATTGACAGCTTCTCCCGGCTAGCGCACTAAAGATTGTAGTTTAGAAACTCTGGTGAAAATAATAAGTTTCTTAAAATAAATATGTACAGATATCTAGCAGTTATTAAAAAGAACCGACCAGAGAGAGTTAATTGTGTAGACTTTCTAAAATTTTCTTTATTTTAAAGAAACGTTCCAGTGAGGGAATGGGCAGTGCGGAAAAGACAAAGATCGCAAGAGTCGATAGATGTTGGAAATAGGCCAACGATTGGCTACCTAACAACCGACTGGGCATGGGGAACGGATCCACTTCAGCCGAATGGCTGCGCTTGGTATAGGTGCGTCCTACCTGGTGCGCAGCTTGAAAAGAAAGGCTGGGTATGTGGCGTAGGAATCCCTGGCTTCTCTGAAAAAGATGGATTTGGAATGATAACTGGCTCTAACCGGGCCGTGCATGGCTGGGACATTATCGTTTTCAAGCTCGTCATGCAGCGCGAAGTCCTGGAAAACATGGACAAAGCAATTGAAATGGGTCAAAAAATTATCGTAGATGTTGACGATTTTTTTGATGGTTTAGAACCAACTAACAGGGCCTATCAAGCAACTGACCCAGAAAAATTTCCGGACAATAATAGAGAAATATATTCAAAAATAATACAGAAATCGTTTGCGATAATTACTAGCACACAGTTTCTTTTTGATTACTACTCAAAGTTCCATAAAAATGTTTTTCTTGTGAGAAACGCGATAGACCTTAATCGTTATGTCGGCATCAATAGACACCGCAGATCCCACCACAGAACAAAAATAGGTTGGGTTGGAGCGACGCCATGGAGATCTGGTGACCTAGAGGAACTTTCTGGATTTATAGGTGAATACATAAAGAGAAATAATATTCGATTCCATCATTCTGGACATGTTTCTGGCTCGGCAACCGCAGCAGAGCAGTTAAACATAGATCCAAAACTTGTATCTACTTCTAATCTTGTTCCAATAAGCGATTACCCAAAACTATTTGAGCAAATAGATATAGGAATAGTCCCACTAAGAGATGTCAAGTTCAATCATGCAAAATCTTTCATCAAGGGACTCGAGTATGCAGCGGCAGGAATTCCATTTATTGCTTCTGAACTTCCTGAATATAAGTACCTATTCGATGCAGGTATAGGAAGAATTGCAAAAACAGAAGATGACTGGGTATATCACTTTGACGAATTGCGTAACAAACAAATACGAGAAGATGAGTCAATGGTAAATAGAGACATTCTGCGTGAGTTCTCAATTGAAAAACGAGCAGACGACTGGGATGCAACAATGAGATTTATATTGGAACAGGATCTCTAGAATGGATATCCAGTGGACATTTGGAATAGTGACTGGGTATCAGGACAGATCGCGCTTAACCCAAATAATAGAAAATATAATTTCGCTATCAATACCTGAATTTGAAATATTAATTATAGGCGGCGGCCGTAATGATTATTCATATGAACATAAAAATGTTCGATTCATTGATTTTGATGAATCAATTAAACCACTATGGATAACTAGAAAAAAGAATTTACTTTGCCAAGAAGCAAAGTATGAAAACGTCGTACTTATGCATGATTATCACGTTTTTGATAGTAGCTGGTACGAGAATTTTAAAGTCTTTGGCACCGACTGGGATATTTGCTCTTGCCCGCAATATCTAATTACTGGAGCACGAAACCCAATGGATTGGTCTCTTTGGGATAAACCAGGACATGGTAGAGCTTGGTCCTTGGACTATAACGACTGGACTCAAACTCAGTACATGTATATCTCTGGCGGTTTCTTCGTTGTTAAGAAATACGTAATCCTAGAGGAACCACTAAACGAATCTCTCGGATGGAATGAAGAAGAAGATGTTGAGTGGTCACTGAGAGTCAGACATAAATATGTCATGAAATGCAATGGAAAAAGTATTGTTAGACACAACAAGTGGCACAGGCACGCTGGACCGGAGCCAACATGAAACCGCAAAAGCTTATAATTTTTGACCTAGATGGCGTATTAATAGATTCAAGAGATGTTCACTATGAATCACTAAATAACGCACTTGCGAAGATTGATAGCAGATTTGTCATAACAAGAGAAGAGCATCTGTCAACATATGATGGATTGGGAACAACAAAAAAGCTACAGATGCTTACAAACTCAAAAGGTCTTCCAAGTGAGTTTCATCAACAAATATGGGAAGAAAAGCAAAACCAAACAATACAAATATTAAAAAATCTTCCTAGAAATTATGAAGCAATATCGATAATGGAAGAAGCAAAGGCCAGGGGCTGGAAAATAGCCGTAGCCAGCAATGCTGTCAGGGAAACGGTCATAACCTCACTTCATGCAATAGGTGTCCTGCACTACGTCAGCCACATTATGAGCAATGAAGACGTTAAGTATCAAAAACCTCATCCAGAGATGTACTGGAAATGCATGATTTACTGTGGCGCTACGCCAGCTTCAACAGTGATTATTGAAGATTCTCACATTGGAAGAGAGGGAGCAATCAGCTCCGGGGCAACTCTTCATGCAATAAAAGACTCAAATGACTTAAAAAAGGAAAAGGTCATAAAAGCTATGGAGAAAATTGAATCTATGTCAACAGAAAAAGTTGCTTGGAAAAATGAGAAAATGAACGTACTGATCCCAATGGCTGGAGCAGGATCAAGGTTCTCCCAAGCTGGGTATACATTCCCGAAGCCACTAATTGAGGTCAATGGTAAGCCAATGATTCAAGTAGTGGTTGAAAATCTGAATATTGATGCTCACTATATTTTCCTTGTTCAAAAGGAACATTATGAAAAATACAATCTAAAGCAAGTACTCAACTTGATAAAGCCTGGTTGCGACATAGTTTTGGTAGATGGACTTACTGAAGGCGCTGCATGCACAACACTTCTGGCAAAAGATCTCATAAACAATGAGAATCCACTACTTATGGCAAACTCTGACCAAGTAATAGAGTGGAATAGTAACGAGTGCTTGTATGCATTTGACGCGGATGCCATAGATGGCGGGATTCTGACATTCAAGGCAACTCATCCAAAATGGTCTTACGCAAAAGTTGGAGATGACGGTTTTGTATGCGAAGTTGCCGAAAAGAATCCTATATCTGACAACGCTACTGTAGGCATTTACTACTGGAAGCGAGGATCTGACTACGTTAAATACGCAGAGCAGATGATCAATAAGAACATAAGAGTCAATAATGAATTTTATGTATGCCCAGTTTTCAACGAAGCTATAAGTGACTGGAAGAAGATAAGAATTAAGGAAGTTTCACAGATGTGGGGAATCGGTACCCCTGAAGATCTATCTCACTATTTGGAGAACAACAAATGAGTAAGAATAAATATGATTATCTTAAAATGCAAAATGACTACTATGACGATTATGCAGAAAAATGGAGTCTTGAATTTAGAGATCCAGTAGTTGGATCGTATGACGCCCACAACGCATGGGGAGACTATGACAATTACCTATTCAAAGACTTTGATACATCTGGACTAAATGCTCTCGAGTATGGCTGTGGCCCTGGTAGAAATCTTGTCAAATTCTCAAATAGGTTTGCATCTGTTGACGGTGTTGATATATCGCCAATAAACATAGAAAAAGCAAAAGTAAACCTTGCACATAACGGAATTAATAATTCAAAACTATATGTAACGACTGGCGACAACCTGTCAATGATTCCAAACGAGGAGTACGACGTTGTATTCGCAGTTATATGTTTTCAGCATATTTGCGTTCATGAAATAAGACTTCTCATAATGCAAGATATATGGAGAGTCCTCAAATACGGTGGGCATCTTTGTTTCCAGATGGGATTTGGTGGGAAAGAAGGAATTCCAACAGCCGGATACTACGAAAACAATTACGATGCTGGAAGCACCAATGGCCATGCTGATGTAAGCATTGAGAATGAAGCTGACCTGATAGATGACCTACTCAATAAAATTGGGTATAAAAACTATAAGTCAGACATCAGACCTACTGGCCCTGGAGATAATCACAGAAACTGGATTTGGGTGCAGGTTGAAAAATGAGGTTTATAGCTCATCGCGGGAATACGGTTGGCCCAAATGAATCATTAGAAAATAATCCAGATTATGTAGTTAATGCTTTAAAATCTGGATTTGATGCAGAGGTTGACCTTAGATTTCGCCTTGAAAAAATGTATTTAGGTCACGATGAACCACAATATGAAATAAATAAAGAATGGTTGTTTCTACACTCTTCAAGCCTTTGGGTTCATTGTAAAGATAGTGCTTCTCTTGACTTCTGTATTAATAATGGCATTCACTGTTTTTTTCACGATATTGATGCATACACGATAACTAGCAAGGGCTTTGTTTGGGCTTACCCAGGAGTAGACATTGCTTCAAATCTATGTATCTCGGTAATGCCCGAACGTAAAGAAGGGTTAGCTGGATTGCAGTTCAAGAAATACTATGGAACATGTTCTGATTATGTTAGAGAATTGGAGGAAAATTATGAGCCAACGCCCCTCGCTCCATGAAGTCGGTATTTTTTTCGGAACTGATAAATCAACATTTCATATGTATATGGATTTCTACGAAAGAAATATAGATAGAAATGCAGTAAAAAATTTTCTTGAAATAGGTGTTCAGGATGGCAGGTCGATGAGGACATGGAGATCATGGTTCAATGATGAATGCAGAATTGAGGGGTGGGATATCGAACCATTTGATGTAGACGGGTGTGTAATAAAATATGTTGATCAGGAAAACAGATCACAGATTACTTCATCAATCGAGCCACCATATGATTTGGTGATAGATGATGGGGCGCATACGCCGAAAAGCATGGAAACCTCATTCTCTTGCCTATTCAAATACGCAAAAATGTACATAATTGAAGATTTGCATGCGTGGTTCCTAGGATACAAGTCAGAAAATGACAAGATTTCAACCGTTGACTTACTCGAGAAGATTCAAACAGATGGATGGAATTCAATTTATTCACTTCCAGATGAGTCTGAATACATATCAAAGAATGCGGAACTAGTTGATTTATTTTACAGAGGGGATAGAAACAATCCCCTATCAATGTCTGCAATTATTTTAAATAAGGAGCTATCAAATGCTTAAAGAAATAAATTACCAAAAGCACTTTGTAATTGGGACACCGCTTGTTGGCTGGAAGTGCGACGCTGGTGAGCATATGTCGTGGCTAGAGAATAGGCACGACATAATCAGCAAGTTCCCAAACGTCAGATGGTTTGCAGCTTTCGAACTAGATAACAGAGGCATCGAGCCATTTGGTGAAGTCATAAATGCTCTCCGGGAAGTAAACGGAGACTTTTGGACATTCTCAATAAATGACATGCAATCAAAAGTTGATCATGGCAATAGATGGATCAGAATTGAAACGGGCAGAAATCTAATCAGAGAGTTCACTCAAAGACATAGAATCACTACTGGCCATCACTGGGGGGAAGACTGCACCGAGCAGAATATAGGTGTAGTTAACTACGAAGCAGTTTTATATATTGACTCAGATGTTGTTCTGACTGCAGAAATAGTTGAAAAACTTCTTGAAGTTGATAGACCACTTGTTGGTGGTGACATAAAGGCATATGGCCTAAGTGGTAAGCAGATATCAACCAACCCACCAATCCAAGAGCACTGGAATAGCGCTGGATGTCTTTTGGTGAACTCCCCAGCGTTCTATGACCTCCCGTGGTCGCATAACGCATGGCTAAACCTGAGTGACGACCCATCATTCCAGTCAACAGCAGAACGTCTTCTCAGAAGAGAAGGCGTGAACAATCTTGATACGACATATGGAATGACATGGGTTAGAAAAGACATAGATGTTCAACATAAAGGTAGACTTAGCCCTGTCGAAGAGCGCAACATTCCTGATAGACAAATTTAATTCACTATTTAAAATAATATTGTTGTAAAATTATCTGTCGGAGGGCAGATAATTGAGACGTAGTGGGCGTGGTTCTTGGATTTTGGCTGTGGTTTGCGCATGGGCGCTTTTCTCCCCATCCTTGCCGGCGGCTAATGCAGCAGATTCGAAATCATTAGTTTTTGCCTATCAAACAGCAACGGTATATCAAGAGGTAAATGTAAATACTTCTAATAAATCCTCGCTGACGCTTACTGTTTCAGCAGCAGAAACGCAGGACTGGAAGGCGTCCAGCGATCTACTCAATATAGGTATTGCGCTGTATGGCTCTGGGGGTGGACTCATTTACCAACACTCAACAGGAAACATAGCAATAGATTCTGCACAATTTTCTGATTACTCGATAAGCGTCAGTGGGTCTGGAGTTGGTTCTGGTGGATGGTCAAGCGTTGCTACGGCTCGAGCATTCATAATAGGGCAAGATGGTGAATTCTGGGCTGGAAACTACGGAACACGTATTGAGTCAGCATCTCTTAAATTTGATGACAATGTAGAGCTCCTTTCCAATACGGAATTTACTAGTACGAGTTCATGGACATCAGATATTGGATGGCAGTCATGCTCTGGTGGAAGCGGTGCATTGCCGTGTGTCAGTGTCGCAGTGCCAGCAACATCAATAGAGGTCATATCTCTTGCAGATACTTCTGATTCAGGAACATTGAGGTGGGCAATAAATCAAGCCAACGCAACTAGCGGTGGAATTTATGACAGCATAACTTTCGCAAGCGGTCTTTCTGGAACAATAACATTAGGTTCAGCACTACCCGCATTATCTCAAAATTTAACAATAACTGGACCTGGGCAGAACGTTATAACAATTGACGGAATGGGTGCCTATAGGCCATTCATGGTCAATGTTGGAATAAGTCTAACTTTGTCAAACTTGACTCTAAAAAGGGGTCAAAATACAAATGGTGGATTGATCCACAACAACAGGGGAACTGTTTCGGCATCCAATGTCAGATTTACAAGCATGACTGGTGGAAGCGCAGTATTTAATAATAACGGTGGAGCAGTAGCTACATATACAAATTGCACATTTGACAATCTATCCATTGGTATTGCTGGAGATTATGGATCTACTCCATCGCTACCAGCTGGAACTACCAGTTGGAGTGGTTATGCGGATTCTGGCTTTCAGAATAGAACATATGTAAATGGTGGAACATTTAGCAACAACTGGGCTGGCATATATAACTATAGATTCACAAAAATTGAAAACTCGACGTTCACGAGTAACTCATACGGCGCAAATGTTACTGGATTGAATAGAACTCAGATTTATAATTCAACATTCAATACAAATACTGTTGCCGTTTACCACAGTGCTTGGATACCTCCATCATTCAATATGGGCACTGATAATAGACTTATTACAGGAAATACTTTCACCAGTAACGGCACATCAATTTATCTTGACGATGGGTATAACAATGGACAGAGATACCAGGGATGGTCAACTGTATCTAATAATACATGGGACGAAAGTGGTACATGGATTCAATATTCATACTGGAACAGCTCATCGAATGCAACCGCTACCGCTACTCCATATACAACGGATACGCAGTTTATTCAAAATTCAAATACCGTTCCAACTACAACTACAACTACAACTACAACTACAACTACTGTTCCTGAAACTACAACAACTACAGAACCAGAACCAACCACTACTGAACAGGAAACTACGACTACAACAGAAGTTGAACCAGAAACTGCTGTTCCAGAAACCACTACAACGATTGATTCTCCTTCTACTGGCACAACAATAGAGGAAACAACTACAACTACAGAGCCAGAGCAAGAGCCAGAAGCAACTACAACAACTATTGCCATCCCTGACGAACCAGTAGAAGATAATATTGAGGAAACTACAACTCAGCCAGAGGAGCCAGATGGAGCCGAAAGCATCCAAGATACCGAAACAACGGTACCTGAACCAGCGCCAGACACGGAAGATGAAGCGCCGCAGGATGCAAATAATGAAGTAGTTGAGGTAACGGCAGAGAACCTAGAAGAGGTTCTTTCTGGTGAAATAACATCAGAAGTTTTGGACTCTGTAGTTGAAGCTCTTGAGTCTGGAGATATAGAACTGACTCCAGAAGTTGCTGAAGCTGTCGTTTCAGCTATTACGTCAGAAGATGTTACGGAAGAGCAAATTGTTGCAGCAGTTGAATTACTTATTGAATCTGGACAATTGAGTTCTGGTATAGCTGAGGAACTTGCTACTTCATCACAAGTTTTGGAGTCGATTACTGGAGATGAGGCATCTGAGATATTTGATGCTGTCTCTGTTTCTGACCTAACAGAAGATGCAGCCGAAGAGATTATTAATGCAGTTCAAGAAGCCCCAACTGAAGTTCGAGAGGCATTTGAAACTGAGATAAATGTTTTTGGTGGAAAGTTTGACACCTATGTTCCAGTTGGTTCAACAATTTCTGTTGCAGAACGTAGAACTGTAGTTGCTGCAACTGTTGTATCATCTTTAATGGTAGTTACGTCAGCAGCGGCTGCGCCACCAGCGCCAAGCCAACCTACTGGCGGCGGAGGTGGCTCCTCTGGTGGCGGACCGGCATCTACAGAGCCAAGCGATAGTGGGAAGCCGAGAAGGCGTCGCGGAGGCGAATGATGAAGTTTCTAAAGAAAATATGGAACATAACTGCAGATTTAACCTGGACACTGGTAGGAAGCGTCGTTGTTCTCATAACGCTTTCTGGTGAAACGCAAAAAATTGCTTTTTACTTGACAGTCAGTGGTCTTTTTGTGCACTATGTATACAAGTTGACACAATCAGAAGACTAAATAACAAAAGTTATTAAATTTAGTTGCCATAGTTTTGGTGTACAATTTTTTCTATGTCTATAAAGACAAGGCTTAAGGCTAGAAAAGAGCGGAAAATGCCAAAATACCCTTACAAGAAAATGGTCCTACCCAAAGAACTTGTTGGGATGAAGGACGAAACCGGCAAATTGACGGTTGAGCAGCTGAAGGCTGCCCCTAACGGCGCAAAGTTCTGGAAGTGGGCAGGGATTGCTTTCAGCCAGATGTTCAATGACGCCAAGGATGCTGGGATAAATCTCCAGAATATTGGCGATTACCGCTCGTACGAGCAGCAACTTGCAATGTTCAAGGAGCGCTACTCAACAAAAGATGAGGGTCGCAAGCCGCAGGTCACCCGTACATGGGATGGCAAGACTTGGTACCTCAAGCCAAAAATGTCACCGAGTTCGAGCCCTGGCAAGTCAAATCATGGCCTCGGACTGGCCATCGACATCAATGTGACGAAGCCTGAAGTTCTTAATTGGCTTTGTGAAAATGCACCAAAGTATGGCTTCTACCTCCAGTCAGATGATCCAAAGTCTCCAGAGTTTGAAAACTGGCACTGGCAGTACGTAGAGGGCGACAACACGCCAGCCGCAGTAAAAGAGCGCTACGAGAAGAACCAAGCTAAGGCCGCAGCAAAAGCAGCTAAAAAAGCACAAGGCTGACATGCGATGGAGGCCATTGCTGTTGCTCTCATAGGACTCGTTGGCGCAGTAATGGTTGCGCTTATCGAAAAGGGTAGGCGCGAAAACAAGGCAGACCATAGCGCTCTTGGTGAAAAAGTTGAATTGATAGGCAGAACTCTTGGCATATCAATTGACAGAGTTGAGCGAGGGGTGGAGCGGACTGAAACAAAGATAGATCAGCATATAGCTGACCATGCACGAGGAGAGTTTGCTGATGACTAAGAAGCCAGCAAAAAGAAACGTAACAAATACAGCAGCTCCGGTTGTTAAGAAAAATGAAGGGGAAATAGTTCTCTTCATTGGACTTACCCCAAAGGTAAAAGCAGTTTGCCCCTCATGTAAGAAGTCAGTCGGCAAGGGCATGATGCGCTTTTATTCGAATGAACTCTATTGCTCAAAATCATGCGCTGTTAATGCCATAGAAAAAGATAAGGAGACGAATTCCTGAAAATGACCAAAAGCAAATATGTAAAATATTTAGGTATAGCGGCCATACTTCTTGGCCTAGCTTCGCTTTCTGGATCAAATGTTTCCCATGAACTCGGAATTATAAGCACCGCAAAAGCATCAGGTACTGGCGGTGGCCCAATCGTCCTTGACGGAATGGATCCAGTCTGCCATGCAGGCATGGGGGAGAATACTGACCAATACATCGCCAAAGTCGTCAAGAGTGTCTACGACCAGTCAACAATGCCTGGAAATAATGGAAAAATTGCAATTCTTGGTATTGGAAGCGCAACTGCTGCAGGTGGGTGTGGTGGCGCTTGGACAACTCTGCTTTCAACAAAGTTTCTCACGCAGTTCTCAACCCAGCCAACTGTTGAATTCATAACCACATCAACTGAACTAAACACATTTTTCTCAACAGGCATAACTTCTACTCCTCCAAAAATGCTATGGATTCCAGATGACTGGAGCAGGGCATCTGCGATAAACACGATATTTACTACAAATGCAGAGAAGATTGCAGACTTCGTCAACTCTGGTGGCGGACTATTTTCAAACTACAACCCATACGGATGGCTAACAGCACTTCTTCCAAGCGCAGTTTTCAATAACGGTGGTTGCAATGGTGGACCAGATGCAACGGCAGATGGAACTGCAGATTTCGGTTTGACAAATACAATGGTTGCTGCATGTTGGCATGGCTACTTCACTGGCAATGTAGGTACGTTAAAAACACTTGTTGATTATCCGTACCCGTCAGTTACGAGCACAAGAAAGGCTGTGTCTATCGGTGGAGGAAGTGTTAGTCTTCCAAGCTCTTTTACTCTGGCAATTAGTCCTGCAAACCCAAGCGCAGGAACACCACTCACAATCACCGCAACAGCACAAACAATCTCCGGAGTACCACAAGCCGGAGTAGTGGTTAGTATGACTGTTAGCAGTGGCCCAGACGCTGGCCAGACATTCACCGCAACTACTGATGCGTCTGGAATAGCAACAATTACTGTAAACACTTCATCTACTGGGACGAATGTTTATACAGCAACTGCAACAGTTAATGGAGTTGCAAAAACAGTTTCCACAACAGTCACTTGGAGTCCTGCTCCTACAACCACTGCTCCAGCTACTACAACTACAGAAGCTACTACTACCACTGTCGCTGAGACGAGCACAACATCATCCAGTAGCCCAGAAAGTTCCGTAGCGCCGTCAACAACAGAGAAAATCGAATCTTCTCCCCAACCGACAGCGGGAACTCAATCTCCAACGACAGTCTCCATACAAGAATCCACCACAACAGAACCTCTAGTACCAGATTTAGGAATTTCTTCATCTCCTAAAACTACCGTCCATGATCATTCTTCACACTCGCATGGACCTCTACCTACAACGGGTTCAAGAGCGGCCGACATGCTTACGGCAGCATTCCTAACGCTTGGAATTGGCCTTCTGATCATCGCTGCTCGCTTTAGAACAAGAGAATCGAGGAACAACTGATGGCAATGAAGAAAGAACTACTCACCAACATTCTCATGAGAATTGTTGCCACGTTTGCTGCTTCTGGCCTTGGGGTAATAGGTGCCGGAGCAATTGCTGGTGTTCCGCTTTGGAAGGCAATGTTCATGGCCGGAATTGCCGGAGTTGCAACAGTTATTGAGGGACTATCTAGGGCATTCCTTGATGACGGAAAACTGAGCCTCAGCGAAATAAATGCTGTATTTAATAAGTTTGATAAAAAGGGTGACGTTGAAGACTCAAAAACAACTAGGAGGGGAACCAGCTCATCTTCCTAACGGACGTGCTGACTGTTTCCTTTTTGGCCTCTACGTAGCATGAGTGAACTGCTTCCATGAGATTTTCATAGGCGAACCCCTCTGCGCCACCCCATTTGCCTCTAAACCATGCCGAGCATACCCACTTATTATCCCTGCACTCAATATTGAAGTCCATATGGTTCATATCGAACCATTTTCTGTATGCATCTAGAGTGTTATCAGATTGATTCAGTTCAACTGGCTTGAAATCAGCGCCCATGACTGGATTGTATCCCATGCGACTTATGCCTCGGCGGCATTCATCAGTGCTAAGTTATTGACAAGGCGTGCTCGGAGACGACCTAGTTTTTTCTAATTTATCCGAAAAATTATGACTGAACAGTTCTGGCACAATGACGGCCACAAAATAATGCTAAGGATAAATAAGGCTGAACTTGAAGTTCTGCACATCGAGTGCCCTGGCCTTGAATCTGAATGCTATACAGAAGAGTATGGCTGCATAGTCCGCTGGTTTATCCAGAGGTTTGGGATGGAGTGCAATGCCGGAGCCTGTCCTCCAGAAGAGATTATTGAAATCTGCTGGACAATAGTTGGCGATAAAAAGAACCCAGATGCCGCACAGGTTTGGTTCATGCCGATGAAGGACGATGTTTTCTCGGCATGGCTAATAAGCCAATCGAACGATCAGCCGTAGCCTCGTGTAAGGATTGCCGGCTTCCTAGCCATCCCTATATGAATAATTACTGAGTACCCAGTATTTGTTATTAGCCACTTACCATCCTCCGTGCGAACAACGCATTTATTGTTCTCTAGGATCTTCAGTGCCTTACGCGCGTTATCTATTGATCTAAATGCTCCAGATAGGCACTTTCTCATTTGATCAGTAGTGAACGGCTCACCTTTCATTTTCGCGTAAGTGAGAGCTGCATAAGCCTTCCCACCAGGCTGAAATGTGATTTTTGGTCCTTTGTACTTTGCTCGATATTCAATAGTCATTTGTGGGTGAGGATATTAGAACAACTCGTCTTCACCAACGTTACGAACCAAATTACTATCTTGTTGTTTAACGTGTTTGGCGTCACTCATTATTGAGTTGATAGCGCCAGAAAAGTGCTGTATATCAGGGTGATTTTTTAGAAGTTCAATGTCGACTTTGTAAATATTTTGTCGATTCAATTTTGTCTTTGTAATCAACCCCTTTGAAATAAGGCTTTTAAGAGTCTTGTCAATCATTGTTTCAGATAGATCTAGGTAAACAGACAAAGCCCTCTGCGTCATTGTCGGATCCTCAAGTATTGCTACCAGAACCCTTCCGGGCGTTGAAATAAGGCTTATTTCATCATCGTTGTGGTATCTGAGTACCTTTTTGCGATCTAGCGTGGACATAACTCTATGGAGCATTTCTTCGTCTCCATTCGGGGACGACAGTATTGCATCCTCTAAAGCTTTCTTTATTTCAGCTGTCCTACTGTCTCCCCGCATGATTTAGATACTACACATTAGATGTCGCTCATGGTGTAGTATCTCTGTGGGGCGCGTGAGGTTTCGAATGATGCCTTTCGTGCGGGCTTCAAAAGCACAAGGGAGCGGTGTACATGCTGAAAGATGTACTCAAGAGTATGGCAAGCGGCGGGTCCGTAAAGCTTTGCAAAATAGGCGATATCTATCAGTCTATGGACAAAGAGACTCAAGAAGCCTTCGTAATGGCTATGAGAAGCGATGCCACGACTATGGATATCTGCAGGGCATTGAAGTCTGACGGAATATCTGTCGGCAGGGAGTTTCTGGGAGCAAAGAGGCAGTGCTTCAAGACAAACGATCCAACATGCTGCCTGTACAGCAAAGATGGAGATTCAAAGTGACAGCAAGAAAAAGCAACCTTAAAGAAAACCTTGCAAAAATAGCAGTAGAAGAAACTGTTGTTCAGAAAAAGCAAAAGATGCTTGGCATGATTGCCGACATGCTGGACAGAAAGAATATCGATCTAGCAGAGATTGGTGATATAAAGAAAGTATCAATCTACCAGTCCCTAACAAAAGACGAGAATGGCGATGCCCAGGTGCACGACCTTGCGGCGATTCAGTTCTCCCCCTCATGGGAAGAAGGCCCAAAGTGGCCAGTAATCCAACCCGGCCCCAAAATACAACTACAAAAGCCAACAACAAAACCAGTTAAGGCAAAAGGCTTCAAAACAGCCATTGTGCCCCCTGATATACAAATCGGATATTTCAGGAATAGGGACGGAAATCTCGAGCCGACACATGACGAAAAGGCCCTTGAGATCTGCATTTCGATGATATCAGAGCTCCAACCAGAGCTTATTGTCTTGGTAGGTGACAATTTAGACCTCCCAGAGATGGGTAAGTACGTCACTTATCCAGCATATGCACAAACAACTCAGGCATCTATTGACAGGGCAACAATGTTTTGCGCCCAAATGCGCAACGCTGCTCCTCATGCAAGAATTGTCTGGCTTGCTGGAAACCACGAAGAGCGCATGCCAAAGTATGTCGTTCAGAATGCCACAGCAGCATACGGCCTGAGAAAAGGCAATGCCCCTGACTCGTGGCCGGTTCTTTCGGTTCCATATCTCTGCAGAATGGATGAATTTAAGGTCGAATACCGTCCTGGATACCCGGCAGCTGACTTCTGGATAAATAAGAAACTCAGAATTATCCACGGTGACAGAGTTAAATCCTCTGGATCAACGGCTCACGTATACTTAAATGCTGAGAAAACCTCAGTGATATACGGGCATATCCACAGAATTGAAACAGCATTCAAGACGCGGGAGGACTTTGATGGACCCAGAACCATTATGGCGGCGTCCCCGGGCTGCTTGGCTCGTATTGATGGCGCTATCCCTAGTACCAAAGGCGGAGTAGACCTAGACGGTCGCCCATTAACTCGCCACGAAAACTGGCAGCAGGGAATGGGTGTAGTCATGTACGAAGACTCTGGAGAGCATAAGTTCTCCTATGAAGTAGCACCGATCTACAACGGCTGGACAATGTTCAGGGGCAAAGAGTATAAGGCTAAGTAATGACCACCATTGTCGGCTACCAAGGAGAGGATTTTGCTGTCATATCAGTTGACACCAGAATCTCGTCCATTGACGATAATGGGATGACTTATCAGGTATCCAGCTTAGGGCCAGGGTGTACAAAAATGGCTCAAAATGGCAAATATCTGATTGGCGCGGCGGGCGATATGCGGGCCATCAATATCCTGCATCACGTTTTCCAGCCTCCCAGCCCAACTCCATCAATAAAAGGCAAGAAACTTGATGCCTTTGTGACCCAGAAGTTCATACCTGCTCTCATTGAATGCTTTGACCAAACTGGCTATTCGCCCCCAGAAAGGGATGCTAGCGAGCACAAATCGGAGCAGGGATCGACAATTGTTGTCGTAATAAATGCGACGATTTATATCATTGAGAATGATTACGCATGGATGTCGGAAGCCTCTGGACTATACGCCACAGGCACTGGCTCGGCTTATGCACTGGGCGCACTGCAGTCAATTACGGGTGGGAAGAAGACACTTACCCCAATGCAGGCAAAGAAAGCATGCCTCAAGGCTCTCGGAATTGCAGCAAAGTACGATGCCTACACAGGTGCTCCGTTTCAGACATTTGTGCAGGGTCCAGAGAAGACTCCAGCTCAGGCTAAATAAATCAATTTTTTGTTTTTCTGAACCCCTATTTGGATAGATCTATCCGAAAATTACCCAGTTCTATTACCCAATGCTGGAGGAGGGACGAAGCCGAAAGCCATAAATAAAAGGCCGCGCCATATTTGCTGCAACGTTTCGAAATCCCGGCTTTTGAATTACTCCTATACCGGTAGTACAAAAACCCTCTAGAGAGTATTACTAGTGTGCTTATATAAAGCCACCTACAAAAAATAGTTTCCAAGTAGGGAAGGCACACTTTAATGCCCAAACAAAAATATCCCAATAAAAGTACTCAACCAGTAGAAGAAACGTATATTGGAGATTCGAATTGGTTTGAACTAGCTGCATGTAAGGGATTGGGGAAACTAATGTTTCCCAAAGAACACAAGGATATTACTTACATCGCAGAAGCGAGAAGGATCTGCAGTAACTGTCCAGTTAAGCCACAGTGTCTAGAGTATGCCTTGGAGTTTCCACCGGCAGATATGCATGGAGTATGGGCAGGATTAACCAGTAGGCAGTTGGCAGCTGAACAGAGAAGGCGTAAGATCAAACCAATAAGGCCGACACTGGCACAGATGTGGGGAGACTAAATGATGGGGGCAGTAGTAATTCTTATCTCTCTAGCGATAGTACTTACGCTTCTAGAGGTATGGCTCAAGGATAAGTAGGGTTAGACGACCCTGATATTACAGGTCTTGCAGAACTGCATGCCTGACAGGTCTGCTAGATCCATATTGCATTCGGTTTTACCGCAAGGGGTCAGGATCTGTTCGCCCCTCATGTAGGCCGCTAGCGTCTCTTCCATCGTAGGGATAGAGAACTGAGCAGACCCTGGAGACGGTAAGCCCTTCTTTTCCCGTATGAAATCAAGGACCGCAAATAGGACCAACTGATTAACGGATATCCCCTGGGCCTTGGCATAGTCAATTATCTCGTTCTTCTGACTACCCAAGAGCCGCAGGTGGATCTCCGAATACCGATTCGGAAAGCGTGATTTCTCATATTTCCGAACCATACCTGAGTTCAGCTATTCGCGCTGTCCCGCTCAACAAGAGCGATCAGGTAGTCGGTAAGGGTCAGGTCAACAGCCTCAGCCTGAGAAATCAGCTTCTGCTTGAACTCACGGGACACGCGCAGCGTGAGCGTAGAGAAGGGCTTGTCTGAAAGGGTGACCGGACGGCCTGGATTGCGCTTCATGGTTTCTCCTTGGTTTGGACCCTAGAACAGGGCTTGCGATAGAGAAACTAGTATGGATATAAGCAAAAGTCGTGCAATTAAAGTTAGTCTGGAAAAGCTAATTATCCAGATAGCCGGAATAGCAAAGCCCAAAAATAAGACTCTCGTCATTTTGCCCAGTCTCCGCACCAGTCATTCCAGGCGACAATGGGCCATTTGGCGGTGCCAAGTTCCTTATCGGGGACAGGGCTATTGCGTCGGCACTTGCCCAGATTGTCCTTTTCAGACTCAAACTCGCCGTATTTACAGGTGCGACAGCAGGGGTAGGTAGCCAGCGAGCCAGCAAGGTTCTTGGATATTTCGGTCACTGCGTCTGAATAGACCCCATCGATTCGGACTGTATATGTCACTTCTGGGTGCATTCCGGAACCAGTGAAGGAATCCCCAGTAGATGCGGATGAGTTTTCGGGGTTTGTCATGGATTCTCCTTCGTGTGCCGAAAATGGCACTTTCTTTCTAACAGGTCAAAAAAAGGGCTAAAAAGCTTGCGCCCGTCCGTCTTTTTCAGAAATTTTGTATTTGTGTTGTTCGATCTCCGCGACCACCTTGTCATAGACGCGCAGGAATGCCTCGCGGTCCCCATTGGTGTGCATGTCGTGTGCAGCGTCTCCAAGGCGTTCCAAAGTTTTATACAGTGCTTCTGATTTGGGTATTTCTGTTTGGGTACCAAAGTTGGCGTTTCTTTGTAGGGTCATAAAAATACCCCAAGCAGAGTACCCATCTATTTGTGGGGGTACTTTTGTTTGGGTATCTATTGTTGCCCTACGAATGTCTCCTGGTCTGGGCATGAACTTTTCAGTAATCGCCAGTGAGAGAAAGGCAGCGTGTGCGTCTGCGTACTCGAGATCCCAGAGCAAGTCGTACCATGCGCGATAGACCGTCTTCTTGTCGACCTCATAGAGTGTCTGGTTATAGGTGGCGTAGACCTGGTCTACGAGGGGGATGAGTTCGTCTTTGGTCATAGCTGCGCTATCCAGGCTAGAGCCTTCTTGGTCATAGTGTCGTAGTCCCTATCACCCATCTCGGCTTCTAGCTCCTCTGCTGAGAATGGCTGCATGTCTAGGTACTTGACCCGTGCAAACAGCGTGGTGAATAAGATGGCGGCCATCTCTTCAGGGGTGCTGGCTATTCGGAGCGGTGTCTTAGAGAAGTTCAGCTGATCAGGGCTGAACATGTACTCGGTCATCTTGTCCCCTTCTGGATAGATCTATCTGAAATCAGAATGGATCCCCGTTGTCTTCCGTAACTATGGAGTTCCCCTCTGGGAGGAAGCTGATGAATCTCTCTACGTGCTCGGCATCACGGAGAATCAGCTCGATTTCGTTATAGACCTTCTTGGCCGCGTTGCGTCCCATATGAAAGTCTGAGTAAGTGCAGCCGCGAATTGCGTCCTTGCAGTTCTCTATACCGAAAAGGTGAATTGCATTACCAATTGCTATATAGCGTTTGTGGTCTAATGCAGAAACTCTCTTTTTGAAAGTTAAAACCCAAAAGTCAAAAACTTCTCTGATTTTATCTTCAGGAACCATTTTTGCATTTTGAGTTTTTTCTTTTGTAGCTGAAGAAGGTCCTCGTCCCATAATTTCTAGATACTACATTACGTAGGATCTAATTTCAAGGGATTAGTTCTGATGAGGTTTGTAACGACTAAGAACTAAGGAGAATATAGTCTGTGTGTTACCCCTCCTTTGGAGGGGGTCCGGGGGAACCTTTTCCGATAGATCCCGCAAACCATGGCAGCACAAACTAGACCTCTGAATTTTAGGCCGTAGGTGTCTCAGTGATGTGGCGCCACTAAGTTGTGAGAAGAACATAGCATCTCTTCCACCACCGTCGCAAGCAACTAGCCAAAATTCTTTTGCGATTTTTCTCGAGCTCATCTGGATAGATCTATCCGGAGTTGCACTCGCGCGCGGCGGGGCTGTGCTAAGTTATTGGCGCTGACAAGGGTCCCCCTTTCCCCTTGAAAGCTGAATCCCGGGTTGAGCTCGAAGGCGTTTTGTAGGTGGCGCACCTCGAGCTCCCCGGGATTCTTTTTTTGTTTTTAATTTTTATTCGGCCGCCGCCGGCCAGGTCAGATCTTCGGCGGGTCCCACTTGTCGGTGTTTCGGAACGAGCGCTCGAGCTCATCCATGATGTTGAGAATATTGTCGGACTCGTCGGTCGCCCGCCGGTCGATTTCCATTCTTTTCATTTTTCTAGTAAACGCGGCCGCCAATCTGGTTGGGATGATAATGACAGCTGAGCCGCCAATTGCATTCCAGTAGTCGACATCGAATGATCGCATGCGGCCAGTGAATTGATTTTCCGAGTAAAGCGCGAAGGCATCTACTGCAAAGTAGATAAGCGTGCCGACGGCGAAAACGTTAATCGCAGCCGCCAGGATGGCCGCCAGAAAAATCAGCTTTTTATTTTCCATTTTTATTTCCTCCCAGTTAATGGATCCCAGCTGCCGGGCCGGCCGCCAGAAAATTCGTTTTTATTTATTTAATTCGAGGAGCTCGAGGAGCTCTCTTCCGCCACCGACGGAAGCTCGAGCTGGAACCATTCGACCTCAACCATCATTCCGATGGCACAGTAATTAATTACGTCCATGTAGTTATCTCGAAGTGATTCGTTCTTGGGCTCTGCAGCACGGCGTGCCAGATTTTCCAATCTTGCAATTTTGTCGTGAATTCGAACCAGGATTCCGATCCGCCCGAAACGCAAAATATTGTCATGGCCATAATCTTTTTGTTTTGAGATGATGACATCGAGGAGCTCTTGCGCATTTATTTCTGGTTTCACATATTTTCTTGATGCGATCCAGGCAACAGCTCCAAGAGTTTTCCAGTACTCGGCGTAACCGGTACCCGGTGGAAAATCTCCCTTTTCGGAAATATTGATCATCTGATCCAGGAGGCGTCGCATCTCTGTGAGTCCGCCGGGAATATCTGTTTCTACAGATTTTTGGATGGCCGCCAGGCAGCGGCTGGCCGCGTCATCCCAGTAATCAGGATCTGGTTCTTGGTGCCAAAACAAAGTCTCTTCCACCACCGTCATGCTATCTGGTCCTTTCAAAATGTCCTCGGGTTCTTGCGGTGCTCTTCGACGGCGGCCTTCATCAGGTCGCTCATGAAGTCATCCCACATCTGGTCAGCTGAAGCCCCGTCACCACTCTCCTCAATGACCTCGCACATCTTAATTTTGTCTTCGATAAATTCTCGGTCGACTGCAGCAAGGATTGATACGGAGCTCGAGCTGGGCAAAAGCATAATTCCTTTTTTCCCACCGGTAAACTCTGGATCTACGTAGAGGATCGTGACTGTGAAGTCGCCGTCGGTGCCGACCAGGAGGATATTTTCCTCCCCGCGCGCGGCAGCATCCAGCTCTTCTTTCATTCGGATGGCCAACTCCTGGTTGTGATCATAAAGCTCCTCCATGGCACGCAGCAGCATCTCGTTAGCTTCAGGCGTCTTAGAGAAATCATCTGGTTCAGGCATATCCCCCAGCTTTCTTTAGTTTCAGTATCTTACCTGGCCGCCGGCCAGATGTCAACTTTTTATTTGAAGTTTTTAGTTTCCAGACTTAGTTCCCTGGTAAAAGAAAAAAGTGAATTATTATCTCGACCATGGACAACAGCTCAAGATTTCAAATGTATTTAAATGCCCTTAAGCAATTTTATTCCCGCGAAGGACATTGCCTGGTTCCGGCAATACATATTGAAATTTTCGAAGGAAAAGAAATATTTCTGGGAGCTTGGATCGGATATGCGCGGCAGCGTAAAAAGAAAAATCAACTTCCAGAAAATAGAATTAAAGAGCTCGAGGAAATTCCAGGATGGCAGTGGGGTCCACTTCGACCGGGCCCAGCTACCGATAAAAATCGAAATAATAATATTTTGGAGATGCGGGCGGCCGGTCATTCCCTCCGCCAAATTGCTGATGAGTTCGAATTGAGCCGGCAGCGAATTCACCAAATTGTGAAAAAAATTGATGTCTCGGATCGAGGACATCAAAGCATCTGATGTCCGTGCCGCCTCTTCCACCACCGTTGGGCAATTATGAATTTTCCCCGCGTCGCCCGCCGCAGGGCCGCCTCCCCTGGTTGAGAAAATCGATTTTCCGATTTTCTCTCGCTGCAGCTCTGGGTGCCGGGGCTCTGTTAGCGGTGCTCACCTTTCGGTAGCTCCGCCCCCCACCGATTTCAGGTTGGGCTTCTCGTCCATACACGTGGATGGGTGGTTGCGCATTGAGTCGACCCGTTGCTCGTGGGCCTGCTGTACTGAGACCCACATGCCACCCATGGGGAGGTTGAACATGGCCTTCTCTTCGTCTGTGAACTTGTCTGCAGAGCCCTTGTCGACCCAGCCATCTGAGTTCGACCAGTACAAGCCATCGCCATCTTCGATCAGCCAGCCCATGTTGACGGCCAGTCTCAGCGGTGTCCTGCGTGTCCCATCAGTCAGCATCTTCGTCTCCAAACGCTTCAAGCCATGCTCCGTAGTTCTCGTCGCTGTCGTCCATGCCCAGCGCCGTAATCCAGTCCTCGTATGTCGGCACGTCGCTCCATACGGGAACGCTATTCGAGAGTCTCTTGTGTTTCGTCATGTCGTCAACTTTCCTCAATTGTGTCAAAGCCCTCAAAAGACTGAGAGTACTGAGCATCGTCAGAAAGAACAACATTGATCTTCTCCATGAGAGCGTTGATCACTTTCTCTTTGTCCTTGGAGAGACAGTCTGACCAGTTCTCATGTTCTGAAGTGACAGTGAAGTTCAGTGAGATCGCATGGTTGAATTTTTGCTTTTTGATTTTTTGCATTTTTGCTCCTCGAGAATCGTTAGCTAATTTTGAAATTACCACTGCCCACTCACTAGTCGGAAAATTTCCAAACCAGTGAGTGGGCGAGTGTCGATCACGCCGTGGTCAGAGTGAAAGGAGTGAAGCACTGCTCACGACGTGAGTCGACACCCACTGGCCCTCCCCCGACGGAACGACCAGTGGGTGCGAGCGTCATGAGAGTTCGACTCCCATCTTGTGCTTGTATGTCATCTTGAATTGGAAAGGCCAGCGTGACTTGACCTTCACTCCGTTCTTCATCTTCTTCAATGCGTCGACCGCTTCGGTGACGTACGGGAGAACGATGATGTTGTTCTTGATGCAGTAGTTGATGCACTGCATTCCAAGCATGTCGGAGTAGCCACCGCTTGTCGGGCACACACCGCCGTCTGTCACCCAAATGATCGGGGAGCGAGACGACTGACGGTTCTTGACTGCCCACTCAATTGCAGGGAAGTCGACACCGTTGCCGTGTCCGAACACGTCAGGCAGTTCGTTGACCATCTTGCCCTTGTCAGCAATGACCCACATGTTCGGACCAGTGTTGCCACGGTCGGTGTAAGCGACGACAGTTGCCCCCGGAGCATTCTCCACCATCTGACGAATTTGGTCATGAGTGAATGACATTGACCCCGATGCGTCGATGACGACGATGCCACCAGTCCCACGACTGACCTTGTCAAAGATTCGCTTCTCAGGGTCAGTCAGCAAGCGATGAATTCGGCGTGGCGCACGACCCATGTTCGATGCAATGCGCTTCTTTCCGATGTTGCCCTTCGTGTGCTTCGGCATTGCGCAACGTTCGATGCGGAGTTCTCCCCACTGCGGTGGCACTGTGCCGTTGTACTGATCGGGCGTGATTCCCTTGTACGGGTTGCCAGTTGCAGAACCTTCACCAGCACCGCCAGCGTTGGAGTGTCCACCAGCAGGGTTGTGCTTCTTCGGGCGACCACGCTTGCGTGGTGCTTGGCTCTCTCCTGCGTTCTCGCTATCGCTCTCTCCCTCGCCTGCGCCAGTCGACTCAGCGACGCTCTCAGTCGGTTCTTCAGGAACGATGCTTGCAAGACGGTCGACCCATTCAGCGATGCGCTCAACGTGCGAGAAGCCAAGCGGTGCGAGACCAGTGCGCTTGTCGACCTCAGTCGATGCGAGCGTTCCAGTCTTGTACGCCTTCTCCATCTCCTTGACTGCTCGCTTGGCAATGTCGGTGAGGATGACTCCCCACTCACGGTTGTGGCGACGCACACCGTTCAGGAATGCCTTGTTCGATGCAGTGCCAGCAGTTGCGATGTTCATGAGAACGGCGCCATGCCAGTCCTTCGTCGCACTGACACGCTCGCCGTCAGCGGTCTCACCGCCGTCAGCCAAGTTGCCCTTCACGTCAAAGCCAGCCTTCTGACAGAGCAGGTTGACACGCAGTTCTTCAACGACAGTCATTGCCTTGTCAGTGGCGATCTTGCGTTCAATCCAGCGAGGGTAGGACTCAGCAGGAGAGACCTTTGCATGCATGAGTTCGTGGGCACGAATGACACGGGCAAGATCAGTGTCGTGAGTCGGAACCTTCATCTCGCGACCGACGATGTTGGTCATCGGCTCTCCGCGACGAGGGTTGCACTCACTGACTGACCAGTTGCCGTGAGGTGTATCACGGCGACCGATCAGTTCAGGCTCAGCGATGATGGTGTTCATTACGCACCAACCTTGTCCACTGCAATTGCGTCGATGATGGATTCGGCACGTTGCCCGAAAGTGAGACGGGCTGCTTTTTCGTCGCCGTAGGCCTTGCGGATTTTGTCGAATGCCATGAATGCTCGCAATGAGATTCGGCGTTCGCCAGCGTCAGCCATGCGCACTGCGTAGTTGCGCAGATCAGGAGAGAGAGCCAGCAGAGCGGTCGGGTGCGGAGCGTTGATGCGGATGCGGATGGGGAAGCGGTCAGCCAGTGCGGTCGGCAGTTCTTCCATGTTCTCCACGTTCGTGGTCATGATCGCAGAGAAGCCGTCCTTCGGTCGGTGGATGCGTCCGCTCTCAGGGTTCTCCCACGTTGCCGACTCAGGAGAGTCCAGCATGGCAAGCAGAGTGGCGAACACGTCGCCCGATGCCTTGTCGACTTCGTCCACGATGAGACGACCGCCGACGATGCCGTTGCCTTCCCATGCCTTGACAGCAGAACCGTAGTTCCAAGTGAACGTGCCCTTTTCGTTCGGCATGAATGCGCCAGTCACGTCAGCATTGGTCATGTCCTCAGTGCAGACGAGACGGTAGGCACCGCCCTCAACATTTCCCATGTTGAGACCTGCGTAGGTCTTGCCGATGCCTGACGGTCCGAACAAAATGATTCGGTCGATGCCAGCGTTGAGACAGTCCTCAAATGCTTGCCAGCATTCAGGGAGCGTCGGGTTGGTTTGGGTGGTGGTCATTGCAGTACCCCTTTCAATGGGTAGTAGGTGGTTTGTATTACGAGACTCAGTTTATCAACACGCCTAGGTCATGCTACACCTAGTCTTTTTCGGCCTCACGGTCGGCCTTCGGGTCACGGATTTCCCACAAGCCCTTCTTGACTTTGCGGAAGTGTGGGGACTCTTGCAGGAACTTGAGAACGGTCGGGTAGGAAAATCCGGCCTGCTCAACCAGTGCGTCTGTCGTGTACTGCTCAAAGACCTTGTCCTTCGTCCAGTCGATGAACGTGTCGTACTTGTCAGCACGTTTCTCAACCTTCACTTCTGCGAGATCGTCCGTTGAGATAGTCATGTCGCACCAGTCAGAGACGATCTCAACAATGATCGCTTCCATGACTCCGTATGAACGGAGAGTGCGAATCGGGTTCCCTTTTTCACCTTCGTTTTTCCATGTCAACAAGACATGCATTGCTCGCTCGTACTCCCCAAGAGCAAAGCGATCTTCCTTTGGAATCGACCACTTGTCCCCATGCGTCTTGGCATGGGTTCCCCATCGGTTCTGCATCTCCACTTTGATGGAGTCGTGACTGATCGTCGTAGTAGGCATTGGTTCCCTTTCGTATGTACCGATTTCAGTTTAGCAACCCGACTAGGCCATGCTACACCCACCTCTTCCGCCACCGTCAGGTTGAATGGCGATTCTTTCTTGCGCCTAGCAATAGTTGTGTGCGCAATGTTTGCGTCCGCAAGTTTTTGCCGGGGCTTTCTAGCTGCATCTGCCCCGCCGGAGCCCCGTTGGTCCATGGGGCGCGCGGGGCTTTGGAACGCCTCAGTAGTACTGAGGACGAATTTTTCCTTGTGCAGTCATCCGCTGACGGAGCGTCGCGACGCACTCATAGAGTTCATGGGTAGTGATTCCCCACTCTTTGATCTGATCGTCAAAGTAGCCAGCCTCAATCTCGTCGTAGATGTTCACGATGGCATCGGCACCACTCACGCCAAGCGTGTAGTAGTTCTCCTCGAGAATTTCAGAAATATCCAACATTTGTGATTTTTTCATTACTGCTCAGTCCTCCTCGTTCATTTCTGCTTCGGCATGCATGATGGCCGTCTGTAGTTCTCTCTCGAAATCGACTTTTCTGTAGGCACACCACTGAATCACGTCGGCAAGCATATCTACGATCACGTCCTCTTCTTCTTCAGCTCCAACTAGGTCTGCGTATTGGACGATGACCTTTTGGGCCCTATCAAGAGCAAGAATCCTCATTTATTTCCTCCGAAATGAGCCCACACATCGACCTTCTTGCTCTTGTCTCTCAGTTCCAGCAACTCCTTCATGATGGACTCAACGGAGAACCTTGCCTCCATGTAGTCAATGTCCCCCTCTAGGCGCGACATGTCGTACTCGCCAGTTCCGATATCGCGCCTGATTCCCTGCAGAAAGAACGTTGCCTCAGTTACGGAGTCAAAGAGTTCGTCAAGAAGTTCCTCCATGCGCTCTTGGGGGTTAGTCATCCCATGCCCCAAAGTCCAGAAGAGCATCGTGAATCCAGTCCCAGATTTCTTCGGTCAAGTTGTTTTCTTCCCACGTGTCCCACTCTTTTACGACATTGCTCCAAACTTCAGCATCAGGTGGGTCGTATTTGCCATCATCGGTTATGAAACGGTTGAAAACACCCTTATCCCACCAGTCGATGATGATCTCTTCGTCTGGGTCAAGTTCCATAAGCATCTCAATTGCGTTTTCGACTCTCACAAGAAAATCCCTTCGTTCAGCATTTTTACGGCTTTTTCCACTGCTTTGCCAGTCTCCTCAAGTATGTCTACGTCGTAGATTGAGTAGCAACTGGCACAGACGTAGAGGCTCCCCTCCCACAGTCCATTCAGTACTGGCTCAACGGGAGTGCCATCTTTCAGGCACGTGTAGAAGCCGTCTTTATGTGGCTCGTTCCCACACTGGCACACGAGCCAGTCTACGGTTGTCTCCCTGAGATTGAGTGGCATTACTTCTCTACCCAACCCAGTTCGGCAGCATTGACGATGTCGTAGGTGATCTCTTCCATGAGTGGGCCGTAGTCCTCCATGTGTCGGTTGGAGTAGTAGAAGTCGTCCATCATGGTGCTGACGAGACTGAACGGGTCAATCTCGTCAGGGACGATGAGTTTGATGATGATTTCCTTCATTATTTCCCCTTCGTAGTAGTTGCCTTCAGTATAGCAATGCGCCTAGCGCATGCTACACCCCCACTTCCCAGCCAACTTTATCTGCTTCCTCACAGATTTTGCTCATCATGTCTCTACGCCACTCTGAGTGCTTGTCCCAGTATGCATCCGTCTGCTCTTCAGTTGCGTCGTCGGGGAGTTCTTCATTCCAGTTGCAAGGCTCAAAGAACTCCTCAAAGAGAATCTCCCCAGCCTTCATGACATGACAGCCAGCGAAGAATCCAGCCTCTTCGTCGTAGTCAAACGCAAAGCGCAGATTTGGGAACATCGCAGAAATCTTTTTGTGAGCCTCTTCGCCACTGCCCCACGGCAAGTCGTAGACATAGACGACTTCCCAGAGACCATTGTTGAGTGGCTCCAGTTCGGAATCAACGAACGTATGGCAGTCGCCCCACTTGACGCCCCAGTTTTCGTACTGCCACGAATACCAATCGGTGGCTCCGTACTTGTCCATCATTTGCTTTGCAAGTTCAGACTGTTCTTCGCGTACTGGCGAAGTCACATCAAAGAGTTCCTTCGGGCAGGGGACGAAAGACTCAAAGATTCTGGTCTCAATCCTAGATGCCATCGGAAACTTTCCGACGAGTTCTTCCTTCTCTTCCACCAGAACCTTGGAGATGAAGTCCTTGACACCCTCTTCAGTTCCAGAGACAGCCATTCGTGTATTAGTCCAGTTCGGCATTGTTGCCCTTTCGTAGTAGGTACGGCTTCATTTTATCAACTCGCCTACCCCATGCTACACCTCTTCCGCCACCGTTGGGTTTGTAAAGCCTCCCCCCTTGCCCATTTTCCCACAGTGGGAAAATCCCACAGCGGGCTTGGTGCAGCGGGGCTCTGAAGGGAGTGGAGCCGGCCCTACTACAAACCGGCTCCACGATCTAGATCTCATTGCCGTCTTGATCAGTGAAGATCAGGTCGTCAATCTCGTTTTTATGTCCCCATCCGCATGAGAAATCATCCTCGCAGTAGGACTCAATGCGCTCAATCACATCTTCAAGCGTGACTTCTAGGGTCTTTGGGTGTCCCCCAGAATCATCATTCCCGTTCACCCATATGGACGAAGTTCGATCTTCGAGAATGCTCTCTACGACCTTGGCCACGTCATATGAGATGACTCTTGTGACGTTGATTGTCTGTGGCATGCCACTCATGAGACCACCCAGTATGAATCTTCGCCCTGAACAAGGCCTAGGCCCGACCCGTTGTCCCATTTGACGAACACTGTGCCAATGTCGTCAATGAAGTCTACGACGCCCTCGTCCCCCGATTTGAGGTTTGTGTAGGGGTCGGACGTGCGCACCAGTCGCACTCTCTTGCCGATGAGGTCTCGCCTCATTGCCTCAATCGTTCCACGTGAAATCGTCCTCACAGGGTCACCTCTTCCCCTTCTCCCCTATAGGGAGCATCCTGAACGTCTTGCCAGTCGGGCTCGGCTTCATCCCAGCGGAAGAGCCCAAGGATTTCGTCCTTGTAGATGTCAATCACCATGAGCCCTGCCTTGGCAATGACGTATACGTAGTCGCACCACGAATCCTTGTAGTTCTCGGGGGTGAACCATTCGTCAGGGCTTGCCTGCTCCTCGTTGCCTGCAATGCCGTAGCCTGCGACAACTTCCCAGCGAGATTCCTCTGCAGGCTCATTTTCCTGCCATGGGCGTACAACTGACCAGTAGAAATGGTCATCCACGAATGTCTTGGAAGCCTGCTCCCACCCGTCACGCTGGACGATGGCCCAAATGCTGGCTCCCTGATGGGTGGGGTACCCATCCCAGTGGGCGTAGCGCCCTGCCCATGTATCGCCCTGTTGCTTGGCGATGATGCTCCTAGTTGCCACAGTATTACCTGCCTTTTGTAGTAGTAGTTACGTGTTTCAGTATAACCAAGGCCCTAGGGCATGCTACACCTGAAAAATCCATTTATTGCATTTTCTTTACAGGCGTCGTGTTACACCCCTTCGCTAGGGGTGGCCGGGGCTTCGGAAAAAGAAGAAGGGTTGGGGTGGGACTCTCGCCCCACCCCGTTCCCTCTGTTCAGACCCGATTCATCAGGTCGGCTATCGCCTCAGCAAGCGGTCCTCGTGCCTCGCCAGCGTCAAGAATCGGCGTGTGTGCCTCGTCTTGGAAACGCAGAACGCTCGCCATTTCTGAACGTGTGGCACACACGAACAAGCGCACACGGCGACGGTTGGGGTGTTCGCTCGGTGCGCCCTCGGGTTCATCTTGCCCTTCAGCGATGGGTGCTGCCCAACCGCAGGTGACGAGAGCGAGAGCGTCAAAGCCCTTCACAAGGCTCGGCTTCACGCTGTCAAGCAGTTGGTAAATGTCGTTGTGGCTGGCAAGTTCGGGATTCACGTCGGCAAGTTTGCCGTTTTCGTCAGTCGTGATACCGACGAGCATGGCACTCGGCAGGTCAAAACCAAACGATTCGCCTTTCAGGGTGAAAGCGTTGTGAACGATGTTCTCTGCGCTTTCTGTGACCTCAAGCAGGGTGGACATGGAATGTTCCTTCCTTTCAGTAGTAGTTATTAGGAACGGTGCCAGTTTACCAAGTCGTCTAGGTCATGCTACACCTGCCCCGACCCCACAAGCTGAGCCCCGTTTCTTTGTGTAGCAACCGGGGCTTAGTTGCTGGAAAGCAGAAAGGGTGGGGGTCACACTCCCCCACCCAGTCTGTCAGGCTGAGACTTGCTCGGGCTGGAACAAGGCGACCTGCCCCAAGTCACGAGGGAAGAGCCCTGCGTCGATGGAGCGAGCGAGGGCCGGGTCTCGTTGCACCGAGAAGAACATCGGAAGCTTCAAGACCATTTTGCAGTCCCCGACCGAGAGAGCACCCTCTTTGTCCATGACTACCACGAAGTCGTCGTACTCCGTGTAGGAGTTGAAGAGAGTGGAGCGACGGAGAGCGAGGTAGTGGTTCTGCGTCACCAAGTGGCGCACCCAGTCCTCGTAGTCATCGGGGAACGAGTCAAGGGCCGTACCTGCGTCTACGACGACGTAGCCCTGTGTCTGGTTCACCATCTCTACGATGTTGAAGTTCACCCTCTGTGCGCCTTCTGCGACGATGACTCGCACGTGGCTCCTGTCGGTCAGGACCGACATAGCATCGTCGTTCAGGGCAATGAGAGTGACTGTCTCACGCTTCTCTTGGGCAAGCCAGCAGGCGAAACCTACTGCCGAGGTGGTGCAACCCACCCCACCCTTTACTGACTGGAACACATGAACTCTCTTCATGTCCACCCCTTTCAGGTGCTGTTGTTTGGAACGATGACATTCTATCAAGTCGTCTAGCCCATGCTACAGCTCTCTTCCGCCACCGTCATTATTTTGTCCCTATTGCTGACAATAGTTATCCACAGGTTCTCGAGTTTTCCACAGGCTGTGGATAAACCTGTGGATTCCCAGCTGAGCCCCGGCGGGACCTAAGCCAGCGGGGCTTGGTTGGCAAGGTGTAGCATGATCTAGGTGACTCGGTATAATGGTGTCATGAAAACCTACTTCACCAATGACGGAACGTTCGGCAGTGCCAACGATGACGACATTTTCATCGTAGATACCAGCGCCTTCACTGAAGATGACTGGAACGACATCGAAGAATGTTCCGACTCTGCCCGAATGGCAATGGCGAAAGAGATAGCAAAAGAAAGAGGTGTAGCATAGCCTAGGCGACTTGCTATACTGAATACAGAAAGAAGCGAGAAGCCTCTCGCCTCTCTCTCGAATCAACCTAGATGTACCCCGTCCATCCGCAGATAAGGCTCTTCGGGCAGATAAGGCTCTCCGTGTGCTAGCCACGCGAACCGTCCTCTTCCCCCGCAATCCGTCCTCTTGGCGCGAAACGGCTCTCTCTAGGGAGGGGACGCCCTCTGGTTCGGGAGTGGGGCGAGAGGCTTTTTGTTTTCCTAGCTGAGCCCCGGTGCTAGCCAGGGGCAAACGGGGCTTCGTAGCGAAGGTGTAGCATGAACTAGGCGGCTCAGTACAATGGGAGATGTTCCAAGCAACTACTACACAGCAAAGGAAGGAACATGAGCAAGTCCCTATCGGTAAAGGTGAGTACCGCAAAACTCATCAAGGCACTGGAGTCGGCTCTCGCCAAGCGCGAGAAGGAAATCGCTGACTACGACAAGGCGCACGACGCATACACCAAAGAGCGTGAGGCGTTCATCAAGAACCTGCCGAGCCTCATCTCTACAAAGAGCCTGACTCTTTGCGACACAAACCTCAACGAGCGAGCATGGAAGTCGGAACTCCCCGAGGTCATGTTCACCTACAAGTTGAGCCCTGCCGTCAAAATCCCCAAAGCACCCGAAGCCGTGTCCTATCACGTTCGTAACGAGTGCGAGGAAATCCGCAACGCCATCTCCATTCTCAAGATGACCGATGACGAGACGGTAAGCACCAACTCCTACAAGGGCGTGGCTCAGTACATCTGAGCCACCCCAACGACCTGAGCAAGTCGCAAAAAGGCTCAACCCCCCCTTTTTTTTTGCGTGCTAGCCGGGGCTTTCGAGTGCGCATGGGTTCACATGGCAGCTGCAGCCCCGCAGATTATTACGAAATCTCAATAATCAGGTGTAGCATGAACTAGGCGAGTTGATAAACTGCAACTATGAAAACAGCACCTACCCCAACCGAAACTCTGGAACTCTTCGTAGAGGAGAGCCTGAAGCATGGTTCGTCATTCTTCTCCCCCGAAACAATGGAGTTTTTTGACAGCAAGGTTCATGGCGGATTTTGGGAACTTGACCAAGACATTCCGTTTCGTGGCTACTTCATCACATCAGAGCAGTACGACGTGACCTGCGAGCGTCTGTTCTCGGTTCGTTTCGCAGAAAGCCCGATCAACATTGACACAGTGGGCGACTTTCAGAGGTTTGACACCTATGAAGAAGCGAAGGCGCACATTCTGGAGATCATGCGTAACGACATGGCTGGCAGAGGTGGCTGGAGAGACTGACTATGTAGCATGACCTAGACGGTTCGCTATACTGAAATCACCTACAAGGAAGGACTACTACACATGAGCAAGATAGACCAAGTTTTGGGTTATGTACCCAAGTTTTATCAGAACGAAGCGGTGGAAATCCGTTTTCAGTCAGTGCGAAACAACGAACTCCGCTACCAACTGCTCGCCACAGTCTCGCAGAGTGGTGCGGTTGTTTACACGTTGCACCGTATCCCGACCCGATCTGCCTATGCGATCTCCATGAGCAGTCTCTTTTCCAACCCCAACCCGTTGCCGATGAAGGCATACGAGGGCTGGCAGGAAGATCTCTTGGCGTGGATTACCGCCCCCAAGAACGCAAACGGACAGGACATTTACGAAATCAGCGAGGTTCTCTAATGGGTCTTGACAACATTCCGAACAAGTATCCCTGCAAGACGCAGGGAACGGCGATTATCACGCCACGCCTCAACAAAGAGGGCGAACCGATCTTGGAAGATGACGGTACTCCAATGACCGCTATTGACTGCCAAGCAACGCAGGCGAATGGCGGTTGCCCATATCAGAACGACCTAGAGAAGTCTGGTATTTCCGGTGGTGCTGTCTATGGCATTTTCGGTACTGACTGCTGGTATCGGGGGAAGTACGGAAACTACCTTGTGGAAGAACTCGGCATTTACGACGAGACTGAAGGACTCTCTTTCTACGGCGCATTGGGCGACAACTCCCACAAGCCTGCCTACGAGTGCAACCTTCTCGCCAACGCAATGGAAGAAGCCCTAGAGACATACGAGGGCGAACCAGAGAACGCCAACGAGGTGAAGGAGTCCATTGCCTACGCCATTTGGTATCTCCGTTGGGCGGCTCTCAATACCGAAGGGCTTGACTGCTGGTACTAAGCCTCTTCCGCCACCGTCAATAGTTCTGCATCACCCCACCCAGAACCCCCACCCTGTTGTCGCTGTCAGGGTGGGGGTTTGGTGTTTTGGTGTTTCGGCGGGGCTCAGCTCTGGATCGCCCCCATTTCCAAGCCCCGGCTCGGCAGGGGGCGAGGCGAGGTGTAGCATGACCTAGACGGGTCGCTATAATGAAAGAGTATTATCCACCAAGCAAAGGGGAAAACCCAATGAGTAAGGCACTATCCACCGCTGGAAAGCAGTACGTCGCCGCCCTTGAGGCGTTGGCTTCTGCCGAAAAAGCCGTTGCAGTTGCTAAGGAACTTTTCGCAGAGGCAGTAGCCGAAGCAGGAGTGAACGAGGTTTCTGTAGACGGTAAGAAAATCAGCATGATTAGCGCAGTTCGCAGAAACTTCATCGTGGAGAAACTGAAGGAACTGGTCAATGCGAAGGTCTACGAGACGGTCACCAAGACCGCAGTAGAGCCGAAGGCATTTGACAAGGCTCGCAAGGCTGGCGAAATCAGCGCAGAGGTTGAGGAAGCGTGCGTCACGCCCACTTCCTACACTCGCATCGTCGTAGCCGACGAGAAGGCAAGCGAGGAAGCCGTAGCGGTCTGACGAGGTTGGTGGGGTGGGCTAGTCCTGCCCCACCACTCGCAGGCGCGAGCGACGGAGTAGGGCGTTGCCGTTCTCAACGGCACGAATAAGAAGCCCGACCCGTTCCAGTTCGGCAGAAAAATCTTTTTGCCGCTTTTCTAAGCCCCGGGATCGTCTTTGAGACAGTTCATCGGTCATTGTCTCAACATGATACTACGGGGCTTCAGCTTGAGTGATTCTCTAGGTGTAGCATGACCTAGACAGGTTGGTACACTATAAGTGTCACTAAGAACTACTACAGCGAAAGGAAGTGACATGGACATTTACTGTCCCGTTTGTGGAGAGCCGTGGGACAACGACTGTCTCCACGACTACGCCGAGGAGTTTGACTCCACCTACGAAAAGGTATGGCACTCATTCCGAGACAATGGGTGCGGTATCGCCTTTGCAGAGTGGAAAATCATTTCCTGCGTAAAGCGAAATAACATGAGAACCACCTACATGAGCGCACTGACCGAAATCATGGGCGACGATGTTGATGGAATCATGTCAATGATGGAAGATGCCGAATACTTGGGCATGATGGATTAGCCGAGAGAGCCTAGCCCGTGTAGTATGGGCTAGGCTACTTGGTACAATAGAAGAGTCCCTACAGCGAAGGAGAAAAGGACATGAGTGGTTACTACCCAGCCGGCACGGACTTGTCGTACTTTGACGAGCCAAACACCTACCAAGAGGATGACTATGTTCTCAACGAAGAAGTGGAGTGCTACGAGTGCGGAGAATGGTTCACCATTGAGAAGGTGGACTATGCACTCTGCGGATTTGGTGCGCCCGAAGAGGGAACGAGGCTCTACGAGTGGTCTACAGAGGCGACTTGCCCACACTGCGGAGACACTGCGGAGTACGGAGAAGATGGTCTCTACTGAGAGGGGGGTGGGGGAACCCGCCCTTTTCTCTTTGCCACCCGGGGCTTCAGCTCGAGGTGCAAATGCAGGCTGTAGCATGGCATAGGCGAGTCGCTATAATGATGACATGACAACGACACAGGAAGTTCCGAACGAATACAAGGTACTGGAGAAGGGCATGACCATCGCTGGTCACACGGTTCTCCGACTCAAGCGACTGACCGAGCGAGTGGTGGGCGACACCTACGCTTCGTGGATTGTTCTCTGCGAGACCACCGACCCGAAGTCCTATCACAAGTGGGTGACATGGATTGCCTACGCAAACGAGACAGGCTTCCACGCCGAGTCGGGTCACTACTTCCAAGCCGACGAGTGGGAGAGGGCAGTCGGCTCCTACGACAAGCGAGGGGGCTGGTAGTCCCAAGTTCGGGAGTCAGGGTCTCCTTCCTTTCCCACCCCTGACTCTTGCGCTCTCCCCCGTCTGGTTTTTCGTCGCTGTTTTGCCAGACGGGGTTGAGAGCGAGTCTCTTCCGCCGCCGTCACTAAAAAGGTCTGCCTCACCGCACCACCCACCCCGTTGTCGCTGTCGGGGTGGGGGTCGGTGGGGTTGTTCTCTCTCACACGGGGCTTCCGGGCCGGATCTACCCAAATCGGAGCCCCGCCGTCGGGTCGGTGTAGCATGGGCTAGGCGGGTTGGTAGAATGGGGGCATGACAAACAGCGAAGAAATCATTTGGGAAATCGTGGAAATGCTCAATGACAATAAGTACCTTGACCATGAAAGTCTTGTTGATGACATTGAGTCATGGCTTGACTGGCACGGCTTTGACCTTGTTGGGCTGAAACTTGGCAAGCAACGTAACAAGCGTTGCGTGTAGCATGGGCTAGGCGAGTCGGTATAATGACTCCATGCTAGTTCGGGGTTGCAAGATTCGGGAGAACGACGGAATCAGAGTGAACGGGAAGGTTCTCATCGTTTCGTCGGTTCAGACAGAGGAAGCGTTTGAGTCGGTCGGAATCTTCGTCAGACCGCTTGGGCGTGGCAAGGCTCACGACATTCTAGTTTTCGTCGGGAGAGACGAAATGGTGCAAATAATCAGAGACAGGAAGGGAAAATAGAAATGTTCAGAGAACCGAGCGATTCATACATTTTGCGAGAGGCAGAAGAGGCTCACGACGCTTTCGTTGAGTTTGACGAAGCCGAAATGCGATACCTGAAGTCAGACGACTACCAAGAGGCGTTGTTTGAGTTCATGTTTGACTATGACCCTGCAACGGGCATAGAGACCCCCACGGGCAAGACGGAAGAAGAGTTCCGCACCCATAGGGATTGGAGTGGCTACGTCTACCGATTCATGGAACGGGAGAACGAACCCGATGACTACTGGAGACCCACCGACGACTAGTCGGGGGAAACCTCCGCCAGAAGCCCCGGCATGACGCACAAGCCAACGGGGCTTCAGATCGACGCTGTAGCATGATCTAGGCGACTTGGTAAAATGGGGGCATGAACAACAACACAGCGACTCCCGTCCTGCAGGGGGAGATCACCAATACCTGCACCTGCACCGTGCTTGACCCTGAGACTTTTGAGGAAGTCCTAGACGAACACGGCGAACCTATCCCGACGATTGAGTGTTACGGCGATTGTTGGGAATACGCCCTAGAGACGTTCGGTATGGATACCGAAGAGATCCGCAAGGCTAACCCTGACGGTTGGTGGGGCATTGAGAATGTCCGACTTTGGCACGGCGACGTGTCGGGCTACGCACAGGCTAGGACGGTTGCCGAACTTGTGCAGGCTATGACCGTGCGTAGTTCGTGGATCATGCGCTACAGCGTGTTTCCTGACCGCATTGAGTACAACCTTGCCCACCACGACGCACCAACGGGGAGCGCAAGCGTTATCCGTCCGATGCCCGAGGATTGGGAGCCTTTCTGAAAGGTTGGGGGGTGGGGGTGACTCCACTCCCCTTCCCTTCGGGGCAGGGCCGGGGCTTCAGCTCTGGTGGTCACGCCGACTGTAGCATGGGCTAGGTTGGTTGGTATACTGAAACCATGAACAACACAGCGACACAAGCCCAAATGAACCACCTCAAGGCGATGATGAATCTTGTAGATGAGATTCTCAAGCCACAAGCCCGACCCGTCTATCGGTACACCTGCCCCGAATGTGAGCAAGTGTTCACCGACCCCGAAGAGGTTGCCTACGGTCACGATTGCGAGGTGGGGTGATGGTGGGCAACATTCTCGCCATGACCCTTAGCGTGGCGCTTATCGGGTGCCTCATCGCCCTAGCGATTGACACGATTATCCACGACGATTACCCCGAACCCTACGACGACGAACTCTGAGAGACAGCCACGGGACAACCCCGTTCCGTGGCACTCTCGCTACCGGGGCTCGGAACCGTGGGGCAGGCAAAGCGCGAAGATGAAGCCCCGTATGCCAAAGGCAAGAGAGGGAGCCTGTCGGCTGCCCGATCCGCTTACTCCAGCGGTGACCAACCGATTAGGGTCTACCTTGTACCCTCTTCAGTCCCTCTCTTGTGACTCCAGTATACCAAGCCCCCTAGCCCATGCTACACGGTGTAGCATGGCATGGGTGAGTCGGTATAATGACGGCATGACAACGACAAAATCACTCCACGTAAAGACGGACGGAACTTTTACAGAACTGTCCATGTCAAGCAACTATCAGGCAATAAACGACTTGGTTGGCGGTTGGTTCGATGCCGTTCGGGGAGAGGACTTCGTGGTGTATGTCCACGACGAGGGTCTACTCATCGAGGGGTTCGAGCCGAACGTGTTCGCCACCATGCTCACGGGTCGGGTTATCTTCGGTGACGTGGTCATCGTGGGCGCACTCAACGAGAACGGCGAGTACGACGGGGAGAACCACGACGTACCCGAAATCGTGGTGAACTTGGCGCACAATGAATGTCTCCGTGTGAACACGAGCGAGTCCTACCGTCAGCGAGTCATTCAGGGGCGAGACGAAATCATGCGAGACCCGATTCAGGTCTACGGGCAAAACGCAGACGGCGAGTGGGAGAGGGTCTAGGACTCTCTTCCGCCACCGTCAAAGGTTGGGGGGTGGGGGCGACCCTGCCCCCCGCCAGACTGCCCCCGCCGAAAACTTTTCTAGGGCGCACCGGGGCTCAGCTGGGGGACTCCGCAAACCGGAGCCCCGATGGTACGGAAAAAAGTTATCCACAGGCTGTGGAAAACGAGTGTAGCATGACCTAGACCGTTCGGTATAATCATTTACATGAACAGCGACACCGCACTCAGGAATACCGTCACACTCACCCAAGAAGTAGATGCTCAGGAGTTCTTTGAGAATCTTCTCGGATCAGCATGGGAGACTTGGCATTGGTGGCACGTTGCCAAGTATGCCGATGGATACGAATGGGACAAGTACCCAACAGACCAAAACGAGCCTTTTCTGACTGTCGGGATCTGCGACCCCGATGACGACAATGAAGAGGCAACCGTCACCAAGAGCCTCAGCCTGAACGACCTAGTGAAGGCATACGGGAAGGCTCAGGGTTACGCCCACCTCAACTGGGAAGATCACGACGCCTGCACTGGCGATGTGGTGATGCAGACCGCCGTACTGGGAGAGGTGGTCTACGGATAGCCCGAGAGGTTATCCACAGGGTGTGAATAACCCTGTGGAAAACTTCCTCTAAGCCCCGTAGCCATGAATAGACCATACGGGGCTTCGCCTCGCCGGATTGCCCGGTGAACCGATCACCGGAGAGCCGATCCGATCCCCCGGTGAACCGATCCACAGTGTAGTATGATCTAGGCGACTTGGTATAATGTTTACATGACAAAAACAGCGCCATGGATCGGAAAAGAATCTTTCGCAGAAACTTTCTACGGAAAAAGCGGAAACTTCACGTTCGTGATTTATCCCCAAAACGGCTACTGGGTGGCCGTGGCCGTTGAGACGGACGGCTGGGGTGCGATCACCAAAACGCTGGATTTCTCATGCAGCGCAGACACTAGGGCCGATCTGAAGAAGATTCTCGCAGATCACGTTAGGGGGTGGTGAGCGAGGGGTTCCCCGGTGATCACCGGAGATCAGGGTGTAGCATGGCCTAGACGCTTCGGTATAATGTTCACATGACACAAACCAGCGACACCCCATTCCGTCAAGCCGTCCGTGCGATCTCTCGCCTTCCCCGTGAGTGCGAGCACGGCACGGATCTCACGGGAGAGCGTGAGTGCCTCGCCTGCGAGACCTCCGACCCGTGGGTGCGCCCGACGACGCCCTGCACCGCCTGCGGCGAGATCGGGTGCGAGGGGCACATTTAGCCCGAGGGGGTGGGGGAAACCCTGCCCTTCTTCGTCGGGCAACCGGGGCTTGCGCAGGGCGCAAGTGGGGCGAAGCCCCGCGCGGCAGGCAGGTCGGGCCTAGTCGTAGTAGTAATCGTGCCCGATCTCATCGCGCGTATCGTGATCGCGGTCGTCCCACGGCTCGGGTTCGGGCAGGGGGGCGGTGGGATCCACGAAAAAGAACGCCTCAAGAACGGCGTCGGTGATCATCGGCTTGGGCGTGTCGGCGTTGTTTGACATGGCGCAACTATACCGAACGGCCTAGCCCATGCTACTGACCACGCCCGATCACGTTCTGGCCCGATCACGCCCGATCTGGCCCCCGATCACCCCATAGCCTCGCCCTAGATCGGTTCTGGCCCCCGATTACCCCCGATCACGCCCTAGAACGATCTAGGCGGCTTCTGGCCCCCGCTAGGGGCCGATCACGCCCGATCACGCCCGATCAGGTTCCCCGTAGCATAATCTAGGCGGGTCGGTACAATGTTCCCAACAGCGACCGCCGATCAGATCGGCAGAAAGGGGCGATCATGCCTAAGAAAGTTGTGGCCGTGGCTATTGACATGGAGTCCGAGGACTTCCGTACCGTGACGTTCACCTACCGCGTTTCGGAAGAGTCCCAGAATCGTGACCTCGCTTGGTTCCACCGCGAGATCACGCGCCGCATTGGGTCGGGGTACTTCGTGCAGGGAGTCTTGATCGACCCCACGCAGGGGGAGATCGAGGCCCTGGACAACTTCGGGCCAGTCCCCGAATACTTCTAGCCCCTACGGGGGCGGGGGAAACCCTGCCCCCGCCTTTGGGCCGGAGCCCCGCGCTGGGGCGAGCCCTCGGGGCTTCAGAGCTGCGCAGTCTCGTAGCATACGCTAGGCGTGTTGGTAGAATCCCACCCGATAGGCAACCGCCTGTCACGGAGTGCTAACTACGGTTAGCAGGAAGGGGTGGCACGATGGCTGGTCAGGCTATTTGCAACCGCTGTGGGGAAGTTGGCTACTGGCAGAAGGGGAAGTACGGGCGCTGGTTCCTGCGTCACGACTGCAGCGCCCCTCGTGGCGGTCAGAACGAGCGCCATTCGTCGCTGGCGGACTACGCGCACCACAACGAGGAAGCGGCGATCATCAAGGCAATGGAAGACCGATACACGGACTACTACGCCGACTGAATGACGGGGAGTAGGTGCGAAAGCACCGAAACCCTCGGGGAGCCCCGTTGGCTCGTGTGTGGCGCGGGGCTTTCCCCCTCTCCTAACAGGCCAGTTGGCCTGCCGAGTGGGGGGCTGTGGGGCGAGGGCTAAAAACGTCCCTCGTCCATCCGCTCGGCCAGTTCGAGCGCTCGTTCGTTGGCCTCCCACTCTGGAGTGCCGTAAGTCGGACGGCCCCAATCGTCCCCCTGCGGCTGGGGTGCGCCCCAGTAACCGTTCTGCCAAGCGATACCCGAACGCCATGCTCGGTCGGCATCCGAGGCGAAACCGCCACCCGCCACCCAACTCATGACGAACTCGGCATAAACCTCACCGAGATCCGCTTCCGCTTCGGCCTGCATTTCTTCTTCCGTGAGTTCGTAATCCATTTCCTGCCCCTTTCGGCTTCGCTGTGTTCGGACTTGCCCTGCAAGTATACCAAATCGTACAGGCTATGCTACAGCCGGCAGAGGGGTGAGGCCCCGCTTTTGCGCGCCCCTAGCGGGGCCTGGGCATCTGCGCCTGTAGCATGGCGTGGGCGTATCGGTATAATGTCAGAGACATACAGCGACGCCGCGAGAGCGGCAGAAAGGGGCGGCCATGTCCGACCTGACTCACGAGGATTGCTTGGAACACGGGTTCAGCCCGTGCGAAGGGCAGGTGAAGTTCCACGACCGCTACAGCACGCGCGGCCTGCCGGTGGAACTGGCCTACAAGAAGTTCCCGCGCTGCGACGCGCACTACGCCGCGTACCTGCGGGATTGCGCGGCCCGGGAGAAGGCCAGCGGCCGGCGCTGGTGAGATCACGGGGGCCGGGGAGACCTGGCCCCCTCTCATCTTGCCGGGCCCCGCTATTCCGTGCCGGGAACGGGGCTTCGCCTGCTGATCGCCTTCGGCTGTAGCATGGCGTAGGCGTTTCGGTACAATGATCGCATGACAACGAAACAGCGAGCAACACGGATTGAACACCTAGTTACCCGCGAGGGGCGCGCGTCGTCATGGCGTAGCGTTCAAGTGGGCGACACCCTTCACATTTACCACTACGCCACGAAAATGGCAGTGGTGCATGGCGGAATGCTGACGCAAGTCTCCGAAGGTTGGGGATCCACTTCCGACAAGTGCGGAATGGCAAAGTTGCGCCGAGGCGCAATCCTCGCGGGGGTGCTGATCGCATGAGGCACATGAAAGCCCTTCCCCGTGGGGGATTATTAGCAAGGGGGGCGAAAGCCCCCGAGTAGGAGCCCCGGCATCTCTAGGTATGCTCAAGAGGGGAACGGGGCTTCAGCTCGAGATGTAGCATGCGCTAGACGGCTCGGTATAATGATTTCACAAGTTAGGCAATCCCGCCTAGCATGGATTGGGGAGGAGACCCAATGTCATCTGCACACTTTATCGTGGAGTTTGGTTGCTACGTGGACGGAATCCACGGAATCTACGCACCCAACTTCATTTGCGACTTCGCTCGCTCGCTCGGCTGGACTGGGAACGTCCCTAGCGAGGCTGACTGTCAGGATCGCTCCGACGATGCCCACGCTGACGCTGACGAGGCGATTGAGTGGCTCAACGAGAACGTCTCGGGAGACGACGCTTCGTTCGGCTGGCACGAAGGGGGACTCTTCTACTGGAGCCACGCAGAGTGGGAGGAGGCCTGCTGATGGGACTTCTCTCTACCTACGTTGCCTACCGACTTGGCAAGCGTTCAGAGCGACGAGAGAACGCTAGACAGGCTTGCGAGGCTCAGGCTCCCACTAATAGCCAGTGCATCCACTACGATTACTGCTCGGCTCGTGGAGCCTGCCTAGAACTAACAGAATGCGAGTACGAGTGAACGTTCTTTTCTACGTATACGGGGCTTGCATTGGCTTCCCCATCGGAGTGGCTGTCGGTCTCTTCCTCCGGAAGCCCCGTCGACCCTGACGGCTTCCACGCTGTAGCATGGCGTGGACTTCTCGGTATAATGAACCCATGAACAGCGACACCAACACCATCACAGCCACCTACGTCCTTTGCGTTCGTTCCTACTGGGACAAGCCCAACGGAAACTCTTATTTCTCCATGCGCATCATCGGCACGGACGGAACCGACAAGGTACAGCCCATGACCTACGGACACGGGGACACAACCTACAAGCACACCGCTTGCATCATGCTTGGACTGGACTGGGAAAGCATGGACTGGGAAGAGCGCCGAGCGACCTTCTCGCTGGACGTGGCAGAGGTGTCACGGCAGAAAGACCTCCACAAGGTGAGCATGTAGCCACCTAGCCACCCACGGGGAACCCTCCCCCCGTGGAACGGCTAGCTCGAGCCCCGGTGCATCGTGCTGAGAGGCTAGCGCTGTAGCATGGGCTAGGTGACTTGGTATAATAATCACATGACAGCGACACAGACACCCGCAAAGTTCGTCTACCGTGTTATTCCGGCAGAGACCGGATCACGCGCGGACGTGCAGATCATGACGGACACGGACGGGGACGGGGTTTACTATCCCGTAGCCACCCTTCGCGGGTGGTCTCTCCCCCTCTACATCGATACCGACGAGGTGACGCAGGAGGTGTGGCAGGGCTAGTAGCGCACAGGGGGTTAGCGCCAGAAGCAATGCGGCGCTAACAACCATGAGCCCCGACAGGCCGTGCTGACTTCCGACAGAGAGCATGACAGAATGTTCTGTCAGCGACCATGACAGTAGGGGAACGGGGCTTCAGCTGGATTGTTCCACGTGGAACATCCGGGGTGTAGCATGGCATGGGCGACTTGATACAATGATGGCATGACAGCGACACCGCTTCAGACGGTCGGGGTTCAGACCGTCGCCCACTTTGAGTGGGAAATCGCGAACCGCCGGAACACCATCGTCACGATGGCCAAGGCAATCGAAGGCTACGCGCTGTGCGCCCAATCGGAGGAGGTCTGCCCGACCGCCTACGAGACGGCCCACTACGCCCGAATCATCGCCCAAGAGGCCCGACAGATGGCGGCCTTTGCCGATCAGATCAGCGGCCTCATGGAGGGCCTTGAGGCGCTCAAAAAGATGGTGGATTTCATCAACTAGGCCCGGCCCGGCCCGGCCCACTCGGGTCGGGTCGGGAAGCCCGGCCCACTTGCCGAGAGCGAACTCGGTATGTTTCCGGGAAACGTACTGTCACATACCCTGACAAAAGATGGGTTAGTGGCAAGACGTAGCCCCGGTGCATCATCCACATGTTTTCCACAATCCTGTGGATAACTAGTCGTTCCTGTGGATAGGCACTCTGAGTGGTGTATACGGGGCTTCAGCTGTGGCTGTAGCATGACCTAGGTGAGTTGGTATAATGATTACATCAACAGCGAGGCCGAGAGATCGGCAGAAGGAAGGGAAGCATGAGGGAGACAAAGACGGCATGGTTCATCGTCTGGGCAGACGGGAAAACCGAGATGATTCGTCGTCGCTCTAACGGCTGGCATTGGTCTGGCGGCCCTAACGGTACGCCAGGAATGGCGGTTTCGTCGCACCTCTTCAACGTGCAGGGAACGGTGGCCGACTTCGGCGGAACTATGGAACGCCGACCGAACCCGAACTACCGCGCGCCGAGAGCGTTCACGTTCATAAACCTCTAATCGAGGCCCCCGCATCGAGCGAATCGGTGCGGGGGTTTTCGCGTTCATCGAGGAAGAGTGGAAAGAACGAGCCCCGGTCATTCGTCTCATGTGCCTAATGGCATTGGGTTTCTCTGGGTTTTAGTACTAAAAGTGATTTATTCTCAATATATGGGCATTTTCTTCATAGCAATAGCATCTCTAGCAATACCAAGAAAGTAGTCATACGGGGCTTCAGCTCTAGCTGTAGCATGCCGTAGGTCATTTGGTATAATCATTTACATGACAGACGGCCCCATAGACAGGTTCAAGGCCACGAGACAGCGCTCTACAGCCATCAGAAAGGCGGAGCGTCTTCGCCTTCATGGCTCTACAGCGACACAGGCTGAGAAGATTGCCGAGAAAGGCGAGAAGTTCATTTGCAGAGACTGCCGTGAATGGCATCCTCGCTCGGAGTTTGAGTACGTTTATAACGACGAGACCAAACTTGCGAGTCGTTGCTCTGTCTGTCGTGAGGTCAAGCGAATCCTCAACAGCAAAAAGTGGAAAAAATGAATCACGCACGGTGTTCCGCCTGCGGAGAGCAACACATTTGCACTCAGCAAAACATTTACCCCGACAACGGTCTTGTCCTTCCGTATGAGACGTTCGGCTACTACGGCGGATTCAGCGACTCAATGCGAGTCCTCTTGGGACAGCAACGCTCTAGCGAGTGGATTCTTTGCCACGACTGCGTGGTGAAGTTCCTTCGCACCTTTCCCGCATTGGCAGAGTCATTTGGCAAGGGGCATCACCCGTGTAGCGACGACACCCCGTGTTGCGAGTTCGCGTGGAGAGGCACAGAGAACTTTGCCAAGAGGCACGGAGAGATGATTGTCAGAACACAGACCGCAGTCAGAAACGACGACGGAGTCTTGTGGTGGCAAGATGACGCGCCAGAGGCGTAGAATCGCTCAGATGAACGCAACAAACGACAGCGACTTTCTGTACGAGCACTTCACGAAGATTGTCAATGAGACGCTTCCGAAAGACTCAGAGATTCGCTACGGACAGCACTACTTCAATGTTCTGAACGTCGTGCGACCCGACATAGCGAATGAGATTAGGGGAACGAAGCTAGACCCGTTTCACCGAGACAGCGTGTCACCTGAGGTGGAGTCATTCGTAGCGCGTTCGTGGAGCCACTGACACAAGGGGCAGGTCACCTCGTCTAGGCGAGTTGAGACCTCAGATTCCCTTTTCAGAATGTCGCCACAAAGCGAGATGGTAGACACTCTGAGCGTTCTGCCCTCGCCCGTGAACGTGTCTTTGCAATAGAGATGGACTGTCATGGGGCGATTATACCTACTCAGAAGCGGGGCTCCGGTTAGCTCTCGGTGGGTTTTGTGACACCCAAATAAGGTGACGAAAGCCCATTACCTGAGAGGCGAAGAGTGGGTCTACGTCTATCACTCCGTCAAAGAGTGACATTGTTACCGTTTCACCCGTCTCGTGGTTTTCTATGTCTGCCATGACAGGCCCCTTGGCGGGAGACGCGAGCAATGACGACAGCATTCGGTAAGCCCCATGCGCGGCCTCAAATGCGTCGCCATGCTCTGCGTCAATGCGAATCGTGACGGTGTACTTCGTCACTTTTTGCGTCTCGTTTTCTTTTGTGGCGGAAACTCTTTTTTGAGCGTGTCGTCAGAGAGTGACTCACCGATGATGAGTGTTGTCTCGTGTTTGATGATCGCGTCTGACACGATTTCTAACCCGCGCTCAGACTCGCGCAGTGCTCGTCTATTTATGCGATGACCGCGCTCGCTCATGTCGTGAGCAAGTGACACGTCACGAAATAGACATTCCTCAATCCTCTTCAGAATGGAGAGTGGCACCACAAGCTTCAGTGATGGCTCTTCATACCTCAAGAACTCAGAACCTCTCCGCCTCGTGTCCCGTTGGACTTGCCGAGATAGCCACCCTCACGAGCGAGGCGAATCCATCGGTTGATTGACGAGACAGGACGATTCACCCGAGAGGCGACGTAGTTCTGTACTGGAATGTGTGCCTTGTATGCGTCGCGGTACATCTGTGCAACGAGAGAGAGTTGCTCTGCACTGCCAGTCCACTTCTTTTCAGTAAGTGGTGCAATGTTGTATTCACCTGCGTCACCGATGCTCTGCGATGTTGCACCTCGCGACTGAATCGCCCGTACACAGTCGGCAATAGAAATGGAGCGCAAGAGTCTCTGAGAAACAGAGTCTTTTCCATTTACTGATTTGACCGTGACCTCAACTACCTCTGGGCGACCGTCAATGTCACCCATGACGACCGTGATGTCGTACTCGCTTCCAGCGTCGGTGATTCGTTGTGTATGTGTTTGTGTGCTCACTTTTCTTTTCTCCAATCTGTGAGTCTGTGTTGCCAGTCTAGGACTGCTTCTTCTGAACCGCATTGGGAACAGATCTCTGTCACGTTGTCTACCCGTGAGATTGCACCGACGTATGCGCCGGGTTGTTCATTGTTCGGTATCCACCCTTCACAGCGTGGACATACTTTCGGAACGATCATTTCTTTACCTCTCATTAGTTGGTTACCTTGATTACTCGGTGGCGTTGCACTGGAGTATCTCCGATGTTGCCCCCTCGCCTATGTGCGTTGATCCACTTGGCGCGGTGCATCTTTTGAGATGGATACCACTGCCTACGCCAGTGACCACGAACAATGTGCGCAAGCGTGATTTTCCTACCCGTGCCACTCTCGCTCTCCCCGTAGATAGTTCTACGAAGTGAAAGTGTCGTGACGCTAGAGATGTCACCCGTGCGCCCTGCCCTCGTTGCTCGTCTGCTGAATGGGCGCTGAACCTTTTCAGTATCACTGTCTACGTACTCTTCCATGAGACGAAAGAGGGCGAGGATAAATCGCTTCATTGTTACGTATCTACCTATCGCTCTACTCTTTGTGACGGTAAGTTCGTTTTGCAAAGTGGATTCCATGTATTGCTTTGTCCCCTGTTCACCGTAGATGAGAGGGATTGCCTCGCATAGCGTCAGTGGTGCTGTGTATGCGTTTGGAGGAACAGTGAGTGTCAGCCCATCAACCTCTACCCGTTCCAGTGTCCCGTACACCCTGACATTCAGAACCTCTATGCCTTTGGTGGTGAGGGCGTCGGTGTAAAGCTCTTCACCACTTCCTCTCCTGTACCTATTACGCACCTCTTTCAGTGCTTCTTTCAGCACCTCGTCACTTTGCCCCCATGCGAAAGCGCGTATGTGCCATACCTCTTCAGTGAGAAGAAGGTTTCTCTCCTCTGGCTCTTCGTAAAGTCGCTCTCCAGTGATAGTGCCACCACCCGTGGAAACAAAATCGATCAGTTTCTCTATGTGTTCCACGTTGGTTGCTGAGTCAATCTTCATCTCAAGCGGAGTCTCCAGAAAAATAAATCCGCATGGCGTGTATACGTCGGTGCGAAAGAGAACGTCGTCTGGCATTGTCTGTTCTGCAGTTATGACTAGTTCTCTTAGCTCGTCGGATAGGTATACCGTGTCTGCCATTTTGATCATCGTGTCGTCAATGGCGAACATTGCGTTGTGGTATGCCCGAAACGTCTCTGTTCCCTTCACTGCGTCAATGTCTGTATTTGAGATGTAACTGTTTCCCTCGTCGATAGTTCTAGCGGTTGCACTGAACTGTGATGCGTGAACTGTCTTGTCTGCATTGGTATTCACTGCTCTCCACGCGAGGTACTTCGTGTGTAGGTCAAATGCTTCCATTGGGGACTCAATGCGTGTGTTCACCCGTGACACTTTTTCACCACTCCCCTTCTGCGTGAATAGGATCTAGGTCGTCATCGTCAATGTCGTTGATCGAGGCACTGCGACCATGCCGACAGCCTTTTGTCAATGCTTCATTCTGCTCGTCTGACATCGTGTAGTAGCTCGTCTCTACTGCAAAGATGTATGCCATCAGTGCGCCGTAGTAGTAGATGGCACTCAGTCCCTCGTCGTTGGGGTATGCACCCGTGGCGCTACCCGTGAAATCATCTCGTCTCTCTTGGCTGACTGAAGTGAAGTCAAGGTCGTCTTCCCCTTCTGGGTCAATGGTGAGGTCTTCTGCGATGGCGAACGTCAGCGTTGCCCACTTGGCAGGACTCTTATCTTGCCACCATGCAAAGGGGTACGACCTTTTCCCCTTGCTCTCGTGTGTCGTCTCATCTGTATTCATCGTGTCCCCTTCGTATGTAGGTGTGGTGAGTGTATCGTGTCGCCTCGGCAATGCTACATTCACCCCCTCTCCCTGACGAATGAGATGACCTCGCCTACCTGTAGGTCACCGTGTTCCCTGTAGAGGTCGTGCGTGACTGCGCCTGTGTGACCTTCACAATGCGCCTCTGCCAGTGACCAGAGCGTGTCGCCCTCGGTGGCTGTGACTGTTGTGCCGTCACACTTGTAAGGGTATTGCTCAGAGGCGAGCGCCTTGCCAATGGTGAATGCGAGGATTGCAACGCCTGTCACGAATACGATTCGGACTGCGGTGCGAATGCGGTAGTAGGTGGGTGTGTGGTAGGTGCGTGTTGTCATGTAGGTAATGGTATAGGCGTGTCGCCCTCATGTCAAGCATCCCCCCCCTCGGGGGTGTCATGGGGGTATCCCCTGCGATACGGGGGTGGGTGTCTCACCTGTGATACACGGCGACCCCCTCGCCCCCCTGCGCTACCCGTAGGGCTACCCGTGGCACCTTGCGCCCCCTCTAGGGGTACTGCCCCTCGGGGGTAATGGGGTCATGGGCTGGGGTCATGGGGGGGTGGGTCTCATGAGGGTCAGCTCTCCCCCCTGTGTGGGCATGGGGCATGGGGTTGCCTCGATGCCTGCCCTCTCTGGCTACCCGTGGGGTCACCCGTAGCGCCTTGCGCCTTCCCTGCCCTCGCCCCTCTTCCCCTACGCCCTTCCCCTCGGTGCTAGGGTCGCCCTCGTCACACCGCCTCCAAGTGCGTGACCGACCACCCCTGCCCTCGGGGGTGGCTCTCAGGGGTGGGGTGTTGCACCCCACTGCGACCCCCACCCCTGCGCCCCACCTCTCGCCCTCTCCATCTGCATGGGCTTCCCTCGCCCCTCTCTGGCTCTCTCGCCCTCGTGGGTGGGCTTGGGTGGCTCTCAGCGCCTCAGGCGATGCCTCACGCCCCCTTAGCGCCTCTCTCGGGCTGTCAGGGGTCTGCCTTGCCTCTTGGGGTCACCTCTGCCCTTCGGTGCCACCTCTGCCCTTCGGTGGCACTCCTCGCCATTGGTGCCACTCCTCGCCATTGGTGGCACTCTGCCTACCCTCTCCCATGGGGTGGGGCATGGGTCAGCCCTCGCCCATCGTCAGGGCTTGGTGGTGCGTGTCGGTCGGCGCGAGCGAACGAGCGTTCGGTCAGGGCGCAACCCCGTGGGCCTGAGCCCCGCGAACTTTCAAACGGGGGCCTGCATCCGGGGGCGACCAAATTTCAAATTTTTGAGGTTCACATTCGTTCAGATAGATCTATCCAAACCGCTGTCCAGGAAGAACATGTACTCAGCCTCCCAGGGCAGGATGCGCCGACTGCGAGCCATCTTGCAGGTACGACAGTGGCGCTTGGGTCGCCCAGCGGGCCCTGGCTTGTCGTAAATCGTGTTTTCCTCTGTGAACTCATGGCCATGCTGGCAGTGCGTTTTCTTCTGGTTGAACAGCCTGTTCGCGTCATATGCGTCTTGCATGTTCTCTTTATGCGTGCCGACTTCGAGGTGCTCTGGTCGAACACACGCCCTGTTGTGACACAAATGCCGAACAATAAGCCCTCTCGGCACTGGCCCTACGAAATTCTCATAACTCCAGATATGAACGCGCCTTGTTTTGTAACGCCTTTTGTCCCCAACGGGAAATCTCTCGTCCTTGACGGCAAACTGACCATATCCGTTTGCATTGAGTCCTGTTTTCCATGTCCAGCATCCACCAGCTGTTCGCTCTGTCTTTAGCAAGAAGCGTGTTTCATTGTCCCCCGTGAGGTGGAGTCGCTGCATGACTGACTTTTTTTGTTTAAGGGGGGATTGTTTGGCTTGGTATTTTCTCTTTGCATAGGTTCTTTGCCGAGAACGATGACACTCTCTGCACCGTCTTTGCCTATAACCATCCCGGCCAAGCATCAGATAGGTATTTTCCTCTGTGTATTCATGCCCGTTTGGGCAATGTGTCTTGCTCCTCATGGCATGACGCCCTTTTTCGACACAATCTTGCATGTTGTCCGACTGTGTTCCCAGGAAAAGATGATCTGGGCGTACGCATGCGGTGTTATCGCATGTATGGCAGACCTTGAGTCTGTCGTCTACCTCACCATTCATGAGAATCCACATCAAACGGTGGGCATCAAGGACGCCTTTGCTGTTTCTTCCTGGCCTATTGGTGTAATAAACGCCAAATTGACCATATCTCGCCCTATGGCCGCCGTTTTTGCGAGGCTTACCAGGGCTTTTTCTTCTACCCCGCCATTCCCAGCATCCATTGGGATCTCTCAGTATCTTCGCATAGAACAGTTCTTCTTGGAACCCGATGTCTGATAAGCGCATTGCTTAACAATAGGCGTTACCTATAAAAATAGGCAAGCGAATCTTTCCGGATAGATCTATCCAAATGGGGGGCGCGTTTTTATTTTCCCAGCGAAGATCTGACGAGGAACTCGATTTCCTTTTGCGTCATATCAAGAGCTTTTTGTGTCGTGCGATATGCCGGAATTCCGCCTTCAAGCGTCGTTTCCTCAATCAGACCGAGCTCGATAAGCGCTTGGAGGTCATTGTTGAGATCTTCTTGGGTGTAATCGTCGTTCATGCGTGCTCCTTGATGAGCTTGCGTCCTGTTTTTGTTATGCGAAGCGTGCGTGCGATGCGGTTCCCATTGTGGCTAAAGCGCACTGGATCTTCGAGGTACCCCTCTGCACTCATGTGATCAATTGCTGTAGCCATTGTTGATGTAGACGGCACTTCCATGAACGCTCCGATTTCTCGGACAGTTGGTGAGTAGCCGTTTTCTTTGATGTAAGAATCGATATAGGCAAGTGCCTGGGCGATTCTTTCCTCATCTTTGAGGTGGTGGTCTTGGAACTTACGGCGCATAGGTGGCTCCATATATTTTGTAGGTGATGTTCTTTCCGGATAAATCTATCTGGAGTGGGGGCGGATTTACTCGCTTTTTTCAGGTCGTAGATCGATTCTCAGCACCAAAAATGCTCCATCGAAGCTTGGTATTGCATCTCCGATCATTGCATAGTCTTGATAATCAGTCTGTGCCTGCTTGATGAACTGTGTTCGTTCTTGTCCAGCGACCGGAGGCAGGGGGCGTTTTCTCACAGCTTCTGCTCGCTCACGGAATCTTTCGATCATTTCTTCTGGGCTGAACGAAGGCATATACCCCCCTAAAAATATTGAAGTGTTTCTGTGTTTTGGATAGATCTATCTGAAAAGGGTGTCAAAAATAAAAAATTTCGGAAGCGGCTTCATTTTTCTTCTGACATTGGATAATTGCCCGGATTGCGGACGCGGTCGTATTTTTCTGCCAGCTTTTCGAATCCGCATGTGCATCTGCCGTAGATAATTCCGCATGATTTCCTGTGTTCGCAGTAGCCGATCATCTTGTCGATGATTTGCCAGTCTCCGACCGTTAGGTTGAGCCCTGGATTTTGCGTCTGGTATCTGAGTGCAGAGAGTTCATCGATGATCTGCTTGATGAAGAATGCTTCATCTTCATTTTTCTTGGCAGCATCCGCATGCCAGTCTCTCAGGATTTCCAGTATGTCCATATCAGAATACTAGCGGAATACTATGGGGGTTCTGCTGCAGCAACCGTCGCAGCCGTGCGTCTTATCTTTAGCAATATCGTCAGGATCTGGGTGCCCTATTCCGTGAGGGCAGATTCTTTCGATTAACTGCCTGTCTGGACGCCAGTTTTGTGGCCATTCCTTCATATGGTGATTTGAAGGATTATGTATAGGGCATTTTCTGCCCTTGCAGGCCGATGGGTCATGCACGCCGATGAGGATCTGCCCCCCGACAAGGGTGTGTTGAATGCTCGCCATATTTTGGTTATACGTCTGGATTCATGACGATGATTGGAGTCTGCGGACCGACCCATGCTCCGAGGACGTTGAAGTCAAGGTACTCCTGAGCTTCTTCATACTCCATATCGTCTCTCGTTACAAGTATGTCAATCATCTTTTCGTATGAATAAACAGCCGTAAGTGGCTCATTGATTCTCTGCGAAAGACCGATAAATGCATCCTCAAATCCGTCAGCAAGAAGAACAGTTTCCCCAATGCTTTCGAGATACTCGTCAAGCGCAGCTCTATCCATCAGAAAAGCTCCAGTTGGTCAAGTTCGGATTTGCTCGTGCAAACAGCGTGTCTATAGAGGTGACTTTCTGCCACGACTTGGACAACTGTTTTCGACGTTCCCTTGAGCCAGACAACGGCTTGTCTAATTGCTCCCTGGGATTTTGGATCAATGCTGTATCCGCATACAACACATGTGTAGGTAGGTGATAGTCCCATGTATTTATCTTAGCGGATTATTCCTGCGGCATGTTTCCTGGGCCGCCGTAGTTGCGAACCGGATAGCTGGTTGTGACGGAGTTGTCGTAGCGCTCTTTATATATGTCGCCAAGGCTCTTCCCGAGAGGTGACTTATCGCCTGGACCATCAAACGTAACGGTCAATCCTTCTTGGTCGATGCGCTGACGATGAAGTGGAGCTAATTTCTCTTCAGCTCTATTAAGTCGATCAATTGTTGCGCGCACAAGATTTTGTAGTCTTGAAATTTCAAGCTTCAGATCTTGTATTTCATCTTCCATGTTCTTATCTTTCATATCCCAATATTAGATGACTACAATGAACTGGTGCATTTATTTCTCCAGAATGACCACTTAGTTCTAGATTTCCCCTATGACGCAATTCAGGTTGCTGAGATAAAGAAAATTGAAAACAGCACATGGGACAGAGTTGCTCAAGTCTGGCGTATCCCGGTCTCGTCCCTGGAGGAAGTAAGGGAATTTGCTGCAAGACATCACTTCGAAATTGATCCAGAAGTTCTTATGCTTACGATTCAAAAGAAGAGACCTTCTAAATGTGTTTATATATCAGATGGAAAACTCATACTTAAGTTTCCATATGAGAAAGTAATTATTAAAGCTGTTAAGCAAATACCTAGCATTACATGGGATTCGACGGCTAAGGCATGGCAGGCACCACTTAACTCTGTTTCCGAAGTTATCAAGTGGGCTAACTCATTTGATATACACATAGATAACGAGATATACGCCCATGCCGACAATGTTAAGGAAAAACTCGAGCAGCTAAAAGAAGCTTCTCGATCAACTGATGCAAGTATCACGGTTGACGGATTGCAAGGAAATCTTCTCCCCTACCAAAGAGCCGGAGTCAGGTACGCAGCAAAAGCCAAGCGTGCTTTTATTGCAGATGAAATGGGTCTTGGTAAAACGCTTCAAGCAATTGCAACTCTTGAATATGCATCAAATGTTTCCTCACCGTATCCAGCGGTTGTCGTATGCCCTCCGACTCTTGTTCTTAACTGGAAATCTGAATACTCAAGATGGCTTCCACATAGAAGAGTTGCCACGGTAACAAATAGGAAAGATTTGCCAGAAAAAGACTCTTATGACGTTCTGGTAGTCGGTTATAGCAACATTTCCCATTGGGAAAAGCAATTGGCTGGTCATAACTCATATGTTTTTGATGAAAGCCACTATTGCAAGACTCCGACGGCCGCAAGAACAAAGTCGGCAGTCAAAATTGCAAAGACTTCACCAAAAGATGGAATAGTCCTTTGCCTAACGGGAACGCCAGTCACGAATAGGCCAGCCGAGTACGCATCTCAGTTGGAGATACTCGGAAAACTGAAGGAATTTGGTGGTCTATGGGGCTTCTATAGACGTTACTGCGCTGCATATCAGGATAATTTTGGCCAGTGGAATATCAGCGGGCATTCACACCTTGATGAACTAAACGACAGGCTTCGTGGCAATTGCTACATAAGAAGGACAAAAGACCAAGTTCTTTCTGAGCTTCCTCCTGTTATTCATGCGCCAATTGTTGTTGAAGGCACGACTCAGGGAATGTCAGAGTACAGAAAAGCTGAAAAAGACATAATAAAGTACCTACAGGAAAGAGCTCGAGAAATTGCTATTGAAATTGGCCAGTCGCCACATTCCGCTGCAGTTATCGCAAAGATAAAAGCAGAAAGCAATGAGCACCTAGTGAGGCTCTCTGTTTTGCGCAGGCTTTCCGCTAAGGCAAAAATGCCGGCAGTTGAGGAGTGGGTGCAGGAAAGAGTTAATGATGGGAAGAAAGTCGTTATTGCCGCGCACCATAGAGAGATAGTGGATGAACTAGCCAGGAAGTTTGGCGGACTAAAGATTCAAGGCGGGATGTCCGTGGAGGAGGTAGAGGAGCACAAGAGAAAATTCCAAAATCTCCCTGCAAGTGAGGCTCCGGTAATTGTCTTATCAATACAAGCAGCAAAGACAGGGCATACTTTGACCGCAGCGCAAGATGTTCTATTTGTTGAATTACCTTGGACACCGGCTGATGTCGACCAGACTTATTCCCGTTGCCATAGAATTGGGCAGGTCGGCTCAGTGACGGCAACTTATATTCTTTCCGATCAAACTATTGACGAGGACATCTACTCTCTGATAGAAAGAAAGAGAGGGGTTGTCACTGCCGCCATTGACGGAGGGGTGATGGCTGGCGGTGACGCCTCTCAGTTAGTACTAGATCTAATTAATAGGAAGTAATTAGACAGCTTCCCACATGTCGCTGTACCAGTAAGTTCCATAAACAGCGAATGGATGGACTCCATATTTAGTACAGATTCTGTCTGCTTCGAATATTGATAGTCCTTTTTCTTTCCATACGACTATCGCTCTTTTGTGCGTAGAGAAGAAGTCTTCCGGCATGAACTCTGCTAGTGGTGCGTACGGAAGGCGAAGCTTTTTATTTCTCTTCTCAATGCTGTTTTGCTTTTTTGCTTCCTTACACAAATCGCATCTGCAGTTGTAAGAAGAGTATCCACTCATTGTTCCGTGCTTTATTTCCACTTAGCGAGCCTTCTTCTTTCTCTTTTTTATTTTGTATCCTGCTTCATTCAGTTCATGAATGATTTGCTCTGGTATTCCTTCTGTTATTGGAATTCCCTTGTGATTAAGCGCGCGACGAATAATTTCAGATTTGTCACCCATGATCCCCCCTTTTTTCTCTTATTGAACATGTATTTATCATGAATCTCTTTTGCGTAATTATCTTTCAAAAGAAGATCATCCAGAGCATCCTGTGGGCTATTCCCAACACCTACTAGATCAGTAAATGTTTCAAAAAATTCAGCGCACGACACATCGTCTGCAATCGAGTCTTCCGGGAAATCGTCATTGAGGCACATTGCGAACCATGAGCCACCTTCGTAGACGCCAGAGTATCTGGATGAGTGGATCACTATTCTCCAGGGTTTTCCCTTGACTCCCATTTCCCTACCTCGATGTTGCGTATATTGCGACACATAGCGCAATAACAATTATCAGGGTAATTCTTATCGCTTTTTGTAGGATCTTGTCAACCATTTATTCCTCGGTTATTAGTCGGTGGAGATGCCAGGCAGGATTGCCTACGTGCTTGCACACATCTTTTGGACGCATCAACAAACAGTTCCGGACTGGTTCTTGAAACACGCCACCAACTAGTGGGCCCGGTGGGGATTGAACCCACGACCTACGGATTATGAGTCCGCTGCTCTAACCACTGAGCTACAAGCCCGAGATATTTCTATCTAATTATCTTTTTCCCTTAAGGTTGTTAATGTCTAGAAGTTTTGAATGTGGGACAAAATAAGCACTTGGCCTATTGCCGTGATTCTGTAG
>JACCDG010253739.1_pt1 | contig 83248 bp, 103 predicted proteins | sample 7442471 | NCBI WGS metagenome assembly JACCDG01 (sample SAMN15323444, study PRJNA562643) | freshwater metagenome | isolation source: river surface water | place: USA:Blue River Watershed | collected 2017-08-17 | reverse complement strand
ATATAGAAAAATTACCTGAAGATTGGGATATGTTTTATTTAGGGGGTAATCATAATATAGGTTGGTTAGGTACTCAACCACCAAAAATAATTAATGATAAAATTGTGAAATTACATTATACATTTACAACTCATTTTGTTGCTATTAAAAACAACATGTTTGATATTTTAATAAATGAACTTCAAACATTTAAAAGTCCAATTGATGTTCTGTATACTAATTTACAAAAAAAACATAATGTTTATTGTACTTCAGAATGTATTGCAAAACAACTAAATGGTTATAGTGATATTGAAAATAAAATAGTTGATTACAGTAATATGATTAAATAGTATGATATCATCAAGATTAAAAGGAGGGTTAGGAAACCAAATGTTTCAAATATCCGCAGCATATGCGCTATCATTAAGAAATAATGACGTTACAGGATTTGATTTTAACCAATGTCAAACAGGTTTACAAGGAAATCCATCCACACACTATTCTAACACTATATTTTCTAAAATTAATAATATTGTAAATCCTCAATTTGACACCGTATATCGGGAGAATGGTTTTAGTTACTTAGAAATACCATATTCTAAAAACTTACAATTAGATGGGTATTTTCAATCTGAAAAATATTTTTTAGATTTTAAAGATGAAATTATTGATTTATTTTATATTAATGATAAACATAAACAATTAATTTTAGAAACTTTACCTAAAAATGATAGTTTAACATCAGTACATATTAGACGGGGTGATTATTTACAATTTCCTGAAGTATACCCATCATTTAATCTTGATTATTATAAGAAAGCTATGAGTTTGATTCAAAATACTACGTTTGTTTTTATATCAGATGATATTAATTGGGTACAAGAAAATTTTAATGGTGATAACATAATTTATTCACCATTTAAAGATGAAATATTTGATTTAACATTAATGACTTTGTGTAATAATAATATTATTGCTAATAGTACCTTTAGTTGGTGGGGTGCTTATCTTAATAAAAATAAAAATAAAAAAGTTATTGGACCTATTAAATGGTTTTCTGATAATAGTGGGATAAATCAATCGGATATTATACCAACAGATTGGATTAGAATATAAAATATCTTTGTAAATTTTTTAAAGAATGTTGAAGATTTACAAATATGGTTAATAGTGTATTATTAATACAAAATAAAAATTAAAAAAATAAAAACATGAATTATAATTATAACGCATATAATGAGTGGGTGGGGGATAATGGTGATGAAACACTTAGATTAAATTACAAATTAACCAATGAATCGGTAGTTGTTGATGCTGGAGGGTATCATGGTACGTGGTCTGAAAGAATATTTAATTTATACAACCCTAACGTATTTATTTTAGAACCTATTAAAAAATATTACAACGATATTTCAAATAAGTTTTCAAATAATGAAAAAATTAAAGTGTTAAATTACGGATTATCGTCAAAAAAAGATGAATTAGAAATAAATTTAGATAATGATGGGTCTTCAATATTTAAATCAGGTTCAAACAAAGAAAAGATTATCGTAACAACAATTGATGAATTTTTGACTGAAAATAATATACCATACATCAATTTGTTAAAGATAAATATAGAAGGTTCTGAATACGATTTATTAGAAGATATTTTATCAAAAGGTATTCAAAATAAAATTGAGAATATACAAGTTCAATTTCATGTATTTATAGATAATTGTGAATCAAGAAGAAATAAAATAAGAGAACAATTATCACTAACCCATGAATGTACCTATAATTATGATTTTATTTGGGAAAATTGGGAAATAAAAAAATAAAATAATAATAATAACTAAAATGAGTAATTTTAAATACAAAATCAATTTTGAAAATAATCAAATTATTACCCAAAATTTCAGTCAATCGGCTCAAGATATATTTGTATTGTCGTGTCTAAATGGTAAAAAAAATGGAACTTTTTTAGATTTAGGTTGTAATCATCCTGTGAATATAAATAACACGTATTTACTAGAAAAAGATTTTGGGTGGAAAGGATTATCAATAGATATTGATAAAAATTTCACAAATCTATATCAAAACGTTAGGTCCACACCGGCAATTACCGAAGATTGTACTATAATTGATTTTGATATGGTAATGACTTATTTTGATACTAACCACATTGATTATTTATCACTTGATTTAGAACCGGCCAATATTACTATGATGTGTCTTAAAAATATACCATTTGAAAAAGTTGAATTTTCTATAATAACTTTTGAACACGATAGTTATAGATTTGGAAATATATATCGTGACGAATCACGAGAAATTTTTGAAAAAAATGGTTATAAATTGATATGTAAAGACGTTACTAGTAACGGTTTAATTTTTGAGGATTGGTATTACAATCCAAAATATGTTAAATTTGAAGATATTATGATTTTACAGTCGGATAGTAAAGAAGGGTATAATATAATATCGGATTGAGTATTTTGAAAAAAATTAATATTTAACATTAAATACTAATTTATATGGGTAGAGGTAGAAAACCAAGTGCAACCCCAACATCTGAGGTTGAAAAATTACCAACAAAAGTTTTAGTTGTTGACAAGAAAGAATTTGATAGTGCTAAACTTTTAGACCACATCAGTGTGAGAGTTCAATGTAAAAATGAGACTCAGAAAAAATTAATCAAAACTATTAAGGAAAAAGAAATCACTATTGTCTCAGGATTACCTGGAACAGGTAAAACTTTCTTAGCGTGTGCTGAAGCTCTTAAAATGGTTAAAAACCACGAATTTAAACAAATCATTTTAGTTAAATCAGTAACACAATTAAAAGGTGAGGAAACAGGTTTCTTACCGGGTGATATTAAAGAAAAGTTAGAACCTTTTATGATTTCATTTATTGATAACTTTGAGAAAATTGTTGGTGAGGAAATTACTAATAAACTAAGAGAGTCAGGTATTATTAAAATACAACCATTGGCGTTTATTAGAGGTCGTTCAATAGATAATTCAATCATTATTGCGGACGAATGTCAAAACATTACATTAGATAATATGAAGACCTTATTAACACGTATTGGTGATAATTCTAAGATGGTGATATTAGGTGATACAAAACAAAAAGATATTAGAAACAAAAAAGAATCTTCATTAGAAATTGTTTATAAAATGTTTGAAGATGAACCTGAGTTTGGTTGTGTATCATTAAATAACCCTGATGAAATTGTTAGAAATAAAATCATAAAAATCATTGAACAAAAGTTTGATGATTATGAAGATAATAAAGGTAAATTATAATATTCTTTACAAATTTAATATTCTAAATATATTGGTATTATGGAAAAGCCAAAATTTAGAATCGGATTTGATATTAACGGGGTTTTAAGAAACACAGTTGGAAAAATTGAACAAACCTACGAGAAGTATTATTTATTGAAAACTGACGGTATTGAGGATGAGGAATCATTTCAATATGAAATGAATTTACCTGTTACTTCATTAGACTTACAAGAACATTTTAAATTTCAAAATGATGAGGAGTTGTATTCCTTCTTATATGATGAATTTGCTATGGAAATATTTGGACATGCTCAATCATCGGAATATTCAACATTTAATGATTTACAACAGTTGTATTTAAACTATCGTGATGAGAATGATTTGATTATTGTGTCTGATGAAATAAGTAAATCAAAACCAGCAACATTATTTTTTCTATCAAAGTTTATTTGTCAATTAGAAAAAATAAAATTTTTCAGCAATTTAACAATAAATTCAATGTGGGACGAGATTGATATTTTACTTACATCAAATCCTTCGTTATTATTAAATAAACCGTCAGATAAAATTGTCGTAAAGTATGTGACTGATTACAATAAAGATATTGAAAGTGAACATACAATAACTACATTAAAAGAATTTGATGATAAATTAAAACAAATATTAAAATGTTAAAAGTATTAAACGAACATTATTATTTAGATATTGACAAATTAGAAGAATGTGTCAATATTGAAAAATCCTCAGTTTCGGCTGAAACTCAAGTAAACTTAGTTAAATATGAAATGTATAAGACTATGATTGAAATTTTAGTAACTGAAAGTGAAGAAGTTGATGAAACTTTAGGGGCAAAAAGTTCCGAATTATCAATCCCTTTTAAAATAGCTTTTAACACGTTAATAAATAAAAAAATAATAAATAAGTACTAACATGAATCAAGAACAAATTTCTAAAATTGAAAAGTCTGTAGAAAACTTAAAAAACAAAACGTCTAAGATTTATTTTATTGTTCAAGACACTAAAGGTAATGCTAAAGCATCAATTAGATATATCTATGACTTGGCATTATCTTTAAAAAATAATGGATTTAATCCTATTATTTTACACGAAAAACCTGACTATGTGGGTGTATCATCTTGGTTGGGTGAAGAATATGATGTATTACCTCATCAATCAATTGAAGGTCAAAATTTACAAGTAGCACCTGATGACTTTATTGTTGTTCCTGAATTGTTTGGTTTTATTATGGAACAAATTAAAAAATTACCTTGTGGTAAAATTGTTTTATGTCAAGCTTACGACAATATGTTAGAAACACTTAACGCGGGTGAAAGTTGGGCACAATTTGGTTTCTTTAAATGTATTACAACGTCTGAACAACAAGTTGAACTAATCAAACAAGTAATGAAAAATGTTACTTTTGATATCTTAGAACCTGTAATCTCTGAAGATTTTAAACCAAATAAATTCCCCGCAAAACCTATCGTGTCGGTTCACTCTAGAGACCAAAGAGACACAATTAATTTAATCAAAACGTTTTATTTAAAGTATCCTCAATACAGATGGTTAACATTACGTGATATGAGAGGATTATCACAATCAGATTTTGCCGATAAACTTAGTGAAAGTTTTGTTTCAGTTTGGATTGATGAAACAAGTTCATATGGGACATTCCCGTTAGAATCTATGAAGTCTAATGTTCCGGTAATTGGTTTAGTTCCTAATGTTTTACCTAATTGGATTAATGAGGATAATGGTATTTGGGTAAACAACAAAACTCATATCGTTGATGTGTTGGCTGACCATTTACAAAATTGGTTAGAAGATAATATCAGTGAAGAATTTTTAGAAAAAATTAAAACAACAGTAGATACTTTACCAAGTAAAGAAACTTTTGAATCAACATCAGTGTCATTATTTGATGACTACTTTACCGTTAGATTAACGGCATTTGAAGAACAAATCTCTAAACTACAAACAATTGAAGAATAATATGGAAAAATTTGACGTATCAGTTATCTTACCAATTAAATCATCTAAAACATTAAATTTTGGTGATTATTTTAATAAGGCTATCCAATCAATTAAAAATCAAAAATTGGGTATTAATGAATTAATTATTATTCACTCAAACGAGACTAGTTTGGTTGAATATTTAAATGAATATGATTTTGGTGATATTAGTGTTGTGAAACACGAATGGACTAAAGAACCTAGTTACGCTAATCAAGTTAATTTTGGCGTTCGTTCTGCAAAATCTAAATGGATTTCTTTATTTGAGTTTGATGATGAATATTCTAGTATATGGTTTAAGAATGTTCAAAAATATGTTGAATCGTATCCTGATTATGATGCGTTTTTACCAATAGTTGTGGATACCACAGATAAAGAATTATTTGCAGGATTCACAAATGAAGCAACATTCGCAGCTAACTTTAGTAGTGAAATGGGTGTTTTAACTAATGAAACATTACAAACATACCAAAATTTCCAACCATCAGGTATTGTTATCAAAAAAGATAAATTTATTGATTTTGGTTTAATTAAACCATCAATTAAATTAACATTCGGATATGAATTCTTCCTAAGAATGACACATAACTCAGTAAAAATTATGTCTATACCTAAAATTGGTTATAAACATACTAACTTACGAGAAGGGTCAATCTTTTGGAATTACAAAAATGGGGATGACTTTTTAACTGACGATGAGGTTAAATTTTGGGTGGACTCGGCTAAAAAAGAATATTTCTTTATTAATGATAGGGCCATAAAATACGAACCCCAAGAAATTTAATGAGTACTAATGAAATTGTTAATGATACAAGTACGGAGTTAAAAAAGAAAGGTAGAAAACCAACACAGGAAAATTATTTTGATGTGAGAGAAGAATTAGCGGTTATTGATTATTTAACCGCTACTTCTTTTGAAGAAAAAAATAAAATTTACAATGACGTTTTACGTAAACCTTTAGATAAGATGATATCTTCAATTATTAGAAGATATAAATTATACAGAAAAGATATGGATTTTTATGAAATTCATATAGACACACACTCCTTTTTGATGACTAAAATTGATAAGTTTAAACCATCAAAAGAAAAAAAAGCATATTCTTATTTTGGGACTATATGTAAAAATTATTTAATGGGTCAAATCATTAAAGACCAAAAAGAAACTAATCGTAAAATATCATATGAGGATATTTCTTATGACTTAGAAAATAGTAATGATTTTTCATATAATATAGAGAATGACAATCTTGATGCAATAACCATTATTAATCATTTTTTAGTTGAGCTGGATAGTTTTTTAAAAAATACTAACCTATCTGAAAATGAAATTAAATTGGGACATGCGTTATATGATTTATTTGATAACTACAATGAAGTCTTTATTGGTAATGATAATAACAAATTTAATAAAAATATTGTTTTATTATCATTAAGAGAGATGACTAATTTATCAACAAAAGAAATTAGAAGTTCAATGAAGAAGTTCAAAAACATATATTTCCTATTAATTGAAAAACTGGTAAAATAAATATTTATGTTATTATGGGAAGACCTTCAAAAAAAGAAATTAATTTAACTAAAGAATCTATCTTATCGTTAATGCAAGAAATCTACAATGAACTTGTGGAACAAAGAAATACTGCAATCAGAATTCAAAATAAAATGTTGACAATGATGAAAGAACCTGAAGATATGACTCTAATTGGTCCTATCATTGAAAAACAACAGAAAATCATAAACGACTGTGTAGAGAAAAAATTATCTTTATCTAAATTACAATCAAGTATTTGGGAAAAAACTAATAGTGTATCAAACAGTGATAATTTTACTATTTCCGATATTGATATGGATGATGATATTATTAAAAATCTTTTAGATAAAGATACTGACACATCAAAAGGTTCTTACAAATTAAAATAATATGTCAGTAGTAGGTGAAAAATATAAAGAGGCTCAGAATAAAGTTAATGGTACTAAAGCTTATACAGAATCCAAACAAAAATACGATAATCTATCCAAACGTGCAGGTGATTCTTTTAGTAATACTCAAAAAGGTTTACAGAATTCTCAAGAAAACGCCAAACAAAAATTGGATGACTTAAAGAAAAATGTAAACAAATACCAAAAACAGGCGAAGAATCAGATTGATGAATTATTGGACCTTAGTAAAGTAACTGGTGGTCAAGGTTCTAATTCTATGAGATATATTAAAAATATGTTGATTAGAGTTCTTCGTAAAATAGAACCTAGAATGGCCGAGATTTTATTGTCGGAGTCGTTAACTATTGTAGGTTGTGACCAACAACAATCATTTAATGACCAAGTATTATATATAAAAGTAAAATCAATTGATTTAGGAAATCTATTGAAGAAAGACCCTGAAACAAAACAAGGTAAAGCCTTATATGAAAGGAGTCCGATTCAGGTACAAAATTATCCATTTTCAATGAATCGTGAATTATATCAAAGAATTCAGAGTAGTAATTCATATAATACCGATAACGGAGCTCTCTATAAAGGTAGGTCAGGTCAACCATTATTTGATATAGAATATACTGAAGTTAACGATTTGGGTGAAACAGGTTCATTTTATAAAATAACATTACCTAAAAGAACTACTTTAGGACGTATAAATAATGTTAACGAATTTATTGTTGATTATTATAAAACAATAAAAGTTGTTGATTTTAACACCGTATTATCTTGGATACTTGAATCATTGTTAGGTATGATTTCTATTAGTGGTGATTTAGGTATTGGTCAAGTTAATGAACATAGTAAAATGATGGCTATCATACAAAGAATTTTAGGTATTTGTTTTGATAATAGAAAAACTATTGATGTTAGTGGAATTTCAAAATTATCGGATGGGGATAATATTGATGAATCTTTTTTTGAGTTGACAACTGTTGAGTTAAGACAAATCAATGAAAGAAATAATAACATAAAAAAAGGTGTTGTTAAATTTACCACTTGTGGTGATGTTGAGTTACCCGTTAATGCCGATACGTTACTTGATTTTATTGATGAGATTAATTTTATTAAAGATGAAAACGGTCAAATTAAAGCTGCTGATAATTTAACTAATAAAATTGCTAATAATCCAGATTGGAATGGTATAGGACTTGAGGGTAATCTTCAAGCCGATATTGATTTAAATTTTGTTTTAAATATAGTTAAAGGTTTAGCATTTGCATTACTTTCACCTAAAGTTTTATTACCATTAGCAATAATGTTAAAGTCACTTGGTAAAACCGCAATGGAATTAGTTGAGTCATTTGGTGATTTTATGAAAAAATTTAAAAAGTTTTTTATAAACGTAATTTCAAAGATTGCGGGAATTTTTGTTAAAGAATTATTTAACCAAATTAAAAAAGACATTAGAAATTTAATACAATCAGTAATTGCTGATTTAGCTAAAGAACAATCAAATAAGTACGTTGTTATTATTTTAAAATTAGTTCAATTATTAATTACTATAGCAAATTTCATTAATGATTGGAGGGAATGTAAGAGCGTAGTTGATGAGATTTTGTGGTTACTCAAAATAGCCACATCGGGGTGGGGTAAATTACCTCTCCCACTAGTATTTGCTTGTGAATTACTTGATGGATTTTCTGAAACAAGAGCGTTCATTGGAACTATAACCGAATTACAAAAAATAGGTATTCCAACAGGTGATATGCCTGACGGTAGTCCCAATTTATCTATAATGGCGATGTTTTCACAGATTAAAGGGATGTCAGGTGAGCTAGCTGAGAATTCAAAAGTTCAGGTTGCAATACCACCATTAACAATGACACCTGCAGGTATTACAGTACCACAATCATCATTTGGTAAAATGTTTTAATATGACAAAAGAAGAATTAACTAAAAAAACTATTGAGGTTATTAATGACCCATCATCAAGTAGTAATTCAGAATTAACACTTGCGTTAGATATTATTAATAATGATTATGAAACAACTAAAGACACTATCATTAAATTAACTTATCATTTAGATAGTTTAGAAGAAAACTACAATAAAATATTAAAAGAATATAAGAAACGAAATGGCGGAAAATAATAATTTTAACGCATCTGCGAACCAAATAATATTCCCCGGTGTTGTTTATGACGACATTGATGAATTAATGTTAGGACGAATTAGAGTTTTACCTGAAGGTAAAAAATATAGTGAGATTATTCCAACGAACTTTGACGAAGCTAAAGATTCTTGGACAAGTAAAGACCCTATATTATTTATACCATTATTACCGTTTCATATTAATTTTACACCCGCAAAAGGTGAATTAGTATATCTACTATATCAAAATAAAGACTTTCCAGGTCAAAACCAATATTATCTACCGGGACCAATATCCTCACCAATGGCATCCGTTTATGAATACAACGCAGCTGCTAAAAAAGATACAGGAATGGGTGATAGAATTAAAGGTTCTAAAAATTTATTAAATAAAAATAAAGAATATTTTAATAAAGAAAGTTACGGTGTATTTCCTGAAGCAAAAGATAATGCTGTATTAGGTAGAGGTACAACTGATGTAATTTTAAAAGAAAACGAGGTATTAATACGTGCCGGTAAAGTTAAGACCTTAAATAAAGATATTTTACCTGTAGGTAACGTAAATAGAGCATTCATACAACTAAGTAGATTTACTAGTAAAAAAGTTGAATTACCATCTGAAGTTCAAATCAGAATGACTGAGCAAGTTCAGGTAGTAAAAAAAATGATAGTTTGGAATATTACTACTCTTGAAAATGAACAGGATAAGTTTACAGGTGATATTACTCTTCGTAGTGTAAAACCTTCAGTAAATGTTAACACAACAAACTTTAATAATAGTACTATTTTAAACTTAACTGAGGGTACTGATTATGGATTACCATTGGAATCTGTTAGTTTTTCTGCGTTAGATTTTGAAGGATGTATTGAATTAATGAATAATTTTATTAACGGTGTATTAACACAATTTAAAAATTATACTCAACCGGTTAATAACATTAATAATGCGTCAGTACAAACTACTTACCCATTAGTTGTTACACCATCACAACTAACAATGAAAACCGCCAAAGATTTATTAACCTCATCATCAAACCCAACAAAACAAGACTCAGTTGAGTTTCAAAATTACTTGAAGTTTATGTCTAGAATAACCACAGGACCTTCAAGTGCTAAAACAGGGTTTTTTAAAGTGTGGGGGTTGAAAAATGAAATTCCCGTATTTAATCCACCACCAGGAATTAAAAAACAAGAAGTGAAAAAGTATAAATTTGAAGCCAACGAAGATGTGACGTATGCTACTATGGGGGCTCAAAAATTATTTTTACTCTCACATGATTCTGACGGACCTAAAGGTAAAATATCATTAGCTGAGACATTATACGGTATTAGTCAAGATAAATTTATAGGTGGGGCAACTAACTCAAGTATATTAGATAAAACATACCCAACTGTTAGAGGTGATAAGTTAATGGAATTAATTACTAAAATAGTTAGTTTCTTAGCAGGTCATGTCCATCCAATTGCATCAGTACCTCCAACACCGATATCAACAGGTAGTGGTCAATCAATACAAGAAATATTTCAATTGGTTGCGGATGCAGAAAATACTATTCTAAATGAAAATATTAGAATAAATTGATATTTATATGTAAAACATTAGATGTCAATTAACAAATCATACTTTAGTAAAAATAATACCTTAATATCAAATAGTTACACAAATACAGGAAGAAATCCTGTTATGGAACTATTTTATGGGTCAGTTATTAATTTCCAATATCCGTCAGCGTCAAGTCGTTTTATATTTAATCTTGATTTAGATTTATTAATAGACAAATATAATGACGGAACAATTTCTAACTGTAATGGTGAGGCGACTCATACATTAAGAATGACTAATACAACATCATTTGGTGATTATTTAAATACCTCAACATCACAAGGTAGACAACGTGCAACATCATTTGATTTAGTTCTATTTAGACTTCCTTACATTAATAATAACCCAAACACCCCACAATTATGGGATGAAGGTGTTGGTTACGACTATGCCGATTTAATGTATGAAACATCAAACGATAAAAACTTTTCTGATAGACCGTCAAATTGGTTTCAAACAACAACGATAGATACTTGGACTGAACCAGGTGTTTATAACAATAAAAATAACGGGGTTGTTAATTATACTGATTTAGTCATTGTTGACACACAACATTTTCAATTTGGAAATGAAAATATTAGTTTTGATATGACTAATGAAATAAACTCAATTCTTGATGGTACTTTGGTTAACGTATCAGGGTGGGGAATAGCATTTAAACCTCAAGTTGAAAACTTAACAGGTTTAACTGACAATTACGAAGTCCAATTCTTTACTAGACATACCCAAACATTTTACGAACCTTTTTTAGAATCATCATACAATGACTTAATAGAAGATGATAGAAATTTGTTCACGTTGGGTAAGACGAATAAATTATATTTGTATGTTTATGATAATGGACATCCAATCAACTTGGACTCTAATCCAAGTGTCACTATTAATGACTCAACAGGTGGTCCTATTTCTGGGTTAATTAATTTATCAACTTGTCAAACAACTAAAGGTGTGTATGAAGTTACTATCCCACCTTTATTGGGGTATAAAACACCATGTACTTTTTTTGATAAATGGACAAATTTATCTTTAAATGGTTTTAATTTACCTGATGAAACAAATGAGTTTACAATATACCCAATTAAAAACTCAATACAAATAGGGTCAACCTCATCAGCGGAACCAAAATTATATGGGTTTGATTTTTATGGTTTAAAACAAGATGAAAAAATATTCAATACCGACATTAGAAAAGTTGGTGTTATAATCAAACAAGCGTTTACAACTAAACAATTATTAAAACACGTTGATGCGTATTACCGTATCTATGTAAGAGAAGGTCAAACGGAAGTTGAAGTTCAAGATTGGACTAAGATTAATAGAACCCCTAATGAGTATTATTTTATTTTTGACACCAGAGATAAAATACCTAATGAATATTATATTGATATGAAAGTCATTAGTAGTGGTGAGATTAATACTTACAAAAAACAAATAAAATTTCAAGTTGTAAATGTAAAATATTTAGAATAAACAGATATTTATTAATAAAACACAACGATGGCTAATACAAGTGCAAATACTGAAACTATAATTTGTTATTACGATTGTAATGATGCGGTTAAACAATATAACGCACCTCACCCTGTGTATGGAGGTATGACAGGTGGAACTGTAACTCAATTAAATATGATTGAGTTAGGAGGTCAAAACGGATTATACGCATAATTTTATTAATTGTAAAATTAATTATAAGGAGGTTATTAACACCTCCTTTTTTTTTGTTAACTATTTTAGTTATTCACATTATTGATAGAACACAAAAAAACTCTTATTTTTGAAGTATAAATAATAACACTATGAAATACTTTAAAAGACTCTTTAAACGATTGTATGCTAAATATCTAAGACACGTTAGGTATCCAAGTAAAGATTCCATTCAAAACTCTCAAAATGAGAGGATTTGCAAGTCTATTTGTTATAAGATGATAAACAACCCTCACTCTAAGTTTTTAATCGCTCCACTGTCAGGAAAACGATACATTAAGAATGAAGTGTTACAAGTGTTTATTATTTTAGATGATAGAAAAATTACAATAACAAATCACATTTACCATTATGATGTAATTGTAACTCAAAGAGATTTTGATAGATTAACTCAAATGTATGATAACAAAACAGAACAAATTAGAAATGATTTTGAAAATGAAATGATGTCTCAAATTATGGTATCGTTATCAACTATCTTAACTAAAATCTCAGAAAAGATTTAATAAAAAAACCCCATCTAAACAGTGGGGTTATTTCATTTCTTTTATAATTTCTTTAATAAGATTTAATAATTGATTTTCACTTAATCTAATTATTTTTTTATTTGTATTGTGTTCATTAATTGTATGAACTTTATGTGTTTTGTCTTTATATGAACCATCTTTGTTTTTTTCCCAAACACCAACAACTCTTTTAATATTATTTCTTAATGAACTTTTTATTTTTTTATGGTTGATTTCAGTGTCAACAAATTCAGTGAATGGTCCTAAATAATTTGACTCCCATTTTTTCATCCCAAGTTCTAAAGGTCCTGTATACTCACCGGCACTTATTGATGTATTACCTTCTTTTATTGGAACAATTCCCTTTTTATTTTTCCCTTTTGGGTATTGGTTGATAACATTACCATCTTCATCACTAAATGTTGAGTTAGGATGTTTTTTAATATAATCAGTTACTTTTTTTGCTTGAGATTCAATTTTTTTTATTTGAGATTTTCTTTCATCCATTTTACCGTCATAACTATCGTATTGTAATAGTGGACTATCATAATCTGAAATACTATCTGTGAATGGTTGTAAAGATTGTTTAGTAAACGGCCTTAATCCAGGTTGTAACGGTGCAATATATGAACCTCTACCTCCTGAACTATTTGATGTCGCTTCACTTATATGTTTTTTTTTACTATTCATTATATATAAATATTTAATTATGCAAGAAGGAGAAATTTACGGTAAACTATTTAATGTTATTCCATTGATGGATGAAAATCACGTTGATATTCTATTAGATACTATGGATAAAGAAACTGCGGTATATTATTTAACACACGCAGTTAATTTAGCCTTTCATAATGGTATATATTCTTTAGGTGAATCTGAAATATTGTCTAAAGCAATACGTTTATTAAATAAAACAGAATCCCCTATTATAAATCAGCAAGATTAGTTTCAGGACCTCCAGCATTTGTACTTGCGATAGTTGGATTACTTAGTCCTTGTGGTTGTTGTCCTTGTGGTTGTTGTCCTTGTGGTTGTTGTCCTTGTTGTTGTTGTCCTCCACTTAGTTTTTTATAATTCATAGCAATTAAAACTGCTTTAGCGGTGTTAGCACCAAACACACCATCTTCTTTAATAGGGAATAAAATACCACCTTTACAATCTTTTATTGTTTTTGATTCAGGTTTAGGTACAAATACTTTATTTAATATTGCTTGAACTTGTTGAACTTGTGGTGATTTAGTTTTTGATGGTTTTGTTTGACAAACAGTTGAATTATCGGCACTTGTTGCCCAAGATGAGGTTGCCGCAGATGTACTTGCGGATGTTGTAGTTACAGGTGTTGTACTTGCAGATGTTGTAGTTACAGGTGTTGTTGCGGCCGAAACCACGGGTTGTGTTTGAACTGTCTGTGTTGTTTGTTGTAATACTTGTTGAGGTTGTTTAAATCCTTGTATAGCGCCTTTAACTCGATTAATAATTCCGGGTTTTTGTTGTTCATGTAACTTTAAGATTCTTTCTCTTTCACTTTCATTTAATGTGAATCTATTTTTCATAATTATATATTTTTTAAGATAATCCTTGTAATTGGGTTAATAGTTGATTAAAATCAGGTTGACCACCTGTATTTGGTTGACCGTCAACTGTTGGTGGTGTTAGAACCGTTTGAAGGTCTGCCGGTAAACTTTTTGTTATTTGAGACAAATCAATATCTGTTGGTATAACAATCGCATCGGTATTACCCATTGATGAACCTCCAACTTTTTGTTGTTTAAAACCTGTATCAATTGAACTTCCTTTACAGAATTCTTGATTTAATTTTTTACCTAATGATTGTGTTTTATCATCCTCTTTGAAACCCACATTACTTCCTTTCACAAAATAACTTTGATTTTTACAACTATAAAATCCCCAAACACCATTCACTTTTGCGCTAGCACCGTTTTTAGCTTGAATAAATTTAGTACCAACAGGTAATGTTACTTTTCCACCACCAAATGTATGTGGTTTAGCGGTACTATATGTTTTTTTATCAGTTTGTTGATTGCTCTGAGAATTAGATTGACAAAGTGGGGATAATTTTTTTTGTAAATCTTGATTGTAGTATGTGTCTTTATCGTGATATTGACCACTAACCGTATAAAATTTACCTGTTTTACAACCATAAAAAACATTACCTTTAAAATTTTCAGCTTGACTACGAGAACCTGTCATCATTTGAGGTCTGTTTAAACTAACTTTACTTGTTTGTAATTCACCAGGTTTAGTTGTTGATTTATAAAACTGAGTTCCTTTATATAAAAATAGATTATTATTAGTCCCAACAGAGTTTGTTAAAGTAACATCAGCCTTTAAATCGTAAGTTTGTGTTTGTTGCTCACTAATAAGGTTCAGATATTGATTTTTAGTTCGTTCTTCATGTAATGATAAAATTCTTTGTCTTTCATCATTATTAATTATGAATTTGTTTTCCATTTTTTTTTTATTTATAAATATCTGTTAAATAAAAAAAGGGACTGTGAAGTCCCTTTTAATATTATGAAATTATTGATTATCTCAATTCTCTCAAGTCAAATGTACGAACACCATCAACTGTGATTCTCGCGTAGAAACGGTTGTTAACCATTTTCTTAGCGTATCTCGTCATTATACCTTTGATTGGTGTAAAGTTGAATGGGTTGTACATTGTTGGAGTTAATTGTAGAGGTACATACGGTGCGTAGATGTAACCTGTGTCTAACAATGATGTTCCTTTATGACCCATCAATATTGTGTTTGGTGGGAAGTAAGGGTCACGGTAAACTTGGTAACGACCTGCTAATGTACCAACTCTTTCAATACCCATGTTGTATTGGTCTTGCTCAGGAGACGCGTTAGATACGTGGAAGTATTCTAAATCGTCAAAGATAGCTGAAACCTCAGAAGAAACAACAATCCAGTTAGCTCCACCTCTCAATGTAGATTTGTGGATTTGTGCTGACAATTGGTTGATTGCAGTAATCAAAGTTTGGTTCCAATCTTTTTGAGTGTAAGAAGTTGTTAAACCGTTAACTCTTCTCCATCCGTTGTAATCCCAACGTAAGTTCCAAGCCGCACCTTTACGTAAGTCACGTAAGATTTCACGGTCAATTTCAGCTGCAATTTGTTCTGACAATAAAGCTGTTAATTCAGCCTCAGCATCAATGTTATGGAACGCCGCAACGTCTTGTGCTAATTCAGGAGACCATTGTGCTCTTAGTTTTCTCTCAGTAACAGAAACTGTAACAGATTCTAAGTCGAAAGATACCTCACCAATTTTGTCTTCGAATTCTAATTCTTTGTAACGTCTGTAAGTTGCTGAGAATGATGTCTCAGTAGCTGCAGATGTAATTGTAGTACCTGTGTAACCATCTAAAGTATCAACACCACATCCGATACATGCTGGACAAGATAAATCAACCTCAACGTAGATTACTCCGTTTGCGTCACAAATATCGTAGAATGAACCACCATTTCCTGTACCAGGGAATGAAGTTCCTTGTCTTTCACCGTATTGAACAATACCTTTACCATATTGTTGAGTAACAACTCTAAATAATAATGGTGTTGTAGTGTCAGCTGATAACGCTGCGTTACAAGGAGATGTTGATGGAATTGCTAAACCAGCACCTCTTGTGATTTTTAAATCAGACAAGAAAGATTCAGTATCCATTTCATTACCATCAGGACCGATTAATTTACCAGCTCCTAAATTTGTAAATCCTGATAATTTAACGATAACTTTTCTTACGTTTAGACCGTCTAATTCAGTAGTTTCATCAACTAAATTAGAACCATTCCATACTTGTACTCTAGTGTTTAAAGTAACTGATGAGAATTGTCCTTTAGAATAGTCAAATAAACCTGCTGGGTCTAAACCTGGTTCAGAACCTTCATAAAATAAATCATAAAGATTTTTAGAATATTGGTTACCGTCGTTATATCCTGAATTAACATCAGTAGTTGAACCTGGAGCTCCGATTGGTGCGAAATGTTCATTACCTGTGTTATATCCTTGGATTTTAGGTACGAAGTAGAACAATTTACCGATAGGTAAGTTCATTGCTTGTACTGAAACGATATCGTTAGCCAATAATTTTGAGAATACTCTTCTCACGATTGGGAAAACTACAGTTTCAAACGCTCCGTTTGAACCTTCTGAAGTTGCCTCGTTAATTAAAAAAGACGCTTGGTTTTCGTATAACTGAGCTACGTTTTCTTTTAAGTGACCTTTTAATTCATCTAAGAAACCTAATTTGTCCCATTTGTTAATTGTGTCTTCTTTGATAACTTTTAAATGTTTTAAACCTATGTTACCAACTAGACCTGATTCTAATAATGCACCCATTGTGTTTTTTTTGTTTTTATTTGTTTTTAGTTTATTTTTTATTTAAGTTTACCCATTAAATCTTTCATTCGTAAGAATTGAGGATTTTCATAAGTTTTTGATTCAATCAAGTTAACAGCTGAACCTGTAGAAGGTGAGTTGTCAATAGTTCTTTCGATTGATTCGTTAATTGGTTTACTTGAATTATTTTTATTTAATTCTTGTTTGATAGATTGATATAAACTTTTAGATTCTTTGATAGTTTCAACTGAATCAAAACGTTTTAAAATATTTATTTTTTCTTGTTTAGTTGTTGTATGTTCTGTAAACAAACGTGTAGCGTATGCTAAGTTTGAGTTAAATACTGCAACTTCATTAAGTTTATCTCTAAATACATTTAATGCGTTTCTATATTCTTCGTTTTTCTCTCTTAAAAGTTTTACCTCAGAATTAACAGATTCTGTTCTAAGATGTCTTGGTGCTGCTTTTGGTTTGTCTAAACCGTTTTTACCAAATCTTTTACCAGCTCCTAATGTTCTTGACGCTTCACTTGTTTCACCACCTCTTTTAGTTGATTTTGGTTTAATTTTAAATTCACCATCTAAATTTTCACCATCTTTATAAGTAAATTTCGCTTTACCTGTTCCAACTGATTTAGGACCTTCTTTCTTTTTAGTGTTAAATCCACCTTCTTGATTAGGTTTTTTTGAGTATTTGAATTTATTAGCGTTACCCATTCCTGTACCTTTAGCTTTAAATGATTTTGATTCCATGATATCATCCTCTTCTTCAAAGTCTTCTTCATCTAATTCTTCTTCAAAGTCTTCTTCATCTAATTCTTCTTCAAAGTCTTCTTCATCTAATTCTTCTTCAAAGTCTTCTTCGTCTAATTCTTCTTCACCATCCATTTCAACTTCATAAACAATTTCTTCGTCTAATTCATCAGAAACTTCTTCTCCTAAAGAATTGAAAACATCATTAATCATACGATTGATAGATTCTTCATCTAATTCTTCGTTATCAAATTCGTTTACATCTTCCATTTCTTCAAGGTCTTCCATACCTTCTAAATCATAATCCTCACCAAAGTAATCTTCATCTGATTCTTGTACTATCATGTATTCTTTACTTGTTTTAGTATCTTTTAGGTTAATGTTACCGTCAGTATTTTTAGTTACAATAACTTCATCTTCAGGACCCATCAATTGAAAAACTTTAAGAACTTCTTCATCAGTAACATCGTCACCTGTTAAGTCAATTGGTTCTTCATCATCCATTGAGAATTCGTCATCACCCATACTTAGGTCAGCATCATCTTCAAGATTATCAACATCTGCGTCTAATTCCATATCAGAATCTTCCACATCTGTATCCATTTCAACCTCATCTTCTTCTTCTTGTTCGAATAGAGATTCCTTTACTAAGTCTTTGATTTCTTGCTTCATAGTGGATGCAAGTATTCCTTTTGCGTTTTCTGCAACGGCTTCTTCCAAATTCTTCATTTGGATAAAAGTCTCTTCAACTAATGTTTTTTCTTTTGCCATTTAAAAAAATGTTTCTTTTATTTCTAAATAAATATTATGAAAATTAAAAAAAACTAATTTTTATAATTGACTATTAAAAAAAAATTAACTATTAATGATTTTTTAGTTAAAAAAAAAGGGGAAGACTAATGTCCTCCCCTTTTTTAAATGGTATAATTTTAAGTTAAATTATTCGATAACCTCATCAATTTTACTCTCAACAATTCCTGTGATTCTCCAATCCATAGAATAGTTTTCATAAAGTTTAGTTACTTTGGCTTCAACATCAGTTGGTGTATAACCAAGAACTAATTTTTCTTCTCTCATTTTTTTAACTTTACCTGATTCAGTGTCTAATAAATCAGAACTAATTTTTGCTACAAAATACTTTTCTCCTTGTTCCATATTAAATTATTTTATCTATTTCCCAAATAATCGTTCAATTTTTTCATTAAGTCAAGTGATTTATTAGATGAAGGTGTACTTTCCTCTCTAAATTTTTTCTCTTCCTCAATGTTTTCCTCAAAGTTATTTCTGTCTTCAGGATTTAAGAATAGATAAGCCCCCGGTGTTGATGGTGAAGATACTAAGTCAAAACAAATTAATTCAAAATCGTCTTGTACTTCATTTTGTTCACCAACTTTTTTAAGTGAACCTACACCTCTTGATGAAATACCTAAAGTAACACCTTGTCTTAGGTAGTTAGCCGCCATATCACCTTTAGTTGATACAATACCTCTTTCGTGAAAACCTGGACTTGTTAATAATTTTAATTTACCCATTAAGATATTACCATCCCACCACACTTCAGTGATTATATGTGATACACGGTCCAAATCAATTAATGATGATTCAGGGTGATTCAATTCGGATAATGAAACACCCTTCTCAATCATTTTTTTATAATTGTCAGCCTCTCTTTTTAATATTCTTTCAGGATAAACACGACCGTTTCTATTTGGTGTATTATATTTTTGTAAAACGGCATAAAATTCAAATGGTTTTGAGTGGTCTAAAAAGTTTTTAGACTCCATTATGTATTTGTTGTGTTCAGTTGTTGGGGAAATATATCCGGCGTCTTGCTCAATTAATATACCTTTACCCGACTCATATGGTTTTAATATTCTTAAATTCATTGTTTCTTTTAACAATAAATATTAAATATTTTCCGTTTTTATACTTTCTTTAGAAGGTTTTACATTTTTAGTGATATAAAATTTAAAGAATTGATTGTTTTTAAAATTATCTTGAAAAATTTTTGATGTGATATCTTTTAAAGAATCTTTAAGAAAAGTGTCTTTAAATCCTATCTCAACATTATCTTTAATAAAGAAATTAATTTCTAAATTCATAAATGATTTTTTATTCATTGACAAACCGCTAGACCTTAAATCTAAATCAACGATAAATTTATCATCAAAATTAGTTCCTTTTATTTTTTCATAAATAGAATGTTTAATACTTCGACTTAAATTCAAAACAACTCTTGACCAATTGTCAACGTCTTTTTTGGGCTCAACCCAAGTTTGAATATTTAAATAAATTGATTTTAGATTAATTGAGTCTACGGTTCCATACAATACCTTTGCTGATTTAAAACCAATAATTTTGGAAGTTTTTCCTTTTTTCATTATTTTTCATAGTAAAAAAGTTTATTTTTAATAAATGTAAGTATATTTACAGGAAGAGTCAAAAAAATAATAAATTAGCAAATTTTTAATATGATTATTGTTAAAGTTAAAAACATTGAAAAAGCCCTTAAAGAATATAAAAGTAAGGTTATTAAAACAAGACAAATGTCTGAATTGGTAAACCGAAAAGAATTTGTTAAACCATCCGTAAAAAAAAGAAACGTGCTTAGCAAGGCTAAACACGTTCAGAAAAACTTTAAATCAAGTAAAGATTAAAGGTTGTCGTGTAAGTTTTTTAATTTATAGTAGTTCAACTTATCATATTTTTCAGTTGAAATCTTTTCTATAGTTTCTGTTATTGATTTTCTAGTTGAGTGGTCGTGATTTTGATTGTAAATTGTTTGTAATCTTTCAACAACATTTTCTTTAATAGTTGAATACTTTGGTTCTAACTCAGAATCTTCAACAGATAACAACTCATTAAATTCTTTCTTTTCAGACTCATTTAAACCATCAATGTAATTTGATATAGTTTTGTTTGCCATAGTTACCATAGTACTTAAAGGAACTTTAATAACATCTTTTTCAGCAACAGGTTTTTTAGTTATAGTTTCAGTAATAATTTTTTTACTACTAATTTTAGACTCTAAGTTTAAAACACCACTACTAAGTAAATTATCAATAACTTCATAATTATTTTCAGTTACAGAAGAATTATTAACCCAATCTTTGATTTTTTTCAAATCTGAGGGAGTAATTTTATTTACAGTGTTTTCATAAAGAGTTACCATTTCATTAATGTAATCACCGGCAACTTCTTTAGATAATCCTTTATTAGAACTTAAATCATCGTAGATATAATATAATCTATTAATGTTTTTATTTTCTAACACTAGTTTTTTAAATGTTTTAACTTCATTTTTAAATGAACCATCTTTATACGATTCTAATAAAACATTTTCTATTTTTGATTTTAATATTCCAAATTTCATTTTATATATTTTATATATAAATATTAGTCACCTAAAAGTTTATTCAAACGATTTTCAATTTCTCCTAAATTATTTTTACCTTTAGATAAATCAATAAACTCGTCTTCACCGTACATATTATCATTTTCTAATAATATTTTTAAATTGTCTCGTTTTTCTACTGATTCAGGTGTTACACCCGCTTCACCACCCGGCTCAGGACCTGGAGGTGGTGACGGCATTCCACCACCCGCATCACCACCCGGAGGAGGTGGAGGTGTTGCACCCGCGGCTGCAGTTTGTGTACCGCCTGATTTACTACCATATAGATTATCAACATTATCAAATATACCTGTGTGAGTGATAATTGTTGCGGTATTAACCAATTCAGCACCAACCGCTTTCTCAATACGTTGTTGTTGTAAATCAAGTTTAATTTCTTCATCTGAGAAACCTAATACGTGTTTTTTAGCCCAAGTTACTGATGTAGGCGCAATACCTTCAATTGCGGTAACCGCCTCTTTGTATAACGCGACTTTTTCTTTCCAAGCTTCAACTTTTAATAAATCGGCCTGTGTTGATGGGTTAGTTAATGATAAAGTAAAATTAGATAATTCATCCTCAAAACCTAATAAGAATAAATGGATAATTGCGATTTTATTTAATTCTGCAATCATACATTTTTGTATTCTATTAATTGTTCTTGCAAAACGAATATCCATTAATGATAAATTCTTACCTTCACCAACAGGTTCTTCAAAACCTAAAAACGCTTTAGGGACACGTAATGCTGTTAATAATTTCTTTTGAATATATTCAATATCCGCTATCTCACCTAAGTTCTGTGCTCCGGGTAATGTTTCAATTGGATTAGGTGCCGCTGGGTCACGAACAGGAATAAAATAATCTTGGTCAACCGCCATCTGATTATATCTTAAATCAACGTTACCTGTTTTACTATCCACAATTTGGTCACGTTTAAATTTGTTAGCAACTCGTTGTACATATGGTTCAACATCTTTGTCATCCATATTACCAACAAATATTTTAAATACACGTCTTTCAGGTGCTCTTGATGTTCTATAAATCAACATCGCGTCTTCAGATAACAATAACTGTTTCCAAATACGTCTAGCTTTTTCTAACATAGATGTTCCATAGGGTAATTTACGGTCATCCCCCAATAAACGGAAATGAGCAATTTCCCAAGAATTAAATTCCATATCTTTTACTTTCCATAAGAAATGTAATCCCTTGGTATTATTAGTTTCTTCAACGCTACTAATTCTCGCAGCCATACCTCGTTCTAAACGCTCTATTTCAATGTTAGGTAATTGCATACAACCAATAACCCCTTTGTCAGAATCTAATTTAAGATATACAAAGTTATCACCGTATTTACAAGTATTTCTAACCCACATAGGTAAGTTAGTATTTAAATCTAAATTGTTATTAAATAAATCGGTTAAAACTGACTTAATACGTTTAGATTCTGAATATATTTGTAACATAAAACCATTCTCATCGGCAGTTGTGGATTCTTCACCGTAGATATCTAAAGCCGCTGATATCTCAGGTGTATATTCCATTGATTCGTAATCATAGAATGATGCTAAACGAGTTGGTTCATAATATATTGCTTGAGAATATAAGTTACTCTCAATTTTCGCCCATTGGTTTGTAAGATAAAATGTTTGTTGTGCTTGTAATTTTTCTAATTCATACTCAGACTTTGAAGTTGTTTTTAACAATTCTTTTTTGTCAAATTTGTACGTGGGGTAATCTTGATTTAATAATGAGTTTGGTCCGAAAGCTTTACTTAGTCGTTGCCAAACCGTTAGATTGTTCATGTTTTCCATATAAGAATTTTAATTATAAATATCAATTTTTAAATAGTTTATCGTCTACCCCCATATCCAAATAACCAACCATATTGCATATAGTCGTCTTTACTTGTACTTGAATTGTTTTGTCTACCTGACATATCATTAAAATGGGGGATAACAGGATTAAAATCAATATCTTTACCAACAGAGTTGTTATTATTGACTGACCAAGATTCAATCATCGCTTTTGCTTGGTCTGTAACTTTATTTAATTTACTGAATGATGTCTCCCCTACGTATGTTGCCATAGCAATAGACATAAGTAAGTCATCGTGTCGTCCTTTTTGGTGGTCAGGTCTACCATTGATATAAATGAACGTATCCATTTCATTATATAGACGGTGACTGTAAATTCTGAATTCGTGTCTCATAGCCTCCTCATACGATGCAATGATTTGAACACGTTTATTGTTAAAGTTTATTCCGGGGATTTTTTCCGCAGATTTTGGATTGTATTTCCAAGAGTTGTTAACATCTTCACCATCAACATATAAATCCTTATATCCTAATTCTTGAAGTTTACGTGATGTGGAAACACCCATACCACCGGTGATATCCACAACGATATATGCTGAATACATATTGGCCCATTTAAAACATATCTCCGCCATTGTATCTGGTGGTAGTTTACCAACAAACTCAGCAACTTGTTCACGAGTATCAAAGTCTATAATTTGAAATGAACTAAAATCCTCACTATCACCACGACTGACATCAACCCCCATAATGTATTTGTGACCAACAACAGGTTCTTTCCAAATCCATAATTGATTACCTAACATTTTATTTTGGGGTTCTAACAAATAATTCTCACGAATTTTCTGCATTAATTTAGAATCAAATACGTTATCCCCTGAACCAAGGAAGTTACACTCTAACTCTTGAGAAACTTTACGTTTATCGTATTTAAGTTTCTTAACCATTTTTTCAAACCAATCAGAACAAGGTTTGTATCCGTTGTTAATTAACTCTTTAGCTTCTTCAAAATTTCGTTCATCAAATGATTTTTCTGTCCAATCAATTATTTTATCAGGACCATACTCTTCTTTATTTAATAAATAATGGATAGCATCGTCGGTCTTAACAAAAAATAAATCTTTTGTATATCTAGGGTCACGATACCAATACATTTCCGTAATTTTAAAATCATTCATCCCACGTAATGCTTGGTCATAAATCTCATAGTAAATTGGGTCATTACCATTTGGTGTTGAAACCACAATTACTTTACCCCCTGTTGATAGGGATGCCATACACGCTGACCAGAAATCACTGTCAGCTTCAATAAACGCGGCCTCATCAAATACAAGTATTGTTGGGGTAAATCCACGTAAGGCATCCTTTGATGTTGCAACGGCTTTAACCTCACAACCATTTGTCAACCTCCAATGTTTTGTTGATTTTTTATTGGGGTCTATACCAATATTAACCCAACTTGGCCATTGTGTGGTAAACATTCTAATCTTGTTCGCCATCTCAATTGATGTATCAAGTTTGTTGGCGATAATTAGAATTTTTTCAGGTTTTTCTTTTTTAGCAAATCCTAACTTTTTTGATATCCAAGCGGCCGTTACTGTTGATACACCTGCTTGACGATACTTTAACGCAATGTTTTCATTATAATCTTCATAATCCTGTAACAGTGTTATTTGGTCGGGGAATAATTCTAAAGGTACGTATTTTGATACAGTGTTATCGTATGTTTGTAGATATGTCTTTAATGCGTAAGAAGTATCTTTCATACATTTAACATACTCTAAAACAACCTGTTCTTTTGTTAAACTCATAAATTTTTTATTTATAAATACCAAAAAACCCCCAATTAATTACAATCGGAGGTTTTTATCATTTATTTATTTTCTATTTTAGTAGATATCGTCATCGTCGTCATCATCACCAAAATCAAAATCATCATCTTCTTCTTCATCACCTAAATCAACACCTGAACCATAATTCTTAGTTGGTTCTGGTATATCTTTATGGATTTCATTATATTGTTCCATAGCACCTTCCACTAACTCATTAATGATTTGTTCAACTCTCTCATCGTGTTTATGAATACCATTTAATAATGTTTCTAAATCTTGTTTAGTTAACATAGAAAGATGTAATTGTAAGAATAACAATATTCTATTTTGAACTTTTTTATCTTGTAATGCGTATTCATCATTTAAAGCTTTAAATCTTAACATTAACTCTTTAAAAAACACTTTACCCATATATGAGTTCCAAACCTCATTACCGATAGTATCGGTAGATTGGATAATCAATTCAGATTTCTCTTTTCCTTGAATACTACCTAACCAACTAAAGTATTTAGCGACACCTAATAAAAGTTCGTGAATTAATAATGGTAATGTTGGTGCAAACGCTTCAATAATGTAAGGTCCTTCTTGTGTCTCTTCACCACTTTCTTCACCACCTTCAAGACTACCCATTTTAAACTCATTTTCATCTGAACTTTCTTCATCTGAACCTTCTTCGTCTGAACCTTCTTCGTCATTACTGTTTTCAGTTGAACCATCAGGTTTTGTAATTTGATGTTGAGCCAATTGACCCCCACCACTACCGGCCATTTGTTGTAAATCAGGATATAACCAATACAAATGTTCCATAATGGCTTGTGATGCGGCATATAACTCACTTAATTCTGGATTGATTTTATCTACATATTCATTTAATTCTTCATATAAATCACCAAGATTAAATGCAAATCCTTTGTTAATTGAATTTATAAATCGTCTTTTAGCCTTTTCATCTTCAAAAGTTTTTAACGCCTCCTGTTCAATTTTTTTCTTAACAATTTCATCACCTTTTGAGTAATCAAATTCTACACCTAAATCTTTAAATTCTTCAGCAAATTTTTCTAATTCTTCTTTATGTTTGTCGGCATCGTAAAACGCTTTTTTAACTTCTTCTTCTGAGAATTTTTTAGGTGAAGTTCTCATACCACCTAATGAACGTTGTGGTCCGAAAGATGTTAAATGAGGTATTAATTTAATAGAATCTTCAGGTAAATTAAAATATTGTTGAACTAAATTCGCTGCTAATTGTTCAATTTGTTTAGAACTCCCTTGTTGTAATGACGAAATTCTACCACCTAATGATATCGCATTACCCATTAATGACATAAACGCACTACGAGGGTCACCTTCGGCAATTCTTGAATTATCCCCTAATATTCTTTGTAATTTTTTTACTGAATCCACAAAACTTTTACTTGCTAAAAATTCCATAGTTTCAGTACTAATCCCTAATTCATTAAAGTCAGTCTGACCACCTTCAATTTTAGATTGTAATTGTGGTGACATTCTTGCACTTCCAGCCCCTGTATAATCAATTGGTGCTTCAGTTAATTTAACTCTAACTTTATCTAAAATAGTTTTTTCAGATTTAGTTAAACCTTCATTCATCAATTTTTTTTCTAAAGTATTTTTAATCTTTAATATCTTCTCTACTTTATTGTTTAAACTCATTTTTAATTATTTTAGATAAAATTATTTTTTTGATATATTTTCCCAACGTAACCAAGATGGTAATTCTGTTTCATTCTCCAAATCTTCATTCATTTCATATGATTCTTTTGGAGTAATAACATTGTTCTCAATTATATTAATAAAATCTTTCTTAGTCATCTTAGGTGACAAATGTTTTTCAACTAATCTTGTGATTTCTTTTTCTAATTGAGATTCACCAATACCACCAATAATTGGAACTCTTTTATCGGCTGATTTAGTATAATAATTAGCGGCGTGTTTTAACATCGCATCTTTTAAATCGTATTCAGTTTCATTAACCTCATCAGGTAAATTTTTTGTTTTTGTTTTAGCAAAATCTTTAATCTGTTTTTTTGACATTGAGTCAACAACTTTTTCAACTTTACCTCTATAACTTTTTGGAATGTCTTTTAATTTTTTATCACCTTTTTCAACTGAATAAGCCGCACCCATTAATCCGTGTTGTTTTTTAGAAACAGATTTTTCAGTTATCTCAGCTTCATTTGTTTGAGTAATAACGGTTTTATCTCCTTTGGTAGAAACTTCCATACCTGCAACGTTTGTGGTTGTATTATCAGGTATTGTATATTGTTTAACCTTTTTATCAGTGACAGTAACTTGTGATTGTTCTACTAAACGAGTGTATAAACTGTTAATTTGTGATTCATTTAATTTAGTTAGATTTGTGGCTTTAAGACCGTGTTTAACTAAACGTAATATTTTATCGTTAATTTTCATAAACTATTTTTTTTTCAAATTCTAAAACGATATCTCGTTCATATAATTTATTTTTTACTGATTGTTCAGTCTCACCAAATCTAAAAACTAATCGTTTTTTTATTGTGAAATCAATTTCATCTATTTCATTTTCCCAAGCCAATGATATTACATCATCCATACAATCTGTCATTGAGAAATAATCTGATTTTTGAATTACTGATAATGTAATTTCATTACTTTTTAAAGTTCCAACCTTGTCAATGAAATTTAAATCAGGTGGGGATGGGTATCCATTCGCAGGATTGGATTCCCAACTGTCCCCCCAAATTTCTTCTAAACTATTTGAGAAAATAAACTCATATGTGTTATCTCCTTTATAGTTTGGACCTAATTCATTAACATAGATTAAATAACTCATATAATATCACCTTTTGGTGTAATACGTATTGTTTTATTATTATGTTCAAAAACTAAATTATCTTTATTTGTTTTACCAACAAATGTTGAGTTAGGGTATTTTTTCATAAATTTAACCGACATCATTTCTTGGATTACATTAACTGAATGTTTTCTATAATTTTCATTGATTGGTTTTTTTGGTTTGTTTTCATTCTCAGTGATAAAATATTTTGACAATACTTTATCAATTTTAGATTCACCAAACATATTAATACCTTCTTCGTAAAAATGTTTTTGTCTTTCACCACCACCGTGAACTTTAGGTGTGTGTCTACCTCTACCAGCTTCAGGGTTTGGTAATTCTTCTTCTCTTTTACCTGGTTTGTAAGGATTTGGAATTCTTCTTATTGGTTTTTCAGTTTCTCTTTCACGTTCTCTTTCACGCTCTCTCTCAGGTGTTTTAATACGTTCTCTTTCTCTTGTTGGTGCGTCAGTGTCAAAATCATCAGCAAAACCATAATCGTCTTCATAATCAACATCAAACTCATCCTCAAATTCGTAATCTTCAGCAACTTCACCGGTTGGTTCTTCAGGTGTCATACCTTCTTCATCACCCATACCTTCTTCGTCAAATCCCATATCATCATCCATACCTTCTTCGTCTTCAACACCTTCAAGTTTGTTCATAATATCTTCTCTATCTTCTTCATCAAGAGATTCAACATCAATCGCTGATAATATAGAATTAATTACGTATTTAATGTCTTTAGATGACATAGGTTCTTCATTATGTTCCTCAAACCCTCTTAATTTTTCACCTAATTTACCTGTTAACTTTTGAATAACTTTTAATGTAATTGGTTCATCATCTTGTTCTTCGTCACCCATTTCATCTTCCATACCTAAATCTTCACCACCTAATTCATCTGTTGGTGCGGGAGCTGGTTCAGGTGCGGGAGCGGGTGTTGCTGCTGCAGGGGCAGGTGCGGGAGCGGGTGCCGGAGCGGCTTGTTCTGTTGTTTCACCACCAACGTTTAAAACATATTTGGTCTCGTCACTTTTTTCACTTTCATTAAATAATGACATACCTTTACTATATCCTTCGTTTGAATTAACTTCTTTTACAATTAAATTTAAACGTTTTAATGCTTGAGAATATGATGAATAATATTTTCTATTTTTCATTGGTTCAACATAATCATAATCATCCACTGATTCTGAAATAGTTTTTTTAATTACATAACCATTTTTTTCTCTATCAATACGATAAGTCTTACCATCGGCTAATGTTTTAGTATATTCAACGGATTTATCTTCATTAATCGGATTAGGTTTGTTTTCTTTATATCTAGAAATTTCAATCATACGATTAATTTTATCCATACCTTGTAGTTTTTCACTACCAATTGGTCTTAAATTTCCCATTTTATAGTTTTAATTATTAAGTTATTTTTTATATATAAATATATAGTTTATTTAAAATAATAAATTTTAATTAAACCCTATACCCATTACCATTATTTAAACTTTCTTTTAATGATAGTTTTTTATCTACTAATTTATCACTTAAACTTCTTATTTTTTGTAAATAACCATTACGTCTTAAAACTTTAAATACTAAATTTTCTTCTGAATATTCACCACCTTCGTGTAAACCACTCTCTCTGTATTTACGTAACTTATCATTACATTTTTTAATAATATTTTTTGAGGTTTCAATATCTTCATCTTTAGTATTGTCAACAATACCATCAATGATTTTCATCCATTGTCTAACTTTAGTTGATATTTGTTCATAGTTAATATCAACCGATTCTCTACTAGGTTTTGAAACCCACTCATTATGTAACACAGAATAAATTCCAATACCTTTTACTTTTTTTTGAAGTGATGAGTCCTCAACATAGTTTTCAACATCATACCCAAATATTTTCAAATCGTGTTTATCGTTATATAATGATTTTTTTAAAAAAAATAATTCTTCGTATAATGGTTTTTCCACATCACTAAATTGATTGAAATCGGCTAAAATGTGGATATCAACGTCAGAATATTTTGACCAATTGTAATTAGATAATGAACCTGTCATTACAATGTCAGATATAACAAAATCCACATTTAAAAATTCAATGAAATCGTGGGCAATTTCTAATAAACGAGTTCTAACTTTAGAGTTCATAATTATCCCATTCTCAGATTTTTCCCAAATCTTAGGATTTAAGTTTTTTTGAACTTTAAAACTTTTTAAGATACTATTTAAATCGCCCATAATAATAAATACTTTGGTATTTATATTTTTTTGTATTTATATGATTTTGCAATTTTTGTACTAAAAAATTTACCCTGTGATTCGTTCATTCTCATTTGTGTGAATATTTGATGGGGTACATCATAATATTCATATTTATGACCGTTATTAAATTCAACCATTAATGTTTTAGATTCAGTGTCATACTCTGACTTTTTTAAATTACTTGATTTAATTTCACAAATAATTTTTGTTCCTTTAATTTCTTCTTTTGTAATTGCCATAATATTAGTTTACTTTAATTAATTTAACTGGGTCTAACCAACTTGATATTTCTTTTTCACCTTTTATTAATTCAGGAATATAATCTTGTAATTTATCTAATTTAATTAATTTAGTTTTAGTAATCGCTTTATTAGTTATCTCATTTCTATCACCTGTAAAATATTTTATTAATATTTCATTATTATACGGTTGAATTGAATCCATATTAAACGGTTTACCTAACAAATAAACTAAATAATCAAATTTTGTACCTTTATCATTTGTAACAGTAATCACACTATGTTTGTTTTTTGAGTATTTTTCATTTTTTGAAATGTTTAATACTTTTTTACTTTTAGGTGTTGCCAATTTAAGTTCTTTATTTTCAGTACCGATATCTATTGATAATGATTCTGAGATAATTTGTTTTTCATTAATTACTTGTTTAACCATTCTAATTATATCACTTTCAGTAAGTTTGATTACTTTTTTCATTCTGATTTTTTAAATATAAATATTCGTTGAGTTTTAAATATAATTATCATATACTTAATAAAAAAAGAAAGATTATGATAGAATCTGTTGATAACGATGGTAAAAATAAAAGTAGCAAATCTAGTGATTCATCTACACCTGTTTTAGATAATTTTAGTAGGGATTTAATTAAACTTGCCGAACAAGGTAAGATAGACCCTGTTATCGGACGTGAGCGTGAGATTAACCGTATTGCTCAAATTTTATCACGAAGAAAGAAAAATAACCCAATTGTAATTGGTGAACCAGGTTGTGGTAAAACCGCAATTGTTGAAGGATTGGCAATTAAAATTTTTAATGGTGAATGTCCAAGAAATTTAATGGATAAAAGAATTGTTTCATTAGATATGACATCAATTGTTGCCGGTACTAAATACCGTGGTCAGTTTGAAGAAAGAATGAAAGTAATTATTGAAGAGTTACAGAATAATAGTAACATCATAGTCTTCATTGATGAGATTCACACAATTGTTGGTGCGGGTAATTCATCAGGTTCAATGGACGCATCTAACATATTCAAACCTGCATTAGCAAGGGGTGAAATTCAATGTGTCGGAGCAACAACATTAGATGAATATCGTAAAAACTTTGAAAAGGATGGGGCGTTAGAAAGACGTTTCCAAAAAGTAATTGTTGATTCCGCAACAAAAGAAGAAACATTACAAATTCTTAGAAACGCAAAAGACAAATATGAGAATTATCATAAAGTAATCTATACTGATGAAGTATTAAACTTATGTGTTGATTTGGCGGAAAGATACATTACTGATAGAGAGTTCCCTGATAAAGCATTTGATATTATTGATGAGGTAGGTGCTCGTAGTCAAGTTGATGTTAAAATCCCTGAAGAAATTGAAACTTTAAAATCTGAAGCACTTCAAATTAAACAAGAAAAACTTGATGTTGTTAAAAGACAAGATTATGAAGAGGCGGCTAATTTACGTGATAAAGAAAAACGAGTTTTAAATAAATTAGAACAAGAAAAGAAAAAGTTTGAGGAATCCTTAAACTCACAACGTAAAGAAATTAATGTTGATTTAGTTTATGATGTTGTTTCTAATATGACCAAAATTCCAATTTCTAAATTAAACGCTGATGAAACAAAATCGTTGGCGGAAATGGAAGGTAATTTAAATGATAAAGTTATTGGTCAAGAAGAAGCTGTTTCTAAAATTGCTAAATCAATCAGAAGAAATCGTTTAGGTATTAAGGACCCTAATAAACCAATTGGTTCATTTATATTCCTTGGTTCAACAGGGGTTGGTAAAACTCACTTAGCAAAACAATTGGCTAAACAAATTTTTGGAACTGAAGATGCGTTAATCAGAATTGATATGTCCGAATATCAAGAGAAACATAATATCTCAAGATTAATCGGTTCACCTCCAGGATATGTTGGTTATGATGAAGGTGGTCAATTAACTGAACAAGTTAAAAACAAACCATATTCTGTGATTTTATTTGATGAGGTTGAGAAAGCAAATAAAGATATCTTCTCAACATTATTACAAGTATTGGATGACGGACATTTAACTGATAGTTTAGGTAGAAAAATCAACTTCAAAAACTGTGTGATTATTATGACTTCAAACATTGGGGTTAGAAAACTACAAGATTTTGGAACAGGTATTGGATTTGGTACAACTGCAAAATCATACGTTGAAGAAGAACAAAAACGTGACTTGTTGAAAAAAGAACTTCAAAAGTTTTTTGCACCTGAGTTCTTAAACCGTATTGATGAGGTAATTGTGTTTAAATCATTGGCTAGAGATAATGTTAAGAAAATTGTTAATCTTGAAATTGATAAACTAAAATTAAGATTATCAGGTTTAAAATATAACTTCACATTTGATGATTCTGTATTAGAATTGATATCTGAGGTTGGTTATGATGAGTTATATGGTGCTAGACCATTAAAACGAGCAATACAAGATAAAATTGAGGACTTCATATCTGAAGAAGTTCTTAAAGGTAACTTATCTGAAGACACCCAATATAAATTGGTTGCGATAGATAAAGAAGTCAAAATTGAAACTGTAGAAGAAAAACCTAAAAAAGGTAGAAAGAAAAAAGGGGTTGAATAACCCCTTTTTTTATTATCCGAATATAATGTTATTCTTAGATATAAATGGATATTGTTTGTAACCTAATAACTCAATCATTTCTTTACCGGTCTTAATTCCATTATATACATCTTCAACAACCACATATTCATGTTTAGTGTGATAATTGTAATATCCGATGGCGTAATTGATACAGGAGAAATCAAAAAGGTTCTTTAAAGCGTAAACATCCGTATATGGGTGTGATTGGTAGTCGTTACGACCTTCAAATCCTTCAGTCAATACTTTGTCACACTTATCAAAAAATTCACTCTCACGGTCAAATAATTTAACCCCCATACAATATTCACTAACCATTACATTACCAGGTGCGTCAAATTGAATAGCGTAACCTACATTAGTGAAAAATTCAGGGTCAGCATTACGTGAACCGTGACAACCTGTTTCTTCAGACACAAAGAATGTAACTTTAAGATTTGGTAATTCTTTTAACAACTCTAAACAAGCATAAACACCACATTTGTCATCACCCCCAATACCTGTTGGTTTTCCTGAATCATTATATGCTTTTAATGATGGTTTTAACACACCTTGTTCATTAGGTAATGTTTCTTCCATAACATTAATAGTGTCTATACTGTGAACGGTATCAGTGTGTGCGACAACACAAGGGAAAAACTCAACCTCATCGGTTTGTTTTGTAACGTAGATGTTATTCATATCATCTAAGTAATATTCAAAGTTATTATCGGTCAACCATTTTTCTAAGAACTCAACCATTAGTCCTTCTTTATATGTTTTGGTCGGAACCGATAACACTTCTTTCAATAAATTATAATCTCTTTCCATATTGTAAATGTACGGAAAGTTTTTAACGTGTTATAGTAATACCTGGTAAAATATTTTTCCAAAGAGGATTCACCGTCAATGTAAATCCGTATTTAGGTGTTGCCTGATATGATGCCGTTGTAATTACTTTTTGAGTGTCACCCGCCTGTACACCAAATAAATTAAGTTTAAATGGGAAATTTTCTGAAGGTGATTTTGCAACTTTTAAAACATCTTTTAAATTAATATCAGGTTTTGTTGAACGTTGGTTATACTTGTTAATTTCGTTTTTAAGATAATCTAATGGTCTTTTATTTGTAATTGGGGGTAGTTCTTTTAGAAAGTTAAAAACCTCTTTATTCTCAACATTTTCCAATTGTTCTCTGATAATATTTTTAATTCTTTTAGATTCAAAAAGTTTGTAATTATGTAAGAAACTTTCAAACTCTTCAAGAGTGTAAGATTCTTCTTGTGATGGACCATAAAGGTCATTTGTTTTAGCCTTTTTAATCACAATTTTATCATCATCATCAATTCTAACAATTTTAAATGATTCACCTTCTGACGATGGGATTTCGTGGAATTGATTCATACCATATTTAGAAATGATTTTATCATATATTTCTAAAGTTTCTTCATTAAAGTTTTCACTCACATAATTTAAAAACTTATCTAAAGTTTGACTAACTTCATTATTATATGTCTCATCATCAAAATTATTATAACCATACTCATAAGCATATTCATAATAACCCCCAATACTAAGTTTAAGTTTACTAACAACTAAAGTTAATAATTCCATAATAGTTAAACTATAATCACCAAACTTATCGTATAGTAACTTTAAATGTCCAACTGAGGTTAAATAATCACTTAAACAATATTTTGTAATAAATTTAACTCTTGTCAAAACATTACATAAATCTTTAGTAATTTCTTCTTTAGCGTATTTATTACCGGCAATATTAAATTGTGATGTATATTCATAACCTATTTCATCAGAATAATCTGAATTTACACTATCTAAAAAATTTGCAACCTCACGACATTCATCATCACTACTTGTGTCAAAATTAACTAAACTTGGATTTACGTATTTTAAAATTTCTCTAATTTTGGTAATATTAACATCATTAAAACCTCTTAATAAATAACCTTCCCTCCAATCATCATCAGTAGTATAACTATCCCTAAACTCATAACCCTCGTATGAATTAAAAATAATTTTAATGAACCATTTATCATCCTCATCAAGTTCATCACCAAACAATTTACAGAATTCTTCTTCATCTTCAAAATGTAGTTGAATTACAGAATTTTTAGGGATTCGTTCACTTATTTTGATATTATAAATTAATTCATCAACATCACTAAAATCGTGATATCTGGAGTATGTTTTCTTATTTAGAATATCTAATAATAATCGGTAAGTTTCACCATAACTAGCCAAATTTTCTTTAACATATTCGGCAGCACTATTCATACGGTAATGGTTTAATGAATCAACAAATTCTCGATAAGTTACTTCATCAAAATACTCGTTCCAATATGTTGTATCACCTCTTTTATCTCTATATAAGTAATGAGTATTACCAGGATACCTTTTATCTACTATAATGTAAAAATCACCATTATCCCTCCAACTTCTAACCCAATCATCTATTAATTCTTTTTTAATATCATTCTGAGCATATTCCTCAATGTCAGATGCTTGTTGTACATCAACAAATAGAACCTTATCATCATCTATTAGTATTTTACGTTCATCTTCCTCCATTTAATAAAGTTTTTTTAAATAAATATGCTCAGGTATTGGTCTTTTCAGTTTTTTCACTATATTTGTATAGAGAAACAACGAAAGTTCTTTGATTTATGGGGATAACTTGGAATTGACCGACATGGTTAATTATTCGGGGCACGCAGTGAGATGATTCCTATCACTTAAATCTACGGTATCAAACGACAAACGGCAACGTTTTAAATACTCTTTCTAAAATCGGATTAATCCGTGAAGAAGAAGTTGTTGTAGCTTAAGAAGTTACGACGACGCGGGTCGGTGGACATATAACCCAGGAACAGAAGTCTTTACAAAGACGGAAAAACGATTGAGTCCGTAAATCGAATCGTCCATTGGTTGTTAGTTTACGATGGTGAAGAACAAACTAACTATTTTTGGAACATTAGAAAATGTTAACCTAAGCGTGTAGTCCTTAATACTTAAAATGTACGACACGAGGGTTCGAGTCCCTCTATCTCCACCAAATGAAAAACCCCACCTTTTTAGGATGGGGTTTTTTATTATTTTTAATTTTATTTTTTAACACTACCGTCAAATGTATGACCCATAAACTCAACTTTGTTTGGATATTCAAATGTGTTACCAACGTAAATTTCGATAACACTATTAAAGAATTTAATTAATGCCTTTCTAGCTGAATCAATATTTAATGGTTGACCTGATTTATTAAAATTTTCAACATCATCCATTTCGTCAATAAGACTATTAATTGATTTTATTGAAAATTCAGCCGCGTTTGAAATGTCTTGTTTTAATTCTTCTAATTTTCTTTTATCATAATATATTTTTACTGATTTTTTTTCTTTTTCTTCTTCCGGACTCAATTTATAAGTACGTTTTTCCCCTTCTTGTTCACTAATTACACGTTTAACTATCCTAGTTAAATCACGTTCCGTTAATTTTATAACTTTTTTCATATTTTTAATTTTATTTATAAATATTATTTAAAATAAAAAAACCCCACCTTTTTAGGATGGGGTTTAACAATATCGTAGCAACGGACTGGAATCGAACCAATTTGGGTCGGCTTATGAGACCGATGAGATACCTTACCTCCCCCCTGCTATATATAAAAAAACGCTGAGATTACACGTTATATTGAGAATCTTTTGAAGGATTATTGTTTCCCTTCGTATCCACTTCCTTTTGAGAAGTAATCCTCAGTGACGGTTTTTTAGGTGAACCACTCCTTGAGATAATAGTTACTCTCTCATTACTCAACTCTCTTTGAGAATGCCTTCCCAATTAATCCTTGCGAGATTAGAGGTTTTTGGTAAGAATTTAGGTCGACTTGCGGTCTTCCTAGGCAATGAACAGCTCATTACTATGTAGTCACCTTTCACTATTACCTGACGGACACTTTTGCTTTAAGTTTATCATTAATTTTTACATTAACCTTGTAAATTAAAGTTTTTGTGTTGTGGATGAATCAAAGTAGTGGTCCGTCTTTTAGATTCGTCGTCTTTTGAACAACGAAATACCAAACTACTCTGTGAAGTATCCCTACCTCAATATTTTAAGATTACTTCGAGATAATTCTTTTGGTAAAGAATAATCAAGGAAAATGTCAGCACCACCTGTTTGTTTTCATACCTTTCGGTTTTAAGTCACCTCTTATATTGGAACTCGTAATAATAATGTCGGATAACACTATTTCTCACATAATTCCTACGAGTTATTCCTATTGGTGTTCCCACCTCAATTTGATGACCCACATCACCAAATCATATAACCACTTTCTCTACATCGTTGACCTCGATACTAAAGGTTATACGGTATCCCGCTTGTGTACTCGACCTCGGTTTCCCAAGACGCAGACCCGTTACACTTGGGGGTCCACTTTATCCTACTTTCGTAGTTTATTTAATGACCATACACGGCCAAATATCTTTATCAGTTTGTTACTCAAAATCAACCACAAGGGTCTCATCATCAAACATTCTGAACGGATAATTCAATTTTTTCAAAGAACTCTTTCGGATATTTCCGATTTTGTTTTACAAATCTAAGACTTTCTTTTTGTTTTGTCAAGTCTTTTTTGAAACTTTTTTTGTTTTTTTTTTGAAACCCAATTAAAAAATTTAAAAATTACTTTAATTAATTTAAAAGGTAATAAAAAAAATAAATATAATGGTAATAAAATTAAAAAATAAATTGGTAAACATATAAAAAGTATTACACCATATATTTTTTTTGAAAAGTTAAATTTTTTAACTGTTATTTCATAATCACCATTATATTTTTCACTTAAAATTTTAAACCGATGATGACCGTCAATAATTTCGTTGTCTTTTGTTACCCATATTAAACTAATATTTTCATCGTAATTATTTGAAACACCTTCAATCATATCTAATTGTTTATAAGACCAAATAATATTTTTTTTAATTGGTTTTATGTCTTTTAATTTGATTTTAGTTTTCTTAATCACTCTGAAAATACTATTTAAATATTCTCAGATAACAATGTATCTACTTTATGTGCGTAGACATCATCAGTTCCGTAATAATATGCTCTAGCTTCAGCTAGTTTAGCATTTGGCGTGAACAATGTTCCACCTTTGTTATTCTTGTAAGAATAGATTAATTCAATTGGGGTTGTTTCGTTAACTGTTTCCATATTATATTTTTAATTACTCTACAAATCTAAATATTTAATCTTGAACAGTCAACAAGGTATTACAATAATTTTTTAATTCTCTTAATTTCTTCGTTAATAGAATCCTCTTCTTTCTTTTTTTTAGATTTGACGGATTTTATATTTTTAAATTCATCTTTAACGCTATCAATACCTTTCTCTAAATTGTCACCAACAAAATTTAATGGGGATAATAGTAAATTTGATAATAGTCTACCACTAGGTTCGTCACTATTACTTATTTTTTTTGCTTTGGGTTCTTGTTTTTTGGATTCTTTTTCTTTTTTAGGTTTGTCTTTATCGTTATTTGAAATAAAATTATTATTCCTAAAGTAATTAATTGGATTTATTTTTTTATCGTCGTCACTTAAAACATACGAAACATCTTCATCTTTTTGTTTTGTATATCCAATAACATCACCTGAATTAACTTTATCACCACGACTAACAACTAATTTATCAATATTACAAAATATTGAATAATAAGTAGAGTCATCAATCACATGTTTAATTTCAACATAACCATCACATTCATTACTACGTGTCTTAGTAATAACACCCTCGTAAGGTGAATAAATCCTACCTAAATTAATTGATTTTATTGATGTTGTGTTAGTACGTGGATTATAATTTTGATTATAACCTACAGGTTTAAATTTAATCATTTTAATAATTCTTTAATTCTTGTTATTTCTTCTACTAATACATTTTTGTTAGATATATTATGATTCTCATTAAAACCTATTAGTTTTAATAACGCACCTGTTAATCCAGTGTATCCTGATTTTTTATTTGAATCACCACCACCATCATCGTCACCATTTTTTAGGTTTTCAAAGTGTTGATTTAATTTATCATTAATATCGTCGTCAGTTTCATTAGATGGTGGGAGTGTTTCAACATTTGAACCAGCACCTAATTTTTTAGCACTTGCTACGTGTTCCCAATGCCAAGGTTCTGTTCTTGGATTCTTAAATGGGTTAGAAAAACCAAATTCAGATGCGTGTTTTGTTAACCAAGTATGTGCTTTATCACCGTATTTAACAACTAAATCAACTGCGGCACCCCATCCGTGATTTGAAGTTCCGGGATATGCAACAGGTGTTCCTGAAGTTCCTTTTTTTCGTCTTTTTTTTGTTTTTTTAAAATAATCCCAATCAAATATTTTGTTTTGAACTTCATATGTTCTATATGAATCGGTAATACCCCATTCAACACCGTCTTCCTTAGCGGCTTTAACCATTTTTTCGTAAGCGGCTGCGGCTTCAGAGTTTAATTTATGACCACCACCTGATGATATTGGTGTTAGTGACGTTAACTTACCATTAGACGCTTCAGTAATTAAATTATGATTACTCATTTTAATAATTGTTTAATTCGTGTTATTTCTTCAACTAACACATTTTTGTTAAGTATATTATGATTCTCATTAAAACCAATTAGTTTTAATAATGCACCTGTTAAACTAGTATTTGTTGATTTAGTTTCTGTTTCTTTTTCAGTTTCAGTTCCAGTACTATTATCAGTTTTTTTTAATTCTTTTTCATCATCCTTACTATCTTCTTTATCAGCTAATATGGTTGAATTTAACTCACTACCATTTAAGTAGGGTTTTGGGTCAATTTGACCACCGTTCTCAGTTTTACGGATTTCAAAATGTAAGTGAGGACCTGTTGATTGTCCGGTACTACCAACTAAACCAATTAGTTCACCTCTTTTTACTTTATCACCTTTTTGGACTTCACGTTTAGATAAATGACCATAGGCACTATAATAATCTTTATGTTTAATAACTATGAAGTTACCATACCCACCACTTTGTTCTGTTGGGGTTGACCTAACAACTTCACCATCATCAACTGATTTAACTTTAGTACCCATTGGTGCTGCAATATCCTGACCTTTATGGTTATGTGCTTTAATTTTACCACCAGCCAATGCACCTCTAGGACCAAAACCTGAACCTAACGGAAATTTCTTCTCTAACGGGAATTCTAAATTCATATGATAATGTATATCATATAAATACTTGAGATAAAAAAAAAAGTGGGTTTCCCCACTTTTATAACTTCTTGAACTCAGGTCTTATTAGTCTCCATATATAAGATGAATAATCTTTATTATCATACATTCTAAATAATATTGGATGGAGATGTTTCTCAAATTGTTTAACCCATTCCGCATATTTAGCCTTTTCAGGTAATTCACGGTCATATGATTCGTATAGATTATCAAAATATTTACCAGCATGTTCTTGGACTGACCAATATTGATATCTTAACTGTTTAACGTAATCTTGTATTTTTTTATAAAATTCATCAGGAACGTCTTTCAATAAGTCATCCATATTTCCACCTGATGATAATACTTCCCATATTGCGGTAGTTGATACGTTAGTCATTATTTTGTGTAGACGTAAGTATTCCACACCTTTAACTTTCATTCTATCACCATTTGAGAATAAAACTATAAATCCTTCGGCATCGTCTCTAACCATTTGTTTTAACACAGAATAGTCAGATATACCATCGTAACGTTTAACAACATTTAAACCGACATTTCGTATAAGATTTTGTATTCTCATATCTAAATCCCCGTGTAAGTTTACTTCGTACCCGTGTTTAGTGTTAACCGCACCAAGTAATACAACATCTTCAAAATCATATGAACAAACTATTCTGTTTTCAGCATATATTATTTCAAATAAGTAAGTGAAGTCTTTGTGTAATTTTTGATAGTCGTAATTGGATAACATTTCCATACCTTTTACCGCTTGGTCAGAAGTGAATGAACCACGAGTAGCCATTACCCATTCACCTTCGTAGTGAAATAATATACCCAATGAACCATCCATTTTTTCATATACTTTGAAATCATCAGTTGGAGTGTGTTTTCCTTCCTCCATATTGAAGAATTTTCTGAATGGTCTTGCAACTATATTACCATTTTCGTCAGTTACTAAACCTCGGCACATTAAAGTTACCTCATCCCATAAGTTTTCGAATTGAACTTTCTCAGTGTAATTCCATATGGTTAATGGTAAAGTTGGATGTACTTGTTTGTACAATAACCCATCGTTGTAATATTTTTCTAAAGTTGATTTCATACAACAAATATACTAAAATCTTTTGATTATAGTTCCATCTGAATAGTGAAAAAATTTAATACCAGGATAATCTTCTGAAACATCTTGACCTAATGTATTGGTAACTCTAATTAATTCAGGTCTTGCGTTACGATTATCTATTGATATGATATTAAAATCTTTAGATTTACCATCGTAATCTGTTTGTGTTAAATAATAGTATGAAATATCATTAAAATACTCTCTTTCTAAATATTTGTAATAATGTGTGAATGATGAGGTCCCCACGCCATCAACTTTAGCAACCTCTTTCCAATTAATTGGGTAGTATGTTTTATAAATTGTGAAATAATGGTTATTGGTTTCAGTTGCGGTTGCCCATTCAAGTAAGTTACCTTCATCGGTTTGTTTTCCTTTAAAGTATAGTAATTCAATTGGTAATGATACCGGTGGTGATTCATAAATTGTTAAATCATCTAAATATACTGAAGTTGGTCCACCATAAATTGTTTTTGTCCATATCTGAAAATATCCGGCACCTGTGTATGGTGATGCGACGGTAAATGACCATTGATACCAAGTACTCCAATTTGAACTACAATTAGCATTACTTTGTGTTTCGGTACTTAATAATGTGGTTTGATTTGGTAACTCATTTGTGTTAACAACAATAGAACAAACACGTTTAGTGTAAAATGTTATTGTGTATGTATTTCCGTTTACAAAATTAATTGGGATGTATATGTAAATTGAATTCCCATTAGCTGCAGATGAAAATCTTGCTGAATATTTTGTTGCATCATACACATTTCTATAATTACCAGTTGCCGATTCGTCACGAGCAAAGTTCCAAACATTTGAAGTTGATGACCACCCTGTTGGTGCAACATTTGAGAAATGTTGGTCAACAAGATATGTCTGACCATAACTTAATATAGTCAGACACATTATTTGTAATATTAATATTAATTTCATTTTTCATTTAATAAGAATTTATTGGAGATAGCTTTAAAACTTATTTTTCTATCGTGAGAACGAATAACTAACCCCTCTCTTTCCGTTTTAAGATTTAAGATTGATTTACCTTCAGCCATTAACAATAATTCATCAATTGTTTCAGGTAATGTGAATTCTAAATCTAATATAGGAACAGTTTTTAGTTCTAAAACATTAGTCAACTCAAGCAAACTATCTAAGGATAAATAGTCGTATTTATCAATATCAAATCCGTTGAATATTCTAACAGTTTGACCGATACGTTGGTATGGGTTTCCTTGGATTCCTTCTCCAATGATTTCACCTTGTACCGCAATATTCTTACCTAAACCAACCATTTTTTCACGTAAACCTGTTGTGATGGCAAATTTCCACATTGTGTTATTTTCATCCTCCAACAAATCCAAGTTTCTTGAACATACACCAAACACACCGTCTTTAACGTAGTAAGTAACACTAGAACCGTCTAATTTCTCAGTTACGTAGAATTTCGCTAATTTGTAAATTGGAAATTCTTTTACCAAGTTTTGGATTCGTTCTTCATCAGTTTTCTTTAAGAAAGATGGGAACATACCTTTTACTTGACCGGCCAATTGTGCTGGAACAGGTGGTTCGTATTTCACAATATTTAACATTTCTGTAACATCAAGACCTTCAAACCAAACCATATCCATATTTGGTGTATTTCTTTTGAAAACATCGTAAGCCTCTTTAAGAGGTAAGATTAACCCTTGAGAGATTTGACCTCTTAATTTAATTGTTTTCAAACGGAAACCTTCACTACCATCAGCCATTTTCTTGTATGAACTCTTACGTAAAAATTCAAACTCAGGTTCAATCGGTAAAAATGAATCTACTTCACAGTAAACGATTAAATCATCAACTTTATGATTTACGTCTTTAGCAACAACAACTTTCCATCCGTCAATTGTTGCCAATTCAATTTTGTCAGCCCCTTCTATTGGTGTTAAATCTGAAATTCTTCTAATACTCGCTAATTTTCTTTCCATTTGTTTTTGTATTAAATAATTTTATATATTTTCTTCTCATTGTTTTATATTGTAACAACATAAACTGACCTATTTTGTCAGGATGTGTTGAATGTAGGTCAATCATATGATTGAGTGACCGTAACTCATCCAATATATCAATTAATTCATATTTTTCCATCATCAATCCTTTTTACCATATTTGATGTTGTATAAACTTCTTCCCCACCATCAAATATAATTAATAAATCTAAATTAATCACAGTCCCATCAAGAGATGTTTCTGTTTTTTCATCACAATTAGTTTTAATTACAATTGCGGGATTTTTAAAAAGAGGGTCAATCCCCCATCTTTTTTTACCTGTATTCTTATCAACATTATAAGACCCATCCCAAACTAAAACTTTATCACCCACTTCTTTGGTTCTATCATCTTTATTTTCCGCAATAATTTTTCTAATCTCAGATAAATGTTCATATAAATCGTCAAGGTATGATAATTCATCAAAATCTCTCATAGTGTTTTGTTTTTGTGTCTTACAAATATAATAAAAAATTTTAACCTACAACATTTAACATTTCATCTGTGTGGTGGTCTTTTTCAATCTCAGAGTGTATTGGTTGTTTGTTTAACAATGGAACCAACTCTCTCATCAAGTTGTATGGTCTAAATTCTAAATGACCATCCATACCAGCATCAATTCTTTTTCCTTTCCCTAATTTTCTATCGTTAGGTAAGTGACAGTGACCGTGTAAGTGCATCGCACCTTTACGTAGGTTGTTCCATGAATCAATTGGGTAGTGCATCAATTGGAATTCTTTTCTATCAATTATCAATGTGTTGTAGTGAGAAACACTATTGAACAATTCTCTAACACCGTCACGGTCATTTTCTATGTGGTGGTCGTGATTCCCCAAGATTAAGTGTATGTTTTTACATATAACTCTATCTCTGAATTGTTTAATAGATTCAAACCCACCAAATGACCAATCACCCAAGTGAATTAATATATCGTCTTCTTTAACAACCGCGTTTATGTTATTAACGATAGTGTCATTCATTAAATCTAAACTTTTGAAATCACGAGTTTCATTTATTGGAATTGAACCATCTGGTTTTCTCCAATTAGTTGTCCCACGACAAATGTTTTTATGATTGTAGTGAGTGTCTGATGTTACCCAAACATCAGGTAAATTACCTTTTTTATCTTTTACAATTTTTATCATACTAATTCTAATTCTCTTTGTTTATACCATTCAGGAACTTCTCTACCTTTCCACACCGCAAATCCTGATTTCGCACCTTTGTAATAATTCCTATATGATTCAACTACACTATCTACTTTATATTCATCAGGCATTGCCTTTGGTGGTTCTGTAAATCCTTTATCAACTATGTTTGGTTTTTTATCTAAACACCATTCAATAACATCTTGTGATTTATGACGTTTCCCATATCTGTACGTGTATTCTTTACATAACTCAAGACCTAGCTCACACAAATATAGATAATTAGATAACGAATCTCTTGACCATATCGCACTTGGGTGATTCTTATGGGATAACCTATATGGTATCTCAGTTTGAGTTTCAATTACGTGATGAACACCACATAAAAGTTGTGCGGTCTCAAGTATCATTTTAACTACGTGCTTATCACAATGATATTCAGCACATTTCTTAACATCAAAATCTAATATAAAAACGTTCATAATGCTAATATAATAAAAATTATTAAACTGTGTGTTCTATTTGAACTCTAATACAAGTTTGTGGTTGACCTTCATTCATTAAGAAGTTATTGATGTAACCCATAATGTTTGCAGACCCAATTGGATTTGCTGAGTGAACCACAACTTCAGGGAATTTGATAGGTTTTTGTTTTTTATCATATCTTGACATATTGATACGGTTTTCATTTATCCCATAAAATTCAGTAACTAACCATTTAGCAGCATCGTAACCTGTTTTTTCCTCAATGTTATCGTAATCTAATTTATAATTTTTAGATACATTATTGAAGTACTCTTGCATTGCGGTATCACCTAAATCGTGGTCCAATGAGATTAATGAAATGTTAGTTAAACCAACTTTATTTACCAAATTAACAAACTCGTGAAAATTTCTTACAACCAACCAATTTTTATCAACCGGAGTTCTCACGTCATCTAAATATATTTTAACTTTTTCCATACCACAAATATAAAAAAAAAAGAGGGATTAAAAAACCCCTCTTTACTTATTAATTTTTAAATATTATTTTTTTTCTTTCGGTTTTTTACACTTTTGATTACCTGTTCCGGTAAAAACAACATAATCATCATTTTCACTTGTTTGTTTTAAAGATGATGATTTAAAATTAGCACAATCCCTTAATTTATTAATATCAGTATCTGACATTTTTTCATTTGCGGGTGGTGGTGTTCCTGTTGATGGAGTTGTACCTGTAGTTGGGGGTGTCGTCTGTTCACTAATAACCACACCTGGTTTATAAGTGAACATATATTTCATTTTATTAATTTCTTCATTAATCATATTAATAAATATATCAATACCTATGAACATACACTATCAACCCAAGTTTTTTTGAAGTGTCAATCATATTTTTAGTTCCTTTACTTTCACCATCCCAAAACGCAACCAACATATCACCATATTCGGCCATTTGTCTATTACGTATATGTCCAGCACCTTTACCGTGTTTATTCCAATCGGCCGGAAATATCTTTAAATCAAAACCCTTTTCTTTGGAATACTGTTCCCCCAATTTATCGGTTCCTCTTGCACCACCACTAACAATTTCAGGTGTGGTGAGTGTTGGTATAACACCGTCACATATCTCACGTAGTAATTCATAATTATTGAATTCTCTACCACCAGCAATTATGACTTTCATTATTTTAATAATTTATTTGAAATGAAGTATGTTCTTGAGTAATAACCAACAGTGTCAATATCACTATCTGAATTATTATTAAACATAAAACCTGCGTAATTATCAGTCATATGTAATAACGACTCAATCATTGTACAAACACCTGATTTAAAATCTTTGGTTGCGTAATCATCAACTCTTGATAATTGTTGGTTAGCGTACGCTATCATATCTTTAACTGAAACTGTTTTTCTACTTGCCATAACATTAAGTTTTATGTTACGAAGATATATAAATTTTGGGGAAAAACATATGGAATAGAAAAAAAAAGATATTAATACAGGATTCGAACCTGTGAGTCCCCGTGTATAGGTATCATACATACCACATTCCCAGACTTTATGTATGCTCAACCTTAAACCACTCAGTCAATAAATAAACCACCCCTGAGATTACGGGGTGTGGATGTCCTCAGTTTTCCTGTTCAAAACCCAACGCGTCTTACCGCTTAAAAGTCAACTCTTACTTGGGGGATAGGAGAGTCTTCCGTCCGATTCCCAATGAATACCCCGTATCGTGGATGGTATCAGCTCCGTTAAGTTTTTGAGGAATCTTAATAATCCTACTGAGTTTCTCAAACTCATTGTGGAGACAGTGGGAATCGAACCCACCACACGGTGATTGCAAATCATCATCGCCAAGCCTTGGTACATGTGCCCCCAAATTTAGACAACAGGTAATACTCACATTTATTATTACCTAACTCAACGACCTCTGCAGTTGTGAATCTGTTTTAAAGGTTTTCCTCGGTGAAGAGTTTGTTGTCTATTTTGAGCGGGTGGGGGGAATCGAACCCTCGTCCTTAGATTGGAAGTCTAATATAATAAGCCACTATACGACACCCGCAAATTTGGGTAGAATCAGACGCGTTCTGTCTACCGAGACCGTAACTTGAATTTCTTCAGAGGTTTCCGACACTTTTGTGAACCTGGTGGGAGTCGAACCCACAATCCTAAGAACTTCCGCTTAAAGAAAGCGTGTATACCAATTTCACCACAGGTCCATATTGTAGCCCCACAGGGATTCAAACCCCAATTCTACCCTTAGAAGGGGTATGTCCTATTCAGTTGAACGATAGGGCCAAGTTATTGCGGACCATGAAGGATTCGAACCTACGACCTAACGGTTAACAGCCGTTTGCTCTACCACTGAGCTAATAGTCCTTGTTGTTTTTTGAGGTCCCTAACGGATTCGAACCGTTATCCCTGGGTTACAAAGCCAGAATAATAAGCCATTATACTAAGAGACCAATTAAGAGTGTTATTAATTCGTTTTACCTAAGACCGCGAATCCACGTAAAACTCAACTTCACCAATATTTTTATCTGCAGTTAAAATATTGTCAGGTCGCTACTATACTGAACTAATAACTACGAATTACCCATCATAATTTCACCATCGTTAGGGTTCGAACCTAAAGCTTCCGACTCCACGTCAGATGTGTTGACCAATTTACACCACTAGTTACTTAGATTGACAAATAATTGTTTTTCTCTTTGCTGAATAATAAGGATTCGAACCTTAAACCCGGACTCCAATTACGGTTCCTGTGCACCATTACACCATATTCAATCGGATGTTTCGAACCATCCATATAAAGGGTTATAACTCCTTTATTTTGAGCGGTAGAGAGGAATCGAACCTCCGTCCTAACCTTGGCAAGGTTATATAATAAACCATTATACGACTACCGCAATTTGTGATTACTCCGTTGGGGTTGTTTCATCACATTTACGTGAATGGAGAGGCCAATCCCACTAACATCACGAGTATAGGTTTTTATAGATAAACCATTACCTCAAATCTTCTGTTTTTATCATCCAAAACAGATTAAACGGTCAGACGTATTTGTAACCTCATTTTAAAGTGCGTGTTACGTTCTTTCTCTGACAGAACCCTACTGTTCTCACTCCCGCGGTCTATGAGGGAATCGAACCCTCACCATCTGATAGACAGTCAGATATCCTAGCCATTGGACCAATAGACCGTAATAAAAACAAGTTTTTCGTGACCTTTACACATCATAACCAATTTTACTCGGTGATTACATTTTCATCATTGGGGTAGCTAATCCCCGACTTATAGTAATTCTACCCTCAATACTTTACTATCGCGAATCAAGTACCATCTTGGGATTTATAGACAGTGAGGGTTTACTCACCGTCTTCACTTGTTTAGTAGCGGGTACAGGATTCGAACCTGTGTCTTTGGGTTATGAGCCCAACGGGGTGACCACTCCCCCAACCCGCGATATGAATTACCCATAGGACTCGAACCTACAACCCTTCGGCGGAGTAGCCGATGTGCAAACCAATTTACACCATAAGTAATTATTCAAGTCTAACATACAGAAATTACTGTCGACAAATTTCCATTGGGTATGTGTATATTAACTTGTTAGGGTTCGGTTAATTACTCCGACCTTTGTATCGCGTACGGGATTCGAACCCGTGATTTTCACCTTGAAAGGGTGACGACTTAAACCACTCGTCTAACGCGACATTTTGTTTTTTCTATTCCGATATGTCAAAGACCTTTTGTTTTCTTTTGTCTTACAAATCTACGTTTTTTATTTTGTTCTGACAAGCTCTTTGTAATATTTTTTTTTCTGTAGTTCAGGAGGGATTTGAACCCCCAACCTTGACGATATAAGCGTCCTGCTCTCACCTGTTGAGCTACTGAACCAAATATGTTGCTCATGTTTTAACCCATTAAACTAACCGCCCCGAAGGACAGTACCGGAGTCGAACCGATATATGACAACACTGTTGTACCCTCGGTGGGATTCGAACCCACAAAACCTTGTTTCTAAGACAAGGACGTATACCTTTCCGTCACAAGGGTATTCTACTTCTATTCCAATATGTCAATGAACTCTTGTTTTCTTTTGTCTTACAAATCTAATGCTTTTATTTTGATTTGCCAAACATAGGTAACAAAAAAACCCCTCTCTTTTGGAGAAGGGTTTCATTTAAAATTTTATGTTTAATGAATTAACACACCTTCTCCGATACACAAGGATTATCTCCCTCCGTTCTCGCTGCTAAAAGTATGTTATTCAAGTTTTGCATAATTATTCTATTGTTTACTAATTAAATATATCGTACTTTTTGAAAAGTTCAATAGTTAGTGAAAAATTTTTAACAAATTGGTTTAGATTTTTAATTTTCAAGTACTTCTTTAACAATTTTTGAAACTAAAGTATTGTCGGCTTTACCCTTATACACTTTATTGAAAGCACCCATCATTTTACCAACATTATCAATACCATCTTTTTTAAATGTTCTGATGATTGAACGAATACTAAATTCATCCATTAACTTTGGTAAATATGGTTTAATATATTCTAATTCTTTTAGAGATTCATCAGTGTTTGTTTGTGTCAATGATTTTTCCATTTTCTTTAAAATAGAAATAACAACCTCATCTGTCACATTAACACCTCTACCTTCTTCATTTTGGATTTCACCTTTTACTACACCTAAAAAGTTTTTCTTATCCATTTCCTTGTTTTTAAATGCCGTCATAAACTCAGCATTAATTTGTTCTCTTAGTGACATAATTATTTGTTTTTAAAATTTTGACGTGCTACCCGTTACACTAACAATGGGACTCGAACCCACATCCCATAACTCACTATGGTGTTTTACCTGTTAAACTAACACACGGTCTCGAACCGTGACTTTCTGTGTGGGTGTGGAGGGATTCGAACCCCCACGCAATTAAGACCTGAGCTACAATCAGGCGAGCCAGCCAGTTGCTCAACACACCCATATTTTTGTTGGAGGGGAGGGATTCGAACCCCCGTACTCTTACGAGAACAGATTTACAGTCTGTCGCCTTTAACCACTCGGCCACCCTCCAATTATATGACAATTAATGTCATTTCGCGCACCACCAAGGACTCGAACCCTGACCAAATGGGTTGGAACCATTTATGCTAGCCATTACACCAATGATGCGAATAATGAAATTTTTACATTTCATTGAGGACAGAGAGGGATTCGAACCCCCGCACAGTGGTTTTGCAGACCACCCCTTTAGACCGCTCAGGCATCTGTCCAATTTAATATTAAGTCGCGAGTAATCCATCTGTCGCTTATTACTAGAATCTTGTGGCTTACTTACTATAGTTCATACCGTTACCACTAGGAAACCCAACTTAATATTTTGTAGCCCCTGTAGGACTCGAACCTACACTATCTTGTATGTAAAACAAGTACTTCACCTTTAAGTTAAAGGGCTAATTATTGTGTCCCCGACAGGATTCGAACCTGTGACCCTTCCATTAAAAGTGGAATGCTCTAAACCAACTGAGCTACGAAGACAAATTTGGAAGGTCACCACAAACACCTTCCACGGTGAGTTTTTTTATGTCGTTTTCTCTAATTACACCTAAGTGTCATAGTCGCAGGTCTCACTTCACGACAAAACCCGATTGGTATTAAGTAGTCGGTACGGTAGGATTTGAACCTACGACCTTTCACGTATCAGGCGAATGCTCTTACCAGCTGAGCTACGTACCGTAATTTTTGGTCGGGGTAGCAGGTGTCGAACCTGCCGCCTCTTGGTCCCAAACCAAGCGTCTCACCCCAAGACTATACCCCGTTATTTGTTTCTAAACCAATATGTCAAAGACCTTTTCTTTTGTTTAACAAAGATATGTAATCATTTTCATTCTCACAATACCTAAGTTGTTTTTTTTTCTTTTTTTCTGTCTTTATATGTTTTGTTCACTTTGTGTTTGTCAATTTCAGTATTAAAATCTAACATTTCTTTTTCTGTTATATTTTGAATTCTTTTGTTTGCATTTGTAATATATTCTTCTGAAATATCAATACCAAAATAGTTATGACCTAATAATTTTGACACTACCGCTGAAGTACCACTACCCATATATGGGTCAATAATATTACAGTCTTTTTTATCGTCTAATATTGAATAGATACATCTTGTAGGTATCTCAACAGGAAACGGAGCTGGGTGGTCAAAAACGGTTGCTTTAGTCATTTCAGGTCTTAATCTCCAAACAGATGTTACTAACGCATGTTTTGATTTTAATTCCTCACCATTATCTTTCTTATTTAATGGTTTATACAACCAATAAATTCTTTCCTCAACTTGCCAAAATCTCCAACCTCTAATATTAGCGGCTATTTGTCTGTCCCAAATTATTTCTTGTTTAATCGTCCAATCAGTTTTTTTTAACCAATCCATTGGATGAAACATTTCACCTTTATCCCATCTAACTTTATGATTATAAAAGAATGAACCACCATGTTTAATAACACGAAACAACTCATTTAGTATTTCAATTTGTTCTATTTGGTACTCAGATTCATTTTTATTATCTGTGATATCTGAATACTTAATATCTTTAACTAAAACCCCTTTTCTGTTCTTTTGTTTATTATAAGGTGGGGACGTAACTCCCATATCAAATGTATTATCTTCAATTGTTTTTAACACATCATAAACATCACCAAGTACTATATTATTTTTTGTCTCCATATTCTTTCAACGTTTTAAAAAACGGTTTTGTAAATTTATATTCGTATTCACTAATTATAGGTGAAATATATTCAAGTTTAAATGAATCTGAATTTTTAAAATGCAAGTAACTAAATTTAACAGTTCTCACATATCTATTTAATTCATCACCGTTTGGTAAGTGTTTTGTTAACTGACGTTCTATTTCATTTACAAAATCAACTGAATCATATTGAAAACTAACTAAAAACAATAATTTACCATCTAAAAAACCTGAGACAATCATTTTAACTTTATCGTCTTTGTATTTTTTATGTCTCTTCCAAGTGAAGTCACTGAAGTTACCTGACCCATCAAATTTTTTAATTGAATCTGATGATAAATTTTTTGGTTTAACTTCAATTGGATGTTCATCAGAATCATATCCTAATTTGTGAACACTTTGTTTTAAACCTAAAATCCCCAATGTAACCCCTTCTCTAAATAATGAAGAATTCTTATCGTTAGACATTTCATCAAGTAAACCTAATAATAAAGTTTCTTTGGTTTTATCATCAAGTTCCAATATTTTAGAATTTTCACCTAATGAATAGTTTAATTTTAATTCTGATAAATCCATGTCTTTTTTTATTCAAATATAACAAAAAAATTGTACTATAACAATCTTGTACCGAGTATGGGTTTCGAACCCACTTGACCATCCTTATGAGAGATAGTTCTTTTCCTCTAAGCCTCGGTATATTCTGCGGAGAATGTAGGGCTCGAACCTACGCGTCATATTTCAGACCTATCACGTTAGCAATGTGACCCCTTCACCAACTTGGGTAATTCTCCAATTTATACCGACCTAGCTCGGTATCACACATCGGATACGTAGTCCCCCAAGGATTCGAACCCTGACTATAACATTCGTAGTGTTAAGTGCTTTCCCGTTACACCAAGGGACCAAATAATAAGGTTGGAGACTTATAATTGACCATTATAAGGTTCCAGCCTTATAATCACCCATTATTAGGTTTTTACCTTATAATCACCCATTATTAGGTTTTTACCTTATATTGAGTCTTACGATAATGTTTCCAAGTTTTATACATTCTAACTTGATAACTCATTTTATTTCCATATAAAGTCAATCCATCGTCCCAATATGGGGGATATTCTTCTTTTAGAAATAAACGACGATACTCATTGTTGTTGTTTGCTTTATTCAGTTTTGCTCTGTTTCTGTTTTTACTCATAGTTGTGGTTTTTAACCTACAACTTGTCAAATTTTTTCTTCATTTTGTTTAATGTAATCTAATGCAATGTGTATCAAACCATTGAGATATTGCCATTTAGGACTTGCGTTCGGATAATGACCGAATATCTCAACTAATTTTTCTTCTTGCCATTTCCTTTCACTAATGATTGGAGATAACCATCGACCATTTTCTAAGTCGGAACTAATAAATGTTTTTTCTGTCTCTGCGATTTCTAAAATTTAAAAGTTAATTGGGAGTATAGTGAGATTCGAACTCACCCTATTAGTACCACAAACTAACGTGCTCAGCCACTGACACTATATACTCCATAAAAACCCCACTTCATCAGCTTAACGGACTGACTGCCATATCGGAGGTGGGGGTATCCTGTTAATTCAGGACCTCGTGGGACAGGAGGGAATCGAACCCCCATTGCTTGTTCTTCAGACAAGTGCCTTGACCAACTTGGCAACTGACCCAAATATTTTCATCAAATCACCGATTACCACAATTACGGTGAGACCTTCGGGAACTGCCGTCCCGTGTTTTCTTTTTACCCGTGGATTAAACTATTTGATGGGGTAGTTGTCCCGGCAGGAATCGAACCTGCGATATCCACATTCAAAGTGTGGTGGCTCTGCCAACGTCGCCTACAGGACAGTGATGGTTACTTTTGTAACCCTTTAAGAATTTTCTTAACCAATCTAAATTTCACTTTAGTTGTTGGTATCTTTCTTAATCTTTCTTTACTTGATTCCATTGAACCTTCTAATACTACTCTATTTTTCATCACTCTATTTTTTTGCGGAAGACGAGGGAATCGAACCCCCAAAGCTTTTACACCCAGCCGCTTTCAAGGCGGTGTCCTCGTCCATTCGGGCGCCTTCCGTATTTTATCTAAACCAATATGTCAAAGAACTTTTCTGTTGTCAAAGTTACAAATTTCATTCTGTAACTTCCAAATTTTTATTTCAAAAAAAAACCCCCGAACTTTTGGTTCAGGGGTCTTATCAAATTAGTATTCGTTAATACTTAACTTAATATGTTTTCTGAACCATATGACATGCTAAACCACATCGGATACGATACGCTACACACGCGAATCTGTTTCGATGGACTTACTTGTTTAATATGTTGTTCAGTTGTTCTCATTTTTTTATTCTTTTAATATATATCTACAAATTTAGTAAAAGTTCTTAATTAGTCAAGTTTTTTTTTTATTTTTTACATTTATCGCAAAAATGTGTTACTTCGTTATCATTTCTATTTATTGACATATAACAAGTTTTGTCATCACAATGACCTAAACCTTCAGAATGTCCTATTTCGTGGATTATAACTCGTTTTAATGATTTTTTACTAACGATATCATTAAGTATTAATATATTATCGTTATGTAAAGATAAACCACCAATCATTTTATTATTTTCATTTTCCACACAAACATCTGAAGTTACTAATATAGTGTTTTTATCAGAATTTAATGATATAATTAATTTACTACAATTTATATTTCTATCAATTTTATATTCATTATTAATTGATATTGGATTATCTATAACTACAGGTACACCATATGTTGACTCTACAATATTTTTAGTTTCTAACAATGATTGTCTTGAATAGTTATTTACACCAACAATGTGGATGGTATCACCATTCAACATACCATCATATAAACTTGGTATTGACAAACTTTTACTATTATCAAATAGAAAATTCACAACTGAACATCCAACAAATGACGTTACCCCAACCAATATAACAAATAAAAAACCTTTAACCATTTTCATATCTTTTTTTATCAAAGATAACTATTCAAATGATATTGACAAAATAATTTTTAAGAATTTTTCCATTCTTTCCAATAATCAAAATCTTTTAAATCTTCTAAAAGTTTTTTAGGGATTGATACATACTCTTCAGAATTACTAAGTTCTGACATCATACTCATAAAAGATTGACCATCTAATGAATTACAGAATTTTCTGTGTTCTTCTTCTAACAATTCGTGAAAACTCCCCATATTAGATTTTTTTAACTAAATATGTATGACCTGAATCAGAGTTTGTTTCAAAAATGTCTTTCATTTTCTCAGCAGCTTCGTAACTATCAAATTCCCAAACTTCGTGGTCTGAATTTAAAATAATTACAGGTATAGAAATACCTTTTTTGTTCTTAACATTCTTAATAATTACAAACATATTTCAGTGATTTTAAAATTTATACGACAAACATAAATATAATTCCTTGTAAAAACAAAATTTGAATTTTAATTTTTTTTGTATATATTAGTTATAAAATTATTTACAATGGAAAAAGTGTTGGTATTAAATTCTGATTACACACCGATTAACGTTACGACAACAATAAAAGGTTTTAATTTGGTTACTAAAGGTAAGGCTGAAATATTAAAGGCCGGTGATAAACCTATTATGGCTGGGTCAACAACACTTGTTAGACCTTTAATCATTAGATTACTAACATATGTTAGATTCAGAGTTCGTACTTTAAAAATAAATAGACATAGAGTATTTAAACGAGATAACCATAAATGTGCTTACTGTGGTAGTCCTAAAAATTTAACTATTGACCACATATTACCTAAATCAAGAGGTGGGGGGAATACTTGGACTAATTTAGTTACTTGTTGTAAAAGTTGTAATCGTGTTAAGGATAATAAAACACCTGAAGAGGCCGGCATGAAGTTAAGTTTTAAACCGTTTGAACCTTCAATATTTTCTAATGTAATTAATCCCAACATTGAAGAAATTTGGATTGAATTCCAAAAGACTTTCTATTAAAACAAAAAGGTGTCTTACGACACCTTCTTGCTAGATTTGCTCTCCTTTCTTTAGAACATTTAATCCTTTTAGATTAATCTAAAAGATTTTATTTAGTTCCTGTGAATTCTTGTTTTAAATCACCTGTAACAGAACCAAAAGCTTTACCAAGACTACCAGAAATATCTTCCATATACGGACATATCATTGCAGAAACTCCTTCTTGTATTTTATTAAAGAAAGGTGTGTCGTCAATATATTCCATAAGTGAGTTTTTAATCACATCGTAAAACCCACCTGTTAAGTCTTTATTTTGTTGTACCTTAGTTAATACTTCTTCACTAATACTTTTTGTTATTTCTTTAGACACAAAGTCACATTTTAAAATATTACCATTAAAATAATCACCAAGTGGAATGTTACCAATTGCATTGGCTACTATACCACCTAACCAACTATCTGAACCTCCAGGTATGAACTTATCAATTAATTTTTTAGCGATATTAGTTTTAAATGTTGAAATAACACCTTTACCACCAATACCTAATAAATTACTTAACCATTCAAACTCTTCATTAATTAATTTTTCGTTAACACCTGAATTAATCATTGAGTAACCTTCAGAAACTATACGATTAATTTTTTCGGTTTTATTAATTTTAGAGTTAACTATTTTTAAAAAGTGTTCTCTAACAACTTTTTTATTAGTAATTACGCTTTTTTTTTTACTATTAGAAAGTCTTGTTAAGTGTTCTCTAACTAATTGTTTTAAATGTCTATCATATGATTCATTTAAAGTAACTCCTTCACCTGAAGCATTTTGTCTATAAGCTTCTAATTCACGACCAACACCTAATATTTCATCGTATTCAGAACTTTCTGTATTTGCGAGTCTATCAATTTCAGATTTAAGACCAATACCCATAAATTGACGGAATTTTTTACCATCACTAAGACAACCAGCAACTTGCTTTTTCAATTCATCAAGTTTAGCACCCATCTGTTTTACTGTTTGGGTACAGTTACCTTGACCTGCAGGTTTTTTATTACAAATTGATAATTTAGCTAATTTTTTAATTTTAACTTTACAGTTACCTTTATCAAAATTTGGTTCTTCATATTTATCAGTCTTCCAAACTTTAACTTGGTCAACTGGGATTTTTTGTTGAATTGCCCATTTTTTAACATCTGAGTTATCTCGTAATGCGGGTACTTCGTTAACTAAATATACTGCTCTATCTCTTTGTTGTTCCAGGTCATCGGGCATCCTAAATGTTAAATTCTTTTTATTAACAATATCCTCAATTGATTGTGGTATATTAGCCGATGAAGTTTTAACACCTGTTTTTTCATATAAAAACCATTTATTAGGTGTGTCAAAAGTCACTTTATCAAGAGTACTTAAATCAACAGGTTTATATACGCCTGTAGCAACTTGTCCAACAATATCAGAACTTAATTCGACTAAACCTCTATTTTCTTGTTTTAACGCATTAACTGCGGATTGCATATCAGGTCCAAATGTTGGTGATACTTTACCCGTTGCCGCTTGACACAATTTAATTCTACCTGTATGGTTATCGGCCGCAGGTTTCCCATCTGATTGATAAACTCTATAACTAAAGTCAGGGTAAATATATGTAAAACCACCAATTTTATTAGGTTGTTTAACTAACACTTCATAACCATCAGGTAATCTTTTAGCCGCTAATGCAGCATAATCAGGACATAAATCCCTTAAAAGCGTAAAATTAGGTTGTTTAATTTCCTGTACACCAGGTGAACCTATTTCAGATATTACTTTTCTCATTATTTTTTATTTATTTATTTTATAATTCATTATATGATGTTTCGGTATTTTGGTCAGTTCTTGGGTCAATTTTACCGGTATCAGCGTTTGTTCCACTTGAATTAGATGATGAACATTTTTCTTTAATTTTATCGTAAACTTCTTTTGTTATTTCACTACCATAACCTGCACTAATTAAAGCCTTTTCAGTACCGGGTCCAAATTTACCGTCTGATGTTATTTTTAAACATTTTTGAACTTCAGGAATTACACCACCACTACACCATTTTTTATATGGGAAATCAGAACAATCGTGGTACTTACTTGGTCCAGGACTTGGATTTGGATTTGGTGGTATTGGATTTGGATTTGGTGGTATTGGATTTGGTTCAGGTGGAGTCTCACCACCATGTGTTAATTTATAAATAGCATATAAAACGGCAATTGCAACACCTGTACGAATACCCCATTTTTTAATTGTTTTCCAATCCCAATTTTTAATATTTGGAGTTTTTTCAATTACCTCTTGAGCCTCTCTTTCAACTGCAGGGTCTAAATCTATTTTTGGTTTTTTTGGTTTAATCTTAGTCGTTAATAATTTATTTTCTAAAGCTGTTGTTTCAATAATAGATTCAATTTCCTTTGCAGTTAATTTTTTACCACCTTTATTTCTACTTTTTTCCGCCATACGACGTAACACATCAATTTTTGATAATTCTTTAGCTTTAGGTCCTAAAGTACCAACCTTAGCACCATCTCTAAGTTCTTTGGCGATTGTATTTTCCATTTCTTTGGCGAAACTTTTAGCATCCATTGCTAAAAATTTTTCCATTTTGGCGGCATTCATACCAATTTTAAGTTCAGCTCTTAATGTATCAACACTTTTAACAAGAGTTTCTAGTTCACGAGCGGATGTACCTATACTTGCTCTTACTTCATCAATTTCGGTATTTTCAGTTAATGTTAACTTAGGGTTATAGTTTGACATTAATCTAAAACGATTAATTTCTTCATTTAAGTTTTTCATTTGTTTTTTTTTTATTAATAAATATTATAGTTTATGAAAAATACTTATCCATTCCAGTATTCATAGTTTTAATTTCTTCAGGTGATAAATTAGCTATTGATTGTTTTAATTGTTCCTCATTTTCAACATCTTGGTCAGATTTACCTTGATAAATCTGCATACCTTTTTTAAAACCATAATCTAATCCTGTAACTGTAGCTGCGGTTTTAACACCTGATTTAGCCCCCGCACTTAATTTTTGACTTGTGGTTAAACCTTGAGTTGCTTTAGCACCTGATTCACCTAATTTTGTTAACCAACCACTAATTTTTTGTATAAAACTACTAAGACTTTTTGCGATACCCTCAATCCAACCACCGATTGATGGGGACTTACCTTTTAAAAATTTAATTGCTTTTTTAATTAAATCAGGTAATTTTTTTAACGCATCACCCGAAGATTTTAATGCCGATTTTAATGTTGAACTTTTAGATATCATTTCACCAGCCACGGCTAATTCTTTAGTTCCCGTAGTCAATGCCTGTACCGATTTTCTTGTGGCCAATGCAACACCTCCAGCAAATACTAAACCTAAGATATCACATAAGATAAATAAAACTTTCATCCATACGGGTTCATTAGGATTTTCAAAATTACCTGTAGCAACTTCGTAAATGTCTAATGCTACTACAATAGCCCAAGGAATCCATTGAACTGATTTACCAATACCTGTTGCGATTAAAATAGCGTCAAGAACCATACCAACAGGATGATACATTGCGGCTCTTACTTTACGGGCAACATATAATACACCTTTTTTAATTATACTAAACGCAGCTGCAAAATCACCTTTTGCAATATTTTTACCAAAATCATAAACACCTTTAGCCGATTTTTTCACAAAATCTTTAGTACCTTGATAAGCTTCAACACCTTTTTCTTTTACCCAATTACCAATTTTAGACCCTTGTTTTCCAACCCAATCACCAAAACCTTCTTCATTAATAAATTGTTTAACAAATGGTTTTAACATTGTATAATCTTGAGTAGATTCAGTAATTAATAAATTATTTATTGAGTCTAATACTGATTCTTTGATTGTTGATGGAACATTTTTTGAGGTTTCAAATGAGTGTTTTAAGAAAAATTTAAAATTGTCAAAATTTTCCCAAATATTACCTAATGATATTTTGTTTTTCACATCAATTAATTCATCTAAAAAAATAACAAAATCATCTTTAGGAGATAACCATTCAATAATTACTATATCATTTGTGTTATTAATATCACTATTATGTAATTGTAATATTTGTTTCTTTTCGTTCTCAGTTATTAAACTATTTTTTCTCATTTTTTTACCTAATATATAATGATAAATATCATTATTAAAGTAAAGTATTGGCTTTACCACGATTTATTTTAACTATGTCAGCCCATTTTGTAAGACCTATTTGATTGGCGGGACCTCTTGTTACACCTGATTCCCATTTTGTTACAGTTGGGTAACCTGGTTTTCCACCACCACTACTTCCACCACTATCAGCAGCGGGTGCTTCATCTTGTTCACCTAATTCATCATATTCATTATTATCATTAAAAAATGTGTATGAATTAAGGATATCTATGATTTTATCAATTTTATTCATTTTTATTATTATTTATATTAATAAATATATATTTTTGTGGAAACGTTAATCCATATGAAACACTTATTTATTCTCTCATTACTTTCATTATTAAGTTCTTGTTATAAACAATATTCACAACCAAAAACATTGTCACTAAGTGGTGAATACATAGTAGATAAAGTAACTTATTCTAAAACTGAAAATTCAAATCCTAACGAACAAGTTTATTATGGGGGTGACATTTTTATAAACCCTAATGAATCATTTCCTATGGATAGTTTGGCAATTGGGTTTACTCGTTGGCATTTTGATTATACTGTAATATCATTTAACCCAAACATAACTCCAACAGGAAAAGTAATATGGGGTAAACAATACTTCTATGATGTTATCAATCATTACACTAATTATGACTTAGGTTATATTGACATAACGATGGATGATGGGGGTAGACGTGTCTTTAAAATAATTGATGATGGTGTTGAAAACTTAGTATTAAGAACAACTAATGTGTGGGGTGCTTACGGTGGGTCAGGACCTGCGGAATCGGTTACAATATATTTAACAAGAATTGGTCCATAAAAAAACCCCCAACTAAGGGGGTTTTTGATTTAAAAAAGTTCGGGTTTTGGTAACCTTTTAGGATTGACTAAATAATATTCGTTTAAAAAAGAAACTACCTCATCTTCATCAACTTCAAGTTCTGATTCGTAACTTCTAATCATTTCTGCAAAATAATCATCGTCATCTGAATCAAATAAGTCGTTATTATTATCGTCTAAATTTAAACCAAATGATTCTGCTTCATCTAAATCAATTTGGTCAGTTCTAATTACATCTTCATTATCAGATATAAGTCTAAAAGTCACATCTAATGTTTGACTAGTATCATTTACATAATATCCTACGAGTTCTTTAATTTCCATAAGTTATTTTATAACATATATATAACAATATCAATTAAAAGTTAAAAAATCAATTAATTGTATTTATTAAAACGTAAGAACATTTTACGAGTTTTATCTATTTGTTCTTGTAAAGGTTCAATTAAATCATCATCAATATCGTGACCAAGAGTTATTATACTATCATGTTCATCCTCTTCCACATCATCATCCTCAAATGAAAATATATCAAAACTATCGTCAAAATCTTCAACTTCATCTGAATCAGAAAAAGGTACAACATCACCTAAATCAAAATTTTCAATTTCATCATCAAAATCAACAGTTCCGTGTGTTACATCATCTTCTCTATCGGCAATCATATCCAAAGGAGCTCCAACTTCTAAATAGTTATCTTCTTCTTCTTGAAATAAACCTGTAGATTTACCATCATGTCTCATTTCATTGATACTCTCATTAATACCGTAATTTTTGTATTCACTAACTTCACCACGACTATTAACGGTTACACCACCTTTATCTTTGGCCATATCAACAACCGTTAATGGTGTCATATTACCTTTACCATATTCTGTGACATATCCATCATAGATTGTTTTATGTTTGTCTAATATGTTTTCTCTTTCTTCTTTTGTTACATTAAAAAAATATTGGTTCATAATTTTTGTTTTATTATAAATATCATTTATTGATTAATAATCATCATCTTCGTCCTCATCATCTTCATACCCGTCTTCATAGTAATCTTCTTCATCCTCAATATCATCATATTCCGGATAATCTTGATTTTTAATTGGTAAAGTCATATATAATAACAAGATTTGTTGGGCGTCCCTCCTCATAAGTCTCTCAACAGATTCTGGACTGATTTCTTTATTTGAATCTTCAAGTGTTTTCATAGCCCCACGTATCATAATATCTCTAACTTCATCCGCATTATCCAAAACATATTGATACGCTTTTTTATTGGACTTGTTACTATATCTTGTTTCGTGTTTTGCTCTTTCCTTACCACAAATTAAAAAAAACGATGATTGTAACATATTAATAAAACTAGCGTCTCTAACGGCTGTTAAATACTTCATCAATTTAGAGACCTCGTAATTCTTAAACTTATCTTTACTCTTTTTAAGAATCTTAACAACATTTTTTGACCCCTCAGTTATTGATTTAACTTTATTTTTCAAATTATCAAAATCCTCTTCAAACATCCAAACATCGTGGTCAGATTCAATATTTTTAATAATTTGTTTATATTTTTCAATTTCGGAATCATCGTTTGACCTTTCAATCTTTCTATCTAAATCTTTAAGTGTATCAATATTTGATAATATATTTAATGAACCGGATTTATCCCATCTAATAGAATAAATTTGCTCATCTAAAAAACTTGTACCATCTTTTAATACAGTTCCTCTTGATTTTGGTGGTACAGGGCTAATTGGGTCTGACATTCTAATTAATACAATTCTATCACCCTTTTTTAAATCAGGACAAATATTGTTATTTAAATGTCTATCTAATAATCTAGAATTGCTCATTTTTCTTTGTTTTAATAATAAATATATATAATAAACTATTTATTAGTATGAGAACAATTATAATCACTGAACAACAAAGAAGAGTTATTTTAAGTGAAATGGCTAAGAATGAGATTGATAAGACTATCGGTGAAAATGATAAATTACTTAAACGTATTGCTAAAGACGCTTCAGAACAAATTAATTTTGACTTAAAAATATTAGGTACTTTTAGTTTATCTATTGGTGGTTTAATGGGTCCTGTAGAACAGTTTTTATCTGGTGAATTCCCTGAATTCTCACCAATGGAGAGAAGTTTAATATTAGCCGGAATTGCTATACAATATGTTTTAGATAATAAAAAACCATTATCATTATTATTATCTAAAATTAAAGAAAAAGGTTTATATGACGCTTATAAAGTGGCTTTAGAAAAAACTGAACTATTAAAAGATTCTTTCTTATCATTTGTTGAAAGTTTAGGTGTAAGTGTAAAAAAAACTTCAAACATAATCGGTTATACATTTTTAATACCACTAGTACCATTGATATACCAAATCGCTACAAGTGGAGATTTTAACGAAAATCAAATCTATGAAGTTATTAAAAGATTATCAGGGTTTGTCGCTCTTAATGTGGGGGGTATTAGTTTAAAAGAATTGTTAAATTTAATTGTTAAACGTTTTAGAAAATAATATTTGACTTTTCATAAAACATAGTATATTATTAGTTCTGTTAATAAAATAAATAAATAATAATTAATCTATGTCTTCAAGAAAAAACCAACCGTTTTACGGTAATTTAGACAACTTTATCAATGATACTGTGTTGTTTGAAAATTTTTACAATGAAATTAAAAAATTAACTGAACCTACAGGTGAAACTAAAAATGAAACAGGTTACAATGATGATGGTTCAAGATGGTATAAAAACACTTATACATCTAAAGATGGAAATTACACACAATCAGTTTATGTAAGTTCTAACTATCCAACTAAAGATTGGCCATCTTATTTCCCAACTAATTGGAATTCACTTTTCCCAACTAAAGAATGGTTAACTAAAAACGAGTGGCCTTCTTTCCCAACTAATGATTGGTCAACATCAACATCATTCACACCAAAAAGTAAAACAACTACACCAAATTCACCGGTAACTGAATTAAAATTATCTTTAAACAAAGCTGTTGAATCTCAAGATTATGAGGAAGCTATCAGATTAAGAGACGAAATCAAAGAATATGAAAAATACAATTCACAAATCAATGATTTAACGAACTTATTGAACAAAGCGGTTGATACTCAAAATTATGAAGAGGCTATTAAGTATCGTGATAAAATTAACAAATTGACTAAGAAATAAGATTTGTTTATTAATTAGAAAGGTCATCAATTGATGACCTTTTTTTATTTCTTATAATTAAGAATTGTATTAATTACAATTTCTTCTTCATCAGGGTTTAATTTATGTACTTGTTTGTGAGTTTTAAACCATTCTCTAACAACAGTTTCCAATGGTAACTTTCTCAATTTTGATAATCTTTTAAACCCATAATATTGAGCCGGTACTTCAACCTTTCTAGTGTAATATTTTATAGGTGTGTCATCAGAATCATCAAAATCCAATTCACCACTATAAGATTGTTTTAAGTGAACCATTTCGTGAGTTAATACTTCATTAATCTCACCAACTAAATCATATAATTGTTGATTAATTGTGTTAGGGTTATATTCAATAACTAATTCAATAACATCCTCATCGTGTGAATAAGCACCATTAACACCAAATCCACCTATAATATCATTAAATCGTAATGTTAATTCAACACTAAATGACACATTTTTATTTGTTAATGAATATTCAGATTCACCATTAATATCTTCAGGTAAATAAAATTCACCTTCGTCATTTTGTTTAATTATTGTAACAATATCTTTAACAATATTTCTAACAGATGCTCTATCTATCATACCTTCATTTATTGGTTTAATAACATTTTCTTCAATCTTTGGTTCTTCAATTTCCAACTCTGACGAATATACTAAATATTGGTCAATTATTATACGATTGATGTTAATCATATCTAAATATGAATGGATTTTATTTCTCATTTCATAAAGATTAAGTCTTTCAATATATTCAGTAACATTATAAACACCATTATTTTCGTCTAAACTATTTTTAACCATACCAAATAATTTTTTGAACATATCATTCAAATTAAAAATGGTTATACTAATTAAATTGTATTCATACCAACTCCCAATAGATATCATTTTTTTAGTTTCAGGTAATATCTGAATCATATAATCAAATGAAAATAATTCACCCTCTTTTTCATAATGAAAATGTTTTTTAGCCAATTTTTTATTGATTTTTTCACTGATTTCAGGACCAACGGCTTTATTTAAAGTTTTTATGTTTTTTTTGTCGTTCATATTACATTTCAATATACTTATAAATACCGAATATGGTATTAAACTTAACCTCATTTATTTTTTTATGGAATTAATTTCAAGTCATCCAATTAAAAAGTCCGATTTAGGATTTCACGGTAATTTATTTGGTGGTTCGTTACTTAAATGGATTGACTCAGCGGCGGCAGGATACGCAATGCAATTATGTGATACCCCAAGAATGGTTACAGTCTCAATTGACAAGTGTAATTTTGAAAAACCGGCTAAAGAAAATCAATTATTGAAAATCTATGGTTTTCCATCTAAAATTGGTAATACATCAATTACAATTTATATGGAAGCTAGGTCCCACAATGTTTACACAGGAAAACAAGAGTTAGTTTTAAAAACTAACATTACTTTTGTTAGAATAGACGATGGGGGTTCACCAATTCCAATAAGTGACAGAGTTAAGAATAAAATCAATAAGATTATTGAAGAGAAAGTTGAATTAGTCTAATATAGTTATTGAAACTTTTAGATTACCTCTTCCTTTAATAACTCTATGATACACACCTTCGGGGATGATTACACTCATCCCTTTTTTTAATTTAAAGGGTAGTTCATCATCAAATTGTAATTCCCAACCATCACTCTCAATAATTTCAACTAATCTATCTTCACGGTCTCTATGCCACTTTAATTCATTATCATTAACACTTTCCGTAAATAACCTAACTTTTTTACCTTCAGTTATTGTCTCATCGTATGGGACATCATTTTCTTTGGTCTCGTTTTTAATAAAATTAACTTCTAAACTATATCCTGAAATTACACCATCTTGATATTCGTGTCCAAGTAGTCCAGTACAAATCCTGTTTAAATCTTTCCTAATTGTTGCATCATCAACTCTTAGTATCTCTTCTTTATTTGATTTGTTTTCACAAGTTGCAAAAACATTAAAACTCATTCGATTACCCCCAACCCAATTAGTGTTAATAACTCTAACATCATTAATAGTAATACTAATATCATTACCAATTGTGCTTTGTCTATTAACATATTCATTAACTGCCTCTTGAAGTTCCTCTTTATATTGATTTGCCTTATCTTTTAAAACGTGAAAGTTTTTTGGGATTATAGTATCAAAAAATAATCTTAGAGTAATTCTACGACCAAATACGATACTTATTCTTTTTTCTAATTTTCTTTTGAAGATGTAAAAATCAAAATTATTTTCAGTTCTTGTAAATGTGTTTATATAAACATCAAAATATGGTCTATCATCTGTTGGTTTACCATTTAATATATTTTGAACTAATTCAACTTCAGGTTTTTTAGTTTTTAACGCTGAGATTTTATAAACCGAATCAATTAGTTTTTCGATTAAGGTTTTTATTTTTATTTCACTATCATTCATATTACCAACTTCTTGAAGATTTTAATCCTAATTTTTTACGATATCTTGACACATTACAACTCCAATATCCTGCGGTTGTTCTATCCTTCTTTTGGTCACACTTATGTCTCGCTCTAAATGATTTAGCACGACCTTTACTTGAGTTTTTAATTCTTAAATTGGGGTCACCAAATGTAACTTTCTTAACAGTCCCTTTTGGTGTTTTAACATACACCGCAAATTTCTTAGGACCACCTGGTGTTCTAAATGGACTTCCTAATTTAACTTTTTTACCTCTATGTATCGCTTCATTTAATGATTCTTCAGTTTCCTCATCTTTCTTAAAAACTTCAGAATCAAAATATCTATTATTTACTGGGCTTTCTTGGAAAACAAAACTTTCTCTACCAAATGGGTCACGAGCATCTGTTTCCATTTTTTCTAAATTTTTTTTGAAGAAATATGGTTTACCTTTTGTCATAAACACAAAATAATCAAAATCTAAATCTAAAAATCTTTTAAAGTGTGGAACACCGGTAACTTTAAATTGTCTAATAATTGTCTTAAACAAAATATTGTATATATTTCCCATTAAAAATAATTTAGTAATACCATCAAATGTGATACTAAAATATCTCATAGACCCCATTTTTTTAATGATTTTTACAACGTGGTCTTTATCTAAATTTAAATTTTCTCTAAGTTCAGTTTCTTCCTCATTTTCCTCCTCATACATTGGTGCGTCTAAATAAACCTCTTCACCATTTTCAAGTAGAACTTTTTTACCTAAATCAGATTCAACAATCCAAGTATCTTCTTCATTTAACTTGATTAAATCTTTATTGTATAATGACCTAACTTCATTGATTAATTTAAAATATTTTTCAGAATAAATTCGGTATACATTTTCAGATAATGATATGTCATTTTCAATATGGTATTTTAATTCATTAGATATTTTAACATTTTCTTTAACTGTCATTTTACTTTTCTTACCCCATTTTTTACCTTTACCTTTAGTTCCACACGATGATGGTGTTGGTCTACAAGCAGGATATTTTGACCTATCTTCACCATCACTTCTACCACAAGATTTACAAGTTTTTTTACCGTTAGAATCGGTACGACAGGTATTACAATCTACCCATCCTTTTGTTTTACCTTTACCTCCTTGTCTTGCGAACCATCCGTGTAGTCCTTGTTTTTTTTCTTTTGAATAATCAGTCTTAGTACCTTCTTCAAGTTCAACCTCTTCTTTCCATATTTTACCTTGACGACATTTAACTACCGCACCTGATGCGTATGCTGAAGGCCAAGTATCGTATTTTTGTTTTGCTAAACGAGTACATCTATCATCCTTTTTTTTCTTAGGTTTTGACTCAGATAATACTTCATAAATTAATTTATCAATATTCATAACTTGTTGATTATATTAAATAAATATCCCATTATTGTAATATGAAACTATTTAATACAATAATTAAAATCGCCCAAGCGTATGTGGCATTTAAAATATGTTATATCTTATATTTTATTAAAACAGACCCAAGACATCATTCTATTGATGATGTGTTATGGTGGGTATCATTATTAATTCTGGATATATGGTTAAATTTTGTTGTTTTAAACGGTATAAAACAAAATACGGATATTGATGAAACTAATGATGTTGAAGTTAAGTGATTATTTAGAACGTCTTCGAAATAAAAAATACAATCCAAAGAAAAATCCCGAAATACAATACAAAATTAAATTTGCTTTCATTAAACTTCCTGTTAGAGTATAAAGATAATATTGAACCGCATCGAACCCAAAAGGATTGAAGAACATTCCCAAGACAAGACATTTCACTGCCACATTTCCCATAAATATTTGTTTCCAAGTCTTGTTTCCTACTCTCATCATCCATATAGTTTAAATTAAAATTTATGCTCATTTCAGCACAACCGATGGTTAATTATAAATATTCAAATATTTATTAAAAGAATAATAAAATATTGACATATGAAAAGAATTATAATAGACGAAAAAGAACTTAGAAGAGTTATTCGAAAAAAAATAATGGAACAAGTTTCGAATGGTGAACAAGAAGAAGAACAAAAACCAAGATGTTTAACTAATAATGTTATTCCATTAGAAGAAATTGTTGGTGGTGTTAATGATACTACAACTTATTCGCCTGGTGTGTATAAAAGACAAAACGGTGTGAATTCTATGGTTGATACTTTAGGTATTCTAAATAACATCAGATTATTTAAGGATATTAAAGATGGTGGTTCACATTTATCCTATGAAATGATGAATCATTTAAATGGGTTCAGAAATAAAAATTATTATGACGAAACTACAGGTAATTGTCATAAAGCGATGGATAAAGTAATTGAACTTTATAAAGAACACGAACACGGAACTGAACTAGTTAAAGACATTGAAAGAGTTCTTAACCTACAAAGTCGTGAGGATGAATTAACACCATCGGTTAGAGCTAAAGAATACTTAAAACAATGTTTAAACCTGTTAAAAGGTAAATAAGATATCCAGTTAGGACCGTTACCGTTTCGGTAACACTTAAAGGGGAAGGTTCGCTACCATTCCCCTTTTTTAATGCCCGATATTTATCAATAAAAACAGTTATGAAAAAAATCAAATGGTTCTTCACTGAATTAATGAATATGTATTCAGCAAAAACATCTTATTTTTCTAAAAAAAGAATTGAATCCGGTATCGCATTTGTGATAGCACAATGGGGTATGATTTTCTTCTTATTAGAAAAACATTCAACATTAAGTATGGGTGAATTTTTACTATGGGCAACTGCCGAGTTTGCGGTTGCGGGATGGATGATTAGTAAAATCCAAAAAGAAAAGAGTGATAACACTCCAACTGAAGAAAATTAAAGTGGTCAATTTAGACCACTTTAACTTAAATAACTGATAATCTTATCTTTAACACCGGATTGTTTAATCCCCTCACGATGAGGTCGTTTAGTAATTACAAAGTTACTCAACGCACTTAAATCCATATCATCAACAGCAACCCAATGTGTTACTTCAGGATGATTCTTCAAATACTCATTAACTTCATTAACACGAATTCCTTCGTAATCATTTGCGGTTTTTAATAAATGATGACCACCCTCATCAAAATCCTTCATATTTGGTGTATAATCAATTGGGGGTTTTATACCACGGGTGATATACATTTCAATCATTTGTGATAATGGTCCTTGTAATTTCCAATCTGAGGATACAACAATCTCACATCCTGTAATATCTATTATGTCATTTAATACCTTAACAGCTTTAGTGTTGAAGTTATCCATTCGGATATCCAACGGTGTTTCAGGATTACTATCAAACCCTTTTTTCTTAAAACGTCCACCCCAATTATCCGCTAAACAGATAACCCCATCGTGGTCTAAAAATAATACCTTCATATTCTATTTAATTTGGTATGCGAAATATATTTCTTTTCTCAATTTTATTGCGTCTTCGTAGTTACCAATAACTACACCATTCTTGATTGTGAATGCGTGACCTCTAACAATAATGAAGAATGTTCCTTCAGGGTTTTTTTTAATGAATGTCCCTACAGTCATTTTTCTTTTAACAACCTCACCTTTTACTTTAACAGTGTAATGTAAGTCTCCGTATGTTTTACCAATCGGTTTAATTTTCTTGTAATTACAAGTATAACGAACTTCAGACAATTTGTTAAGTGTTGCGTATGTACCATACGTTCCTTGTCTTGGTTTTCTACCAAATTTCTCAGAGATAATCTTCCACGCCTTGTCATATGAAATGTCAAACGCTGATGCGAATGCTCTTACAACACAATCATTAGTCTCAGATTTAGCGATTTTTGACTCATCGTATCCTTTAATCGCTTTTGATGTTATTTCGTATGGTGCTTTCGTTTTCATATATCAAAGATATAAAAAATCCCCAAAGTAGAATAACCTTGGGGATAATTTTTTTTGAAAACTATTGACTATTTCACTTCGTCAAATTCTACGTCAGAAAAATCGTTTTCATTTACCTCACCAGTTGGATTAGATTCGTTATACAAGTTTTGAGATACTGTTTGGAACTTTGTATTGATTGAATCAATTTTCGAGTCCAAAACGTCTAATTCACGTTTTCCCACAGATTCTTTTAAACTAGTAACTAATTCCGTTAATTCAGTTTTATCCGTTTCAGATATTTTATCATCCAAATCTTTAATTGATTTCTCAGTTTGGAATACAACACTATCAGCCTTGTTTATTAATTCCGCCTCTTCACGTAATTTGTTGTCTTGTTCAGCATTTGCTTCAGCTTCAGATTTCATTCTTTCAATTTCCTCTTTAGATAAACCTGACGATGCTTCAATTTTAATTGATTGAACTTTATTTGTTCCTTTATCAATCGCGGATACATTAATGATACCGTTAGCATCTATATCAAAAATCACTTCTATTTGTGGGACCCCTCTTTGTGATGGTGGAATGTCAGTTAATTGGAATCTACCAATTGTCTTATTGTCTTTCGCCATCGCTCTCTCACCTTGTAATACGTGAATATCAACACTTGGTTGGTTATCTACCGCAGTTGAGAATACCTGAGATTTCTTAGTTGGTATTGTTGTGTTGGATTCAATTAATTTAGTGAATACACCACCCATAGTTTCAATACCTAATGAAAGTGGGGTAACATCTAATAATAACACATCTTTAACGTCTCCCGCTAATACACCACCTTGGATTGCCGCACCTAACGCAACAACCTCATCAGGATTAACACCTTTTGAAGGTTCTTTACCAAAGAATTTTTTAACAGCTTCTTGAATTGCAGGAATTCTTGTTGTTCCACCAACTAAAATGATTTCATCAACATCAGTTACCTTAATACCGGCACTTTTCAATGCACTTTCACAAGGTTTAATAGTTCTATCAACTAATGGTTGAACTAATTGTTCAAATTTAGATTTACTTAATGAAGTTACTAAGTGTTTTGGAACACCATCTACCGGCATCAAGTATGGTAAGTTAATTTCAGTTGATGAGGTTGAAGATAACTCAATTTTCGCTTTCTCAGCCGCCTCTCTTAATCTTTGTAATGCCATTGGGTCTTTACTAACATCAACACCATTTTCATCTTTGAAAATACCTACTAAATAATCAATAATTGTTTGGTCAAAGTCATCACCACCTAAGTGAGTATCCCCATCTGTAGACATAACTTCAAATACACCATCACCTAATTCTAAGATTGAAACATCATGTGTACCCCCACCGCAATCAAATACTACAACAACCGAGTCTTTAGATTTTTTATCCAAACCGTAAGCCAATGCCGCCGCAGTTGGTTCGTTGATAATACGTCTAACATTTAAACCTGCTATTTCACCTGCCTCTTTTGTTGCTTGTCTTTGAGCGTCGTTAAAATAAGCCGGAACTGTAATAACCGCTTCAGTTACAGTTGAACCCAAATAATCTTCCGCAGTTTTCTTCATTTTTTGTAAGATAGTTGCTGAAATTTCTTGTGGTGAAAATTCTTTACTGTCAATTTTAACTCTTGGTGAGTTATTTTTTCCTTTAATTACTGAATATGGAACTTTTGTTGTTTCATTTACACATTCATCAAATGATGAACCCATAAAACGTTTGATAGAATAAACCGTATTAGTCGGATTAGTTACTGATTGTCTTTTAGCTGGGTCACCAACTTTTCTTTCTTCATTAACAAAACCAACAATTGATGGTGTTGTTCTTTTCCCTTCACTGTTAGGAATTACAACAGGTTCAGTTCCTTCCATTACGGCAACACACGAATTTGTGGTTCCTAAGTCAATTCCAATAATTTTACTCATACTTTTCTTTTTAATTTATTTATTATTGACTGATAATATAACAAAACTATGCCAATACATCAAGTATGACAAAATGTCAGTAAAATAATTTTGATTGTCAGTTTTTTTAATTAAAAAATATTTATATTTGTCAGATATGGCAAAAGAGAATAAAGTTGAAGATAAAAAGTGGGAAAAAACTCACGAATTTGAGGATTGTATCACAATTTGGAGATATGATAGTAAAAAAAGTATGTATAATCCCTATGAAGTTGAGATTAAGTATAAATCGGCGAAAAGGGGGACTAAAAAAGATTAATCTTTATCTTTAGTTGCGTATTTTACACCCATTATTGTTCCAACGATACTAAATGCGTTTGTTAATAGGATTCCGAACATATTACTCCAAGCCGGTCCAATTGTATTAACTTCACGACCCATCACAATTGAGAATACATACATTGCGGTTGTAATTACCGCAACAAACATTATAACACCTAAGGCAACTTTAACAATATTACCCATTAATTCTGTTTGGGTTTTTTTCTGTAATAAATCTAAATCGGATAATGCGTTTGCCTTAGCGTGTTCGGCATCTTCTCTAGCCGATTCAGTTCTTTTCATTTCTTCCTGAAGTTCGTTTTGAATTCTTTCGTTTTCTTCTTTCCAAACAAGAAGTTCATTATTTTGACATTCAATTTGTTGTTTAGAATTCTCAACATTATCTAATGTAATTTGTAATTCTTCTAAAATACGAGTGTTTTCAATATTTAAATTTTCAAGTTCGGTATTTTTGTTTTGAATTTGTTTAGTTATATCTAAACGTTTTTTTCTTGATTCTTTGTCTTTATCAATACAAGTTTTAATATATTGTGCAAAGTCAGAATCTTCTTCAGAGTCAATTAATTTCAATATATTACCTTCAAGGCCAATATTCTTGGACTTGTAAAGGTCTAATAATTGTTTTTTAGTATTTGCACTAAATTTTATCATTTGTAAACTTTGAATTTCTCAGTTCTATTTTTAAAATTAGGATAATCTTTTCTGAACTCCTCTAATCTTGGTTCTATTTCGTCAGATTTGACTAACCAAAATTGTGCACCCGCTTGTAATGCTTTTGATTGTTCCGATGGTTCATTTGAAGACGATATAATACCAATAACTACGTGGTTACCATATTCAAAATTTATCTTTCTAACCAATTCAATCCCATCAAATGCTGAACCAATTAAGTTTAAATCAACAAAAACACACTCAGGTTTTTCTTTATGGTCTCCCGACTCAAACCATTGTTTAAACATTCTTGCAGCTTCATCCGCACTGTTCACTGATTTTAGTGATAAACTAATATCTAGTAATGAACACGCATCTTCGAATACTAAGTGGAATAAATCCTCGTCATCAACTAATAAGATTGATTCTATCATTACCTAACTTTTTTAAAAATTCTTTTATTTCGTTTAATTTATTAACGTCCTTTAAAACTTGAGTGTTAACTCTGTTGATTAAATAATTTGTCGTTTCAATTCTTGAATCTGACATATCACTTTTTTCTTCGTCATCAATTGTTACCTGAATACGTAAATAATTGTCTAAAAATTCGTTACATTCATAATCAACTACTTTTGAAGTTGCTTGTGACATAACATCGGTTATTGGTTTAACCCAATCTTTTAACCCCCAACTTTTAGTTTCTTTAACACCTATGTTTTCAGTATAAATACCTGTACCTAAAGAAAGTAATGAAATATCATCAACATTTATATCCTCAAATCCGTAAGTATTTCTGATAACGTCAGATACACCGGCTAATGAGGGGTTGTTAATAAAAACACCACCATCAATACAAGTTCTCAACTTACCACCATAATTCATTTCATATGAAGGTAAATAAGTTGGTGCTGCTGATGTTGCTCTACATAAATCTTTTAATAAACAATCATAACCTGGTTCATTTGATTTACGACTTTTAAACATAACAACTTCATTATTTCTTATATCATATGATGTTGCAATAATTGGTTTTAATGTATTACTTAATTTTAATCCTTGGAAATAATTAGATAACTCTTTATCTAAACCGTCAGGACAAAATTTAGGGTTAAATACCGAATTGATTTTAGTGAAGATATTATTCTTATATGGGAAAATAATATTACCTTTAGTTGTATACAACTCAATTAATTTATCTATTGATAATAACGGTGTTTTACCGTCTTTAGTTGCGGTTAATCCACAAGCGATAATACCACCTGTTGATGTTCCAACTATTAAATCAAACAATTCATAGATTTTCTTTCCGGTTATCTTTTCAACCTCTTTCAGTATCAATAGGGGGACTAAACCTCTAAGTCCTCCACCATCTATTGATAAAATTCTAAACTTTTTACTCATTTTATTTTAATTAACAATTTAGTTCCTGTTTCATTTTTTTCACATCTTATTGAAAACCCATGTTCTTCTAAGATAGCGATACATATATTTAAACCTAATCCGGTTCCTGATTCTTTTTGACCTTCTTTTCTATTATAAGGTTGTGATAAATGTTCAAATTCTTGTTGTGTCATACCTCTACCATTATCTTGGATAGCAATATGTTCTTCATTTTCCATAAATATCGCAACCATTTTAGTATCTGAATCATTATATTTAATACCATTACGAATTAAGTTATCAATTGCAGTACAAAATAAAGGTTCATTAACATCAATAGTTGGTAACCAATCTATTGCAACTTGACTTGAATATGCTGTTGATGATAAAAAATTGTTTAGAATATCTCTTAAATTTAAATGTTCTTTAGTTAAAACAACATCTTGTTTAACTAAATTGGTGAATTCATAAACCCCCTTATAAACTTTCTGTGTATGTTTCAAACCTTCCTTCAACATTTTAAGTGGGGCTTCTAATTTTAAAGATTGAATGTCTTCAGGTTTTAATCTTCGTTCTAATGAACTAATACCTCTTGGGATATAGGTATTTATACCTGAGTGCATATCGTGTCTTAGAATCTTAGCAGCATGTTCTAAATACGTATTCTTTTTATTTAACTCATTGAAGTTTTTATAGATGTCGGTAACGTCTTGTCTAATTGAAGTATACCCTTTTAATTTACCTGTATCAGAATCAAAATCAGCTTTAATGTAGGTGTCAACCCAATATAACTCACCTTCTCTATTTTTATTTATCACTAATTTATTCCAAATTTCACCTTTCTTAACGGTTTTATACATATTAGACCAAAACTTTTTATCGTGTAATCCCGACTCAACAATATTATGGTCTTTACCTAAACACTCACTTAGTTCCCAACCAGAAACCTCTTCAAATTTTTTATTAACATATGTGATTTTACCTCTTTTATCGGCTTTACTAACTAAAACTGATGAATCAACAAAATGTTCAAATTCTGATAATTCATTTTTAAGTTCATTACCTTCTTCCACAGAATACGCAAATGAATACAATGATGATAACATTTCAGCAAAATTAACTTCTACTTTATGCCAATTTCTTACTGTATAACTTTCAATACAAATAACACCTATAACTTCACCCCTATAAATAATTGGGACATCAAGCATTGCATTAATACCAAGTGGACCTGAATAAGTTTCTTTAAAACATTTTGTTGCCGGATGTAAATTAACATCATTGGCTATTATAATTGGGTTGGTTTTTAATTCATCAAAATACGGTTTAAAATCCTTCTCAAATATTTCAATCCCTTGGAACCATTCATCGTCTTTTTTCTCGTACAATTGTTCACAAATAATCCCATTATTTTTTTTGTTATATAACCAAATAGAACATCTGTCGGCACATATACTATTAGTCACTTCTTTAGTTAATAATTTAGCACCTTCATTAACATTCCCTTCATAAAATAAATGATTGTGTGTTTGCGATATTAAAGTTTCATTTAAACTTCTAGCGTAATAATTTAATTTAACCGATTCTTTATTTTTTTTCACATAATCATAAATTATTTTGAAAAAAAGAGGAATAAATAAAACAAAACAGATTAACTCAGCAAACATAACTGAATTACATAGAGGTAGAAAATTAAATACCACTAAAAGTTTTATAATCAAAAACATTGTCATCACAACGACTGAGGAATAAAAACAGTATCGTGTGTTTTTTTCTAGTGATATCATAATTTACTATTTACTTTATAAATATTTTATAAAATAAAAAACCCCCACCATTTAAGATGAGGGTTAATAAAGATACTAATAACAAATTACGCCATCACAACCTCAATAAATTGCACACTTGCAATTAATTTAACATCATCGGATACTAATAAACCACCTTTATCGGTTGTTGCGTTGAATGTAAGTCCAAATTCTGAACGTTTAATTGTTCCTGTTAATTCAAACCCGTGTTTTTTGTTACCATATAAGTCGGTATCATTACCATTGTACTCACCAACTAATGTAACTTCTTTCTCAACACCGTGGATGTTTAACAATCCTGTAACGTGATATGTACTACCTTCCAATACCACATTTGTTGATTTAAAAGATAACTTAGGGTAACTCTCAGCGTCGAAGAAATCAGGAGATTTAAGGTGGTTGTCTCTATCTACAACACTTGTTGTGATAGAATTTACATCGGCTTCAAAACTAATTTGAGCATCTGTAAAATCTTCTTTTTCAGAAGTAATTTCTGCTGTAAATTCTGTGAAACGACCTGTAACAGTTGAAATCATTAAATGTTTCACTTTAAACTCAATCTCTGAATGGAGATTATCAATAACAAATTTAGACATATTTTAATATAGTTTTTATAATCAAATATTAATCATTTCAAAACTATTTATCAATATAAAAATTAATGATTATGTTAAAAATTGGTTCAACAGGGGAAGACGTTAAACTTTTACAATCTAAGTTAGGTTTAAACCCAGACGGTATTTTTGGTCCAGGTACTGAAAAAAAAGTTAAAGAATGGCAAAGAAGTAACGGATTAGTTGATGATGGTATTGTAGGGCAAATAACTTGGGAAAAATTAAAATTAGGAACAATGATTAAAGAAGATGTTGTTGCTAGTAAATACACAACATTTAAATTAGATAAACTAATAGGTATTGTTCCCGGAACAGTTATATCTCAAATTGATGAGGTCGCTAAAAAATTCAATATTACATCACCTTTAAGATTGGCACATTTCTTATCACAATGTGCACACGAAAGTGGTAATTTTAGAGCGGTTGAGGAAAATTTAAATTATTCATCAGACGGTTTAAAAAAAGTGTTTGGTAAATATTTTCCAGGTAACCTATCTGAGTCGTATGCAAAAAAACCCGAAAAAATAGCATCTCGTGTTTATGGTAATAGAATGGGGAATGGTGATGAAACAACATTAGAAGGTTTTAAATACCGTGGACGAGGTTATATCCAATTAACTGGAAAATCTAATTATGTAAGTTTCACTAAGTTTATTGGTGAAGACTGTGTAAAAAATCCTGATTTAGTTGCAACCAAATATCCTTTAGCTTCTGCAGCTTATTTCTTTGATTCTAATGGTCTTTGGAGTATCTGTGATAAAGGAATTAGTGATGATGTCGTAAAACAACTAACAAAACGTATTAACGGAGGTTATTTAGGTCTTGAAGATAGAATTAAACACTTTAAACAATATTATTCAATAATCAAAGATTGATTATATTTATACTAAAAGAAATGTCAATAGTGGATAATTTAAATTCTCAAAATTTTGGAGTTAACGATGTTACACCTACGGTTACTAAATCACCCGTAGTCACTAGAACGTCAACAAAAACACCAACACCGACAATTACTAAGACAACGACTGTAAGTCCAACAAACACACCTGTAGTTACTCAAACACCAACAATTACTAGAACACCAACAGTTACTAGAACACCAATAATTACAAGAACATCAACAGTTACTATTACACCAACAACAACTAAGACCTCAACACCAACAGTTACTGTAACTAAAACGGTTACTATAACACCAACAGAGACAATTATTTTTTCTAAAACACCAACAAAAACATCAACTATTACACCAACAATTACACCAACAATTACAAAAACACCAACAATAACATCAACAAAAACACCAACAACTACAAATACTCAAACAAATACTAAAACACCGTTAGTGACTAGAACAGTAACATCAACAAAAAGTCAAACACCAACATTAACACCTACAAATACATCAACAATAACACCAACAATTACAAAAAGTCAAACACCAACAACAACAAATACACCAACAGTGACAAAAACACCAACTATCACAAAGACAAAAACACCAACAGTTACAAAAACACCAACAATAACAAATACAAAAACACCGTTAGTGACTAGAACCGCAACAGTGACAAAAACACCTACGATAACAGGGACTCAAACACCAACAACAACCCCAACAATTACTAATACAATTACAAGAACACCCGTTGTGACAAGAACGTCAACTAAAACTGTAACACCAACTAATACTCTAACACCAACTAATACTCAATCAATAACACCAACTAAAACGGTTACTCCAACTAATACTCAATCAATAACACCAACTAAAACGGTTACTCCAACCAAAACTGTCACACCAACACACTAAATTTATTCATAAATTAAAAACCCCCAATTAAGGGGGTTTTTTGTTATTATAAAAATGTGATTTCGTTTGTTACAGAATCCCACTCAACAGCCCAAGGTGTTTGAGAGTATAAGTATCTTTCGTTCAACAATGACGCGTTGAAGTAGTGAGTGTGTCCGTCAAAGTAGTGACCGTAACCTGTGTGGATGTGACCACATACGTGAATTTTTGGTTTTATTTTTTTAATTCTTTCAGCCAATAATTCACAACCTAAGTGTTGTCCTCTTCTACCTTCAACATCATCTAAGAAACCCCAAGCAGGACCGTGAGTTACTAAGATATCAACATCTTCAGGAATCATTTCCCATTTTGATGCTAAACCGGGTCCGTTTTTTGGCAAGTTGAATGCCCAATCGTAGAATTCAGGTTGCCAAGGACTTCCCCATATTTTTACTTCAGGTTTATCTTCGTCTTGAACAGTTATCAACTCATCTTGGATGTAATTGATAGTTTTGTATGCGGTTAAGATACCATTAACTTTTTCAGCGTTATTTTGAAACCCCCAATCGTGATTACCTGCGATGAATATTTTATGAGAATAGTCAAGAGTGTCAAACCATTTAGCAAATTCAGTTATTTCGTGTTCGTAACCCATAGATGATATATCACCAGCGTGGATTAAGATATCCCCACCTTTCAAATCACCTAATAAACCGTTATGAACGTGTTTGTGTTTATTGTGAGTATCACTGATTAAAGTTAATTTGTATTTTGACATAATGTTTTTCTTTTTTACAAATATAATTAAATTTCATCAATTGGTGACACCATTTCTTTATCGTCTAAAAATAATTTATCATTATTTGATAGTGATTCTTTACCGTAATTTAAAATTTTATCTAAAATAAGGTCTTTAGTTAAATGGTCTTTTCTATAATTAAAAAAGTCGTATTTCATTTCAAGTTCAAAAAAACCAAATACTGATGTGTCAAACATATCTAATAATACTTCATCTGTTATGTCATCAATTTGAGTATACCCATCCATTCCTTCGTGAGCAACCTCATCAAACTTTCTAAGTTTATCAATTGTTTTCTCATCACAGAAAAAAATGTTGTATTCTAATTCACCGTCTCTCCAATGACAAACTTTACCATCGTATTTAAGAGTGTAATTAACACAACTATCAACTATTTCCACAACTTCTTTAATTTCATAGTCTGAAAATTTTTTAACACCAATTTCACTTTGTTCAGCGGTAAAACTTGTTATTATTCTATATATTCTAATCATTATTATTAGTTAAATGTGTTTTTAAATCATCAATTGATAAATCATCTTTTATTTTACCAAGATTATAAGTAGTATATGTCTTATCAGGATTTGATACCTTAACCATAAGGTATCCTAACTCAGACATATACATTCTTTCAATTACCCCCTTTCCATTGGGGGTGTCTATTTCAATTAATCCCACCATCCTTCAATACGTCTTTCCATTATTTTAAAAAGTAATTTACGACATCTATCTTGATTTTCGTGAGCAATCTCCATAGCAATTAGTTTTTTATCTTTTTCTTCAATAGGTCGGTTGAATCGGTCAACCTCACCTGACATTACACGTTTGTATTGACGTGGGTATTTTTTGAAGTATTCGTCAAAATTCTCACTAATTTCTTCAATCTCTAATCTTTTGGAACCTTTATATTTTTCAGGAATATCATCTTTATCAGTCACATCCAACCAAAGAAGGTTAGATTCGTGATAATCCATATATTCCATATCGTAGTGGTCATCTTGACAACTTTGAATTAATCTTGCACACAATAACATTAATTCGGCATCTCGTTTTGCTCTGGTGTGTCTATTGTGGAAATCAATATAATTTGCTTGGTTTTTTAATTTAACCTTTATCACTTCATAGATGAAAGTTGTATCCCAATCTCTATCTCTCCAAATAGTTGGAAACCATTTCCATAAGTTTTTAACACCTTGAATAAAATCTTTGTGGTAATATCTACCATCAAATTTCCACCATAGTCTTATTTTTTCAAATATATTTATTTTGTCTCTTTCCATTGTCCAAAAGTTTTTTTAGTTATATCATATCTTTCATAAAATTCATCTGAGGATACCCAATAGTACCCAACAAGAGTTACTTTAAAAAATACATCACCTTCAAGTTCAACATATTTCCCAACCTCTCCTGTTTTTGGGTCAATAATTAAATATTCGTTTATAATCTTCATAGGACAAATATAGTGAGTTTTTATCAATAAAAAAAGGGGAATGTAAAATTCCCCCTCTTGAAGATATATAGTGGCTCTCGTGATGAGAGAGATAGTAATAATAAATACTATCTTTTTTAAAAAAAATCAACTATAAGACCTTAATGAACTAACTTTTTTTCTCATTTTACTCAAAATAACTGATTCTATCTTGATATAAGACCTCTCAATTTTTGAAAAATCAACAGAAAGTTCGGTTTTTTTCCACTTTTCAATTAACCTGTTAAATAAATTACGAGATACCTTAATTTGGTCTAATGTTTTACAAGAAGATAGTACTTCTATAACCCAATCATACTCTTTTTTGAAAAATACTTTATCCATTTTGTTTATTTTAAATTGTAACTAGCCATTATATTATCAATATACTCTTTTATTGTCTTTAAAACAACCGCTTTTGTTGCTTCAGGGTCAATTCTATTCATATCATCTTCAACTGAGTTAAAAATTTTACTTTTGATGTATTTCTTCTCATTATTTAATGTATAAGATTTATCATCAATCACAATTCTCACCATATCATTTAAAAAAGGCATTAATTCTAAACGATTTTCTTTATTCTCATCGCTTAACCCCATTTCATCTATTGGTTTGTAAAATCTAAAATTTCTAATCAAATAAGACATTAATTTTCTACTAGATTTAACATCTGAGTACATATCTTTTATCCTTTTTTTCTCTTCTTCAGTTAATATTATTCTTGCCATAGTTTCTATTGATTATAACCTAAATATAAATATAATTTAGTATGGTTAAGTTTTTTGAACACACTATTAATAAAACATTTAAAAAAGACCTTGATATTTTATATGGTTTTGGGTCAAAGGTAGTGATAACTTCGTTCAATTACTCAACAAATGAAAAAAAATTTGTAATTCATTGTAAATTAATTGTTGGTGACACCACATTAGAAGATTTAAATGAATTATTAGTTGACGGTATGGATTTTTTAGTCGGTAAATCTTGGAGATTAACAGGGTATAAACAAAAAATCATCATTATTACATCAATGGATGTTTGATTATTCTAAAATCTATATTTATACTTATATAAAATCTTAAATAATATGAAAAAAGTTGTAGCAGGTGATACTATTAAAGTTCACTACACAGGTAAATTACACGATGGAACAGTATTTGATTCATCATTAAACGAAGGTCGTGAACCTCTTGAAGTTGTTTTAGGTGAAACTCCATTAATTCCGGGATTTATGGATGGTTTATATGATATGACTATCGGTGAGAAAAAAACTATTGAAATTGAGTCTGAAAAGGCTTATGGTGAAGTTTTAGAACAATTAATTAGTGTTGTTCCTAAAGAAAACGTTCCTGAAGGTGTTCAAGTTGGTGAACATTTACAAGCTATGGGTCCTAATGGTCAACCAGTTAATGTTCTTGTTACTGAAGTAACTAATGAAACAGTAACTGTTGATGCTAATCACCCATTAGCAGGTAAAGATTTAATTTTTGAACTTGAATTAGTTGAGATTAAATAAAAAAACCCCTTAATTGGGGTTTTTTTTATTCATACATAGTTTCTACATACTCAGGATTTTCTTTTTCAAATATCTTTATTAGTTGTCCGGCATAAGCATTGGCTTCATCCTCATTTCTACCTCCAATATCAGGACCAATCTTTCTTTTTTCAACTGAATGTTGATGTTCGTGAACCCATTCGTGTGCAACAGTTCTAAAAATATCACGTATCATTCTTTTTTGACTCAATACTTTAATATAATTAGGTAATCTACTACCTGTTGTCATTTTATCCTTTCTTTCACCAATGAATTCAATTTTCAAATCATCTTTTAGTGGGAATTTTTTCTGTAATAGTTTGAAAAACTTATCAAACATTTCATAATTTTTTTTATTTATTCCTGATTTAATATGGACT
>JACCDG010062255.1_pt1 | contig 83292 bp, 79 predicted proteins | sample 7442471 | NCBI WGS metagenome assembly JACCDG01 (sample SAMN15323444, study PRJNA562643) | freshwater metagenome | isolation source: river surface water | place: USA:Blue River Watershed | collected 2017-08-17 | reverse complement strand
ATTTTTTTCGATAATATCCTGTAGCGCCATTAACAAATCGCTTCTGGCTATAAGATTCGCTGATTCAGCATCACTGAAACCTAGATCTTTGTAAACGTTTCCGCAACTCGGTTCAGCTTGCACTTGTCCAGAACTCGTTTTAGGCTTGATTTTAACGTTGGTTTTGAATGAATTTTTTTGGTCTTGCAAGTTCCTAACATAACAGGCACGTAGTTTTTCTGAAGGTCTTGCCTTTGTTCGTGAAACAAATGGTGCTGCTGGATTTATAGATAAATCTAGCAAAAAGTTATAGATGTTTTGGGCGAAGCACGCGATTTTCACGAAGGACTTGCTCCAGTTTCGTGGGAGCCGCCAAGTCCTTTGTAGGTGTTTTTTTCGAAGAAATATTGGTTGACTTAATCAACGAAATTACTTGATTAAGTCAACTAATTTTCTCGCACTTTTTTTGTTGCTTTAGGAAACGAAATTGTTTCCTCAGGAAACGAATAATTCTTGATTTTTTCGACCTACGGCAACAGAGTTAATGTCCAGCCGGATGCCTCATTTTAGCCAGCTCGCCAAAAAGTGCATTTGCTTTTTCGACATTCTTCAAAACGCCTTTGCCAGTCAAATATCGCTCTGCCAACTTAGCCTTTGCAGCAGACGAGCCATTTTTATCGGCTTTCAAATACAATTCAATTGCTTTGGCTGAGTCAGCCTTGGTACCTCTGCCATCTGCATACATGCCTGCCAAATCATTCATGGCGCGCGAGTTTGAGTGCGCCGCTGATTGAGTGAACCATTCAAACGCTCTTGCATCGTCTTTAGCCACAGTGACACCATTTAAATAAAAGCCAGCAAGAGAACATTCACCACGTGCGCATCCGTACAAGTTGGCTAATTTCAAAAATGCTTTTGCTTGCGCCGGATTCTTGGCAGTGCCAATGCCATGTTCATACATGTGTGATAGTAATAACAAAGCATCGCCATTTTTTTGTTTGGCAGCAGAATCAAAATACTTTATGGCGCGAGCATAATCTTTAGTGGTGCCAAATCCATAAATAGAAGCGATGCCCATAGAAAATTGCGCCTTACTTGAGCCAAGGCGAGCCGCTTTTTCTATCAATGCAATAGATTGTTTAGAATCAATCTTGCCGTCCAGTCCGTCGCTTTGCATAGCACCTAGCGCAAACATGGCATCGGCATTTCCGCCTGCAGAGGCTTTCGTATATGATTCAATTGCTTTTTTGTAATTGCGCGCGACACCGCCTGTGCCGTGTTCATACTTATCGCCTTGCTCGAACAGATCTTTTGGGGAAGCGGCAAATGCTGGAACAATATTTAGAGAAAGGAAATTTGAGAGTAAAAGAAAAAGTGAAAGCAAAAAAGAAAGGGAAGCACCACTCATTGGAAATTGCCTCCCTTTCTTCAAGTGCATTATTTTAATTACGCTTTAGCTGGCGTCTTCAAGCATTCGCCAACAAGCTTTGCCACTTCTTTTGGTGTCATGGCAACTTTGATACCGTTTGCTTCAAACGACTTCATTTTGGATTCGGCAGTTCCTTTGCCACCAGAAATGATAGCGCCTGCATGGCCCATGCGTTTTCCAGGAGGTGCGGTAACGCCCGCGATGAAACCAATCACAGGCTTCTTCACGTTCTTCTTGATGAACTCTGCAGCTTCTTCTTCTGCGGTTCCACCGATTTCACCGATCATCACAATCACTTCTGTATTTGGATCGTCGCTGAACATTTGAAGAGGTTCTTGATAGCCAGTGCCTTTTACAGGGTCGCCACCAATACCAACACATGTTGATTGTCCAATTCCAGCTTCGGTCAAAGCAAGAGCAATCTCGTATGTCAAAGTACCAGAGCGGCTAACCATGCCTGTTTTGCCTGGCTTGAAGATTGAACCTGGCAAGATTCCTACAAGCGACTCACCAGGGGTGATGACGCCTGGGCAGTTTGGTCCGACCATTTTGACATTATTTGCTTTGACATGTGCCACCAGTTTGGCTGTGTCTTGCGGAGGGATGCCTTCGGTGATTAAAACAATTAATTCAATTCCAGCATCGACTGCTTCAAATCCAGCATCTAGCGAGCCGTAAGGTGGAACGAAAATAACCGAGCAAGTAGCGCCAGTTTTTTCGACTGCTTCTTTGACTGAGTCATAAACTGGCAAACCGTGTACTTGGGTACCACCTTTTCCAGGGGTTACGCCAGCTACGATTTTGGTTCCGTATTCAATCATCCGTTTAGTGTGCGAGGAGCCCATTTTCCCGGTGGCGCCTTGTACAACTACTTTGGTGTTTTTGTCTAAAAGAATCACTGTCTTTCTCCTTGGTTAAAAGTATTAGCGCGCGCCAACAGGCTGTTTGGTTTTTGCCGCTTCAACAGCCGCTTTCACCGCGTCTTCGATGTCTGGATATAGCTTGAGACCAGACTCTGCAAGCATTTTTTCTGCTTTGTCCTGGTTGTTGCCTCTCAGACGTACAATCATTTTTCTTTGGGGGTGGCGCTTCATGAATTCAACGAGGGCCGATGCCACTTCGTCGCATGCAGTGATTCCGCCAAGGATGTTTAATAGGATGACGTCGCAGTTCGGGTTGTCATGGACGATCTCGATTGCAGTCAAAGTTTTTTCTTGGTCTGATCCGCCACCAGCATCTAAAAAGTTGCCAGGGTTACCGCCAAATTTTTTGACCATGTCCATTGTTGCCATGGTCAATCCGGCGCCGTTGCAGATAATGCCGATATTGCCATCGAGTTCGACCAGGTTGAGTCCTTCCTTTTTAGAGCGACGTTCGCGCACTGGAAGATCGACCAAATGTTTATCTTGCCAACCGTCGAATTTCTTTTGACGACCCATTGCATCATCGTTGATGGTGATTTTGCCGTCGCCTGCAATTACATCGTCGCCTTCAGTAACGAATAGCGGGTTGATTTCAGCAAGGTCTAAGTCATATTTTTCAAACAACAAGTAAAGCTTAGCTGCGATGTCTGCCACTTTGGCGAAAACGGCACCTTTGAGACCCAGTTGATGGGCAAGGGCGCGACCTTGATAAGGATGGAAGGGGTAGGTAATTGGAACAGTCTGAACATTTGGGTTTGACTCAATTTCCATACCGCCGTCTGCTGCTGCGATGAAAATGGGACAGCCACGTTCGCGGTCGATGGTTACAGCCAGGTAGATTTCTTTTTTGAAGTTGACGATTGGTTCAACTAAAAGACTTTCTGTTTTTGAATCTTTAATGGTCATTGAAAGTAATTTCTTGGCAACTTCTTTGCCTTCTTCAAGTGTTTTCACTTTCTGAATGCCGCCGGCTTTACCTCTGCCGCCTGACATCACCTGGCACTTCAAAATGACCGGCCAGCCCAAGTGGACTTTGGCTAGTTCTTCGGGCTTAGTGATTCGGGCTGAGGGTGGGACCGGAATTCCACCTTCGGCAAACAATTGCTTGGCTTCGTATTCGTATAGATTCAAGACTGTTTCCTCTCGACATGTGAGTGGGGGCGCATTGCTTGTAGTAGCTGCCATTTAATGTAGATCAAAATAAAGAAAGTCCTGTATTTATTCGTTAAACATAAATATTTGAAGCTGGCACTGGGAGTATACTTAAGCCTCTAGATGTGAAGGGTTAATGATGCGCATCGGAATATTGACTGGCGGCGGCGACTGTCCCGGCTTAAATGCCGTCATTCGTGCCGTGGTGCGACACAGTGTTAAATCTTTTGGTTCTGAAGTGCTCGGCTTCTTAGAGGGTTGGCGTGGTCCAGTCGACAACATGATAATGCCGCTCACATTGCGCAACACTGAGACTATTATTAATCGCGGCGGGACCATCATCCGTACATCGCGCAGCAACCCGTTTGCCACAGAAGACGGACCAAAAAAGATTTTGGACAACCTCAAGAAAAATAACATAGACGCGCTTATAGCAGTCGGTGGCGAAGAAACTTGCGGTGTGGCAAAGCGCTTGTTTCAAGAGCATAAAGTGCCTGTAGTCTGCATTCCAAAAACAATTGACAACGATTTGAACGCGACCGACTACACTTTTGGATTTGACACTGCAGTAAATGTTGTAGCTGAAGCCATAGACAGATTGCACACTACTGCCGAATCGCACAACCGAGTATTAGTCTGCGAAGTTATGGGCAGGCACACAGGTTGGATAGCCTGTCATGGCGGAATTGCAGGCGGCGCCGATTTTATTTTGGTGCCAGAAAAGCCAATTATAATTGACGAAGTTATCGAAGCAATTAAAAAATCTCACTCACGCGGCCGCGACTATTCTATTGTTGTAGTGGCTGAGGGTGCGCGTTTTGGCGATGATCCAAAAGACGGTGTTGAAAATAAGAATGGCGTTGGTGGCATCGGCGAGAAATTAGCCCATGTCATTTCAGAAAAAACCGGCTACGAAACAAGAGCAACCACGCTTGGACACATTCAGCGCGGCGGCTCACCAACAGCCTTTGATCGTGTGCTTGCCACCAGGTTTGGTGTGCATGCAACAGAGATGGCTCACGAGAAAAAATTTGGTCGTATGGTATCACTTCAAGGAAGTAAGATTACTGACGTTCCTTTGGAAGATGCAGTAGATACCCTTAAAACGCTTGATTTGAACTTGTATAAAGTTGCCGAAGTCTTTTTTGGTTAATGCACGACGAAGCAATAATGCGAAGATGCCTGGAGCTGGCACGCCTAGCCGAAGGTCGAACATCGCCTAATCCAATTGTTGGATGCGTCGTTGTCGATAAAGATAATAATTTTATTGCCGAAGGCTATCATCGCAAATACGGCGAGCACCATGCCGAGGTGGAAGCGCTAGACATTGCTGGTGACAAAGCCAAAGGCGGAACTCTATTTGTTAATTTAGAGCCATGCAGTCACTTCGGTAAACAGCCACCATGTGCAGATAGAATTATTGAATCTGGAATAGCAAAAGTAGTTGCTGCCATTCAAGATCCAAATCCAAAAGTTTCAGGTCTTGGTTTTAAAAAATTAGAAGATGCTGGCATCGAAGTGGTGCGCGATGTCTTATCGATTGAGGCAAAGTTATTTAACAAGCCATTCTTGAAAGCCAAAACCCAAGGTCTTCCTTGGATGATTTTGAAAATTGCAGCCACTCTAGACGGACACATTGCAGACAGAGACGGAAAATCACAATGGATAACTGGTGATCAGGCGCGCTCATTGGTAATGAATTTGCGCAATAAAGCAGACGCCATAATTATCGGTGCAGGCACAGCTCGTCTGGATAATCCAAAGTTGAGCGTTCGAGGTTTGGACCAATCTCGTGAACCAAGAAATCCTGTGCGTGTTGTGATTGATCCAAATTTGACTGTAGATAAAAATTCGAATCTATTTAAAAAAGACCAGGGCGGTCGCACGATTGTTTATTGTGGCCAAGATAAAGATAACAAGCACAATTTTGGTGACCATGTCAAAATCAAAAAGGCACCAGTTTCCAAATCAAATAATGCAAGTAATTCAAGCAATTTGGACCTGGATTGGATTTTAAAAGATCTGGTGGCAGAGGAAGGTATTAATAGTGTCATGTGCGAAGGTGGCGGCGTTCTTGCTGGTTCGTTCTTACAACAAAATCTAGTGGATGATATTTACTGGTTTGTCGCGCCAAAAATACTTGGCGATTCCAAGGCAAAATTGGCCGTTGCAGGACAAGAAGCAATCTCGCTTGACAAGGCTAAGTCGTTTGAACTAAATGCGCCACAAATTATCGGATCAGACTTATTGCTGTTATTGCACAATCCAGAGTCTATGGCTAAATTACTTGGCGGTCTCTGATTAAATAATTGTTTTCAAGTGGCGATCGCAATATATACTTTTGCCATGAGTATTAATCAAAGATCATTTAGTTACAGCTTTGAAGCCCGCGAAGATGGATTTCACGATCTTATTTTCGGATCTGACCACGCTCAAAGCCAATTCATTGCGCCCGACTCCTATGTAGACAAACTCTCTTGGCTCAAGAGTAGTTTGAGCGCATATCTTTCAAGCGTTAACGAATTAGAAAGCCTGAAAACACCAAGCGTAGCTTCTTAGCAGGCAATCTTGTAAACTGTAGACCTATGTCTACAAACGCGACTCAAACAAATACCAAATCGGTATACGTCGAAACTTTCGGCTGTCAGATGAACAAGTCGGACTCCGAGCATATGCTTGGATTGCTCGACGAAATTGGCTATGCCCAAGTTGATTCAGCCAAGAAAGCCGACTTGTTAATTTTAAATACCTGCGCCATTCGCGAGAATGCAGAAGACAAGCTTTTTAGTTATCTGGGTGTCTGGCGCCGCTACAAAGAAGCTCGACCTGGCGCAATGATAGCCGTTGGTGGATGTGTCGCTCAAGACCAGGGTGAAAATTTCGTCAAACGCGTGCCTTATGTCGACCTTGTTTTTGGTACGCACAATTTGCATCGGCTTCCCGAGCTAGTCTTGCAAGCTAAACAAAGTTCAGAACCTGTAGTTGAAGTCTTCCAAGAATTGCCAGAGGATTTGCCTGAGCTTCCGGTAATAAGACAAAATCCGCATAGTGCCTTTGTTTCTATTATTTATGGTTGCGACTATAACTGTACTTATTGCATTGTGCCATTTGTAAGAGGTCGCGAAAAGAGTCGTTCGCCGCAAGTTTTGCTAAGTGAAATTCAAGAGCTTTCAGATGCAAACTACAAAGAAGTTATTTTGCTAGGACAAAACGTTACCGCTTATGGTCACGACCTTGAGCCTGTTACTCACCTTGGTGAATTAATAGAATTAGTCGATGCCAAAACTGATATCAAACGTATTCGCTTTCTCACCGGGCATCCTCGCGATCTCAAAGTGGAAATAATTGACTCTATCAAAAGAACACCAAGTGCCTGCGAATATTTCCATATTCCAATTCAAGCAGGAGACAACCGCACACTAAGGCGCATGGCGCGCGGCTATCAGGTCGATTTTTACAAGAGAGTTATAGAGCAAATTCGCGATCGCATTCCTAACGCATCTATAACAACCGACTTGATAGTTGGTTTTCCTGGCGAAACAGAAGACGAGTTTTTAAATACCATTAGATTAGTCGAAGAGCTTGCATTCGACGCATGCAACACTGCTGCATTTTCCCCGCGTCCTCACACGCCTGCAGCAAACTGGCCCAATCAAATTCCAGATCATGAAAAGACAGAGCGTATTCGTATGCTCAATACCGTAGTGTCAGAAGTGAGCTTGCGCTGCAATAAGCGCTACCTGGGCAGAACTTGCGAATTACTGGTAGAAGGTAGAAGCGAGCGTAATCCAGAGCGTATGACTGGGCGAACACGCACTAATAAATTAGTCAATTTCGAAGGCGATGAATCGCTGAAAGGACAGTTTGTAGATGTCGAGATTACAGCAGCTAATCCATGGGCATTGCGCGGTAGATTATTAAACAACACAAGCAAGCATGACCAAAAGGATGTGCATGAATGTGCGCTTCTACACAGCTAAAAATGGAAATCGGCACTGACATTGAAAAAGCCGCAGAGCTTTCACTTCGTGGCATGCTGGTGGCTATTCCAACCGAAACTGTATACGGTCTGGCTGCAGACATCACAAACGAAAATGCTCTAAAAGCACTTTATCAAGCTAAGGGCAGACCGGCTGATCATCCTGTTATTGTGCATATTGGCGACAAAACTCAGTTACTCGAATTGGCTCAAAATATTGATCAAGATACTCACAAACTAATCGACGCATTTTGGCCCGGACCACTTACTTTAGTATTTAAGAAAAAAGCCTCGGTATCTAATATGGTGACTGGTGGTCAAGATACAGTGGCAGTAAGAATGCCAAAGCATCCCCTTGCTCTTGCATTTTTAAAAGCAGTCAATCGTGGTATTGCGGCTCCTTCTGCAAACAAATTTGGCAAAGTGAGCCCGACCAAGGCGTCTCATGTTCTAGAAGATTTGAAAAACGAAGTCGCATATATTTTAGATGGTGGCACCTGCGATGTCGGCGTAGAATCGACCATTCTTGATATGACCTCGTCTGTAAAACAAATACTTCGCCCAGGTAAAATAACGGCTTCTATGCTTGAAGAAGTCCTTGGATACAAAGTTGAGCTTAAAGAAAAATCGCAAGTGCGCGTGCCTGGATCTTTGTCCAGCCACTATGCACCAGTTAAACCGATATCGATTTTATCTTCTAATAATTTAGAAAACGGCATCGCCCAAATTATAAAAAGTGGCAAAGGCGTCTCGGTTCTTTCATTCACTAAGCCTGAAGCAGGTGAGTGTCACTGGCTAGAAGCTAACAAGAACTCGACCAATTACACCAAAGATTTCTATTCCAATTTGCGTAAATTGGACTCCTTTGATTGCGACACGATCGTGATTGAAGCATTGCCCGATGGGCAAGAATGGACGGCGGTCAAAGATCGTCTCAAAAGAGCAGCACAGTCTTGATTTAATTTTCCACTGGAGGAAAAAATGAAATTCAGCGCATTCACTTCTTTATCGATTGTACTTTCTTTGACATTTACAGCTAACGCACTGGCTGCTGATACCAAATCGGACGCAAAAACCGAAGCCAAATCTGAGGCTAAAGTCGTCTCAAAAGAGAAGCAAGACAAAGAAAGGCTGGAAACTTTAAAGGAAATTGCACACAAGCACAAATTCCATGATAAAACCGAGTCTACTGGCGACATGGAAATCAAATTGCAAAAACACCTGAACAAACTGATCAAAGAAAAATACGAAGAAATAAAAGCTCTTGAGCACGACTTGAAGCAAATAGACAATAAAGCTGTTGCCCCCAAAGGCGCGCCCACACCGACCCATTTGCGCGATAATGTAGACCATGTCAAAGAACAAATCGAGCGCAAACATGGCGAAAAATATACTCGCTAGATTTAAATCAAAAGCCTTAATTGCTTGTCTAGCTCTTTTGCTGTTTGGTGCAACTGAACAATTGGCGCAGGCTAAAGCTTATTTTGCCTCACTTAAAGAAATGGTGGAGCGCTCAGAGGCGATTGCGCTTGCAGACCTTGGTACAGTTAAAATAAATAAGTTCAAGGGACCGACCTGGACCTACTCTCAAGAAGCCAATGTCACTTTGATTGAATCTTACAAAGGCAAGTTGCCAAAATCGTTCACTATGCGTGGTGGCGAAGATTTTCGTTGTGCGCATGTCGGATTGGCTGAGGGCAAGAATCTTTTATTCTTGAAAAAGGAAGGCGACTATTATATTGGCGCCAACTGGATGAGTTCTTGCATTCATGTAATAGACAATAATGTCCCTTGGTTCAAAACAGATGATGAGCGTCATCCTCAAGAAAAAAATGAAGTCCGCCTTGATCAAGCCATAAAGGATGTAAAAGCGCTAGTGAATGGAAAATCGGTTGGAATCCAACTGCCTGATTATTTGAAGACCCTAATGAGCGCAAACGATTTTACCGATCACATTATCGGCGAAGCACCTGCCCAAAGTCCGCAATGGACAGCATATAAGAAAGCTAAAGCTGAAAGTGCCAAAATAACGACCGAGCTTCAATATATAGCCGCAAACGGATCGCCAGCAGGCAAGCTTTATGCTGCATGTGCACTAATGTCTTCTGATAAAAAGTCCGGGATGGATCTTTTAAATAGTTGGAAAAATCAGAAAGTTGAGCTTCTTTATAGAAGCGGTTGTCGCGGTACAAATGAAACTTTAGGCTCAATTTCTAAGAGCCTGGCTGAAACCGGGAAGTTTTTGAATTTTTCATTGGAGAAATAACTCAACTAGTTGGGCTGTCTTCTGTAAACTCTGGCAATTTTGCTCTCTTTCTCACGAACAAACCAAGAATTCCTCCAATCAGCATAAAAATTGGATAGTATTTGTATTGTACAAATGGCCAGATTAAGCCAAGCAAAATCGCTGTGGTCTCAATTTTGTCTTTTGTTTCTCCATCATGGGGGCCTAGCAACACAAAGAAAAATCCAAAGCAAAACAATATGACGATACCTGCAAAAAAACCGAGTATCGTACCAATTGAAAATCGTATGAAGAGTTTCATCATTTTTCAATTCTGATTTGTCCCAGATTAAATTGCAATCGGCATTGAACTTTTTATCAAGTGTTGACGTCTTATAGGTGGGAGGGCAAATTAATGAATAAAATCGCACCTATCGCTCTATCGGGACTTTTAGTATTTACCAGTGCCAAAATTGTCCAGGCACAAGCGGCGTCTATTGCCACAAAAGATTTTGTTATGACAGACAAAGCCCGCAATAAACAATTGCCGGTCAAGATCACTTACCCCACTTTCAATTCCAAAACAAAATACCCTGTAATCGTCTTTTCGCACGGGGCTCTAGGCAGTAAGGATAATTATCAACCCTTAGTTAAATACTGGACCGCCCATGGCTATGTTTGTATCCAGCCCACTCACTCTGACTCAATGACGCTTAAGAGTCCCGCTGAACGCCGAGAAATATTAATGGGCTTCATGCAAAAGAAATCGGTCGATAGCCTCGATATCTTCCAAGACTGGCAGAGTCGACCCGCCGACGTTTCATTTCTTTTGGACCAACTACCTGTAATGGGCAAATATGTTCCTGAGCTAAAAGATAAAATTGATCTTTCTAAAATTGGCATGGCTGGACATAGCTTTGGTGCGCACACATCTCAACTATTAGCTGGCACCAAAATTGGTGGCACAGATAAATTTACAGACAAAAGACCAAAGGCTTTTCTACTCATGTCACCACAAGGGCGCGAACAAGGATTTACTGCTAGTGGTAGCAATCTGCAAGATAATTCCTGGTCGGGATTTACTCGCCCTATGCTGCTTGTCACAGGCACAAATGACACTGGTCGCAATGGTAAAGATTATACCTGGCGTGTAGAACCATATAAATATGCCCCTTGCGGTAGCAAACATTTGCTCGTGCTCGAAGGAGCAGATCATGGACTTGGTGGCGTATCTGGTTCGGGCTTTGCCATGCGAACTAAAAAACAAAATCAAAAACAAGTCGAACAGGTCCAGCAAGAGACAGAAGCCTTCTTTGATTATTATCTAAAAGGTGATAAGGTCGCATACAAGTATCTAGTCGAACATGCTACTAAATAAAAAGCTCGTGCCAGACTACCAAATATCTAACGACACTTTGAGTCATCCATTTAGTTTAGTGATTTAATCCGGCTTCTGGACTGGATCACTTAGCAAAGAGATTGCACTTTTAAGTTCTTAGATTATCGGTAGGTTTTTTAAGCACAACTAGTTTAGTGACAAATCTTTGGCAAAGCTCATCATTTTGATTGAGGGTGAGACATTCTACCGTCACTATGCCGCGGTCGGGCTTAGAGCGAGAAGGGACTATTTCTAAGACTTTGCTTACTGCCCGAAGTGTTTCGCCCGGTCTTGTTGGGCGAGGCCACGATATCTCTCCACCTAGTCCAATGATGCCAGTTTGAAAAGGCAAACTCTCGACCATCAGCTTCATAGTTATGGCTGCGGTATGCCAACCACTTGCAGCAATTCCCTTAAAGAAAGTATCTTGTGCGGCGTCTTCATCTATATGAAACGGTTGAGGATCAAATTCTTTAGCAAATTTGATTATCTGTTCCTGGTCAAGAGTGTGCTCAGAACTTTTAAATTCGGCTCCGATAACAAGATCGTCCAGATAAACAGGGCTATTTTTATTCATTGAAAACTAGTTGGAATGATGCTTGGTCTTGCGCGCTTTTTTGTATTTGGTTTTCTTCTGACTGTGTTTAGACGGGTCATTCATGTTCTGGTATATTTCGTAAGCGTAATAGCTAACACCGGCTATCAGCGACAGAACTATCACCAATTGCAAGAATCCCATTGGGGTCATCGCCGCTTTGCGATATTTGAAAATAGGTTTTTCACCTTTCTCTGCCCGATTCTTTTCTTCACGCTCTTCGCGAATGATATCAATAACATCGCTTGATGTTACAGATTCTGTGTGTTTCAACTGCCAGGCGCCAGAATCTAATTGTGGTAATTCAGAAATGGGAATGAGATTTTCTTTGTTCTCAATCAGGTCTTTTATAATATTCAAATTGGTGGAGGTGGAAAGTGCAAGACCACGTTCATTAGCCATTTCTTGAAACTCACCTAAAGTATCTGGCAATTGTGGATACAAGAAACAGACAAGATTTAAGCTCAGACGCATCGATTCATCTTTGGTAGGATAATCTTCCGCGATGCGACTGATGTATTCAAATTCACCATCGGCAATTGAAAGCAGCGCTTTTAGAGCATCGTATCCACGTGTTTTTTCGTTGTCGATGGCAGCGCCCAAAACGACATTTGCGTCTCTAATATAAATTGCGCCTGCAAGTTTTGGTTTTTCAGATCTGAAGCGCAAAATAGATTTGCCTTTGACACCAAGTTCTAGCACGCGCTCAAGTACATTGCTCACGCGCAAATCAAATGAAAGTCGTCCGGTGAATGCCACCACTTTTGCATTTGTGACTTCTTTCTTTTCACCCAATTTATCCATAACGCCTGATTCTCGAATCTTGGCAAAATCCGGGTCTAGGTCCATCCAGTCTTTTTCTGAATTAGTCTGAAGCAGTGGCTCTTCGCCTCGACTTAAAAGACGCAAGTCGCTGCGCAAGTCAAATAAGTTTTGGTAGCGCTCGTTTGGATCTTTGGAAAGACACTTCATCACCATTTGTTCCAGATAAATTGGACAGCGATTTTTGCTCAATTTACTTACACTGGGGACTGTGGCGTTTTTGTGCTGTTCTAAAATTGATTCGGGGTCTTCACCTATAAAGGGTGGGCGTCTTGTAAGCACCTCGAACATAATGGCGCCAAGCGAATAAATGTCTGAGCGAATGTCATTTATGTTTTGAGTTACGCGCTCTGGCGCGCAATAAAAGACGCTATCAGCAAAATCGTTTGCGTCTGCCTGGAAATTTTTGGCTGAGCTCAAAATATTAAACATGCCAGAATTTGCTAGTTTGCACCAGACATGGTCTGAGTCAAGACTATTTACAAGCACATTGGCTGGACGCAAGTCACCATGCACGATACCATGAGCATGCAAGTAAGAAAGTGCGCTGCACAACTGAGTAAAGACTTCTATAAAGCTTCGCTGCGAAGGCGGCTTATTAATAGTAAAGCGCGTGATAGGCTGACCTTCGAAAAACTCCATGATAATAAAGGGGCAATCAGGCGTAAGCAGATCGATACTAAACAAAGTAACTACACTGCTGTGCTGTAATTCAAGTAGTTTTTGAATTTCAAGTTTGAACTTATCGACTTCTTCTGCGCTCTTAAACACATCTGGTTTCATGATGCGAATAGCAAAGACTCGTCCGTTTAAGTCTTGTACTTTAAACACAGCCGAGTTATTGCGTTGCTCGAACTGGTCGAGGACTTGATAGCGTAATTTGAGTTGTTCTACCGCTTTTTCAAAAGTCATTTGTTAGAGACCATTTTGTTTGAAAGTGCTTGAGATGATGTGGTCAATGGCAAAACTTGCAATTGTCAACAGAGTACAACCGACAATTGTGAGAAGCAGCATGAGTTTACCAATTCTCATCAGATATTTTTTGGCTACTGACTTCTTGTCGTCAGGTTTAAAGGGATCTAGATTCGACCCCGGATCTTGTTGTTGCATTGTCTTTGCTCTTAATAAACTGACCTAAGGCACGCATAGCCAAATTGGAAGGGTCGTAAGTTGCCACCACACACGGCCAATCTGGCAGAAGTTCCAGATCAAAAGGAGTATCGCACATGCAAGCAAGCTTTATTTCAGCAGTTTTGGCTACGGCTTTGGCAAGTTCAACCTGCCCTTCGTTAATTTGGGCTCGAAAGGTAAGTAAAACCACATTTTTACCCTGGCATTGATTTGCAAGAGCGCTAATTTCAGCTTCGTTTGGATTGAGACTGTACCTTTGTTCGCTGTAACCGGTACAACCAAGTTTCTTCAATTCACTAACAAGATCAAGTTGGTATCGCTCATGAACTGGCGCAAGAACTAGCCAGTCTATTTTCGATTCGCAATTAGAAATTTCCAAAGATGAGGCAAAGTCTGCTTTCAGTACATTCAAAGCTGCGCTTGAAACTTCAATCACACTATCTAAATTTTGCTCGATACTTTGCTCAAGTTCTAAATATTGCTCTCTGTTTTTATATGGATGAGCAGTTTCAGGGCGTCTTGCAAATAGATGATCTCGTCTTGCAATAGCCGACTCAAGCCTTTCCATCGGCAATCTACCAGACGAAAATGCTTCTACTAAAGCAGAATGAGCTTCTAACTGATCTTGTAGAGACCCATTTACAAGCACTATATCTGCTCCCGCGGCAATTGCCATGACACATGCTTCACCTAGTCCAAACTCGCTTGTGATGCCCTTCATAGTCATGTCGTCGGTCATTATAAGACCGTTATATCCTAAATTTTCTCTGAGCAATTTTTGATTTATTGCATATGAAAGCGAAGCTGGGAGCGGTTTTTCTTCGATGCATTTTACCCAGATGTGTCCGGTTAATAAAATCGGCAAGTCCATAAGGCAGTCAACAAAAGGCGCAAGGTCACGCTCTTGCCACAAAGTTAGCTCATCATCGACTATGGCAAGTTTATGGTGCGAATCTTCTTTGGTGGCACCATGACCTGGAAAATGTTTGCCAACCGGTATTACTCCACAACTTGAAATAGCTCTAGCTGCAATACTTGCAAATTCTGCTACCAGTTTAGAATTATCTGAATAAGCGCGAGTGCAAACAATTGGACATTTCTTCTGAGAGGCAACATCAATTACTGGAGACAGTAGGCAGTTTACTCCAAGCAAATATGACTGAGTGGCATTGATAATACAAACACGCTCGATAGCATCTTTGATTTTACTTTGCGCCTGAGCTTGCGCCATGGGGGACGGAAGTGGTGTAAGCACATCGTCGAAGCGCTGCACTGCACCACCTTCTTGGTCGACTGAAATAATAGGAATGTGATGAGCATTACCTGCCACTTCAGATATAAGGATTGCCAGTTGTTCGAGATCAGATACATTCTCTTTAAATAGAGTGATACCACCTATAGTTCCTCTACGTAATAAGCGCTCGAAATCTAGTGGTAAATCAGTACCCGGCAAGCGACCTACAATCAGTTGGCCTGCTTCTTGTTCTAAATCTGATATATTCATGCGCTTTCTTAATTCTTTACGCTGAGCAGCCTAAAAACGTCAATTGTTGCGGTTTTGCCTTTGACGTTATATTGACCCAGTTGGGTAAACTGGCACTTATCGGCAGTTAGGTTGTAAGTGGCACCATCTACGATGATATCGCCTGGGGTATCATCGCCAATTAGTTTTTCCAGACGAAACACAAGGTTGGCTGTATCGCCAAGTACACTTGGATTGGATGAAGCATGTCCAATCGAGCCTGATGCAACAGGACCTGTAGCCAAAGCAATATCTAAATATAAAGGATGATCTGGAAATGGCCACATCGCTTTGTTGTTGCCCATGGCGGTTATGTGCTCTCTTAGTTTGAGCGCAGTCAAGCAGGCCTGAAAAGCTGGAACTTTAGAGCCACCAGCAGATCCATCAGCAGCCCAATAAGCCATGATTGCATCGCCTGCGATTTTTTCTAATACACCATAGTTTTTGTTTATCTCTTTATTCAAAGACTCAAAAACGTTTCCAGCCACTTTCATAACCATTTCTGGCTCAGAGCGATATTTTTCCATCAAAGTTGTAAATCCTTTGATGTCTCCCACCAATATGGTCGCATTCATGAATTTAATGCTTAATTGTGTGCGGTCCTGAGTCTCTTCTTCCTCATCGCCATTCGATAAATCTATCTCGGTACAGGGCGGGAAGACTTTCAAGGCATACTGAGCTATTTTGATTTCGTCGCCATTGCGAAGAGGATACTCTTTGCCTGGTGTGAGCCTTGTGCCGTTAATACTTGTGCCGTTAGTACTGCCAGAGTCGACCACAGTCCAGCCATCGTCTTTGCAGCGAATTTCTGCATGCTGACCAGAGACTTCTGGATAGGGCAAAATGAGCTTTTTGACATTGCCGGGCGAAGGTTTGCGACCTATCTGTAAAGTCTCGCCACTCGAGAGTTCCACAGAATAAGCTTCTGGCGAATCTGGATTGACCTTTAGTGACCCTATCATTTAAGTAAAAACACCAGATATGCGGGAGCCGGCGGTAATAAGCAAGTTATTCACAGGTATTATATCGCCATAATCAAGCGCCTTTAAACCTATAATGTTTCAAAGGTGAACTTAAGCTCTTGTGGTTTCAGCCAGAGACTTTTTTAGTTCTTCTACCTTATCCAGTTTTTCCCACGGCAAATTCAAGTCGGTGCGACCGAAATGTCCGTAAGCTGCAACGTTTTGGTAGAACTTGCCTTTGTTTTTTGCTGGCATGTCTCGAAGCTCAAAAGTTTCAAGAATAGCTGCTGGTCGCAGGTCAAACTTTTCGTTTACGAGCTTCATGATTTCAGCGTCAGGCAATTTGCCTGTACCAAATGTTGTGACATGAACCGATACTGGTTTGGCGACACCAATAGCATAAGCAATTTGCACTTCACACTTATCGGCAAGCTTGGCTCCAACAATATTTTTGGCTACGTAGCGAGCAGCATATGCTGCTGAGCGGTCCACTTTGGTTGGATCTTTACCTGAGAAGGCTCCACCACCGTGTCTTGCATAACCACCATATGTATCTACGATGATTTTGCGTCCGGTCAAACCAGCATCGCCTTGTGGTCCGCCGATTACAAAGCGTCCCGAGGGATTGAAATAATATTTGGTTTTATCGTCTGGCTTAACTTCAAGATCCTGGAAGACAGGCATGACGACATAAGCTTTGAGGTCGGCAGCAATTTTTTCTTGAATCTGATCGTTGTCTGAAAGACCGCCAATCACAGGGTCGTGCTGGGTCGAAATCAAGATGGAATCAATTCTTACTGGTCTGTGTTTTTCGTCATATTCGACAGACACTTGAGTTTTGCCGTCTGGGCGCAAATATTTCAATGTGCCATTCTTTCTTACTTCAGAAAGACGTCTTGCTAGTCTGTGTGCAAGCGAGATAGGCATTGGCATGAGCTCAGGTGTTTCATTGCAAGCAAAGCCAAACATCATGCCCTGGTCGCCTGCGCCAATTGAGTCTTTGTTTTGTTCTTTGGTTTTGAAGACGCCACCTGCAATATCGGTGGATTGCTGATTGATAGCGGTCATAACAGCGCAAGAATTAGCGTCAAAACCGCCAGATGTTTCGCCTACATATCCGATTTCTTCAACCACTTTGCGAGCGATTTGTTGATAGTCAACTTTGGCAGTGGTAGTGATTTCGCCGATCATTACTACAAGTCCCGTAGATACTGCGCATTCGCAAGCGACACGTGCAGCGGGGTCTTGACTAAGTATGTGGTCCAGAACTGCATCAGAGATCTGATCGCAGACTTTGTCTGGATGCCCTTCTGTAACTGATTCGGAAGTAAATAGATATCGGCTCGACACGATAGAATCCTCTTATAAACTCGCCATACTCTAGCATTTTTAATCGGGAACTTCTGAAGATCTGTTCAATCTTTAAGTGTGAGAGTGATAACATTACTCAAGGACTGAGGCAGGCGATTTAATGGCGACAATTTATTCTCAAAAGAGCGACAGGGACTTGGTTATAGCCTGTCAGCGCCGCGAACAAGCAGCCTTCGAAGAATTAGTAAAACGCCACCAGAAGACAGTTTTTGCCCTGTTGTATCAGCTTGCCCCAGACTGGCAGGATACATCAGATCTGGCTCAGGAAGTCTTTATACGTGTTTGGCGGTCTATCAACAATCTGCGCAACCCAGGCGCATTTAGATCCTGGTTGACTCAGATTGTCACAAACCTTTTTTATGATGAGCTACGAAAACGTCCGCGCAAATTGCCGACTATATCTATGGATGACAATATGGGCGACGACGACACTGATGGAGGCACTAAAGACGTGCCTGACGACAGTAGCTTGCCAGATGAAAAAATACTAAATGCAGAGCTTTCTACTGTAATTCGTGAAGCAATGTTGAAACTTCCGGAACAGTTTCGCACCTCCATCGTCTTGAGAGAAGTGGAGGGATTAAGCTACGAAGAAATTGCAGTAATAACTAAAACCGAAATGGGTACTGTCAAATCGAGAATTGCCAGAGCCCGCCTTAAACTGCAAGAGATGCTTAAGCCCTATCTCGACCGCGAAAACCAGGACAACACACAGACTTCCTCAGAGGTTTCGGGATAATGGCTGACGTTTGCACTAAATTTCAAGAAGATTTGTCCGCGTTAATGGACCAGGAACTGAAAGGTTCTGAGAAGACTCAATTAGAAGAACATCTAATAGATTGCAAAGAGTGCTTGTCAAGGTTTGAATCGCTCAAGTCTCTGAGCCAATTTTTAGAAGACGAATCAGTCACACCAGATGCTCCATCTGAGCTGGATTTTTTCCAGGCATTGTCTTTGAAGATGCCTTCTGTCTGTGAAGTTATAGACGAAGACTTATCTGCTTATATAGATGCAGAATTGCCTCCTCATGCCCAGGACGGTGTGAAGAAGCACCTTTCTGAATGTAGCGATTGTCTTGAGAAATTTAAATTACTCAATTCCACTAATCAGCTTTTGTCAAAAGGGCTTGAATTGCCAAAAGACATTGACGTCAATCTTTGGGACGGCGTCAAAACTAGATTAGCAGTCGATTGTGAAATTATTGAATCTGAATTGTCTGCATTTATAGACCAAGAAGTAGACGGCTCACGTCATCTTGCTATCACAAATCATTTAATGGAATGCCGTCCTTGTCAGTCACAGTTTGAAAGAATGGCTTGTGTAGGCAGTTTGCTGCGTGAAAGTTACAAGCCGAAATTCGAGGATGACTTTGATCTTTGGCCTGGCATAAAGAGCAAAATGCAAGTGGTTCCTTTCACACCAAGAACCCAGGCTGCTCCTGCGCGCCTGCATATTAGCAGCCGCTCCAAAATTATTGCTACCGCTGCTGCTGTTTTCATGGCTTTCATGGGCACCGGTGCATATTGGCTATCCATGCCAGATGACGACACAGTTACACCACTGACGGCAGAAGGCTATTTGATTGAATCCTCTTTTGATAGTCCAGGTAATGCTGCAGAAGAGGTCATTTATGAACAATAAAAAGATAGGAGCGCTAACTTTAGCATTCTGTCTTGGTATCTCAAATATACAATTGACAAGCCTTCCAGCTTTTGCAGGAGACACGCAACAACCTTGCGGTCACTGCCGAATCGATTACACCAGACTCGACCTCACAGCCGATCAAAGTAATAAAATTCAGGCTCTTGATAGAGACTTTCAGGATAAATATCAACAAATAAAACCAGCCATCGTTGAGAACCAACAGAAAGTGAAAAGGCTTATGGCTTCACCACAATCTGATGCTACTGAAATTATGATGGTGCAACAAAAAATCGACGACTTGCAAGGCGAGTTGCGCAGATTTGCTGCTCAAATTTTGATCAAGAAAAAAGATTGTCTCAACCCGACTCAAAAAGAGCGACTTGAGCAAATGATCAAAGAAGAGCTAATTAAGCGCGGTCAAGACAAAGGTGGCGTGCAAGCCAATCCTGTTCCACAAAGATGGCAGAAACTCATTCGCGGAGTAGAAGGGATCTTCAATCCAGATAGTAAATGAGGCGCTTCCGGGGAAATAAAAAACGCGTTCTTGCCTACATAGGCTTAGAATCAGGCGCGCCGGATAGAGTGGCGTATTTGCAGCAAGCAGTGCAGATGCTCAAATTCATAAATCTAATCGAGCTTTTAGATTGTTCTAGCTTTTATGAAACCGAGCCCGAAGCTAATTCAGGTTCGAGCAAAGAAAAAAATATCTGGCCTCTAACTGCTGTAACTGCCATAGAAACTGCATTGTCTGGCGATGAATTGCTAGAAGTCATTCGCGATATCGAATCGCGTTTAAATAATGTAGATAAAGAAAACGGTCGCAAAGCGAAGTGCCAGAATATTTCGCTTGAATTATTGTTATTTGGAAACGAGACTCTGAGCACTTCTTACTTAACTATTCCGCATCCAAGTCTTGCCACGCGTGCATCAATTATTGTGCCCATGCTTGAATTGGCACCAGATACAATTCATCCGCAATTAGAAAAATCGCTTGCTCAAATTCATGCCGACTTACCATCCTTAGAACAAGTCCTATTATATGGAACGCGAAAATCGGAGACATCCGATGACTGACACTCTTAGATCTGGTGTTGATATTTGTTCGGTTGCCCGTATAAGAGATGTTTATCAGAAGTTCGGAGAAAAATTTTTACGTCGAATTTTGACTGACAAAGAAGCGGATTACGTCAAAAGTAGTAATCACCATCTAATTACAAGACTAGCAGCGCGTTTTGCTGCAAAAGAAGCGATGCTCAAAGTACTTGGCACTGGTATTGTTGGAGTGGGCTGGCGTGAAATAGAAGTAGGCAAAGCGCCATCTGGTGAGCCTTCTATTCTTTTGCACGGACGGGCTAAAACTCGTGCAGAAAGGCTTGGATTGAGCAAAATATCCATAAGTATGAGTCATGAAAAAGATTTCGCTGTGGCATTTATTGTGGCAATGTAATACTCTGCGCATAAATTTCAATTTGTGGGAATATCTTTTTCAATGAGCGAAAACGAAACTACCGAAAAGAAAGATGAGCAGACTGAGGCAAAAGCTGAGACCAAGGCTGAGCCAAAACCGGTCGGTGATGTCGCTTATCAAAATCAGGGTAGTACAGTCGATATTACGCCTGCAAGCGATTTCTCCATTCTGAAAGCTGAGACATCTGGCACCGTTGTTATGGGCTTGATGGCTATGATGGGCATCATCATGTTTTTGAGTTATCGATCTTTTCAATCTGACTACATGCTTTTATTTTGTGGATTGTTTGTTTTTCTGGGCGTTTACCCCAGTATCAATATAAAAGTGAAAAACGCTAACAGCAAAATCATTTTGGAAGTTAGTATCGCCTTTGCACTGTGCATGGGCGTTTTCATGCTGCTTAAATCGATGCAAATTCCAGAAGCCGAGCACAACAAGATACTGATTATTTTCGTCACTTTGCTTGGCATGCGTTATATCTTCTTTCCGGCTTACAACGTAGGCGTATCTGAAGATCAGAAAGCTTCCAATTAGTTTTAAATTCTAAATTTTAAAGAGGCGGTACTTCTTCATCGAGTGGACGTCCAATCGAAAGTGCCACCATTAAGCACTGATCAACGCGCTCCATCAGTTCCTGGGGAAACTGCCCAATCTTGCTTACAAGCAGTGTCTTTGGAATAGTGGCAATTACTGTGCAATCGATTACGCTATCGAGCCTCAGTCCACCAAGTTTGCCTTCTTCGCTATCCATTTTGATAACTACTTGAGTGGGCTCACGTGAGGCTCTTGTGGTGTTACTAGTTAGAGGGACGAGCAAAACATCGTCCAGTCGCAGATTATTTGAGTTGTTGGAAATAAGCACCGCAGGACGACGCTTGGTTTGGGTCGTTCCTTCATCGGTTGTGTAAGGAAACGAAACCAAGACAACATCGCCTTTTCTGTAGCTCAGTGCAGGTTTCGAGGTCATCGAAAGTTGAACCGCTTGTCTTGTTTTTGGTAGTAAGTGCGAACAGACTTAATTGTAGCAGTTTTTAGAGCCAAGCCAAAATGGGCGCCAAAGGCACCCTCGTAAAAAACTATCGGTTTTAGAGCCAATCTTCGTTCACGGGCTTAGATGTCGGCGTAAGCCTCTTCCATAGCCAAATCAGCTTTGATGCTGGAGCAAGACATTTGGACCGCTTCCTCTCTGCTGGCTAGTTGCCAACTTCTCCACACCTGGCGGGCGGCGTTCCAAAGACCTTCTCTAAACGAGATAGGTTCAGGTTGCTTATCTTCACTACGATAAGGATCAGGCATATTTGCTTGGACCTCATAAATTGACGGCAAGTCACAGATTAACCACTATAGTAATGTCCAAATTTTTAGTTTAAAGACACCCTACAATTCATACATACCCATCTGAAAGGAAGTTTATCCGCCTCTAATATTAAACATTTTTAATATTAGGGAACTTGCTCCCATTCATTCATTATTTTTCAAATCGGTCTGGGAAATTTTCTTTCAAGAAATCAATTGTTCGCTGAGTTCCACCGCCTGGAACAATAATCTCTTTGACCCCTTTACTGAGCAGTATTTGGCGATCCTCTTCGGGAATAACACCGCCACCAAAGACCAGAATGTCTTCAGCTCCAGCCTCTTTGAGCAATTGGACCACTCTTGGCAAAAGGGTCAAGTGCGCTCCAGACAGTATGCTCACACCTATGACGTCTACGTCTTCTTGAATGGCTGTCTCCACAATCTCTTCAGGCGAGCGGTGCAAGCCTGTGTAGACTACTTCGACGCCTGCATCGCGCAAGGCCCGGGCAATAACTTTGGCGCCGCGATCGTGCCCGTCTAGACCCGGTTTGCCGATTAGAACTCTAACTTTTTTGCGTGTCACTGTAGCTACCATTTCTATTACTATTTCTGTTTCTGTGTTGGAGTTGAAAATAAGCCGATAAAGCCCAAGTATAAAGCCTGAACCTCAATTTTTTATGGCTTTTGGCTTTTAGCAAGAATAATTTGAGCTAATTGACCGAAGTCCTTGAGGTCGTACTTGTTCAAAAAATATCGGCAATGCTTTGAAAAAAGGATAGTGAATTTGATAAATGAGGGCTGACTGAATTCTTTTACATCTTGCCATGGGATGCGAACCCGCCAGGCAAGCAGATGTAGAGTAATTGCATCTTTGTCTGTATCTACTTTGTTGGCTTCTAAAATCATCGGTCCAGCCATAAAAATATCGATCAGCAAAAGAAACATAAAGAAGAAAACTTCGCGCGCAGGGTGCAAAAGGCGGTGGTCCTGATAGCGCTCAGCAAAGCTTGCAACCATGGCCACGTTGAGCACAACTACCACGCCCACCCAAAAAATTCGCAAAATATGCTTCCATGTCGCTCGCTTAAAGCTATGATTTGCATCTATGTCGAAGCCTTCAGGCAGAGCGCCAAATTCTTTGCGCACTTTGGCTCCTTTAACGGGTTTATCCGTCTTGGCAGGTTCGACTATCGCCTCGATTTTTTTCTTTTTGCGCTGAGCCATTGTGCTTCCATGCTCGAAGTCAGGTGATTACTGTTTAAGTATAAAAACGGTCCTACAATATAGGATATAGGCAAATGGCAAAGATCAAACTATCAGACTATTTATTCAAGCGAATCCAAGAGTTGGGAGTCGATAAAACTTTCGGCATTCCAGGCGATTTTGTTCTGCCCCTTTATGCAGCCCAAGAGCGCATCGGTATGGAAACTGTGGTGCTTACCCATGAGCCGTCAATCGGCTTTGCTGCTGACGCTTATGGCAGACTGCGTGGACTGGGTGTGGCGCTTACCACTTATGGTGCTGGCGGTTTGAATATGATCAATCCAGTTGGTCTGGCCTATGCTGAAGAGTCGCCTTTGCTTGTAATAAGCGGCGCTCCCGAGACTAAGTTTCGCTCGAATAAACCGCAATTTCACCACTGTGTCAAAGATTTTCAGACTCAATTGCGTGTCTTTGAAGCTGTAACTGAATCGCAAGCAGTGCTCGATAATCCCGTTTTGGCTCAAGCAGAAATTGATCGAGTGCTTGAAACTACAGTCAAAAAATCGCGTCCTGGTTATATAGAAATACCGCGCGACATGGTTAATGCCGAAATCGAAATTCAAGATCGCGTCCCTGATACATTTGAAAATCAGGCACCAACAGAAGCCACTTATGCTGCAGTATCTGAAATTTTATCAAAACTCACACAAGCCAAGCAGCCTGTGCTGATGGCTGGTGCGCAGCTTCGTCGTTTCCATTTAATGGATAAAGTAATTTCTTTCTGCGAAGCGCTAAATATTCCTGTAGTTACTTCAATCCTTGGTAAAGCCTCTTTCCCTGAGACTCATCGCAATTTTATTGGCAACTATTTTGGTCAGTTCGGCAATCCTAAAGTAAAAGAATTTGTCGAATCGTCCGATTGTATTCTTTGTCTGGGAGCGGTTTTAACCGAAATGGAAACTGCCGGTTACACTGCCAAGCTTCCAGTCGAAAACCTAATTCAAGTTACTTATCAGGAAGTAAGCGTCGCGCACCATACTTATCAAGGACTCGATATCAAATTTGTTATCGAAGAATTAGTCAAACAAGCGGTCAAATCTAAATCTATCAAGTTTCAGATTCCCAAGATCGATCCTGAAGAATTGCCAGATCAAATGCCAGCAGACCCGCTCAAAGTAAGCCACATTATAAAATCTTTGAACTCGGTTTTGACCTCAGATTTTGGTGTCATATCCGATGTTGGTGACTGTTTGTATTCTGGGTTGAGCTTGAAGACAGATATTTTTATCGCTCCGGGCTACTATTCAAGCATGGGCTTTGGTACTCCCGCTGGTATCGGAGCGCAGTTCGCTAATCCCAAACGCCGCTCCATAATTCTTGTGGGCGATGGTGCTTTTCAAATGACCGGTATGGAAATTAGCACTGCCATCAAACATGGTATCAACCCAATCGTGGTGCTATTTAACAATTCAAGTTATGCCATGCTTAAATTCATCGACCAGCAGCGCGATTACTACAATTTAGCTCGTTGGGACTATGTCAAACTGACCGAAGCAATTGGTGGCAAAGCTGTGCGCGCCAATACTGGTGCTGAATTTACAGACGCACTATCGCAAGCGCTCAAGTCTGACAAACTATTTTTGATCGACGCCATTTTAGATAAAGACGATATTTCGCCAACACTAAAACGACTAACAGATCATTTCGGCAAGAAAGTCAGAGCCGCTTTAGCTCAGGCAAACTAATGAATAAAGCTAGAGCATTAATTGCTTTGGCGTTATGCTTTGCTGTTTCACCATGTTTTGCAAAAGATTCAGGCTGGATCGAAAGCGATCAGTCTAAATTTAATGCCGAACAAAAAGCTAAACAAGATGCAATTAAACACCAAGAGCTTCAGCGTCAGTTGCAATATCAAGAACATCTTAAACAGCAGCAGCAATTAAACCCACCTGGGATTTACCGACCAAACTATTCACCATATTTTGGACAGTACGCTCAGCCTCAGGTGCACGCCAATCAACAACAAGCGCAAATTAAACACGCTCAGCAACAAGCTCAACAACAAGCTCAACAAAATGCACAACCGCCTGTGCAACAAATGCAATTCGCTAATCATGAAAATTCTTCTCGAAAAAATTTCGCGCATAAAGCACTAGCTGCACCAAAGTCAGTTGCAGGTGCCATTGCTGGTGTCACTATTGGTGTGCCTGTGCATGTAACTAAAAGCATTTCGCAACACTCTAAATCGATGAAACAAAGCATGAATGAAGGACTCGATGTCGAAGAGAAAGAAATAGATCTGGCTGGACGCAGCATTTCGGCTATGTGCGCTTATCCTTATGGATTTTTCTCTGGCATGATTCATGGCACCATCAAAGGTGTCGGGCGCGGTATTTCAACTGGAAGCAAAAAACCTTTCAGCAAAGAGTCATTTAGCATAGGCGAACCTAAATAAGATTCAACTTGCCGCCATTGCCGGCACCGCCACCATGTGGTGCTGGTTTTGGATTGCTTTGGTATTGATTCGGGTTTTGACTCTGACTTTTAGCTACAATCCAGGGCGTGATTGCAGCCACCAAATAGTAGGTGCTTGCTACTAAGCAAATAACCATAAGCATTCCCGATGGCATAAATTTCTTTGTTTTCGCCATTCTAATAGCAAATACTGCCACCAGCAAATCTGATATTACAAAAGCACCAAGCTCGGCTGTAGTTGGCGCAACAAAAGAACCGACAAAACATAAAAAGAGCAAAATCGCACTTGTCACACCAGCTATGAAAGATGGTCTGCTCTTTGCTTTTACATAACCAATGATGCCACCAGCACCAAGCAAAACCGCATGTGATACCAAAGCAACTTGCACAATATAAACGGGACACAAATAATTAGCGACAAAATTTAGATCCACTCTCTCACTCCACTTTAAACTTGTAAATCATTCCTGGCGTCAACACAAATCCAAGCATGATAATTGGTGTTAGCACCACAAATGAGGCTCCGGCAACCATCATCAAAGTTGGATTATATGGAAGAAAAACTAGAATCATTCCCAACAGCGTGAACACAACTGGTATCAAAAATATTTTCAAACTAATGCCCCAGGTGAGTTTTATTTTGCTACCAGTTTTCACTTCAAACAAAACTGTGTTCGACTTGAGAAATGCATATTCGAGCCTGGCACTATGATGCCCCGGCTCGATACCAAATTCTTTTTGAAAGCAGCTAACTTCGCCTCTTTTGCGCTCGTCCAGAATCAGTGCAAATGTAGTGTTTTTCCCGGCAAATCCGCCAGGTTCAACTACAATTTTTGCTTCCATGTCCATGGCATTAGTATACGCCGAGCGATTAAGATCGGGATTTTGCAAGGGGCATTTTTCTCTTCGGGACAAAAGTAAGATCTGTGGACAGAACACCTTGCTATTGACAACCTCGGCTTGCATGAGGAGTGCATTTGTTGCTAGGTGTTGGACATAAGCAGAACATCCCGAAATGCTTATTGTTGACAACCTCGACTGAAAAGACAGGTCACTTTGTTGTGAGATTCTTGGATGAAAGCTTTTTTGAGCCAATAGCTTTCAATTTGATTCGTTTTAAAAGTAGTAAAGGGAGTCGTCACTCAATTATGAGCGACAGACTCCCTTAAGGAGGTTTGTACCAGAGGATTCCCTGATGTTACGACAATTACTGGTTGTTGTTAGAACCGTAAGGGTTGTAGCTTGGGGTCTGGGAAATTTGGGTTTCGGGTTGTGTGTAGGGATTTTGCACTACTTGCATTTGTGGTGCAGGTGTTGGTGCATAAATCGGTTGCACAGGAGCTTGCTCGATAGCTGGCTCGAAGCTTTGAATGGCTCCGTTTTCTGGGACAGCTTGACCTTGCTGATTCTGCCATGCATTCATGTTGAAGTTTTTGAATGTTTCTTCAATCAATCCGGATTTTTCTCTGAGCAAGTATTCGATATAGTCACCACGGCTCATTCTAGATGAAGCTACTTGCTCATCGAGAAGTCTGTGTGCCATTGGGGTGACACAAACGGCAGTGGTGGTACCACGGTTCTTGCCGAAGAAGAACGACTTGGCGCCGCCTTTGGGTCCAGTTTGCTTCAATACTACTGGTAATCTCAACGGGGGCATGCCTGCGCGTTCACGGATAAGCATTTCGACATAGTCGCCGTTTGAGACGCCTGCAGCGGATGCTTGTTCTTTGAGCAGTTGTCTGCCCAGAGCGGTCAGGTTAAAAGAAACCGAACCTGATTCCTTGCCTGGGAAGCGCGACCTTCTGGGCGAGGAAGTTTTGACTTGGGTGTTATTTTGGACCGTTGTGTTCATTAGCTAATCGGCGAAAAAAACCAGAATACATATTCACTGATCTCGGTTCGCCATCCCTCCTTTTCTATAAAAACACGAATCCTACTGGTATCGTTCATATTTCAAACTAGTGACGCGGCGTTGCCGGCGCACTTTGTACAAGATCATTGAAGTAGCTTTTGACACTTCGACAATGAGGTAAGAAAAGTTGTCCTGTTTCGATCCTTAACGGCGTCACATTTTATTGCTAAACCGTTTTTTCTGGATGGGACATGACCGCTTTCCAAGACCTTGATTATAGACTAACCGAGATCAATTTTGATGGAAGTCATGTATTACTATAATCTCATCCAACCCGCTTTGACAGCTCTCAGCAACACAACTCTTAAAGTGGTGGCATCTGCGTAAACGAGCCAATGACAAGGGAATTAAAGATATATGCGATGAAGGTCCCGAAGATAGCTCCGACCAAAACTTCAAATGGTGTGTGGCCTAGAAATTCTTTAACCTTTTCTCCACTCAAATGCGGGTGCTCAGAAAAGAGTTCAGTCATCATTTCATTGAGCACTTTAGCTTGCAGCCCAACGTGTCTTCTGACCCCTGCAGCGTCGTACATAACAATCATGGCAAGACACAAAGCAATGGCAAATGGAACAGTGTTGAAGCCGACAATAAGCCCCACAGAAACTGCCATGCCCATCGTGCAGCAAGAGTGACTCGATGGCATGCCACCAGTCTTTGCCATCATGCGCAAATCGAATTGTCCGGTGCGAATGAATTTAGAAACGATTTTGACAAACTGAGCAAGCAAGCTACAAAGCAAAGTGACGACTATCACTTGCCAACCTCGACCGTTGCCGTCCACGGTACTAACTGCTTGCGTGGCGCCGTTGGCATCAGCAAAAGATAAAAGTGAAATCAGTGAATCAAAACTCATTTTAGTGGCTTCTAGTAATTGCAAAACTAAGTAATTCAAACAAAACAGGCAAGGGAGCGAATTTCAAATTGTGGTCTTTGAGTAAATTCTCGCCTTGCTCCATCAGTTGAGACAATTTGGCTCTTGCTCCATCTTCGCCGAAAATGCTCACCCAGGTAACTTTATCACTGGCAGCGTCTTTTCCAGGTGTCTTGCCTATAACTTCAACGCTTCCATTTATATCTAATAGATCGTCTGCAATTTGAAACGCTAACCCAAGCACGAATCCAAATTGACAAAGTCCCTCTAATTGCTCTTTTGTAGCGCTTGCGCGGCCGTCTTTGGTTGCAAGTCTTGCCCCTGACCACAAACTAAATGCAATCAGCGCACCCGTTTTTTCATCATGTATTCTCTTGACATCCTGGTCTTTCAATAAATCGAAAACCTGACCGCCAACCATTCCTGGAGCACCTGCTGCAATCGACAATTCTTTTATAACTTCAAGCACGCCATCTCTAGAAACAGATTCAGGCGTTCCTTCTATTATGTTTTCGATAGCGCGCAATATGAGTGCATCGCCTGCAAGTAGTGCCATCGCTTCGCCAAACACTACATGATTTGTTGCTTGTCCCCGACGCATGTCGTCATTATCTAGACAGGGTAAATCATCATGAATCAAAGACATTGCGTGAATCATTTCTATTGAGCATGCAAGCGCGCTTACTTGCTTGAAAATATTTTGATCCAGCAAATTAAAATCTGTCTTCTCGCCTGTAGCCTCACTATTTATATGTAAAACAGTTTCGCAAGCTGCAATGCATAAAAGTGCGCGCATGCGCTTACCTTTGGACATAAGCGAATAACGCATACTTTCTGCCAAAACTTTGGGCACACGCTCATCGCGCTCCCAATTAGTCAAAATGGCTTCCAAAGCGCATTCAACTGCTTCGCGCCTTTGCTTTGTATAAACTTGCATGTCTAAAGAATGAGTGGTCGTCATCATTTTTTGAAGAACCCAGAAAAAGATTTATATAGATTAAGACCTTGCATGCCCCATTTGATCATGTTGGCGTCTTTCTTCAAGAGCATCTGTGCCACTGGCAAAAGCGTTTTAACAATGGTGGCAAATCCCTGGGCTTCATCTTGATTAATTGTCGTTGCAGTTTTGATTTTATGTCTGATTTCTTGCAGCTCTTGCCTGTAATAAGGAAACATGACGCGTGCCATGTCGCGCCCAAGTTCTGCGTTTTCTTCTAATTCTAAAAGCAAATGCTTCAGTCTGAAGTAGTACATGCCTAGTCCAAGAAGTACAAGGGTTGAGGCAATACAGATATAAAGCGCGATTATTTTTATTGAATCAATCCACACAAGACCATTTGCTGCTTGTGGGGCAGATAGCTCGATGTAGATGCGATAAGCAATAGGAATGGCAAGCAAGAAAAGAAACATGACAAAGCAATTTAAGGCAAACTTTGCTTTTTGAATAAGCTTGTCGCGATTAACGGCTTGAAAAGCCTGTGCAAGCGGACCGAACACCTCTGGATGCTCGCTCACTAAAAATAATTCTTGCTTTGATTCTGGTTCCATTTTTATTTGATCAGGTCGCGTCCTATGAGCATACGCTGAATTTGATTGGTGCCTTCATAAATTTGTCCTGCTTTAGCATCGCGGAAAATGCGCTCCAGAAGCAGCTCTGGCGCAAGTCCTTGCATACCCAAAATAGACATTGCTTCAGTAGAAACTTTCATCGCAGCATCAGTGGCTGTGATTTTTGCCATTGCAGCAAGCGTGACATCGGCAGCACCTCTATCCACTGTTGATGCGGCTTGATAAGTTAATACTCGCGCCGCTTCTACTTGAATTGCAAGCTCGCCAATTTGGGTTGCAATCTGATCGAAATTAATATCGCTTCGACCCTTGAGCCCCCTCAAAAGGGCATCAAGAGCGCCTTGCGCCCAGCCAGTTGCTTGCGCTGCAATAGTTACTCGACCCTTGGCTAAACTGGATAAAGCGACTTTGCGTCCCTGTCCAGGCGCTCCAAGTACGTTATATGCAGGCACGCGACAATCGGCAAAAACCAATTCGCAAGTAGAATATCCGCGCATGCCCAGCATGTCGAATTTTTGCCCGATTTCAAAACCAGGATAATCGCGCTCGACAATAAATGCAGTTATGGTCTGGTCTTTCTTACCATCTGCTTTGCCGTCTTTTGCTTCTGGAAAAGGCACATGCGGCTCGCCCGAGATTTTTGCCATAACGATAAATATATCGGCAGAGGCACCACTGGTGATGAAAGTCTTGGTGCCGTTTAGCACATACTCGTTTGATGCCGCATCATAATGTGCCTGAGTCTGCAGGGCTGCAGTGTCAGAACCAGCATTTGGTTCGGTCAAACCAAAGGCTGCCAAGTACTTTCCGCTTGAGCAGTGGGTCAAATATTTTTCTTTTTGCTCCTGGGTCCCAAATCTGTAAATGGGCTCCTGGCACAAAATGTGCACCCCAACCGAACTCATGACTGGTACGCAGCGTCTGGCAAATTCTTCGTTTACCAGGCAAAAGCTTGTGTAGTCGCCGCCCCTGCCGCCAAAATCTTTTATAAAAGGCAGGGCGCCAAACCCGACTTGACATGCCTTTTCAAAAAGGTCACGCCTGAACTCGTTTTTCTTGTCGCTTGCAATCGTTTCTTCAATAGTGATGTTGTCAGCAAACTCTCTGGCCAGTTTGAGCCAGGTCAATTGTTCTTGACTGTACAGACCTAAGGAAGTAATGTCAGTGCCAGATTGCACCATTAATTGCGCCTCAACCATTGCTTAAAAACCCTGTAACGACTTTCGCCGAACTAATAACTAGACACTAAATAATATCAGTGAATACCTCATCTGAGACTCTTGCCTTAGTAAAACCTTCTCTTTTGAAAAAAGGAGACAAAATAGCAATTGCTGCTCCCTCCTCACCTAGTTTTGAAGAGGGCAAGCTCGAATTTGCTTTGAAGCGCTTTTCTGAACTTGGTTTAGTACCCGTTTTGGGCGAACATTTATTCGATTCTCTTGGTGACTTAGCTGGTTGCGACAAAGACCGAGCCTCTGATTTGAATAAGTTTTTCGCCGACAAAAACATAAAAGCAATTTTTGCCATTCGTGGTGGCAACGGCAGTGCACGATTACTGCCGATGCTTGATTGGGAGCTAATTAAAGCCAATCCCAAAATAATCATTGGCTACAGCGATATCACTGCACTTCTTTTGGCTATTCATCAAGAAACGGGACTTGTCACATTTCACGGACCAACTGCAAGTTCCTTTTTTGAAAGCCCCTACACATACGAATATTTTTTAAAAGCACTGATGCAAAAAGAGCCAATTGGCGAAATTGGCGATCCCAAAGAAAAAGAATGGGCACCTGACTATCCACCAAGCCGCATGATTCTGACTGGAGGGCAAGCAGTTGGTGCTTTGACTGGCGGCTGTCTCACCCTTATTAAACAACTTATGGGAACAAGATACGAAATTGATACCAGAAACAAGATTTTATTCATCGAAGATGTAAGTGAAGAACCGCACAGCATTGACAGAATGATTACGCAATTAGATCTTGCTGGAAAATTCGATCACATAAAAGGTCTTATTATTGGCGAATGCGTCGGCTGCAAACCAGGCGCAAGTAAGCGCGAGCGCATGACGCTCAACATGAGTATCGAGAGCATATTTAAAAATCGATTTTCCAATTTCCATGCTCCAGTTGTATACGGCATGAGACTTGGTCATTCAAGCGAAAAAATGACTTTGCCCCTTGGTGTTAAAGCGCGTCTGGTCGCCAATCAATCTAGCAAGTCATCAAAAGTGTCGCTTTCTATTTTGGAGGCAGCCGTTTCGCCATGAGCATAAAACCGCAAGCTCTAAAAAAAGGTGATCGCATTGCACTTGTAAGTCCCGCTTCTCGTCCAGAGAGCACTCAAGTGCTTGCGCGTGCTTTTGCCGTTGTCGAAAAAATGGGCTTTAAACCCGTTATTGCAAAACACGCCCTTGCAATAAATGGTTATTTAGCCGGAACGAACGAAGAGCGCGCCCAAGATATCATGGATGCATTTTGCGACGATTCTATTGCGGGCATATTTTGTCTTGAAGGCGGATTTGGCAGCATCAAAACTCTGTCGCTTTTGGACTTTGGAAAAATCAAAAAGCATCCCAAAATTTTTATGGGGTCACACGAAAACACCTGCTTGCTTACTGCCTTACATCATCAATCTAGCCTGGTCGTCTTTCACGGACCAAATATTTGTTGTGTCGATAAAGTCGAATCTATTGCCGAAATCAAATCGACTCTTTGTTCTGCGAACATTTTGCCCCCAGTCACGCCAAGCATAAATTCTTTTCCTGCTGGTTTTCATCACACTGCATTTGGCGGCAATGCTCAAGGCACTTTACTTGGTGGCAACTTGAATGCCCTTGCCTCTTTGATGGGAACCAAATATAGTGCCCATTTTACTAACAAAATAGTCTTCTTTTGTGAGCGCAACGAGCGCAACGACATAATGGAGCGCTGGCTTACTAGCTTGCATCTGGCTGGTTATCTAAAAAGAATTGCCGGAATCGCATTTGGTGAATTTCCAGACTGCGGGACCAAAGATTCTTTATCGATGAAAAGTTATCAGGATATATTTAGCGAGCGAATGGTCGAACACAAAATTCCGTCCACTTTTAACATGCCAATTGGTGACTCATCTTTGTGTCGAGTCATGCCCATTGGAATCAAAGCCAAGCTCGATGCCACAAATGGCAAGATTGAATTTACAGAGTCGGCTCTTGGCTGATAGAAGAATTAGTTGACTTAATCAACTAATTTACTTGATTAAGTCAACTAATTCAGGTTTGCAAAAAGGCAGGTCATAACAGGTGTTAGAAAAGCTACCTGCTTAAGATTAACTCGCGTCTGCGTCCAGAATATCGTCTTCTAATCTACTTCGATCTGCGTTCTTAATACTTGTCACCGCAATTGGTATCGCCTGCAAAATATCAGACGCAAGCAGTCCGGCATCGCCTAACTGTTCGCTCAATAAATCGCCTGCACGTCCATGAATATAAACGCCAAGAATGGCTGCTTGCATTGGGTCTACTTTTTGAGCAAGCAATCCGCCGATGATACCAGCCAAAACATCTCCAGCCCCAGCCGTTGCCATGCCTGGGTTGCCTGTGGGATTGATAAATACTTCTTCGTTCCAATTAGCAATAACTGTCATGGCGCCTTTCAACACAACAACAGCATTGAATTTTTTAGCAGCATCAATTGCAGCTTTTATTCTGTCTTTTTGAATATCTTCAGTCGAGCAATTAAGTAATCTCGACAATTCTTTTGGATGCGGGGTCAAAACAAATTCGCCTGTGTCAGGCAGACAAGTTCCGCCTTTCAATGCCAGTGCGTTTAGTGCATCGGCATCAACCACGCAAGGACAATTAATTTCAGAGAGCAATTGACAGACCGCATCAACAGTTTCAGGATCGCAAGAAAGCCCAGGTCCCACGATTGCGGCTTGAACATGGTCGAGTTGTTTTTTCATTTTCTTTACTGCTTCTAAATTCAAGCTGCCTGAAGCAGTCTCAGGCATAGGCTTGCAAATAAGCTCTTGTATAGAAATCTGTTGCGATACCGATTTTGGTGCCGCTAAATAAACCAGTCCCGCACCAGTGCGCATGGCACTTAGTCCTGCAAGGGTTGCAGCCCCTGACATACCTTCGCTTCCAGCAACACACAATACATGACCAAAAGATCCTTTGTGCGCATCGGCTGGTCTTATGGGCAACATTTCTCGAACTAGCTCTATAGTAGATAGATTGATATCGGGCAAGTTGTCTGGAATTTCTGGCAGACCTATATCAACTATAGAAATATGACCTTTATGATTTGTGCCGGGATAACACAAAAGACCCGGCTTTAAATATCCAAAAGTGACTGTTTCATCAGCACGAATTGCAGCACCATTTATTTGACCGGTGTCTGAATTAATTCCAGATGGAACATCTATCGAAATAACGCGCTTGCCGCTGCGATTTACTGCTTCAATGACACGGCGATGAACGCCTTCGACATCGCGTGTAAGTCCAGTACCAAATATGGCATCAATCACAAGTGTGGTATCAAAAAAGATTTGATCAATAACTGGATCAGACAAGATTGCACCAGACTCGCCATCTTGCAAGCGATGCTCTGATAGCATAGAAGCAGGATCGATAACACGCATCGGCACATTCATTTTAGTAAGAATGTCTTTGTTGACTTGTCCTTCTTGTGTGGCCATGCGCAATTCGACAATCTGATCTGACTCTGCTAATGCTTGGCCACCCTTAGAACTGGTTTTAATCGAGAGTTGCTCGCCTTCAGTTTTCGGGTCGATTAAGCAAACACTTACAGGCACTCCCCAAAGTGTGAGATAGCGTGCCACCACCAATCCATCGCCACCGTTGTTGCCGGTGCCAGCCAGAACCAGAACGTCGCCTGGACTTTCGGTCCACTTTTTGAGCGCACGCATGGCTGCCCCGCGGCCGGCAATTTCCATCAGAACCTGACCCCATGGGGAATCAAAGGCTTCTATCCATTCTTTTTCCAAGGAGCGCATCTGCTTGCTAGTTGGAATACGCATAAATGTGACCCTTGGGCCTCCGCAAAAAAACGACAAAAGCTAATTTTATTACGATCTATATATATTGAATGAAATGCGCTTTAGGATAAAGCCTATTTAAGTCCTTATACAACGGGCAAAATGACCCGGCGCTTTTTCCTCTAAAGGAGGGAAACCCTTGAGACAATCGTCGATTACAAGCGGACAACGCTCGGCAAATCGACAGGCATCGGGTAGATGAATTAGATTTGGCGGCTGCCCTTCGATGGGTTTTAATTTATCCGGCTTACCCACAATGTCCGCGTTGCCATGCATCTTTTTGGATTTGGGAATGCAATCTATAAGTCCCTGAGTATACGGATGCTTGGGGTCTTTGAATAAATTGCCTACCGACGCCGATTCTACTATGGAGCCTGCGTACATCACTGCTACTTTGTGACACATCTCTGCTACGACGCCCAAATCATGAGTGATTAGCATGATGGCAGTGGCTTCTTCTTTTTGAATAGACCTGAGTAAATCTAGAATCTGGGCTTGAACTGTCACATCTAAAGCCGTAGTCGGTTCGTCGGCAATAAGTAATTGAGGCTTGCACGATAGTGCCATCGCGATCATCACGCGCTGGCGCATGCCGCCCGAGAACTGGTGAGGATAATCATCAATGCGCTTGTAAGACTGTGGAATTTTGACCTGGTCTAATACTTCTATTGCGCGCTTGCGCGCCTCTCGTTTATCCACTTTTTGATGCAGAACAATGGTCTCGACTATTTGCGATCCAATTGTATAGACCGGATTAAGCGACATCATCGGGTCTTGCGGGATGTAAGAAATTTTTCTGCCGCGTATTTTTTGCAAGTCACGCTCAGACATTCTGGTCAGGTCTTGTCCGTCGAAAATAATTTCACCACTGGCGATGCGTCCAGGTGGTGGCACAAGTCCAAGAACCGACAAAGATGTGATAGATTTGCCGCAACCAGACTCACCTACGACACCTAAAACTTCAGATTTATTGATAGTGAGACTGACACCGTTTACGGCTTGAACAGTACCTTCTTCGGTGTGAAAGACTGTATTTAAATTTCTAATTTCAAGCAGTGGTGTCATGGCGCGTTAGTAAATCTGAAGCCAGAACTTCAGTATGACCTGAATTACCGCAATTACAGAAAGCACAAGAATAATGGTATTTCGCTCAAGCTTGTGAATAATCTGCATGCCGAGTAACTGCAAATAAACACCATATGCAGTAGAGGCAAGAAAAGTGACTACACCAAGGGGACCCAGTTGAATACCGGAAATTAACAAGACAGCCTGGCTGTATGCGATTACTACGAAGTTTTTGCCAAAGGGCTTGGGACTGCCAAACTGCATAAAGAGCCACCAAGAAAAGAATGCAGTTAAATAAGTCGATATCAAATAAGTAAATAAATGCGTGAGCGTAAAGAACAAATTTAAATTAGTGATACCAGAAAGCAAGCTTGCAATTACTATCACTCCAAGCAAAAAGAATCTGGCGTCTTCGGGACTGCCGTGCTCGACCATGCTCGCGAAGAACTCTTTGGGCTTGAGCATCACTTCTTGCGCCTGGTGAATGATGAATTTGACCGCCCCCTGATTCTCAGGGGTGTTTATCTTACCCACCTGATCCATCATGCGCTCAGTGACGCTTTTCTTGGCTTCGTCTTTTTCGTCAGGCACTAATTAACTTCGATACCTTTAGCCTTGAGCACTTCTTTGATTTTGGGCATCGCTTCTTCAGCAGCTTTCTCACCGTTTGCAACACCGCGTTTTGCATCGTGAGCATCTGTGGACAACAAGCCGATTCCGTCTGTGTCTGGGTGAATGACTACATCTGCTTTTTCAGCCAATCTCTGGTCCATATTGTGCAACTGGAGGGTGACCATACGCTTGGATACGCTTCCCATTTTGCGGAAATAGTCGAGGTCAACTGGTGGGTAGCGCTCGTCGATATTTACTGCAATAACTATATCGGCACCAAGCTTGCGAGCTTGATCAACAGGCAAGTTTTCAGCCGCAGCTCCGTCGCAATAAATATTCTTGCCGATTTGCACCGGTTTTCTAAGTCCAGGCACTGCCGAGCTTGCTTGCATTGCATATGCCACGTTGCCCGATGTTAGAGCGTGCACTCTGCCATAAATTAAATCGACTACAACGGCTGCCAGTTTGATTTTGCAATCTTCAATGTTTTTGTTGTCGTCAGGCAAATGTGTTTCGAGGAATTTTCTAAATTTGTTTCCGTAGTACAAGCCATCATATGGGTGACGACCAAACACTCTAGGTAGCACCATCACTGGTGAGGCTACTACGCGTACACCAAGTGGCACTGTCATAAAATGCTTCATCAAAGATGTGTCTAGGAACATTTTCTCAATGTCTTCAATAGGCACTCCAGCACAAACAAAACCACCGACAATAGAACCAATACTGGTGCCAACTACCATGTCGAAATAGATATTGTTTTTCTTCAGTACTTTCAAAACGCCAACATGAGCAGAACCACGTCCGCCACCACCACCAAGCACAAGTGCCACCACAGGCTTTCTGTCTGTGAGCTTAGACTGATAAGCGGGAGCAATGGTGTTGCCCTCTTTGTCTTCTGAAAAGCCTGGCATTGTTCTGCCTTCATCCAAGACATCGAAACCAGCTTCCTGGTCATCCTCTTCTTCTTTTTTAAGACCTGGATCGGCAGCCTTCTCTTCAGCAGAAGGCATGGTGTTTTCGACGTTTTTATTTACTTTGTCAGCTTCGTCTAAAAGTTTTTTGCGACGCTCTTTGCGCGGCTTAGATGTTTTGTCTACTTCCTTTGAAGCATCGCCATTATCTATGGTGGCGGTGTGTCCTGGCAGCACTGTGCTGCTCAAAAGTACTAGTAACAGAAAAAGAAATAGGGGATACCAAAATTCCCGCGCTTTTGAAATCATCTAAATTTGAGTCCTCACGCTAATTACGCATGATAAGCATATTGATGAATAACGCCCCTTACATTAGCAATCTTATAGTTGGTATATGTACTTATAATGGTGGCACTATCTAAAAGATTCATTTGCGCACTTGCCAACGCTAAAGTAATTATGCATAATGAATTTGTCCTTACTAGAGCGGAGTCCATCGTGGTTCTATCTTTTCTCCAAACTGCCACCAGAGGGCAGCGGACGCCGGACACTACTGACAACGAATTCGAACCCAAAACATCTCTTGACTCGCAAGAGATTAGTAGGATATCACCCGGCGCGCTTGCCAAGGGATATCAGCAGCTTTTAAAAAATGGATCACTTGCCGGTCGTCGCTCCTCGCGAGATTTTCGTCGCGAAGCACCACCCAAGTCACCAAACAGATTACGTCAAGTTTCGCGCTTGCGTCGCAAAGAAAAGCTTCTTGTATGGCGCGATATCTGGAACGATATGGTGCGCACAGTAAGCACATTGCTTGCACAATGCACTCTTGTAAAAATAGACCAGGGCGAAGATCCCGCAGCATGTGCTGTTCGTCGATTCAAAAAACAAGACGAAGATAGAAGTAAAAATAGATTCAAAAAATCGGCTTAGTCGACTTGGGTTGTCTCACCAATTGTGGCTCTCCCGTCACCTAAATATTGGTAACTCTTCTTACGCCGATTTTGGTGTGTCTTTTTTGCGCACCTAAATTAGTTGATTTAATCAACTAATTTATTTGATTAAGTCAACTAATCCTGCCGAGCCTTTTTTCAGTTTCAGTTTGTTGTGAGATTTTCGATTAATGCTCATGATCGCAGCATTTGATCAAGCTGCGATTACGCCAGTGCGTTGCCACCAGAATCAAGTTGCCCACCACAAGTAGTGGCATCTCATAGGCATGTCCAAGCGTATGTTCGGCAAAGAATGCACCAAACACGACAAGTAACATGCCAACGATCATCGCTGAAAGAATGCCTGGTCGTTTATGTTTTAGATATGCAGGAAATATTGCCACTAGTGCAAATCCGATTATAAAAAAAGCCAGCACCCAGTGCGCTTCTTCAGTATCTAGAAAAGAAAGCCCCATAAATGGTAGTAGCGCCAGAATAAATGGCATCGCCATGCAATGAATTAGACAAATAACCGATGCGGCAATACCAAGATTGTCGAGTGACGGAATCAGTTTTTGCAGCGATTTGTTTGCAGCCATTTTTGCTTAATTAACTAACCAACCAACCAACCAACTAACTAACTAACTAACTAACTAACTAACTAACTATTTGACTATCTGGCATTTTTGACACGTGCCAAATATCTCTAGTATATGCCCTTTGACCATAAAGCCATATTTGGAGCGTATACCATCCTCCAATTCTTCAACCAGACAACTATCCAGATGCACGCTGGCACGACAACCGTCGCAAACCAGGTGGTGGTGATGCTCACCGGGCTTGACCATTTCGTAGCGCCGCTCGCCGTCGCCCAAATCGACCGCCTGTACGAGCCCCTGGCTCACAAGCGATTCAAGTGACCGGTAAACAGTAGTCAAACCAGGCGCTGTGGCGTCATCGCCCCGCATCTGCCCGAAAATATCCTGAGCGCTCGCCAACTGGTGCTGCTCTTTGAGCACCTCTAGCACTTTTTGACAGCCCTTGGTTAATTTAGCCATATTTCTAGAATAACAGCCTATCACAAATGAATCATATAAAATGATGGCTCACTTCAAAACAGATATTAACACATGACATTGGGCGCATTAAGCACAGGCAAACGCATTTTCTGGATTAGCTTTATTCTCTTATTTGGGGAAATAATGGCGGTCCGCTGGCTTGGTATCGAGATTTTTGCCATTCGTGCCTTTCCAAATTTAATAATAATGGCTGTGCTTGTGGCAAGTTCTGCTGGTCTTGCCAGTGCCGGGCGCAAAGAATTTAGCTCCAAAAGCATTCCTCTTATATGTGTCGCCGTTTGCACCCTTGTTTTGCCAGTCGTTTTTGCCGTCAATCTCAATTTCCACCATCTAAGCTTAAAGCTCGACCGCTCTGGACCAGACTTTGCCATGGCTTTAGGTGTAGTTAGCGCCGCCATTATCTGTTTGTACTATCTATTTACACATCTAGGCAGAGCGCTTGGACGCGAGTTCGACAAGTTGCCGCCGCTCAAAGCCTATTCCATAAATTTACTTGGCTCTGTCATTGGCGTTTTGTCTTTTGCGCTGATTTCGTTCTTTTCAGTTCCGCCATTCATCTGGGTTTTGATGCTTGGTTTGGCTTGCGCTTATGCGTTTGCCAGTCGTGTCGCCATTGGTTTAACTGCTGTGCTTGCCGCCTGCACATTTATGATCACTCATACAAGTTATTGGTCGCCTTATTCCAAACTAGACGTGGTGCCGATTGCAACAGACCAGCAAAAATTCTTTGGCACAGACAATTATGTTTTAAACTCGAACAATCACTATTTTCACTTTGCCACCAAAGTGCTTGAGCCTGATAAAGAGAAAGAACTCGCCGAGTTAACCAATCCAAGTGCTCAGCAAAAAATCCTCAAAGAATATTACCGATGGCTCAAAATTCCGTTTGAAACTTGTCCGCGTCACGACAGTGTTTTGGTGCTTGGTGCAGGCTCTGGTAACGACGTTGCCTTTGCTTTGAAGTCTGGTGCAAAGTCTGTGCATGCAGTCGAGATTGATCCAATTATCTGCACTTTTGGATCAAAGCTCCATCCAAATAAGCCTTATTTAGATCCACGTGTGCATTTGCATAATGAAGATGCACGCTCGTTTTTGCGCTACTCAAAAGAAAAGTTTGATCTAATCGAATTTGCCTATCTAGATCCTGGCAGCACTCTAAATAGCGGCTCTTTTTTGCGTGTAGACAATTATGTTTATACCAAAGAAGCGATGGAATCTGCCCTTCGACACCTAAACGAAAACGGCGTGGTCTGTCTTACTTTTGCAACCGGCGCTCAAAGTGGTGTCACTCATCGCTTGTATAAAACAGTCGAAGCAGCCTGGGGACAAAAGCCCATTTGCTATGTCGATAAAGACTGGGACAGTGTCATGTTCCTCTTTGGTCCTGGCTCTAAGACGATTAATCTGCCCGATTCTTATATGGGTCTGCGCAAATTTCCTTCAACTCCTGACGAATTAAAAGACACCGCCCCCAGTACCGATAACTGGCCTTTCTTGTACTTACAAATTGAGTCAGCAGGGATATTTCTCTATATCGGCGTTCTGCTCATGGCGGTCATCTTCCCGGGTATTCTGCTTGCACTTGCCGGTCGCAGCAAAGGCGGTCCTATCTCTGGAATGGAGTGGGGCAACATGTTTTTCCTTGGTCAAGCATTCATGCTTGTCGAGACTAAATCTATTACCGAATTGTCTTTGTTGTTTGGCGCAACCTGGTTTGTTTCAAGCATTGTAATTCTGATTGTCTTGTTGCTTGCATATATCGCCACTGTGATTGTGTCGCGCTACCCCCAGAAGAACGTGCATCTTTTGTACGGGCTTCTAGTTGTAGCTGTGATTGTTCAGTACATGTTTAACATCCCGGCGGACACAGACATGAGTCCTGCTATGGTTGCGACCATTTCTGCGCTGATTAACTGCCTTCCAATATTTTTTGGCAGCATGATCTTCTCTACTTGTTTCTCGCGCGCCAAGAGCCCCGCCAATTATTTGTCGGCTAATTTGCTAGGTGTTTCTATCGGCGGCTTGGTCGAGAATCTATGCGTGGTCATGGGTCTCAAGAATCTCACTCTTGTGGCCGGCGCTTTGTATGGATTGTCTTATCTCTGCGCTCTGGGCATGTTTGGGCGCGGTGACAACGCGGCTTCTGATTCAGAAATGACGCCAAAATCTAACGAAACTTAGCTTGTGGGCTATTGCTGTTCACCCGGATCCCGGGCCCCGGGGCCCGGGATCCGGGACAAAATAATAAACAGGAGCACTGTTTGTTGTTAGATTTTCGGCGTTTCGGTAGCAAAGCTCCTTATTGTATAATTCACCCTTTGACGTTTGCAAAGAGGCTCGCTCATGCGTTTTGGTCCCATATCACTTGTTCGTTCAGCTAGCATCGACAAGATGAAAGAAACCCAGGATTTTCTCTCAGAGCAAAACGCCAAGTTGTCTGTGGAGCTTGGCTCGGGATCGACACTGCATTCGTTTATGCACTATCCCTGGACCGCCAAGACCGCTCCGCAAGCAATACTTAGTCCAGACACAGACCAGAAGCGCATCAAAGAAGCGTGTATAAGAATTGCAGACGCTTACGCGCAGTGCAAAAAAGAATCGGATGAGACAAATAAAGACGTCGGTCATTCGATGTGGAACGAAGTGCGCTCGCGCCACCAGGAATTTATTCAGGCGCTCGAAAACAAGAATGTAGATGTCTTGTGTCAGTTATTGCCAGGTTTTTTGCAGAGCGAATTAGTCTGGGGCTTGGGCAAATACGATTTAAAACTGGTCGACGACATGCGTGCCGTCCATGAAAAAAGTCATGTTCAATTGCGCATCACAGACGCGCTTATGAGTTTGGCACAAAGTATTGGTGCTCATCCAGTTGGCTCGGTCGAGCAGCAAGGCAGCAAAGTGACCATGAGTGTCTTAGACACTGACATAGAAAAATTATTTACAGAAGTCGAAAAGAAATTGGGCTTCTCTGCTGCAGCACCAGAGGTGGCGGCAAATTATGGATGTCGGATTAACAATAAATTTGTCACCATCGATAGTATTTTGCACTCTTACTCCATACATAGATTACAGCAGCTAGGTGCCATTAGCGCTAGTAACATTGTCGAGATCGGTGGCGGTTATGGATGTATGGCACATCTGGCGCACAGAGCCGGTCTCAAGAAATATTCGATTATAGATCTGCCCTGGGTCAATGCCCTTCAAGCATACTACTTGCTTATGAGCTTAGACGCATCAGATGTTGTACTTCATGGCGAACCAAAAAAAGATTCAGGCGTGCATATTTATCCTTACTGGCATTTCGAAAAAATAGAATCTAATTCTGTCGATTATTTCTTCAACATGGACTCGATGCCAGAAATGGCTTACGAAGCCTGTCGCGGCTATCTAGATGGATTAAGATCGAGATTGAAAAAAACAAGCGGAATGTTCTTGTCTATAAATCAAGAAGCGCAGGCACCAAATGCGGCGGCAAAGCAAAATAATGTGCCAATGATCATAGAAGAGCTTGGCGGTTATAAGAAACTATCGCGTCATCTATATTGGATGCGTCAGGGATTCGTGGAAGAAACTTATGTCGTGAACAAGAAATAATGTCAGACAAAGATAAGTCAGAAAAAATTGAATTAAAAGCACTTGAACCCATTATGGACGAGACTGTAATCACTGACTCGCCAATAGCAAATCCGACTGATCAAAAAACCTGGAATAAAATTCAAGAGGTTCATCAATTAAAAGAAGGCGATTCGGCAACACACCTTGCCTTGCCGCCAGGAGATTTGCAAAAGCTTCAGGCTGAAGGAAAAGCTGAAAAGTTCGAAATTATTGGGCTGGAACCGGCGAAACCTGTCAAGCAATCTGAAGCTCTTTTGGATACTCTAGTTGTGGATGGCAAATTACCCGAAGAATTTTTGGACCAAGTGAAACAGGGACTAAGACAAATTCCAGAAAACGAACGCCAGATGTTGAAAAAGTTCGGAGTCAAAGTGGTGGCAACCGAAATTGTAACGGGGCACGGAGGATCTCAGTCGATTTACGACCCTAATATCAAAACGATTTTCATTGGAATGAAGGGCTCGGGAGTGTTCCAGGGTGAAAAAAATGTTAATGGAAATGTCTCGTTAGAAACATTTGCCAGCATTATCCCGCCCAACAAAGATGTTACAGGAAGTGTCAAACATGAGACAGGTCATGCAATTTACCATGCCTTAAACTTAGAACAATGGAAAGAGTTCAAAATACAATCACAGCAGGAAAAGGAAGGTCTGGACGCGGATTATAAGGATCATTTGTCGCACTTACTCGGCGAAGACACAGAACTATTCGCAGAATCTTATGCAAGCATTCGAGGACGGCATTCTGATAGAGTTACCAGGCTCAATAATGCTTTTCCGAAAACAATTGATTTAGTTTCAGACCTGTTGAAAAATCAACCTGGAAGTAACCAGAAATGAAAATTCAAATTGTATTTCTATCGATCTGTCTTTGCCTATTCGGCTCACCCGTGCTCGGGCAAGAAGCGTCTTCGGCGCTAAAGCAGGTGAATGAACTTCTGGAGATCAATGAAACTGACAAAGCTATTTTGGTTTTGAATAAGGCCATTCATGATGAACCGGAAAATGCAGAATTATATTCGATGCGCGGTCCATTGCTTGCAAGCAAAAAACAGTTGAAAGCCGCAATGAAAGATCATAATAAAGTCATCGATCTGGCTTCGAAAGGAAAAGTAGATTCCTTGACGGTCGCGAATGCTTATCTAAATAAAGCTTTGGTAGAAAATAGATGGAACTATTTCAAAGCTGCGGAAACCAACTTCAAAAAAGCTATTGATGCCCGACCTGATTTTTTTCTACCCCATTTAGAGTACGCAAAGTTTTTGGTACAAACAAAAAAACCGAAGCTTGCTATTCCTGAATATATGAAAGCGAAAGACTTCGCGAAAGGACATACAACAACTGAGCGCTTAAATGCGATAGACAACTTACTGAACGAAGCAAAAACAACATGTGAAAATTGAGTTTTTGGAATGAAACATTTGCATGCGGAGAAAGAACAATACTAGGACGCTTTGAAAGAGGCTTTATCTCAAGCCAAAAAAGTTCCAAAAGCCGCTAGCGTCAAGATCAAGAAATGAAAAAGCTATATGCTCTCATCTTCATTTTTGGTGCGATTGCAGTTGCAATTGGATTTGTTATCCAAAACTCCATCTTTAAGAGAATCGAGGACAAGTCAACTCAACCCACGCCCGGCCTCATATCAAGTCATCCATACGTAAATGTCAAAAAGGAGAAGTCGGTGACATCTGACACAGAAGAAGATTACATGATGAAAGCAAGCGAGTTTGTAGAGAAAAACGACTCGCAAGGCGCGATAAAAGCGTTGAGCGAAGGCATCAAGAAGCAGCCAAACAATGGTGACCTTTATTCGATGCGAGGCGTGCATCATCACTTAATCGGCAAGAACGAGGAATCGCTCAGAGATCACGAGAAATCAATTGAGCTAACCAAAGACAAACTATGTCTTGCAAGCATGTACACCAACAAAGCTATTACTGAGATTGCGCTCAAACAGCCAGACAATGCAGAGCGCGATTTTAAAAAAGCCCTCGAATACAAACAACCTTATTACATAACTCATCTTGAGTACGGTAAGTTTTTGCTGGATCAGGGCAGAAAAACGCAGGGCATTGAATACTTGAAGATGGCAAAAGCTAAACTTGCAGAAGTTGGACCTGAAAATTTTTTCGATGAGGCGGATGCACTTTTAAAGAAATTGAGTTCTGAGTAACCACGGAGCGGCTTATGTCATTGGTTAGAAAAAACAGTTTCAAATTAATATTTGGGTTGGCTTGTATAGCCAGTCTTTCGTGTGCGCCGTCGAGGGCAGAAGGTAAGTCTGCAACTTACGAAGCCGCTGTTGAGTTGCTACAACACAATCAACCTGCAAAAGCCATGGAAGTTTTGAATAAAGGGATAACAGAGAATCCCACTTGCGGTGAGCTTTATCAATTGCTTGGTGAAATCTACTGCAATGAGAAAAATTTTGATGAAGCTTTGAAGAATGCAGAAAAAGCAGTTCAATACGCAAAAGACAATCCTTCTAAAAGCACTGCATTTTTAGGGAAGGCGAAGGCAGAAGACTACTTGCATAAAGTTGAAGATGCAGAGCGCGATTACAAGATTGCTATTGACCTTGAACCGAAGAATCACTTAGCCCACGCCATCTATGGAGAATTCTTGTTGCTTCAGAAAAGGAAATCTGAAGCCGTGCAGTCCTTGCTAAAAGCCAAAGAATTGGCAGAATCTAACAAGCTTGATGGTATCTCACGAATAAACGAACTTCTAGAACTCGTAAAAACAATCGAATCTGTCGAAGTCTGGAATAAAGCGATAGAACTTGCAAGCGCTGGCGACAACGAAAAAGCAATTTCGGTTTTAGACAAAGGAATAATCGAATCTCCCGATGCGCCAAAGCTTTATTACTTGCGCGGCTCGTTGCATGCAAAACAAAAAAATTATGACGCTGCAATTAAAGACCAGGATAAGGCGATCGAGTTGTCCAAAGAGAAAAGAATCACTGCTGGTGCCTATCTTAATAAAGCTTTGATGAATGTGACGCTCAAGCAAGACGACAAGGCAGAAATCAATTTCAAAAAAGCATTGGAGTTCGAGCCGGAGCTTGATGTGATTCATCTGGAGTATGGAAAATTTTTGTACGGCAAAGGCGATAACGAAAATGCCGCAATCCATTTAGATAAGGCAATCTTTACACCCTACGGCACGGTTCCTTCTGAAAAATTGCTTGATGCGAAGCTGATGCGCGAAAATCTGAAGAAGGCGAAAGAAGTTAAGCCTTAGCCACTACAAATTACTTTTCAAAATATTAGTAAGGTGAGCCGGCTATCCTTGCGGAAAACTCCAATGGGCGCCTTATTGCCGACTCCGTCAATGAGTCCATTATCGCAAGTCGGTTTCGATGTTGACAGTCTTACTTCGAAAACTTCACTTCAAAGCTCTTATACGCACCATTGGTAGTGCTTTCCAAAACGCAGTCTTTGCCGCTTGCAACAGCATCTTTGAATTTGCTCAAATCTTCGTTGGTTAGCATCAACATAAAACCATCTTTGTAGGGTCCAAATTGCGACGTCTTCATTCCGGGCATAACCATGACGAATGTTCCCGACATCAAAGACGCATCGCTTCCGTTGGCTGCAACGGCAGTAGCTTTCTGGACCGCCCACACATAATAGGCGTTTGCTCTGGGGTCCAAAGAAAGATTCAATCTGAAATGTGAATCTTTCGGCAGCTCGCTCAGTTTCTGATTCAAGTCCTCGCGCACCGCAGGTGCTACCGACATACTAAGCTTGTCTTTGTCCGCGATGATACCAACACCATTAAGCATCGCGGTTGGTGCCTTGCTCACTGGTTCCATCTGCATGACTTGAATTTCTCCCTGGGAAAAGCCGCTCTCGCGACTCCTATCGCACCACGTAGGAAAAGGATAAAACTGGCTTTGTTCTGATAGTCTGCCAGTCACGCGAGCGGCGCCACCAATGTCCCAGGCGTCCAACTCTTCTGGTGTCACAGGAACCACAGCCAGAGTGTCTTTGGGTAGAGTGACACCTTCAAGCTGTTCGGCAGGAAGATACATGACGCCTCGAAATTGCTTGGCTATAAAAGTCGGTCCACCCGTGCCAAGGCGCGTGATGCTGCCAGCACGAATGTTATTGCCCTGCTTGGCGAGCGCTAACACTCCCTCAAAAAAGTCTATAGGATCAGGGGTGTAGTCAGACTCAGTCTCATTATCTCGTCTTACGATAGTCATCACCATTTCAGGATGATTTACTTTAGTCAGACCCTCGGTAACGTAACTCCAGCAAGGCAGCTTGCTCGAGTCAGGCAGTTTGTGATTATAAACAGTGACGGTCAGTTCTTTTGGCACCACTTCCTTGTGCACCGGAAATCTCACTGGCGCAGTTGTTGTGGACTGGGCAAAGCAACCGGTCGTCGTTGCCATAAATGCCAATGACAGTGCGACTAATTTCAATTTAAGTTTCATCTTCCGCCATAAGGATCGTAAGGGGGCTCGTCGATTGCGGGCTTAAACTGACTAAATGTGCCCAAGCGCTCTGAGACATAAAGCATGGCGGTGTAGACGTCGTCGTAATTGGTGCCTGTTAGATGCGGCAGGGCTTCGAAGTAAAGGTCGTAGGCGAGCTGAAACTGTCGCTGTGCCTCGTAACACTTGCCCAGAAACGAAATGATGTGCGCCTCCTCAGAGCGGGGAGCGCCTGAATTGCGCCAGGTGTTCAGGGCGTTCTTGCACATAAGCTCCGCCTTGGGCAGGTCGCCTCTTTGCATGAGGGTCTGTGCTTGTGCCAGCATGTCGCTTGTCGAGCGGCGTATAGAGCTGTGCCTGTCGCGTCCTTCCATCCTTTTATTATAGGGGCTTTGCATTGTTAAGCGCGATTCTGGTCTTGGAAACCGGTGCATGATAAACTGTTTACTGTTACGGGCAGCTAGCTCAATGGTGGAGCACTTCGTTTACACCGAAGGGGTTGGGGGTTCGAGTCCCTCGCTGCCCAAGATTTTTTAAAACTGATTATAACTTTGCGTCGGTATTCTATCTGCGACACTAGAAACATACCTCTCGGTAGTCACCACGACGGTATAATGTGTTTCAATTCGACCAGGTAAGTGCTTTGGAAACAGAAATTGATGACTACGTTGAGTCTCGGATCTTTTACAGTGTCGAGGGATTCAAATCCATAGCAACAGAGCAATCAATTGAGCTTGCTCCATTAACTTTGCTTGCAGGTGCAAATAGTTCAGGTAAATCAAGCATCATACAGCCTCTCCTTCTTCTTAAACAGACTTTGGAGTCATCTTTCGATCCTGGATCAATTTTACTTTCTGGGCCGAACCTAAATATTGCTTCAGCGGAACAGATACTTTGTAGAAAAAACAAGAATGAATTCGACAAGAAGTTTAAGATCAGCTTTAATTCCTCCACTTCGAAGTATCTCTCATTCATTTTTGAGAACGAAGAGAAGGGCCTTCTGTTATCTGAACTAACGCAAAAAAGTGAAAGAGATTCAATAACCTTAAATTCCGACATGCTTGGAAAAGAAGTTTCAACTCTTCCGAAACATCTTCAAACGATGCTTAAACAGCTTAAAAAATCAGGTGTTGAAACAAAAACTAAATTAGTTCGCAATCGCATTTTCTTTGATTTAGTAATCAATTTTGAAGACAACGAAAGATTTATGGTTGTCTCTTTCTCTGATGTATTTATAAAGCTGATTAGTCATCTTATTCATTTGCCAGGTTTACGGAATGCACCCGAAAGAACCTATCAGCGTGCTTCAGTGGAAGAGAATACGTTTCAAGGTACATTCGACAAGTATTTTGCAAGCTTAATTTTGAATTGGCATGAAAAGCGGGATATGCACAAACTAGAAATGCTGAATGAAAACCTGTTTTTTCTAGGTCTTGCATCTGCGGTGAACACTAAAGTTTTTGGAAATTCCGAAATCTCTTTATTTGTAAGCCGGTTATTAAAACGTTCAAACTATGACTTTGTTAATATTGCAGATGTAGGAATAGGTACTTCCCAAGTTTTTCCAATTCTAGTGGCATTAATCCAGGCTGAACCCGGACAAGTTGTTTATATTGAACAACCTGAGACTCATTTACATCCGGCTGCTCAAGCTAAACTCGCCAAAATTTTAGTAGATGCTGCAAAGCGATCAGTTAGAGTGGTCGTAGAGACACACAGTTCAATATTACTTTTAGCGATTCAAACGTTAATAGCTGAAGGTCGAATTGAGTCTGAAAAAGTCAAACTTCATTGGTTTGAGAAAGATGATTTAGGACATACTAGAGTCTCAGTTGGCGAACTTGACGAAAATGGCACTTATGGGGATTGGCCGGTAGACTTTGGCAATGTTTCGATGGATTTGGAAAATGCGTATCTGGAAGCAGCCGAAGCTAATCAGCTAAAAAAATTGCGATCTCGAAAACGTGGGAAATAGAAAAATAGTTGTTGACACTAGCGTAGCAAGAGCTGCTGGAAAACTGTCTAAAGACAGAAAAGATATCAACGCATCTAAATCGGCACGTGAAATTCTTAACGCAATTCGCACTAAGAATCATACTGCAGTTTTTTGTGAAGAACTCTCAAAAGAATGGGATATACATCAGTCTAATTTTTCTAGAATTTGGCGAGTAGATATGATTTCGAGAAAAAGAATTGACTTTGTGAAAATAAACTTGATCGGTATAAATAATTCAATCAATCTTTCAGATGCATCTCCTTCCGAAAAAACTGCTATGCGAAAAGACGCTATGCTTCTGCAGTCTGCTCTGCAGAAAGATCGCATAATTATTTCCTTTGATTTTAAGGCTAGAAAACTTTTTAAAATCTTATCTAAAACAGAAAGTTCGCTGAATAAAATTCAGTGGTGTCCTGCATCTGCGACATGTAATTGTGCTGATTGGATTGAAAGCGGAGTAAAGTATCAAAAAGGTTTTTTTCTTTAGCTATCTGATTTAAATCGAAATTAAATTTGATCGCTCTAGAAGATCTACAGTGACCAACGCTAAATGATTGCGAAACTCTTCAGTTTTTGTAGTAGATCAGAAGGTAAAGTGTAAGCAGTCGAATTATCCAGGACAAGGCATAATTTGGCAAAAGCGGACCCTGTGAATTCTGAACCATTGCAAATTTCTTTAATATTTGGCACAAAAACATTTGGAGTATTCAATAAAAACCGTTTAGCATCGCAAATTTCGTTCCAGACGCCATAGTAATATTTGACGATCGGCTCGGCTATATAGTCGTGATACCCAGATTGATTTAGCCATAAAGCGAGATAAAGTGTCACGAGGAATGCTTGTTCTGGATTTAGATCGCCTTTTAATTTACGAGTTCTAGCGAGGCTAGTTGCAGCCAAGTTAAAGAGATCGCCATTAACTAATTCATCCTCTTCGCTTTCCAACAAGGAGAGGAAAAATACACAACTTGAGTCAAGCGGCATTATTTTCTTTAGCTCAATTATTAGGTCGTTTAGCGCACTATCATTTCCATCGCAAAACGAGCAAACGGCGAATGCAAGAACTGCAAATCTAAATTCATCGAAAAATTGCGGCTCCTGCCACCTTGAAGAATCGACAGGCTTAACTAATACAGTTTCTGCAAAAATAACATCTAGCGAATTCTCTTGCGGAAGAGACATCAACTTTTCCAGCAAGAAAAGGTGTCGTGGCAATTCATTGATTAAACTTTTAACGTCGTGTCTTAAGCATGCAGAGCCGATCTCTGATCGAGAAAGAGTTATTTCTAGATACAGAAATGTAAGTCCGTCCAATTTTTCACGTAAAATTTTTCCTGCACCAACTTTCAAACCAAACTCATTTTCAAGTTCTGCTAACCGATACCATACCGCGATATTGGGCACAACAGGTCTTTCGTTGTAATACTCATCAGGGTTTGGATCGCTGCAAAGTCCCGGCTTCATTATAAACTTTGTATTCGGTTGAGAAGAATTTTCTTGTGCCATCCATGCAACCACATGAGGAAGTATACTAAGGCAATATTTTGCTTGGAGACCATTATTTTCATTGATGCGCTCTGACTCAATTAAACTAGACATCAAATATCCCAATGCTTTCTTCTTATTACCTAAAAGAAAATGTGCTACCGAACAATCTCCTAAAAAACTTGCCGCAAAAACAATATAAAGGTCACCAGCATCTATTGCCAAATGATGTCCTTTTTCAAATAATTCAGCTGCCTTTTGAAGATTTCCTAATTCAACTGCACTCCGAGCTGCATCTCGAGTTGAAAAAAGGGCATCGAATTCATCTCCTTGACTCCAAGTTTTTGAAAGTCTTTCATATACTTCTAAGCATTCTTGATATTTCTCGCTTCTAAAATAATATGTTTGCATCCTCCGCAAAAGGAATCGATTATTGGGAAATTTGTCTAAATGCGCGTTGAGCTGTCTATGAGCTTCTTCTGAATTATTTTGATATTCATCAAGCATCACTACTTGAGCGCACAAACAGTATATAGCAACATCATCACGACCCCAACCAGAAGAGATCTCCGATAATTTTGTGAATGTTTTCACCGCATAGTCGACATCCAGGCTGTCGAACTTGCTTTCGTTCGCCCATGAGTTATCGATCATCAGACGAGTATTATCTAAATGATCTAAGCCGATTAAATAATAGTTCCTAAGTGACGCATCCATGCTTGAAAGATGTTGGAATAATTCCTCTAGTGCTTTAATCGATTTCAATGATGTTGCTTGGGTAGCAAATAAAAGTTGTTGCACCTGGATTTCTTCATCCTGCATAGGTCTTGATGGTAATACATTAAGTTGAGTCAGAATTTCAAAAGAAATTTCTATCAACGACAGAGCGTTTAACCAAAGCAGCGGAGAGATATCCGCGTCATTGTCTCTGAGAACCAAGAATATACCAGTGATTAAGAGTCCTGCGGCAAGTTCTGTGTGCTCAACATGGTTGCACTCAGTTAACATCAATTCGAAAATTTCCGATCTGTTCTCAGAATGTCTGGAAATTGCCACTAGGCATTGAACTATCCTTAACATTGCTGAGAGATGCAAATCTTCGGGGAATAATATTTCTCCTCTTTTTGAAGAAAGAGTAGAGAAGCTAGAAACCTCGTGGGATAACGTTGCAAACGTTTGACGATCTGTAGCGTTTGAGAGCATTAATCGAGAAAAATATAGAAACCCTTCCCGACTTTTTTCAATTAAAGAATTTAAAAATAATTGGGATAATTGCTCCAAAGGAAAGGGCTTTCTTTGAATCAAATTGTTTATTACACTTTGCCTGACAGAAGATGCTTCACTAGGTGCAAGATTATCTTTTGCCGAATTTCTAACTAGTGGAGAAACTGAAAACTTGTCCTTTCCACGATTTTCAATCCAAGGTCCACAGAGATAGACAAAAGACTCTTTAGCGCGCTCAATTGTCGGCACTGAGCAACTGACTGACATAGCTATACTTTCATCAAATCCAGGCATTAGAATTGATAATCGGTAAAGAAGAGTACGAATATGATCTGGTAGTTCGGTTAAAAGTCTCCGAAGAACAGCATCCTGCTGTTTTCTCGTTTCCGTTCCAGGACCAGGGGAAACTACTTCTTCAAAAATATCTGATTCCTTCCAGCCTCTAGAGCTCAAGCCGAGAATACAAGCATTAACTAGTTGTGGATGACCTAAGCCACAAAATGTATGAATAGGCGTCGCCCAAATTTCTGGATTTCCTTTTTCGGAACTAATTAACTCACCCACATCATGTTCCGAAAGATAAGGCACTGCCTTAATTTTTATGGCATTCTTTTTGAAACTACTAATTAATTGTGGTGTAGGTTCATAGTAACTAGTCGCAATAACTATTGCATCGGCTAAAGTCGCTTCATAAACGAACTGAGAAAGTTTGAAAATTGTATTTGATGATTGTTCCGCTGGAAAATCATCAAGAATTACTCCTCGAAGATTTCGATCTATTAATTGTCTAGCAGCAAGATATAGTCTTATTTTGACATCAGTAGGATCGCAATCACGCAGATCTACCATAATCCAGTCTTCCGCTGTGCTTCGCCTAGCAATTTGTATTGCTAACGTCGTCTTACCTAAGCCGCTACTACCATGCAACCAAAGGAAACCACTCTGCGCACAAATATTTGATAGTTCGGAAACCGCATTATTTCTCTCGGCAATCCGAGGGGAAATAGAAAAATTTTCAACAGTCGAAATAGTAGCTGTTCCCGGCAAAAAAGCAGTAGGCGCTCCAAATAAAGTTCCGGCCATTGCCATTTGCTGAACCGCCTGAATAGGCATGGAAACAGACACTGCGTCGCTAAAGTGCCTAAGTAGATCAACTCTGTTGACCTGCCGATCTGGCTTATAGAGGATTACTTCGATTATCGCACCAAGCAGGGCATGCTCTGCCTTTTCAGCATCAGGGGATAGAATCTGGAACTTCTCACCTAATCGAACCAAAGAATCTTTAATCGATAGCCTTAATAGTGGAAGCTGATCTGAATTAGCAATCCAAGTGATCGGTTGAATTAAAAGAGTTCTCAGCTCTTCATTACTTGATTTTTCTACAAATTGTTTTACCTCGGGTTCAATATTGATTGCAAGGAGCGCATCCCTTATTGGACTTATATCTGCATTAGCTCTGGCTGATATTCGCCAATAATCTAAACCGCAAAGATTGTTTGGAAACTCAAGCTGGTTTTCTTTGCCAAATGAAGCTGTAGTGATTAATGCTGATTGAATTCTTTTTGCAGGGTTGCTTTTTTGCAAATCCCAGTGCGAATTTATTAGACTTATGACGCTTGCTGAGCGAAGAGTTAGGTTGCCTGACTGTTTATCGTCCTTAATTTGAGTTTGTATTACTAGCTCATCCCGAAGTATCGCCAAATCCTCAGCAACTTCTAACAGCAAGATTTCATCCTCGCCTAACGATAACCAAGCGAAGAGGCTTCTATACAATTGGTAAACATATCCGCCCATCGACCGCACAGCTTGGCGACCTTTGGCTTCGGTGGAAAGATTTAAATAATCCGACTCAGAAATAGTCATTCCCGAAATCGTCCCTCCCCAAGTAATGCGATTATTTTACCTCCATGTAGAGAAAGAAAAACTTTATTTTCTCCCACTGTCTTGAAGTAACATCAAATCACGCATTTCCATTGGACTTATGAATGAGGGCAGATCATCATCAAGAGCTCGACCGACAGCACACATGCGTACATCGTTCAATTTCCCGATGGCTCCAACCAATCCGGTAACGTAATTTCAATCCAGGCTCGATTATATTTAGGCGCAGTTAGTTTTGCGATTGCTGTCACCAATTGTTCTCTGGTTGGCACTGATTTTCCTCCCTTTATACGTAGGGTTAGATAACCTGCCTCCCTAAGCGCCTTTCGCTTTATTCGATCCTTCTCCAATCGATTTTTATGATAGTGCCAACCGTCATATTCGATAGCTATTTTGAAACCATTGCAAAACAGAACTATATCAATCCACCATTTTCGAAACTTGACTTGGCGTAAGCGTCTTCCTAACTTCTTCAGCAAATGATAGATTACGCTTTCGGGCATAGACTCTCGATCTATTTTTGCACATTTTGGACAAACTGAGCGCTTTAACGTAATTGCCAAATCTCGATTTGAGAGAAGTCTATTATACGAATATCGAAATTTGTGTTTTCGATTTTCCTTGTTTTCTCCCCAGCATTCAAAGGTTGTATAAATCAAAGAATTTCGGGGTAGGGATTCACTGATCCAATTGCACCTGCATTTCTTGGCTAGAGCAGAATATTTTTCGGAAGAAGCCCTCTTAAATTCAGAAGTCCTGTCATAGCCGCATTTTTGACATCCTGATCCTAATTTTACGTGCTGCAGTCTGCCATAGAATTTTCCATGCCCAGTCTTAAGACAACGCCATCCAGTTAACTCATGCTGATTTGAAACCGCCGGACCAATCCAAATCCACCCCCATTGCTTCGCGGCTGAATGGTACTTCAAGTCAACTGTCCGCAAACTTTCGAAAGTTGCGTTTCTGCTGCAACTTAGACATCTCCCAATTCCCGAAGATTGAAGAGCATTAAAGCATTTTCGGAATTTGCGATTGCAAATAGCGCATGCCCAATACGTTGGAGTAAACACATTTGATGGTAATGGTCCAAGCCATTTGCATTTCGCTTCAATAGACAACTTTCGGTAATCAGATTCTTTATGACGCTGCTGAGCAGCTGTTTTTTCTCTGCCACACTTCAGACAAAATTTTCCGGCCCTAATGTTCGAAATACTTGTTTTGAAAAAGTGTTTTTTATTACAGCTCCACTCGACACTGTCTTTTGTTGTGATTGGCATTTTATTTCCGATACAAATCTTGTAGTCGCGAAATATTTTGTCTACGGCCTTAATAATCCTCCGTTGATTAATAGAAGAATTTTTCTCCCTTCCACACTTCAAACACGCACGATTTGCTCTTATGTTGGAAATACTGGTTTTGAACGGATGACTGTTTTTACAGTACCATTCAACGCTGTCCCTTGTGGTCTTAGGAAGGTTTTTTCCAATTTTGATTCCATGTTCAAGAAAAATAATCTCAACAGTTTTCTGCATACTGCGTTTCTTAAAACATTTAGAACAACCATTTTCTTTGCGCTTGAGCGCTGAAAAAGAAATTAACCGATACTTTTTGCAATCTGGGCAAAACCACTTGAACGTTTCACGGTTTGATCCAGGAATTTCATCATCCTGAATTTCGAGTTGCTTGCTATTAGCTAGAGCCTTATAATCAGCTAGCCTTTTCGCTTTTTGTTCCTCTGGCATTGTCTTTTTGCTCATTTGTTTGTTAATACCCTAAGCCAAAATCGGACACCTATCACTCAAGTGCTTCACAATATTCCCCTTCAACACATCATCGCTTTCCGCTTTCTCGAAAACGGCTTGGACAGCCACTTCTATGTCATCCAAAAAATCTTCAGCGACAAAAAGTGCAGCATCTTCGACTATGGGTGGACCATTTTGTTGATAGCGGTCTAAATGATTCAGCCGCAAGGCATCAGCTTCTTCGCGAGTTAACATCCAAATGGAACGGTCGGTGGCACCATTTGCAATCTCAGAATTCCCCGCGACAAACGAAAGATTATGCACGAGCCCGCATCTCAAAATGCAGTACATCTGAGTGGGCAAATATTTGTCTTGCTCTTCTTTGTCCGGCGGCGTCACGCGCTTGGTATACTTAAAATCTGAATACTTCTTCGGCAACCAATCAGAGACAAACTGCTCATATTCTATTCTGCCTGATTTACCTTTGCCTGTGCCTCTTGTGAGTCTCGTGAGCACTTCTACGAGTATGCACGCTCCCGTAAAACCAAAAGGTGTTCCGGCTATGGCTCTGAGTTCATCAACCCGATCGATGAAGTACTGTTTCCAGTAAACAAAATCTGATGGTTCCAAATAAGACATTTCGCTCCTTGCTAGCCGTCGCCACGATTATAACGTTATCTAGGGTTTTCCCTCTAAAAATCTCTTGATGCACCTGAAAGAATACTAGAATGGCGCTCGAAGAAAAGCTTCTAGACAACTTGGCCCTTGCTTATCCATGCCCTATCAAATGGGAAGCGATGGACGGCGAAGAACGAGCACGCATTTGCAGCCAGTGCTCGCAGCATGTTTATAACATCTCGGACATGACCACAATCGAAGCAGAAAATTGTCCAAAGGTGCTTCGTCCAATCAGAAATTTTGCAACCTGCTTAAATAGGGCAACATCACTGGCTTTATCGGTAGTTCTTTCCACACTTCTTTCAGCCTGCAATAACTCTTGGCCTCAATCAATCCTTGACGCTGGCATCTTCCAAATCAAAGAAAACCTGCAAATGGATGTTGACGGAAGACCGGCTCCTAGTCAAACTCGCGATACTATCAAAAAAGTAAGTTTTGACGCGAGATTTTACGCCTCCAAAGAATTGAGCAATCAGTTAGATCTGGAAGTAAAAAATCGCGGGATTCATTTATCTACGCTTGAAAAACTTAGTGACTACTACGCTCAGAATAAATTGCCCTGTCAACAGTTCGTCGTGGAGCAGCTTAAGGAATTAGTTAAACGGAAAACTCCGGGAACACATTCACCTTTCGATGCTGAAAAATTCGAGAACCTGCGAAAAGCTGCTCTGGACAAAATTTTGGATGATACCGAAAAGCTAATCGCAAACAAAAAATGGACGCAGGCTAGTGTTAGCTCCTCCGACTTTACCTATATTGCCTGGCTGAGCATCGAGGACAACAACACCTCTCCCGCGCGTCCCTATATGAGCGCTCTAACGTTAGATCGAGCCATAAAGATCTATAAAGCAATGGACAAAGTTTTGTGTGGCGCAAATATGACTTTGCTTGATCTTGAAACTGCAAAGCAGCTTTCATCGGCAACGGCTGAAGAAAGAAGTTCAATTATTAAAGCAGCACAAAAGAAATATTATATTCTGAGGCAAATCAATTACAACCTTGCGCATCCATATGTGGTGGCAGAGTTGGAAAATTTAGTTCCTGATAAGAATTTTCGACTCGACACATTCATCGCATCCTATCGAGTCATTGATGATCCATCAAAAACAATTTTCGGCGACAGATTCCAAATGCCATTATACTTACATCCAAAATCCTTGCCTTCTGGTAAGCTTCCATCGATCGGTAGCAAACATTTCTTGCTTTTAGAGCGTAATACCGCAAATAAAACTTACAGCCTGCGCGGACCCGATTACATGCCGATTGATTACGAATCTTGGGTTGTGGAAAAATATAAATTCGAAAACGAAAAGGCAATGACAATCCATGAGATTTGAAAGCTAACACTCATAGCCAAATAAATGTCTCAAAACAATTCCCAGCCACAACACATTCACCGCACCGCACCACTGGTAGTCTCAAGTGGAAACACGTTATGCATCTTGTACGTCTTTTATCTGCTGATGTCACGACCGCCTGATCTACGACCATCGAGGGCATAATCCATTTATGCCGCACGAAGAGCAAAAACTCAATCGCAAGCCTGAAACTTTTGAGCGAACACAAAAGCTCGAAAATACCAGTGTTGATGCGCCAATTTCCACCCGGGACGAACAGGTTGAAGCTCACCAAGCCGCACACAAAGACGATGTAACCCTTTCGGATACTTCTCTCAAAGCTGTAACTTCAGGATTTCAGGTCGATTACGAACCTTTGATGCTCGTTGACACCGAAGCGGACGGTCGGGTTCGAGCACTCGCAACTTCCGAAGCCCCACCATCGTTTATTGAGCTTAAAGCGCTTGAAATGGAGGCAACGAACAATCCTGCATTTGAACCCATAGTCAAGCTAAAACGATTTGCACGCACATTGCCAGCTGGACAGGACAAGGCAGATATGTACCAGCTGGCGCAGGATTTGGCGCGTTCACTTCGCTCTAGAGAGTTATTGTCTGAAAATCAAGACCAGGCTTCAGACAAACTGCCAGTCATCACCCCGACATTTAATCTTTCGGCGACCAAGTTTGAGCTCCCGAACGAGCCGATACCTTCTGCCACCACTTTTCACCCCGAGCGCCTCGCAGACTTTGCTGGAAGCGCAGCAAATAGAGCAGTCGACTTTCTGACCGACAGGCAGGTACTGGATCAATTCGTTCAAGATGAGCGAGAAAAATTCATAGGCATTGGCGAAGGTCTCAACGAAGCCAAAGAGAACGTCAAGGCGCTCGCCCGGGCAGGCTGGACAAGCGTGACCGACGGCACCGCAATAATGATGATGCTCAAAGCGTGTCATGTGGGCTATGACCTCGAACTGGTTCTAGGCGCAGCGTGCGCCGTGGGCTCGTGGCTCTATAACGAAGTTCCGCACCTTGGTGAGACTATAAGCAAGGCTTCGGAGCGATACTCGCATATGTCCAAACGAGAGCAAGGGCGAGTCATCGGCAACGCCATGTTTGATTTTCTTAGTGTCGATGCGGCGGTCGAATTCCCTCATTTGTTTTCCAAGGGGCTTAAGCAGAAAATCGCAAACGAGAAGGCGGTGGACAACATCTTACAAGTGTTGGTTGCCTCTGCACGCAACAAAGCGGGGCAATTGAGTATAGAGAGACTGCGCAATGTCCTTAGCGTCGCTAAAGAGGTTATTACGTCGCCTGATTTTCACAAGATACTGGAAAACTCAGTGCTTGAATTAGCTCAAATCGGTCCGCGGAGAATTCTTGCTCCCGCTGGCGGCCCCTTCGATGAGCACTTCATGATGATGATGGGCGGCGAGGGCGGCGGTGGATTTTTCGATAAAGCTCGCAAGATGTGGCAAGAAGCTGGAGAGAAATTACTCCCAGAAAAGCTTTTGAGCCCTCAGGAACTTCGCGAGCTGGAAGAAGCAATCGCCAGGGAAAAAATGACTTCGAAAATGGTCGATAAGGTGGCGGAACACACCGAGCACCATATGCGGTGCCGCCAAGCAGTCTTCGATTTACCGATTGATGATTTGATCGTTTTGTATATCCGCAAACACAAATTCTTTTTTCCCGAAACTCTGGAAAGCGTTTTCAAGAAAGAAGCCAAGTTATCTGCCGAAATTCCTGGAGCTGAACATATTCTGTGTGAAAATCTGCCGGGAGTGACATTTCCAATATCCTCAAGGAGTCAAAATGAAGCATCGGTTGTGCCAAAAAAATTTATGCATCATTTGTATAATTCATTAATTGACAGCGCAACTTTAAGCTCAGTAGAAGGAATTGTGAGACATGAGGCAGCTCAAAAGTTGGGACAAATTTATAAATGGTCTGAATTTGAGAAGGTTTACGAATATGATAAAAAATACTTGAGCAATTTGCTTGAAAGGCTTAATCAGCCCACTATAAAGTTCTCGGAACGGATTAAGATCAAGAGACTCTCCAGGGAAATTGATTCAAAATATTTAGAAGAAGGATCCGGTTTTTTTCAAACTACTGCAGATTTATACGCCATTGCACATGGTGGCAGTTCAAATCCTGGAGGAGATGAAATATTAAAGGAAGCGTTTAAAGAGCTATACAATGCAATGAATAATCACAATTGGTTTAGAATTGAACCTTGAGGAATACTAATCATGACTGTTTTCGATGAAGAAGTACTAGCTGCGGCTCGAGCAAGTAAAAGCGGAAAAATAGCTCAAGAATGGAACCAGGAAGAGATTGAGAAGTTCATCAAATCCCGACAGATTTATAGCATTGATATGCTTCCAGATCAAAGTCTTTATGTCACTTTTGCTCTTGTGCCGTCAGGCGGGAAATATAGCCATATAACTGTATACGACGATTTCATCGTGCATCCTAATTCTAATTCTTACACTGCTTTTCTCAGAGTCTCAGGTATTTCGGAGCCCGGACAATGCAAAGACTTCGTGTAAAACTAGCACAGCAGCTGAGTCAGCTTTACAAGTAGTCTGAGTTTGAAAGAATTTATAACTCAGAGAAGTTTTTTCTCAAATGGAAAACACTAAGTAGCATGGGAAATGATGAACAGATTTAACGATGACAAAATAAAAAATGCTTTGGCAAACTCTGAGCGAATTGCGGTTAAAGAGTGGGACATGCATGCGATAGAAAGTCGCATACACTCTGAGCAAATCTACAAAATGGTATTGCTTGACGATGAAAGCTTGTATGTTTTTTATCACTCGGTTCTAGCAGGGGGCAAGCATAACAATATGGGCGTTACCAGCCATTTCATAGTCGCTCCTTCGTACCCTTCTTACAAAAGATTCTTAGAGATTTCAGGATTATCAAAGTCGAGTGATGAAATATGTTTTCCAAAACCTCAGGCATCAAAATAGTTAACTAGGAAGAATTCTAAAATGTCAGCTAATAGCGAAGAGTCTTTGCGCAAAGCCAAATAGTGTTGAAATGCTTGCAGATTCTTGTCTATATGTATTTTTCAATCCTGTTCCTGTTGGTGCAAAATTCAACAACATTCCAATTTATGACCACTTTATAGTGGAACCAAACGCGCCTTCCTATGAAGATTTTCTCGATCTATCTGGAATTTCGAAGCCTGGTCAAATTAAGGATTTTATTTAAAAATGAAACCGATGAAGCTTTATCATGCCAACGAACTTATGGGCACAATTGAAAATGTTGGAATGGACGGCTTGTGGATGATTGGGAATTTGACTCTTAATTCTGCTGCAGACAAATACAAAGACATGCTGGATTTTCTCGTTGACGAAAAGCGAAATCACGTTGATCCGCCGTATCCAATTGAAGATTTAGAAGGCTGGTCTGTTGAAGACGACGCAGGAATAATGAAGGATATAATTGGACCACCAGCTATTGACAATAATTACAGTACAATTGCTTGGCGCTGGTAATTGAACTTCGAAATGTCCAATCCATCCTCCCAACACCCTCACCTCATTCTCCCCGCCGGCACACAGGTGGTGACTTTGATTGAGCAGCGAAACAGTCAGGGAGAGGGCATCAGACGCAGCGGTTCGGTGGGCATAATCATCAAGAGTCCGACCGACAGCACACATGCCTACCTCGTGCACTTTCCCGACGGCACGCAAAGCTCTTTCTACAGACACGAAATCGCAATCCGCAAACAAGTGCAGGGCATCAACTTCGACAGACCCGATGCCGACAAAGACGACCTCGACCTCTATCCCTACATCATCTACAAGTGCACCGTGGGCTCGCGCGCGTATGGACTCGACGTGCAAGACTCAGACACAGACAGCCGTGGCATCTACCTTCCGCCAGCCGACATGCAGTGGTCGCTCTACGGGCTGCCGGAGCAAATCGAAAACAGCCAGACGCAAGAATGTTTCTGGGAGCTGCAAAAGTTTCTGGTACTTGCTCTCAAGGCGAATCCCAACATCTTAGAGTGTTTGTACACGCCGCTTGTTGAATTCAAGAATCCCGCTTGCGAAGAGCTTCTTGCCGAGCGCCACCGCTTTTTGTCCAAGCTGGTTTATCAAACATACAACGGTTATGTGCTCTCTCAATTCAAGAAGTTGGAGCAAGACCTGCGCACCACTGGTAGTCTCAAGTGGAAACACGTCATGCATCTGGTGCGTCTTTTGTCCGCTGGTGTAACGACTCTACAAGACGGTTACGTTCCAGTCGAGGCGGTCGAGAACAGAGACAAGCTTCTGTCTATTCGAAACGGCGAGATGACCTGGGAGCAAGTCAATGATTGGAGACTGGCTCTGCACAAACAATTCGACGATGCATTCGAAAGCACCAAACTCCCCGACCGTCCCGACTATGTGTGGGCGAATGATTATTTGATTCGATGTAGGAAGGGGATGGTGGTGGATCAATGAAGGCTGGTCGTCGCGGCTCACCGTGTTTTCCGTGCATTTTTGTCTAAGTATTCGGTTTCATTGAGAATCTCACGTATTGAAGAGCCCAGGAAGAAAGATATACTCAATGTAGGAGCTTGAGTAGTATGCAACCTTGCAATAAACGCAAAAAAGAATCACTGGACCTGGAGATATCGTCGCCTTGTAATGTTGACTGGGACGAAATGATAGGAGATGAGCGAGAGCGTTTTTGCAACAAGTGCGAGTTGAATGTTTATAACGTCTCCGCCATGTCAAACAAAGAAGCTATTGAATTTCTGCAAAATCAAAATAAGGAAAATCTCTGCATCAACTATTTCAAAGATAAAAGCGGACGCATCATCACAAACGAAACACCCAGAATAATTCGAGCAGTCGCTACTTTCTTCGCCTTATTTGGTCTCAGCGTTTCAGCAAGTCCGGCACAAGACAGAGGTGCAGGAAGAGCATTTTTTACACCCAATGTTTACCCGCTCGTTGATTCGTCTGATTCATGCAAGAAGGGTACCGCACAAAACGAATACTATTTGAATGTAGAAAAGAAGCTAGTCGCCAAAATTGACGAGTACAAGCAAAGGAATAAATTGCTTTCTGTGGAAGGAGCCCGTAGTTATCTCGACTTGGCTAACTATTACAAAAGCGCCGAGCGATTTACTGCATCGTTATACCAATATGATAAAGCGATAGCGGTCTTAAAAAACCTACCGAAAGAAAAACTGTTGCTACAAAATGCCGAGTTGAATAAAAAGGCAGTACTTGAGCGGGTGCGCAAAATTATCGAGCAACAAAAGCAGAGTTCCACTAAGACTGATAAGTCTGAGCAAAAATCAAAATGAAGAAGGCTCTTGCTTTTGCATTATCGCTCATGCTGGTGACCTCGCCCATCGCGACATTGGCGAGCACCGAAAAAGCACGACCGAATTACACGAATTTCAAGCTGGAGTTATGTCGATTTGAAGACGGAAGTGGCATTGGAATAAAGAATCAAAAAGATGAATCGCATGGAATGTTCGTACATAAGCCGCTGCGCGTAGTAAAAATCGCAAAACAATCGGTTAAGTCGGCAAATCTGGAGAAGTTACAACAACTCATCGACAAGCATAAAGGTCAAAATATCGAACTTACTGTTTTGACTCCTAAAAACAACGAGCTAAGCAAATGGGATGTTGAAGTAAAACAATTAAATCCGGACATGTTGCGCGGATTACAGATGCAAGTGGACGATTACTTCGACCGCTCTTATTTCAATTATTATGCACCGCCTTTTATTGCTACCAGATGCAGGCAAGAAGGCTTGAATTTTTTCGCTGGTGCGATACTGAAAAACTCTTTCGTAAAACGTTCCTTTATTCATCCTGAGAATCCAGAATTGATCATGCAAGACATGGTGACGACGATAGCTAGCTTCGACGAAATGGGAATGTTCGATGATTCGGATTCTTGCATTCAGTTTGTAATTGAAGAATCTAAAAAGGACCAGTTTCACGATGGCAAAAACTTGCAATCTATCATAAACATTGCCAAATACCTGAGCGAATCCGGTCGCATCAAAGAATCAGATACCATTTTCAGTAATCTTAAAGCATGCAGTGATTGTGTCTTTTATTCCGATACTATTTCTTATCTGGAAAACCTGGCTGATACCAAATATAAGACCGGTAGATTTGCCGAAGCAATGAGTGCTTACAAAATGCTAGTGGCGAAAACTGAGACGAACAAAGAAACGACTTCTATTTCATTGGACAGGCGCCAGAGTGAAATCAAGGCTCTGGTGGCATTGGCAAAATTCAGTGCGAGCGAGCGCAATCTGGAGCAGGCTAAGAAATATCTGTTGCAAGCAGATGAACTGTACAAAAAATCATTCGACTCCGAATCGTTGTGGCGCATCAATCAAGTTTTCAGCCCTTGTCCAAATGATCTAAAAAATATGCTTTCTAATTTGTCGGGCATTGGCGTCCTTCCTAAGTCTACGGTGGTGCATCAGCCCTGGTATCAAACGCATCAGGCCTATATTTCACTTACGAGGAAGGACTTTGCTTGCGCAGACAAAATTGTGGAAGAAATTATTGCAAAAGAGAGTCGGCGCACACAACACCAGGCAGATGAAATATGCCGCCTCATCAATCTGGCAAAAATAAATATCAAGCTTGGTCGCAAGAAGGAAGCGCTTTATATTTTAAACAGTCTAAGTCCGTTTGTTTCAGCAACTGACATGACATTTACTCGAAGCTTTCTTTTGGGAGAACAGTCACTGCTTTCGGACGAATTGGGAATTAAAGACGAAAAGTTGTGGAGCAGTTTCCGCAACTCGCTGGGTTTTCCAATGAGCGAAAACCTGCGAATTCTTGCTTTAGCGTATGGTTTTAACCAAGAACCTGCCAGAGGTATTCGCATTTTGCAGCGAATTATGGAGACATGTCCGGATGATGAGTTTAGGACTCAAATCAGATTGGCAGATTTGGCGCTTCTACATACTTTAAATGGTGATAAAAAAAATGCACTCAAAATAATGGACTCCGTTTTAAAGCCTGGTAAAAGACTTAACTCGGCATTTCGTTACAGGTTGGTTCAGTTATCTGATCCGCTTTGCGAGAATAACACTGTCGATGCCGTTTTAAATTTGCTGAAAAAAGCAGCCGAGATCCAGATAGCCAATCGCGAATCAGAATCAAGAACACTTTATATTAGGATAGCTCAAATTCAAAGCGAATATGGGCGTGATGCGGAAGCTCAAAGTACTCTGGCAAAAATAACTTTAGGACGCAGAGAGACTATAATCAGACCTTTGAAGCGTCTTAAAATATTGAAGAAGAGAAAAAATGTCAAACGTGATGACGTTGTAGCTCTGGTCGAAGCCGCAGAGATTTCTCCTGTGAGTAACGAATTCGACTACACAAATTATCGACCGGTGGTTGAATATGCCGATTCGCAAAAATTGCAAACATTCGAACTTTGTCGACTCAAATCCAAAATCGCAAGCTATTTAAATCGAAGAGGAAAATACGCGCAAGCAGCTCTGCAGATGGACTCTGTTATAAACACGCCACTGGGTATGAACCCCAACGAAATGAATCAATATCGTGTGAATGCCATCACTTACAATGCCAGTGCAGAGAGAATGAATGAAACTACCGAACTTATATTGCGCTCTTCCCAGCAACCAGAATTTACGCATTTTTCGGCATTGTCATCACTGATGGTGCATCATACTTCTTGCGTGGCCGATTTTGTCAGTGCCGCTTGCAAACAAAAACAGTTCGAAACCGCTGAAAATGTTCTGAAAAGTGTTATTTCCTCAATTAAAACTAGTGATGTCGACGAAAGAAATTATGCTTCTTTGTTGAATCTCATTCTTGCCGACGTTTATCTAAAGTGGAATAAGACCGAGAAGGCAAAATCTCGAATCGATATCGCTTTCAATTTAGAAGACAGCGAGAGTGGCGAATTAAGCAGGAAATGCTGGTCTGAATCTGCCGGAGCATTTGCAATTCAATTATTTAAAATTGTTCATCATTTAGAATCTTCCGAAAAAGTTTTGGAAGCCCAGCAAATTCTTTTGCGGTATGAACAGTTACAGAGAAAATGGCAGGGTAAAAAGAACCCGCAACGTATTCAGATACTGATGCGACTAGCTCATCTTGAAGGCTTATCTAAGAATATAAATCGGCAGGGGGAGCTTCTTTCAGAAGGCTGCCAAATTTCCGAATGGAATTATGGCAATCAAGTCAATAAGTCTGCCGAAATTCGCTGCAGCTATGCAAGTTGGTTAAGAGATAACTTGCGTGACGGAGAGGCGGAAAGAATTGCTGTTATTGTTCCAAAATGGCCGAAATATGTTTCTGAGTCTGGGCTTGTTGGCGCACCTGTCGACCCCCATACAAGATCCGATGAAATCGACTCGAGCGCAGAGCACTCGCTCAATGAATTTTTTCGCCGAAATGCAGTTTATATGGGAGAGGGAAGCCGAGCCACACTTAGTTCTTTAAATACCCTGATCAAGTTTTATACTCAGCATTTGAATATTTTCAAATTGGCTGAATTGAGATTGCGCAAGGAGCTAATTTGCAAAGATATTTGCGGTCGATCGTACAATCAGAAAAAGTTGCCATATGACCTGAGCAGCTTGGATTGAGCGGTGCCTTCACCTGCGTCTGACACAGCTATGCTTTTCCAATTCCTCAAGAAAAAGATACTTGGACTTCTCTATTGTTTTTAAAACTATGCCAGGTGCAATTTGTCTATATCGAGTAGTTTCGGAAGATAAGTTATGAAATGGCTCAGGCACCTGTTCGCCTTTTAAATTCAAATAGACAGTTTCGGGTAAATTTGGGTAGTTCCATATCTTGTAAGTCAAGACACCATTAAACACTGTGGGCAGCCCGTTCTTGTTAGCGCCCTTCGGAATGACAAAAAGTGTTTCACCTTTAGGCGAAATAGCCACGATTGGATCACATTCGCTCTTTTGTGCATGATAAAAAAGCGGCGGATAGTTATTTCGGTTCCAGATGTCATCCAAGCAATAGTATTCAGACAAAACGGGGGACAGCAGCGTGTATTCCGGGGGCAAGACAAATTGAAACTTCCGATTCACTAGACCTAATTTTCCCGTGCCAGTAGAAGCTACTGCATAGTCACCATAGAATTCAGAGAGAGACAATTCGCGTGGAGAGACTATGTTTCCTTTTCTGTCAATAATTTTTCCATGCGCTGTTTTTCTATCTTCAGACAAAACCTTTACTAAAGCCAAACCACGGTTGAATGTAAAGCACCAATGGAAGCTTGCTGGTATTGCCACTTTACCCATCGTGTCGACATAGCCATGGAGTTTATCTTGCTCAAATGGTACAAGTCCGTCATTGAAACACATGTTACTGACGCTTATTTTCCCGCCGCAATTAATTTCTGTTAGCTGTCTTGTGGCTACGTCAAATATTTGCTGCCTGCCATCCTTATGCTGGACGATTACTTTTGACTCACGGACACCGGCAATGAAGTAATACTCAGCGGGTAGCAAAATATTACCTTTGCTGTCGCCTATTCCATAATTTCCGTTGGAGCAGAACTTTATCAATGCATCATCTGGAATCTTGTCTGGCACAAAAGTTGGATCTGCTCCTTTCTTTCCGAGCCAAAGTACCTCACGAAATACAGATTTTGGTGGTACCAAAACTTTTAATTTCACCTTGTTTCTGTTAATCAAAAGCCTTTCAGGTATACATGAATATAGATTCTTTGGCGACCTTTGATAGACTTCAAAAAGACCATGTCCACGGTACCAAATAGCTGGAAACAAAGTAGGAATCAGTTCGCGGCCTTTCATATCAATCAAGCCGTGGTCATCTCCGAATTCTTTGTAGATACCGAAAATATCGCAGGAGACTGAAGGCTTTACCAATGATAAGACTAACCCTATCGCTAAAAGGCAGTATAAATGTCGCTTGAGTAAACCTTTCATATTCAAAATTATGCCGGTTGACGCCAATAATTTCGTTGGGGTTTTTACTGTGTTTCAATTTTCCATGTTGAGTTCAAGAATAGCGTTTGTGAAGAGCATCTTGCTGAGCGCCACCACCGGTAGTCTCAAGTAGAAACACGTTATGCATCTGATGCGTCCTTTGCTTCTATCTATTCGAAACGGCGAGAGGACATGGGAGCAAGTGAACTTCGTTGCTGGAAGGGGATGGTGGTAAATCCTTCAAGTTTTACATTTTCGTTTGTCGTATCCCCCGCTAAAAGGAGGTTACAGTAAATGAAATCGCGGCTTGTCTAAGTTATCGAAAGAGTGGTATATTATTTATGTTCATTGTTCATGAACAGTAAACATTATGCAACTAAAACCCCAAGACATCCTAGTATTACTCAAAATTACCAGCTTGAAAGAGGACTGGTCTTACCGAATGCTAGCATCCGAGTTGTCCATGAGCGTAGGAGAAGTTCACAATGCTTTGAACAGAGCAGAACGTGCCCAATTATTTGACGCCAAACGCAAACGCCCTAGAATGCAGCAACTATTGGAGTTTCTAGTGCACGGAATTAAATACGCGTTTCCAACAGAACGCGGTTCAGTTACCAGAGGAATTCCTACAAGCTTCGCTGCTGCCCCATTAAATGAAATAATCATCTCAGAAGACGATTTGCCTCCTGTTTGGCCTAGCCCACTTGGTGCTGTTCGAGGCTACAGCGTAGAACCATTGTTCAGTTCAGTCCCGGAAGCTATTAAAAACGACCCTTGGCTTTATGAGATATTGAGTTTAGTCGATGCCATCCGCGATGGTCGAGCACGGGAAAAGAAAATCGCAGCGGAACTTCTTGCTAAACGGCTAAGGCATTAGACATGCGAAGAAGGAACACTCATCTTCCTCCTGACCTGGCTAGTCAAGCGCGAGAAGAGATTATCATTGAGAGAATAAGAACTATCGGAGGAAGTAAATGATTTTGTCGTCAAAATTGATACGTGCTGCCTTAGCATTTGCACTCGCTTTGTCAGCATCTCCATCGGTCAGCGCGAACGAAGAGTTTGGCAAAATCTACCTTCGTGGCTCAAAGAGCATGAAGAGCGGCGATTTGAATGGTGCCATCAACGCGCTCTCAGAAGCAATTGGCGTGAACGGACAGAACGGACTCGCTTACTTGCGCAGAGGCGAATGCTATTACAAACAAAACAACTTTTCCGAAGCGAAGAAAGACTTTACCAGGTCTATCGAGATCTCGCCAAATAGTTCTCGTGCATACATATGGCGCGGCACTGTAAACGGTCGAACAGGCGATGAAGCAGCCTGCGTCGAAGACTACAAAAAGGCTATAGAACTCAATCGCCATCTAGCAGTTGCATATTTCAAAAACCAGGGCGCGACAAATTCCGCAATCGCAAATAACGCACAAGTCAATCATAGCAATGATGCCTGTGTACGCTCCTACAAAGAAGCGATGAACGCTTTGTATCCAAACGGATTTACAGCAGACCCTTCAACTATTGCATCGTACAACGAGCCGCTTCAAGAACCAAGTATCATCAGCGAAGTTAAAATCCGCGACGAACAAAAGGTGACGACTCCTCGCTATCCAGGTGGTATCTTCCCTGGTGCCGATGAATATCATGGTCCTGATATCAAAGCATCTTTAGCCAGCTTGAATGAGCAGATTCGCGGCGACTCGACCAATTCTGCATATTATTATCAACGCGCAAAAGTTTATCAAAAGATGATGCGCCCAACCGATTCTTTCCGCGATTACAATACCGCAATCAGCCTCGAACCCAATCGCGCTCAGTTCTACGTAGGCAAAGCTTCGCTCTTCTATCAATTAGGCAAGCCGATGCAAGTTGAATCGACAATTCAAAAAGCGCGCTCAGTCGATCCCACCGTGCCAAAAGAAATCAAATTTGCAGTTCAACCATACCCGGCGAATTTTAAATGGTCGGGCAGCGAGAACTAGTTTGATAATTTAGTTCTCTTTCAACGCATCCATCATTTCGTTCCAACCGGATTTACTTCGGTAATAAATCTGAATCAAGGGGCGCCCCATGCTGTCTCCACCTACGTAGCGGCTCTCTTTAAGTTGCCAACCGTCAGGCATGCCACGAAATCCTTGCGACCAAGTAATGTTTCCGGCTCCGTTAATGTTCATGGGCGCAAAGCCGCCGGTCTTGTCCAAGCCCCGATAGGTGCCGTTCCGAATTTCGAGCGTACCTAAGTGGATCAACTGTCCACTTGAGATTTTCATGCAGTTATATTCGCCGTTTGGCGGAGCCCCTTTAGCAGCTCGAGTACCGGACGTGGATGCAGGAGGCGAACTTGTTTGCACCGAAGTTGTGCGCGGCGCACTGGATGTGGTGGCGCTGGGATTATGTCTGGTTGCGCTTGCAGTCGTTCCAGCAGGAGCTCCTACGGTAAAATTCCCCGAAACAGGAATTCCGCCTCCGCCATTGCCGCTGCCGCTGTGAGTAGTACGACTTGTCCCAGCGGACGCTGAGCCGGTAGCACCTGGTCCGATGACGGAGGAACCTGATGCGGCAGCTCGAATCCACTTTGGTGGATCTTGGGAGATCAAGTACTCTGTGCCGTCATCCGCGAGCACCTTGAGCCTACCGTCCGGCGTGATAGCCTTCACTGTGGCTCGATACCAATACCCCATGGAAGGATCATTCATCATCGAAGGTTGAACCTCGATGACATCACCCACGCCGTAAGCCAGCACAGACAATGCATTTAGAGAGAAAGAAATGGAAATGAGCGCACCCAGAAGTACAGTTCGATTGTTCATAGTAACCTCACGTTCAACGGTGTTAGTATACATTGTTTATAAATTACATCATTATGTCGCACAAAGCGCAAAAACTGAACCGAAATCTATCGTGCGCGGAACCGCTTCGCCGGGATATAATGTTTGTCGAAATCGATAGGCTAAGGAATATCTATGCGCTCAAAACTTATCACCGCTTTGCTTTCTTGCTTAATTCTTTTAACCTTGCCAGTGCACGCCGCAGACAAAGAATTTGACTCTTTCTGGCTCGAGTTTAAGCAAGCTCTGCAAAAAAATGACCAGCAGAAAATTGTCTCTCTGACAAAGACACCATTTTACTATCAAGATAAGAATCTCGACAAAACGCAATTGTTGCCTCAAATCAGTAAGATTTTCACTCCAAAAGTTCGCAAGTGCCTTATCAAGCAAAAAATTGTTGGTGACAGCAAGGAAGGCTATAGCGGATTCTGTGGAGAGATAATTTACGTTTTCACTAAGGTAAACGGTCATTATCTCTTTACCGATCTCGGTGTCAACGACTGAAAGCGAATCTTAATCGTCCACCAACCCGGTAGTCTCAAGTGGAAACAAGTTATGCATCTGGTGCGTCTTGTGTTGTCTAAAGATCAAAATCACTAAACGAGTTTAAAACAATTTCTTCGAGATTTGCTATCTCATTGTCAGTCAGGGCTTTAAAAATATTTTTGCGACCTTTAGATAGCTTGAATTTATTCTGCAAGGCAAAAAGAATAAATTGTTCAGCTAGGCTATCGGGCATCTCAACAGTCTCCATGATATTTTTCAGTGCTTTATCTCGGCGGGTCAAGTAATCAATTTCACGAGGCAAATCTTTTTCAATGGTTTGCTCAACGCACTTATAAAGAAATTCTGCGGCATGAGTAAAGTCAACAAATCGGTATAAGTCAATCGTTTCGTTATTGACAGAAACATTGCCTGTGTCGGTAGGGCTCCAATCGATGTAATCCATCAATTTAGAAGAATGGTCTTGTAAGGTATTTCTATATTCTCCTATCCATCGCAACATTACAGACGAGACTGGAAACAGCATTCCAGGTGGGGAAAAATTCCGGTCGCTAAGGATGTGATGAATCAAACATCTGTGCAACCTTCCATTTCCATCTGCGAAAGGATGAACGTAAACAAATCCAAAAGCTATGCATGCTGCCTGAATCACGGGATCAATTTCGGCATCTTTCATGTGATTGTTATTTTCGATAATTGCCAAAATCAGACGCTCAACATCCTCGGCCCGAGCGCCAATAAATTCAGGGATCGGGTCATTGTCCCAGGTTCTTTCACCCAAGAATACACTGTCTGTTCTCAGTCCCGGTTGAATAAACCGATTATCCTCAATTAAGATTGCATGCAGTCTTAACAGCTCTTCTGTTGAAAGAGGATTTTTCCCTGATTGTTTAACTGCCCGCGCCCAACGCTCTAATCTGTTTCGTGGCGGTCGCTCGCCCTCAATCTCGAAACTTGCCTTGCTGTCTGCCAAAAGCAAAAAACTTGCAGCACGAGCAATCAGCGAACTGCTCACTCGACCTATCGCTACTCTTGCCTGATTCGCCAAGTCTTTATCAATGAAAGCGGCTATCTCTGCTGTTCTTTGGACTACAGGGCAAAATCGATTATCTCCAAGAAGATTATTTTTGATTCGATGCCTTTTAGATAGAGTGCCTCGTCCTGCGACTATGTACTGTTTGGGATCCAATAGGTCCACTGTTTTTACTATCGTTGGCAAATCTTTCAAAGGCAATGTTTTTTCGGTTAAAAACTCATACAGGAACCAAACTCTTCGAGTAAAAATTCCTCGCGGAGTTGTTTTGATGAAGGCAGTGACATCCTTCACTGATAGCTTTTCAAATATTTTTTTGAGAATCAACAAATCTACTTTGTCGTGTTTCATTGCAAAGTTAAGATGACCTGCCAGGGTGTCTTCCGGCTCGTACTGAGCATCGAATATCTTCCAAATTCCTTGTTGTTTTGAGTGCCCTTTTATCTGAGCAAGCATCAAACACGAGGGATTTCTCAAAGGCGCCTGGACTGAAAATTTTTGAACGAGAGCGCTTAGCCCTACCAGCTTGGTGCCAGATGGTACTGCTACGTCTTGAAATATCGCTTGTGTCTTTACGAACTCATCCAAAGTTCTAAACCTGTCTGATTCTATTTAGCTGATACTAATTGGTACTATATGGTACTAATTAGTACTAATCGATAACATTTGGCACTAATTACTACTATTTTGCACTAAATTATACTATATTAAACAGATTCGAACAAAATAATACCGAAATAACTATTGGCATGGCACCATGAATTAACCAACCGAACTTTATGACGCGGTATCATTGCACGAATATCCGCTTATATTTGCCACCATCAGTGGCGCGCATCTCTATGGCTTCCCATCGCCCGATTCCGATTGGGACCTTCGAGGAGCGCATGTCTTGCCGGTCACCAAAGTGATTGGCTTTTCGGTCGATGACGAAACAGTCGAGATTGCACGACAAGACAAATCCATCGAGCTTGATCTTGTCACACACGACATCAAAAAATTCTTCAGCCTCATGCTCAAGAACAACGGCTATGTCATGGAGCAGTTGTATTCACCGCTAATTATTCATACAAGCAAAGAGCACGAAGAACTGCTGGACATCAGCACGCGCTTCATCACGCGCCACCACGTGCACCACTATTCTGGTTTTGCTGAAAATCAATGGCGTCTGTTCGAAAAGAACGAGAAGCTTCTAGCCAAACCCTTGCTCTATGTTTTTCGCGTGCTACTCACCGGCATTCATTTGATGCGCACTGGCTTGATTGAAGCCAATCTTGAAACTCTCAATAAAGACTTCGCACTGCCTTATATCGACCCACTTATTCATCTGAAGCGGACAACGAAAGAGAAACAGGAAATAGGTCGCGACGAGCTGGCGATGTATCACCTCGAATTCGAACGCCTCCTCGAACTGCTCAAATCAGAAAGCGAACGCAGCAGCTTGCCGGAAGAGCCAAGCGCTAGAAAAGAGCTAGAAGACTTACTGATAAGATTGAGGATGGGGAGCATCGATAAGGCTTAGCCATGACCGAAGACGATAGTGAACATAGCGATGAACAGAAGAAGTACTTTTAAAAGCGGGGTTTCTTCTTTCTGGGTTTAACCTGCATCATAACTGTGTTACTTATGTTTGTTGCTTGCTCTATGGGCAATTACTGGATTGAACATCACAAATTTGAAACTGTTGTGAACCAGCTAAATAGACTTTCGAAGGACGCCGAGAAATCTAGTGACTCGGAACACTCTAAGTAGTCCTAATTCCGTTTTCCAACTGCAAATTGCTAACCAGGTCATAGTCTTTATTCAGAATGCGGATAACCGTGTAGGTAAGGTCTTTATTAAAGGTTATCCTGTCAAATTAACTATGCGACTCAATCAAATGAAATCCAGATACGCTTTATGTCTAACTTTGGTAGCAACCTTTTTGCTTGCCCAGACAGCTGCTTCAGCCGAGCGCAAACCTAAAGTTACCAGAGTGAAGGAAAGCAGTTATTTACATAAGCAACTCGAAATTATCTCTAAATATGATGTCCTGCATCAAAAAGCTGTATTAATCAATAAACAGGGAAGAGTGCAAGGCTACTCAGCCGAAGTCTATTTAGCAGACTCATTTTCGAATGGTCTTGCTGTGTGCACTTCGAAATTTGGCAAGTTTGGTTATGTGGACACAAGTGGCAAAGTCGTTATTGAGCCTAAATACGCTCGGGCGCATCCGTTCAATTGCGAGATTGCGGTTGTTGAAGAACCAGTCGAACCCAGGAAGGGAGAAGGACCGCAACTTCGTTGGGCTGGAGAGCCTGTCGGACCTATCACGTTAATCGATAAGTCTGGCAAAACAATAAAATCTTTTAGTAAGGAAGAAGTTTTTGCGATTGGCGACTTTGGTATTGACGGATATGCGATTGCATATAAAAAAAACGAAAAGAGAGAACGCAAAGCGCGTAAAAACGAAAGCCCATACCAAATTATAAATACCGAGCGAGATCATTGCGATAGAGGACTTTGTGACACTAAGGGCAATATCACTCTTTTTCCTGCGCTCGACGAAATCTATGATATGAAAGAAGGGTTGTGTCGATTTGAGCTTGATGAAAAATGGGGATTCATAAACTCCAAGGGAGAGCAGGTCATCAAACCTGTTTTCGACCATGCCAGAGATTTCCATGAAGGTATGGCTGCAGTCACCGTCGATAAACAACGCGGTTACATAGACAAGACCGGCAAGTTTGTAATCGAGCCAAAGTTTTCCGGTGGTGAAGATTTTAGTGAGGGCTTGGCTGCGGTAAGAGAATATGGCAAATGGGGCTTCATCGATAAATCTGGAGAGTACAAGATACCTCCCAAATTTTATTTAGTAGCAGATGGTTTCAGGAATGGTACTGCTGCTTGCGCAATTGACGTCGGTAATAGAACCAATTCACGAGTGATGCTGTATGAGGTGCAAAACACGGCAGTCCCATATCTTCAGGAGTCAGCAAAGGAAGCAGGTTACCATGCTTTAAAAGTAGACGATTTCTTTTATCCCGATCTGAAATTTGGACTTATCACAAAGAGCGGAGAATGGGTAAAGGAGCCAATCTACACAAATATTCAGTACGAGAGTGACGGCTTGAGAATGGTTGCAATGGGTGAGCGATATGGATATATCGACTCCAATCAAAAGGAGGTAATCAGACCAAATTACGTTGATGCCCGAAAATTTTCGGATGGACTTGCGGTGGTTGGTACTTCTGAATCTATGGGTCAGCATAGCCTTGATCATTTTGACGCATTTCGTGCCAAACAAAAATCGACTGCACAAAGAAGCAAAATTATTTGCTACACACCATGGCCTGTTATCGATCCGGAGGTATTGGAGAAAAATCTTTCAGCATGTGATTTGGCTATAAAACAGCTGCCGGACAAACGAGAGCTTTACGAACAGCGAGCATGGTTTAATTCTGCACTTAACAGAATTGATGATGCTATTCGAGACTACACCAAAGCAATAGAATTAGCACCTCAATTCCCAGAAAATTATCAAGCGCGCGGTAAGCTTTACCTGAAGTTGAAAAACTGGTCTCAAGCCGATCAAGACTTTACCTCCTCACTGGAAAAGCCGTTACAATCTAGCGGATATATGTCTGGTCATGATTGGTCGACACACTTGAAACGAGGTCAAGCCAGGCTTGGAGCAGGAAATATTCAAGGCGCCAAAGAAGACGTCTTAGAACAAGCCTGTATCGGTTCGTTTGATGGAACTAAACTTAGAAAGACGCACTACACTCTTGGATTAACTCAAGCAGAAACAGCTATCGACGTTCTTATAGCACTCAAGGCATATGATACCGCTCAAACACTGTGGTTGGAAAACCTTTCAATGTTTGATCAAGTAATGCCAGATAATGTCGCTTTTGCACAGACCTATCCTGAAATGATGCAGAAACTGGAAACAATTGAAAACGATCTAGGACATAGCAAAAACAAGCCGCCAATTATTCGTGCTCGTCTACTCTTTGAACGAGCCGAATTATTTGAAAAAATTTTAGACACAAAAATAGCGCGCTATGATGTTGAAAATTTGGAGACGGATCTAAAGCAATTGGTGAAGATGCGAGAGGATTCGGTTATCTTGCTCAAAACACCTTTGGATTACTCTGCCTCTCAAGACAGACGGTTTGCAGGAACGGAGGCCCTACTTGTAAGACTGGGTAGAGCGAAATACAAACTGCTTAGATTCTATGCGGAGAAAATGGACAATCGCTGTGAAGCTCTATACAAAGACTTGATGAAAAATGACATTACAAAAGCAAATTGGAAGTGTGTTGGCGGAGCTTCTTACGCAAATTATTTGCTTCGCGCAGGAAGACTAAATGAAATAGAAAGCATCCTCACTGTAGCGATGGAGAAATATCCTGACACGTCTTTGGCTGCTCCCCGGGCAAAGGCAAAGCTTCTTTTGAGAATGAACAAGCCAGAAGAAGCGAAAAAGGTTTTAGATGAAGTGGCAACAATTCATCCCATTATGCCTTGTAGCACTGAGCTGCCGACACCGCCGATGGCGGCAAAAGATTTGGATGCCAAAGCATATTTCGAGCTAGCCCGCACGTGTCATGAAATTGGCTCGATTAACACATGCTTCTATTACTTGAAAAAAGCCATTGCCTGCAAACCAGATCCAACGCTTCTTGAACAAATATACAGAATCAAAATGCTGTCCTTGCCTGATAGAGAGGTTGCCAATGAAGTCTTGATGAGATATCAATCACTTCTGGAAAGCAAGAGAAGATGTTATGGTGGCAATCCCGACAAGCAGTTGTGCGAAGATTGCATCGCGATGCAGCCTCACTTTCTCGACCCGTACTTGTATTTAAGTTCAATTTACAAAGACGAAGGAAACTTTTCCAAGGCTGAGGAATATTTGAAAAAAACTCTCAAGATCAACCCGAACTTTTTAAATGCTCACATTGATTTAGCCAAGCTTTATATCGAACAGAACAAGAAATCCGAAGCAAAGCAAGTTCTCGATACTGCGACGGATATTGATCCGGGAAACAAGGCAATCGAAGCGCTTATTCTGACGCATGAATAGCTCTATGAAATTAGAATTCGCATTTAGTCTCACTTTATCTGGAATAATCATTTTCGCAGTACCAGGACTTTGCGCTGAACCTGGGCTTGGCAATGAACCATCGCTATATCTTTTAAATGCTTCAGATAAATATCACCTCAACACAAACAAGGTATGGGAAAGTGCATTCTTGAATTCAGGTGAAATCAAGAGTGAGCTATCGAAATTTCTACCTGGAATGGATGCATCCAAACTTCAAAGCGAGCTATTTAAAAAATTCGGCAAAATAATAATGGAAGACACGATCGCGCAACAAAATCCATATTCAGTGAGAGTCAATGATATTCCGTCTTTGAGCTTTCACCAACAATTCTTTCTGAGTGATTTACATGCATTCATGGAGACACTTCAAAAGAATAAGAAATCCAAAATTTCCAGGGAAGCTCTAAGACCGTTTATGAAAATCATCCGAAATGCGTCTCTCCATGCTTATGAACTCAGTCAGGAATATCCATTGCGGGTTAGTGCGGTGAGACGCACAAATTCATTCTTAGAGCATTTTGAAGATATTGCAAAAGTCAGCTCTAATCCTACACTTAAGAGAGAGTACTCTGAAGCGTTACGAACAGACCAGCTCGAACGTGACAAGGCGCAAAAAGACTTGCAGGATTATCGAACTGAAATTGAAACTCTAACTGGTACAAAGTTGGAAGAACTTTTTTGAAGGCTCTCGATGACCATAAGTAAAAGGACATCCATAACTTCAATCGTCCTTGCATGTGGGCTAATCTGCATTTTGATTGAGGTAGGAGGTTTTATGATTTTTGAGAATTACTGTAAAAACTATTACACCAAAGAAAGACCTTTCCGATCCGTAGTAACTGAACTGAATGAACTCAGTAAGAATCCTAAAAAAGACAGCAAAACTACTGAAGCCTCCGAAAAGTAACCACTCTATTCAACTCGCGCTTCACAGCTGGTGTCAGTAGCAAAAATATACCGATATCATCACCAGTATCAACGGCATAAAAACGCTCTTCACGTTTAAGCTTATATAGTCGACTGTTAAACATTCGAGCGATATCGTCTAAATTGTTGGCTGCCCATTTCATCTGTGTTTTAGGATTTCTGTCAACATACATGTTAGGACCTGCGTATTTAATAAATTGTAGAATTGGCTCGCTGCCTACTACCGCACAGAACTCGGCAACAATATCATCCGAATTGCGTCCCGGTCCACTTAAGCACCACTTCGGGATGCCCAGCGTAGATTATGCCTTCTCTGCTGCAACTGTCACACGTATGCATTTTTTCATACAGATCCGACCGCATCCATACCGTGACCAGACGAACACCGCCATCGATGTTGAATACACCGCGTCTTTCGGTATGGTTATTTCTCCAGAGTTTGGGTGGCATTTGATTGCATACAGCTTAACAGAAGCCAAGTGCTTGCATTGACAATAGTTGCATATGCAACTATCATTATGGCATGAGCGACAAAAAGCCCAGTCATTTAGAAGACCACATCGGATACCACTTGCGGTGCCTATCCAATTTCGTGTCGCAGAGCTTTGCCGCAAGGCTTGAAGCCGAAGATGTTACGGTAGCGCAGTGGGTGGTGCTGCGAGTTCTCTATGACAAACAAGACTTGAGTCTAAACGAAGCCGCCGAAGCAGTCGGCGTGGACAAAAGTTCGTTATCACGAATGGTGGAGCGATTAGTTCAAAAGGGGTTGATCATTCGCAACGAGGGCGACAACAGACGCTCAGTCAGTTTGTCTGTCAGCTCTGCGGGAAAAAAGCTCGTACCAAAGCTTGCGAGGCTCGCCGACGAAAACGATGATGCCTTTTTCAGCTCACTGACCGCCAAGCAGAAAAGCGACTTGATGAAAATCATAAATCAGCTTCTAGATGCAAACGACTGGAACATTACAACGCGCGGCAAAGACCGCCTGGAATAAGGAGATAATAAAGTGAATAATACAATCCTCAAAGAATGCACAGACCGTTCTCTTGCAGGAAATATCACGTTCCCCGAAGTGGTGCAAAAACTAAAAGCCGTCGGAACCGAGCGATACATCGCCGATCTCATAGGCAAGCGCAAGACATATTTTGGCGACAACGATCAAACTCACAGTGAAACAGTAGACTTTGATGGACCTCCTGTAGCCAGAGAATTCGATGGCGGCGCTGTTAAATCAGCCATTATTGATATTCAGCAAGGACAAATTAACTATCGAGAATTTCTCAACCGAATCATGAGCGCTGGCTGTACTCATTACGAGGTGTTCATTACTGGCATGCAGGCAATTTATTTTGGGCGCGACGGCAGCCAACATGTCGAACGATTTGGTCCTAATCAATAATGGAAGCCGCTTAAATTTGCACTTTTCTTAAATGCTCGTCGATTGTTTTAATCAGCTCATTGCTTAGCAATCGTTCTTTCTTTGACTTTGCCCATTCTTCCATAAATCTTTCTTTCATTTCGCGCATTGTTGCCACCACTAACTTCTCCGGCAATAGCATCTTTGCGGCCATGCTTCTGAAGTTAGCTTCTTCAATTTTGTGCATGTCTTTTTCGCCACCTAGACTTAATCCCAGCTTGTAATCAGGTAAGTACAAGATTGTTGAGACAAAATCATAAGCAGGGGACAGAGTTGCCTTTTGGGGCTCGCGATAGATGACTGACCAGTTCTTCAAATGCATGTCAGCATTGCCTATAAGAATTGAGAAAGTGAGCCGCCTAATGAATTCTACTAGCTGCTCGTTGCCTCCTTCTCTGAAGAGCACATTGGCTATGCCACCATAACTAACTTTTTTGTACTTATCTCTTGGATAGATTTTAAATATTTGCGCAAAGTCTTCGATATGAATGCGCTTATCACCATCTCTATCAAATCGTTTTATAACAAGACTCTGTCCGAAATTTTCTGGAATGTCTTCGGGAAGTTTTTTAATGGATAAGGTGTCTCTCAACTCTACATCTGCAGTTTCAATCCCCACGCGCTTGGCTAATTCCATCATCGCAAATTCATTTTCCGGAACGTTTTTGTACCTAAGCGAAGGCAGCTTGACGATGTAAGATCCGCCTACGCCGTGTGCCGGTATCGTCAATTTGCCTGCGGCTTCTTGTATAGCTGAAAATTTAAGTTGCACGCCCGCAAGTGAAAAGCGCAAAGCTTCATCTGTGTCTGTTTTTATAGAGTCGCGCGCTATTAAACTCGAACTCTTTTTTATTGTAACTTCATCAGTTGGCTCTAATCGCAACGCTCCTGGAAGATCGTCTTTTAAAGCATCCAATAACGCAAATTCTCTTTGCGGTTTTACTCCCGCCCGAGCTGCAAGGTAGCCTCTCAAGTGCCCCTCGGGAAGTAGGTTTGAAAAGAATGGTGGCAGTTGAGTTCGAGTTTGAATTTCCGAATGATCTATATCACCATCCGGTCCTTTCATTGAAAGAGACAAGATAGGATGACCATGAATCCAATCGTAATTAAAATCCGGTTCGAACGAATGATGATCTCCCTCTATCCAAGTTAGCCTTCCAGCCAATACATCACTAATGTATACATTGAGAACCTTTGGACGATTTTTCCTGCGCACGATGGAAACTGGCTTATTCATCTTCAAGTTCATCCGGCTCGTACATCGAAGTACGCTTCTGTTGTTTTTCAAGCTCTATATCGTCCTCTGTTAGAACTTGATTGACGAGATATAAATGATCTTTGGGAATCAACATGACTTCAAGTCCCAACACTCGCGCAATCTCAATGAGCTTTGTAGTTCTCAGATCTGTTTTTCCGCTTTCAATTTTTGCCACATAACTTTGAGGCAGATTCATGAGTGAGGCTAGTTCAGCCTGTGTCAGAGACTGCTCCTTGCGATAATTAGCCAATTGGTCGACTAAGGCCTTAAGTGATAGACTGTTATTCATATTTGCATTATACCGCATAAGGTATAATTGGCAAGAAAAAATATCTTATTAGGTATATATCGAGGCTAAATATATCGAATTAGGTATGCTATGTCACTGCAACTCGGCTGGTCTGGCTTCAGTCAACCGATGTACTCGTTGAGCCTTCGGGAATAATCGATATATGTCCCACGACGAGCAAAAACTCAATCGCAAGTTGGAATCTTTCGAGCGCACGCAAAGCCTCGAAAACACAAGCGTTGATGCGCTTATTTCCACTCGCTCCGAACAGGATCAAGCCCACGAAGCCGCTCACAAGGACGACATCACTCTTTCTGACACTTCATTGAAAGCTCTAACCTCCGGCTCGAAGGTCGATTACGAGCCTTTGATGCTGGTCGATTTAGACGCTGACGGCAGGGTCCGTGCGCTTGCCACCTCCGACGCCCCGCCTTCGTTCATCGAGCTTAAGGCACTAGAGATGGAGGCGACCAATAACCCCGCCCTCGAGCCTGTGGTCGAGCTCAAACGTTTCGCCCGCACTCTGCCCGCTGGACAGGAAAAGTCCGACATGTATCAGTTGGCGCAGGACCTGGCGCGCTCCCTTCGAGCCAAAGAGTTGTTGCCCCAGACTTCAGATGCGGCTTGCGACAAGCTGCCAGCTATCACGCACACATTTAGTCTTTCGGCGACCATTATCGATTCCTCACCGGACATGACGCCTGCGGACACTAACACTTTCCATCCAGAGCGCTTGGCTGACTTTGCAGGAAACGCCGCTAGTAGAGCGGTCGAGTTCCTGAGCGACGAGCAGGCGCTAAGTCAATTTGTCGAGGACGAGCGCGAGAAATTCATCGGCATTGGCGAAGGGTTGAACGAAGCCAAAGAAAATGTCAAAGCGCTTGCCCGGGCAGGCTGGACAGGCGTGACCGACGGCACTGCACTCATGATGATGCTCAAGGCGTGCGACATCGGATACGACCTGGAATTGGTCTTAACCGCAGGGTGCGCCGTTGGCTCGTGGCTCTATAACGAGGTTCCGCATCTTGGCGAAAAGTTGAGTCAGGCTTCGGACCGATATTCACAAATGTCAAAGCGCGAACAGGGTCGTGTGATCGGCAATGCGATGTTCGACTTCTTGAGTGTCGATGCGGCGATCGAGTTCCCGCATTTGTTCTCGAAAGGACTTAAGAACGAAATCGCAAATGAGAAAGCCGTCGACAACATCTTGCAGGTGTTGGTGTCATCTGCGAGCGACCGCGCGGGGCAATTGGGTGTCGAGCGCATTCGCTCTGTGTTCAGTGTCGCGAAAGAGGTAATTACTTCTCCTGAGTTTCACAAGCTTTTGGAAGAATCGGTTTTTGAGTTGGTCCAAACCGGACCTCGCCGGGTCTTGGCTCCGGCGGGCATGCCCTTTGACGAACAGTTTTTAGTGATGATGGGCGGCGAAGGTGGTGACGGATTTAAAGACGGCATTCGTAAAATCATCAAAAGCGCTCAAGACAAATTGCTGCCAGAAAAACTTTTGACGCCAAAAGAATTGCGCGAGCTTGAAGAAGCTATTGCCAGAGAGAAAATGATCTCTAAAATGATCGACAAAGCCGCAGAAAATACTGAGCACCACATGCGATGCAAGAAAGCTGTTCTCGATTTACCATTTGATGATCTGATGGCTCTCTACATTCGAGAACACAAATTCTTTTTTCCGGAGACATTGGAAAGTGTGTTCAAAAAGGAAGCGAAGATGTCTGCTGAACTAACTGATGCTGAGCATATTCTATGCGAAAACTTACCTGGAGTAACTTTCGATCGGAAAAACAACCTTCGGAAATGCACAACTGTAGTACCGAGTAAGTATTTAGATAACCTGGAGAAAACAATTATAACTAGCGCAGATATTTATTCCGTTGAAGGAATTCTAAGACATGAAGTTGGACAAATGCTTAGAGAATTATATGTCTGGAAAGATCTGAAATTTATGTACATAAGCGAAAAGAATGTTCTCGAAGAGATGTTGAAGAAATTAACAGACAAAAGAATGGTTAAAACTTTTAAAAAATATCTTGAGGT
>JACCDG010715429.1_pt1 | contig 83753 bp, 159 predicted proteins | sample 7442471 | NCBI WGS metagenome assembly JACCDG01 (sample SAMN15323444, study PRJNA562643) | freshwater metagenome | isolation source: river surface water | place: USA:Blue River Watershed | collected 2017-08-17 | reverse complement strand
CTTCCACATTTTGTCGTAGAAAGCTGTTCTCTCTGTCATTTTTTGTTCAAAACGGTTTTTTAAATCAATCTCAGTATTAGAGAATGAAAGGTACGATCCTGCGATCATAATTACAACAATTGTACTTAGTACTATTGTTGAAAGCGTGATAATTAATCTTCTACTCATTTTACATTTTTTAATTTAGGTTACAAAAATAGAAATCAATATCAGATAAAAAAAATGATTCCTATTTTATATTTTTACATAAATATGATAAATTAGTTTCCGAATATATAAATTATGAATAAAGATTTACCTTTTGAAGAGGAGTGGATTTCAAACAATGAGTCTATTCGAGTATTTAAATCTGATGTCTTCGATGAGGAACTCAAGTGGCATTTCGATGAAGAGGATAGAATTATTCAATGTATAGGAGAAACTGATTGGAAATTTCAATTTGACAATAATCTCCCAATAGAAATAAAAAATCCAATAGAAATAAAAAGAGGCGAATATCATCGCCTCATAAAAGGATCCGGGGATCTTAAAATATCTATAAAAAGAATATAATTTATGTGTATTCTAGAGCTATCTGAGCCGATCCTCTTTTTAATATACTAGGCTCAGATGTAACAAATTTAAATCTGTATTTAACATTAGGATCGTCTAGTGTTCCATAGGCTCCAGCTCTTACTGGTTTTGTTATGTATACAAAATCACCAGGATTTAAAATAACATTTTGTGCTATTGACGTCATTTTTTCGATCCTTTTATATTCTCTACTTCCTATATACTTAGTGTATACCTGACAAGGGATACCAGAGAATATTAATGGCTGTGATTTTAACAGATCCGTTTTATTTTTTTTATCTTCTAAGTATATGCTATAAAGATTCTCTGCATTAGATATATGAGAAACCTCGTATATTCTTTTTTTCTCAGTTTCTTGATCTACTACAGTAATAACTAATCCAGGTGATAGCTGTATCCTCTTTAGATCCATACTAATATAATTTGGATCCTCCAATACTGTCTCCCTCCTTTCTTCAGGACCCATTTTCCATTCTCTTCCCTCAGATTGTTCCTTTAGTTTATTCTCTATTGATACCTTATTATCGTCGGTAAGATCTACCACCATTTCAAACTTTTCTCCGTAAGGATATGCCCAAGACGAATTTTGATAAAAAACATTAGAAGAGAATTTCGTATCTCTCTGAAAATCAGCGTACATCCTATCCATTCCACTTCCATCAGATGGATAATATTTTACTGTAATTCCTAGATCGTTATCTTTAACTGCCCCCCATATATTATCTCCCTCGGTATAAAACTCGTCGGTCTTTTCTGGTCCTTTTCCTGATTTTATTACTGGATAATATTTATTATTTCCGTTATTAAAACATATCCTGCCAAGGTCCATCATCTGTATAGGATTTTTGTCTTTAGGCATCCAATCTTTTAACTTTTTACTATTAGTAACGTAATGAATTGATTTACTTATATAGTTGTTAATAGTATCTTCGTCAATATTAAGAGCTTGTATAGCAGAATTTTTAGAGATATCATTATTTTTATCGTCCAAAAATCTAGTGACCTTAAATCCGTAGGGAAAGTTATTATTATACGGTAATGATCTAGACCTCCAGTCTTTTAAGCTAGTTCTTTCAACCCAATGGGTATCTAATCTTATTTCATATATTTTATTAACGTAAGATTCAAAAAGAAGTATATTTTTCATAAATTTATATAATGTCTGTTGATTCTAATAATGTATAAGAAAATTTATTACCGTGAATCTTCGCTGCTTTCTTACAGATAGACATAAAAACATCAAAATCTTTAACTCTTTTAAATACTTGACACCCTTCACTCCAGTTTTCTACCCAAGTTGAGTCTTGTCCTGCCTTGTGGATATTAATTCCGAACATTCCTGTGTCAGTAACGCTTTCTTCAAAAAGTAAATTACGATTAGGATCTCTCCAAACTGTTACGTTACCGTTTCTTTGACAGAGTGCATCATATTTTCCTTGGTGCTTGTCTATTTTCCAGACACCTCTATATTGCCCAGGAACTAATCTAGCAACACCTTTGTTATTATGAAATTCCATAACTCCTTTTTTACCAGGATCACAAGTTGCATTCCAATAATAGAATTTCCAATTTTTTGTTTCATCTTTGAATGAAATCGTTAATCCATCATCAAAAACATTAGTTACCTTATCTGCTAATGATGGTGCGTTGTTTCTTACTCCAACTATATTTACATCATATGTTTTGTTTGCTGTATCTTCAAACCAAACGTATCCTTTTGCCTTAACCGCTTTTTCTATTTGTTCTCTTGTATACATCTATTTTTAATTATTTAAGAAGAGCGTAATACTTTTTGAAGTGCTTTATTCTGTCTGCAAGTCCTATAGTACCACCATTAACTCTTTTAGTTACAGCAGTAACTGTTGCATCGTCTGCTCCTTTATCGCATATGCTCCACAACTTATTGTTATTAAAAAACCAAGCCGCAGACATTAAAGGATATTTAGTAGCTACTAAATCTGGATTATTAATTATATCGTCGTCTACAAACTTATCGAAAGAAGCATAATTAGATTTTCCCGTTAATTGGATGTATCCTCTTCCCCTGTATTTCCAGCCGTCTTTAGATGCTTCGTCACCATTTCCCATACGGCTTCCATATACTCTAGATGCTATTTTTTCAGGTTGTCTTGCATAAGACTCGTTAAGATTACCAGGGAAATATTTTCCGAATATTTTCTTTAACCCGTCTGCAGAATAATTTAGATTTTCAGAAACTGCTTTAAATCCTCCAGATTCGTGGCCACATTGTGCTAAAAAGTGTGCTAATCTTAAAGTATTGGTAATTCCAAATTTTGATGCAGTATCTGGTATTTGTGATATAACTGAATCTGGAATATGTCCTTTTAGTTTTTCTAATTTAAACGGAGAAGATGGTACAGCTAGATCTGATTCCAATAATATTCCCATTTTTTTAAGTGTAAGCGGACCAGCAACTCCATCGTCTTTGAGCCCGTTGCTTTTTTGCCAAGCTTTTAGAGCTTTGTCTACAGATTCGTCAAAATTACCATTTATGGGAATTCCTAGAAAATTTTGAAGCTTTTCAACTTCGACTCCTTTAGAACCTAATTTAAGTAACATAAGAGATATATTTTTTATTATATATCTCTATCGAATGTCCTAAGTTCTAATCTTTTATGATAACCTCGGTAAGGGTTATAGTATCTCCTATATTATATTTATGATAAACCACAAATACCCTTTCGGTGCAAGATGCTTTTACTTTGTATGCTGTACGATTTATTTCGTCTATAACTGATACCTTAGGTACCATTTCACATGAGGTTACTTTACAAACATGATGTATTTTTTCCTTATTCCTAATTTTACAAGAAGAAATAATAGCAATCAGAATAAATAATGCGATTTTTTTCATTTTTCTATAAATACGTTTTTAATATAATGCTCTACTCGATCCTCGGATAATTCTAAACATAATTTTTCCTGAGATTCTTTTTTGCCTTTAGGATAAAGTTTTCTCATATTATTAAATAAGATTTTTCTCCTACCAGTTAATGTAGAGTTTTTATCTACTATTTCCTCGATGATTTCTGATTTTATTTTCATATGTAAGAATACATATCTTATATGAATCCAATAGATAAAGATTTCATACTAAGGATACTTGTTATAATATCCGCTTTAATCTCTCCATTTGTTTACATTAGCATCGTAGGGAAACTACCTTCTATATCATCATATTGGGAAACACCAATGCAACCTTTATTTATTATAGTTAATGCCTCAACATCATATTTTTTATTTTCTATAAATAGATGGAAAATATCAGCGATGCTACTATTATTTTTAACAGCTTTCTCTGTAGAAAGCTTTATTACACTACATAATATATTTGCAATAGCCTTCTTTTTGTTTAATGTTTATCCTATTTATTTAAACAAAAAGATAAGGTGGGTATTAATTCCTTATATTTTATCCATCTTCTTTCTAATAGATAGTATTTTATATGCTGAAATATTTGCTATAACCTCATTATGTTTAGGACATCTATATCTTCTAATTAGATATATGATATTAGAAAAAAAGAGAAAATTAAAATCTTACACGGCTTAGGACCGTGATGTTACGCAAGTATCATCGAAAGCCGGGGAAATCGCAACCACCCCGGCTTTCATTTGTAATAGATTTTTTCTGGATATTTACCAAAAACAAATTCAGTAACGTAGCAGAGCCAAACAGTAGAAGGTCCATGCCAAGCATCATTGTTATAATACCCAGCGCTAGATTCGTTATAATCGTAAGAAAGAATCTTTGCATCTTCAAATGGCTCGTCTGAAAAAGTAACAAAACAATAGTCGGATTCTCCGGATAATATCTCTAAAAGAATATCCGCTCCGAGAACCATTTCAAGATCTTCTTTTTCTCCCTCCCATTCAGGAAGATCTACAAACCATCTATTATCTTCCTCTTTATAAAATCTGAATTTTCTTATCATAACTTAGGTTTAATAAAATTAAAACCTATTAAAAGAAACACAACTATATTGGTTGATGTGTGAAGAATCCTACCATTATATTTATAACACATAATGTTACCGAAGATTAGTCCTATTAATAGAATAATGGGAAAGATATATTTTTTTATCATACTTCTAAATCTAAAATTAAAACATCATCACAATCTTCCCATAGACAATCTACTAGATAGTGAGTAACCTCGCCACACACAATATCTTTTACCATTCTCTGAGGAGTGTGCCCTACTATTTGATTAACTCCTTCTAAAGGATAGTCGTTTAAAATTGTTGGTCTAACCCAGAATGGACCAGCCCATAAGCTATAACCTCCGCTATGTGCATCTACATTAAATATGTTATCAACTCTAAGTTCGAACAAGTCATTTATAAACTTTTCTATATCATCAGGATCAAAATCCTTAGTTATTTCATAATGTCTATATCTTGGATTATTGATATCTTTACGTGTATCTTTTAGCCATCCGCTAGTAACACCTGCGTGTGTCCATAAATACTTAACACCAGTATTATCCTTCTCTAAATGTGCAACCTTAAATAGATCTTTATTTTCAGTAAATATCTGATACAGATCTGGTTTCATTTCTGCTCTATATCCGCTACATATTTCATTAGGAACAAAATATTGGATGTCGTGATTCCCTAATAAAAGAACAACCTTATCTGGTAATGCTTTTTTAAAGAAAAGTATCTTTTTAAGATTGTCTAGAATTATTACATTATTAAGATCATAGCTATCCACATAATCTCCAACAAAAACGATTTGATCGTAATTGATATAAGGCATTTCTGCCCAAAATTCTTTATCATCAGCGGGAACGCCATTTTCTATCATTGTCATCCAATGATTAAATTCGTAAGGGCTCCCGTGCGTATGAAACATCCAACGATCTCTCCCGTGCACATCTCCTATAGTTAGAATTTTCTTCATACTACAAAGTTAGATTAAAAAAATATAAATAAAAAAAGATTACTTCTTTTTACCGTATCGGCAGGATTTACATAGATTATAAATCCATCCCTTGCCAAAGGTTTTAACTTTTTCTTTGCTACCACACTTTTCACATGTTTCGTAGCATTCGTTCTCAGCTTTTGTTATAATCTTATCTATTTTTTGATCATAGTAACCATATATTCTAAGAGTAGCGAATTTATCCTTGATATCGGTTATAATTTGTCCCTTAGTAAGTTTTTTTCTGACCGAATACCAAAATCTAGATCTAACCCTAACAACAGAATTCCCGGTAGCTAGATAATGTATCCACCTCTTTAAGAAAAGAGGAATCCATCTAGGCCACATTTCTTTTTCTATATCAACTATAGCTTTTTCTACTATATGTCTCCATCCCTTAGGAACTCCTGGATATGAATATCCTATATGTCTATATTTTTTAGATATTTCCATCTTCATCATTTATTTCTTGTTCTATTCCATCATCAATTGAATCATCTTTATCCTCCGACAGATATTTTATACATCTAGCCCAAACTAGGAAATCAATAGATGCTGATAGCTTTTCAAAAAAACTAACCTTATAATCTATCATCAGAAATATCAGATATAAAAGTGCAAAAATACCTATTAGTCCCAATCCAGGTTCCCATATATATTTCCCTTCCTTCAGCTTGGAGAAATTAAATATTATAACAATTAATCCTATAGAATAAACCAACGATAAAATTGGTAGCTTTAGACCTATAAAAGTAGCTGCTGATTCTGCTATACCTATACCAAAGAAAATTGCTAAGGCGTGGTTTATTTTGGGATCATCTCGTCTCATTCATTTTTATTATTTAAAATCTTTTCAGAACATATAATTTTTTACTAGATCTAGTAAATGCTGTATATTTTATTCTATTTCTTTCTACTATATTAGTATTAACATCTATATCGTCTTCCAAAACGAATGCTGTGTTATATGTACTTCCTTGAGATTTGTGAGCTGTTATAGCATAGGCATAACTAACATCTGCAAATCTCCTTATGAAATCATAGTACTTTATCCATGATTTTTCCTTACCTCTTTTTTCTATAGCTATTTTTTTAAGCTTACCTGCTAGAACATTAAAATAAGATTCGCTGTCCTCGTGAAGGATATCAATATAATATGAAATCTTTTTATCCTCATCATTTAAGAAGCTAACTTTAGTTTCATAGTATTTTAGTACACCTTCATCATCAGCAACTCTAACCTTCTCAGTTTTTATTTCAAAATCTTCGACACTAAATTCATCATTGGTGTTAAAAAGTATCTGACTCATTTCTATTATAGGATTATTTGCTATTAGCTTTTCTCCTATTAATATTTTAGATCCTATATTTTCCTCACCATAAATAACCTTCCTTACGAGATTATTCATAGTTTCAACTGTTTTATTTCTCCAAGCTATTATTTTAGAATATTCCGAATCTTCTTTAAATTCATCAGTTTTAAAATATCTTCCTAATACATCAGAAAAAGCTCCCCTTCTATCACTAGAGTTTAGATTTATTATTTCTATTCCCTCACCTTTATCATTTAACTTAGACGATTCTCCTGTATCAACATAAGGATTTTCTAAATCATTTCTTATAATAACAGACGTATCAATAATAGGATTATCCTCCTTTTGTCTCATTATAGTTTTCAACTCCAGAGTTTTTATTCCATACATTTCGGAGAATTCATCTCTAAATGGTATACAGTCTGGTTTTCCTACTGGAGGTATCTGAGCGGGATCACCCATACATATTATTTTAACCTTGTCCCTGTATCTTAGTATCTCGTGGAATAAATCATCATTAAGCATAGATACCTCGTCTATAATAAGAAGCTTTATTTTTTCTATAGGTGGTACAAAATCTCCTTGATTCACAAATTCTTGCTGTCCGTCAGAAGTTATCCTTTCAGTTAGCCCTAGCATTTTGTGTATGGTCTGAAAAGATACTCTAGGATTTTTTATACCAGTACTTTTCTTGATAACCCTTACAGATTTATTAGTAGGACCTGTAACTGCTATTTTATACCAATTTTTATCTGGATAAATAACATCAAGAACATATCTAACTAGAACACTTACGCAATAAGTTTTTCCTGTACCAGCCCAGCCTTTCAGTACATAAATATCATCATCTTTTCTATTGTATATAAAATCCTTAAGACCATCAAAAGCTTCCCTTTGATCCTTATTTAAAGTAGATAAATCTACAATAGGCCTAGTAATTACCTTAGAATCATCCATTATGATATTATTTCATCGATTACCCTTAATTTAATAGCTTGTTCGCTTGACATATACCAATCTTTCTTACCTCTGTATGCTTTCTCTAACATCTTTTTTGTTATCGAAGTACTTTCTAGAGTTATTTCCTCAACAGATTGCTGAAGTCTTAAAATTTCTATTAATTCCTCCTCAATATCCTTAACCTTTCCAAAAGCTCCCCCTGCAACTTGGTGATATAAATAGGTAGATCTAGGATACCCAAATCTTCTGTGTCCTGATATAGCAATTAAAAATCCACATGACATAGCACATCCAGTAACTATGGTATGAATTTCAGTTTTACATGATCTCATTATACCAATTAGACCTAAACACTGATAAACATATCCTCCATAGGAGTCAATATAGATTTTTATAGGCTTTGGCTTGTATATAAGATCATGAGCTTCGTATATTTTTTTAAGATATTCATCATGCTCGCTAATATCTATAATTTCTTTAGATAGTGCATTTATAGAACTTTGACTTACTTGCTTATCAAAGAAAAGATTTCTTTCTTTTGGGTTTGGTAAATTAATTGTGTCTGGCATTTATTTAGTTATTTGTATTTTTATTTTATGTAAACAGTCTTTATCGTATAAATTAAATATAGGTATAGACATGTCTTTAGCTATTCTTAGAGCCTGTCCTGTTCCCCCTTGTATTCTTCCTCCTAATGTCCAACATACTACAAAAGAAACTGGGGTGTTTAAATCATACCCCAGTATCTGAAAAGTGTTTCTCGTCATTAGCTTTTTTGCTGCATGAGATAAATTATTCCAAGCGGGATGATATTTTCTAGCTATCTCCTGAGCTTTAGATACTATCTCAGGATCCATGTTATCTAAATATAGGGACGAATCATTGTCATTAAATCCTTTCCATGGAAGATATATTTCCTTTTCTCCTTTACAGTGCTTATCAAACATTGAATCTGCTCCAGGAGCTCCGCCGGATCTTAAAACATATCCAAATCTAGGAAGAAATCCAGATACTTCCTCAATTAAAGGCTCTATACCAGGAGGGGTTTCTCTTGATCCTATTCCAGCATAATATTTAATTACTTCTTTCTTCAAGACTTATTTGTTTATAGAGTTCTTTTCCTGATCCTTTTACATACTTAACAGATACTCCGGATACGGTATGTAGTTCTATAAATATCGGATTTCCTATCGACATACAAATATGGATATCTCTAGAGCTCACTTTCATTTCTATAAGAGGCTCACGATCTTTACCTCTAAATATTAATTTAGATCCATCTATATCTAAAGAATCCTCTATCTTAACTGATACGCAATTGTCATTCTCTGTAAAAGCATCCCAATCATTGTATAATGGATCCGTGTGTTTTTCTGTTGTCATTTTATTATTTTTCTTTCTAATAAAACATTTTCTACTATTTCCCAGTCTACAAAAGGACGACTAGATATTCCAAGATCCTGTCTTAAAGGGCATCCTAAAGCAGCATCATCTATATAAATCTCACAATATGCTTTAGGTGAAGTTGTCCATGAAGATTGCATTGGATTAGTTTGTATTCCCCATAGTGGAATTTCATTTTCTTTAAACCAATTTACCGCATCATTTAAAAACTTTTCAGATCTCATAGTCCATAGAACTAATCTATTACCAGAATCACACATCCTTTTAAGTACTGGAACTGCCCCTATATCCTTACCAACATACGGGAATTCGTGGGTAACACATGTTCCATCGAAGTCAATTCCGATTACTGATCCTACACCTGTAGATTTCTGTAACGGATGTGTTTCGCTTGGTACATTTCCATTAACAATTATACTTCTTACTTCTTTTCCTAAGTCTAAATCGTTGGGGTATTTTGATATTAGATCCTTTAAATATTTAATACCTCCCATTCCTTTTTCCATAAAATAATTTATCTATTATACATTAAGCCAAGATTTTTATTTCATTATGCTCTCATAAGCCTTTAAATAATCTAATAAATTATCAGATCCGGGATTTCCATTAGTATTTACTTTTTGTATATCCCAATGTTCGCGTAATGTTTTTTCATTAAAGAATCCCAGCGGAAATATATCGGTACAGATTTTTTCTAAACTTAGAGAATCTAATCCCATCTTCTTCATCTTATAAGAAAGATAGGATGAGTACATTACTACTTCACCAGGGCTTTTACAAGAAATAGCTACTAATAATCTAGCTGCTTTATCTAAAGGACACCCAATTTTTTTTAACCTATCCTCTAAAATAAGAAGTAGATTATACTCTTTCCTAAATCCATCATAAGCTTCATCTATTTGTTGCTGTGTTGCAGTCATACCAAAAAGTATCATCTTCATTTGGTTATCTGAAGCTTTTTCAGTTTCCCCATTTTCATCTAAGGGTTTACAAAATAAATCTTCTACGCTGTTTGGAAGTTCTGTGACTTCATAATTTAAATACTTCATTTTTTTATTTTTTTGATTACATTATAAACTGTTGCTTCGGAGCATCCGTATAGTTTTTTTATTTTCTTATAAGAAACTCCCCACGAAAGCATTAATTTTATTTTTTCTAGATTTCTTTCATCCCATATAGGATGTCTTAGCTTTTTGTAGTATCCAACTTTTTCGTTGTGCTCCTTAAGTTTGTTTTTATTTTCTGGATATTTTTCTATATTTCTTTTAGAATTTTCGGATGCAGTTATCCATTTAAGATTTGAAGCCATATTATTGTCATAATTTCCATCTATATGGGTAACAAAAATATGTTTCTTGGATGGTCTCTTTATAAAAGCCTCAGCGACTAATTTATGTAGATATGCTGTTTTGTTACTATTTAATACTTTAGAAGCATATAGTGAACAGAAAAGATGAGGATTTTCTTTAGATCTTCTAACAGATACTATTCTCTCATTGAGCCAACAAGTATATTGATTATCTGGTCCTCCACGAGTTACGTGTCTTCCCTTAGTTTTTATCCTACCTAAATTACTGACTTGATAATATTTCCAGAATATGGGATGATTAACATCTTTCCATATTTCTACTGGATCCTTATCCAGCATTTTCTTCAGATTTAAAATTTTCAGGATATTGTGATTTTGCCATATTAATATATTTTCTAGCTGAATCAACATTATCTCCCATCATCATTAAAGATGCACTTAGTGAGCATTCTGCCCATCCGAATGCAAATATCCAAGTGTAGTAATCGTCTTTTAGTTCCTCCGAAAGTATTACCTCCCTCCGATATCCTTTGATTTCATCATAAGCATCTTTAAGCTCGCATTCAGGGAATTTGGCCTTTATATCGGTCATGAATTCATTCTCTAAATTTTGTGAATTCCCTTCATAAGAATACCCAAAATAAACCAGATCCATCATTTTCTTACTGTTCTCCATTTCTATCAAATTTAAGTTCCCCGTCAACGTATACTCTTATAATAGAAGTATCTTTGGTGATTCTTCTGATATAGGCTCCTGGATTTTTTATCTTGTCATAAACAAGTCTTATTCCCTTGTCATTGAAAGTTTCTACCACAGATCCCCCTGGGATGTGGCTTTCTGGATTTGTTCGGTAATTATCTTTTACCTTTATTACTTTTTCCGCCATAAAATATTTTTTTCAAATGTAGCGATTAAAGGAAAAAGAAAAAAACGATTTCTTACCACCAAAGCCATTTTGCGTTTTTATAGTTAGGTGTTACATAAGAATCTTCTCCGTTTATTTGCTTTCTAAGATCACTTTTAATCTTAGCCCTTTGTATTCTATTCAGAGTTCTTCTAAAGTGCTTAGGCGCGCTTGTATACCACTTATATGACCAATAGTGATTCTGATATATTTCTTTTTCAATTTCATCCTCCTCCTGTAAAAGAATCTCATCAAGTACTCTCACTTTAGTTTTATATTCTTTTACGTAAACGATCTCCCAGAAAAAATCAGGAATGTTACAAGAATACCAAGTTCCAAATCTGTATCTGTATTCTTTAGATAGGTAAGGATCTTCGGTAAAATATTTTTGTACCTGTGGAGGAAGACTGTCATAAACAGAATCGTTTATACACTTTACGTGTGGAGGACGTTGAACATTCCATTGATTAACTGGTTTTTTTCTATTCCAATCAAAATCCTTGATTCTTTTAGAAAATACATCAGTTGAAAAATCATGACAGATTTTCCAGAAGACCCAGGCATCTTCTCTGTTCTGTATATCCTTACGGGGTTCGATTTTTGCTTTCCAACCAATAAATATTGGTTCCTCTAGTTCGATCCATCCTAGGTTTCTTTGAGAGTCCATATTTTTTTTGAGCTCTCTTCTGAGTCTAAGGTAATCCTTTTCCTTAGCCCACTTTTTGTTTCTCTTTTTCATTTGCTATTCTAAGTTTAACTAACTTAGCATAGCTTTAAGCAATTATTTTGGATGAACATTTTCATACTACAAATATAGATAATATTTATTTAATTAAAAAACGATTTATGCAACAGGTCTATCAGCTTTTCTCCATTCTTTTTTATAAGGTCCTTTATATCTAAAGGAAGCCGTTTGTTGAGGATTTCTATTTGCTACACTATCCCATGTATTCAAGTTATAATTTAATTCAATCTGTCCTTTTTTATCTCCTTGGAATCCTCCAGATGAATTAGAGATAATATTTCCGCCTTCTACTACAACACCTACGTGTCCTGCTTTAGATGCTCTAGCTGTTAATATTATATCACCAGGTTGTGATTCAGTTTTCCAATTTGTTATTTTTTGCCAAACCCCATTAGGGTCTTTACTTTCTTTATCTAGGTGACTCCACATATGACCAGTACCTAAAGTTATAGCCCCTGATCCAGCAATTGCATATCCAGTTGCTCTGTAAAATATTATCGAAACTGCTGCAGCACAACCAAGATTTCCACCATTTGTACCAGGTATTTTTCTTGTTGAAACATTTAAATTAGCATAAGCTGAATTAACTATATTTCCTAAAGGTCCTCTTAAAGGTTGATTTAATTCTGCATTATCTCCCTTCTCATTAATACCTACAGTTGATCCGTAAGTATCTAATTGATTAGTGTTGAGTTTAACTACAGAAGCAAATGCCGTTCCCATTCCCGAAGGATTCTCTGCACCAAACATATTTGGTTCCTCCTGTCCAGTTTCCTCTACAGATATACCCATTAATTTATTGAATTTTGCTATATCTGCAGCAAACAATTGCTCATACAATCTTGTGAATTCCTCTACACTTTTTATATGCTTCATTTTTTTACAATTTATTTAATAAGTCAGAAACTGCATCCTTATTCGTAGCCATGTGATCGTTATTATCATTAGCCTTATAAAAATTAAGTGTTTTTATAAGGTTATTCTTAGCATTTGCATTAGCAGAACCTGTTCCGGTATAAAAATATCTAACTTTTTCTTTGTTATTTTTAGCTAGGGTTTCGTAGAAATCTGCTACTTTGGAATTTCCCATCCATATATCTACAAGATATATTAAATCAAATTCCGATGCAGATACGGATTTTAATAAATCCATCCCTGGCTTGTACCCTCCAGAGAATAAATAAAGTATCTTCTTAGAAGGTGTTATAGATTTTTCACTTAACTTACTTTTCAAAGAATCGTAAGCTGCCTTACCGTCTACGCTATGGTCTTTAGCAACAAAAATATTAGCAGAGCTTCCTATCTTATTTATGTAATCATACATATATTCCCCGCTCTTTTTTCCTCCTACATCTATACCTCCATATACAACTATTAATGGTGATTTCTTACTGGAAGCTTCTGTAAATTTACCATAATTTCCTATATCAATTTTTGATGACATTGAACTGGAGGAGCTAGAAGAGCTAGAAGAGCTAGAAGATCCAGAGCTTGACGATTTCTTATCGCCTTCTTTACCTTTATCACCAGATTCAGTACTACCAGAATCTAAACCAAAAAGTTTAGAAAATTTATTAGCATCAGAAAATAGTTGTTCGTTGGTTTTTTTAAATTCATCTATACTTTTAAGATGTTTCATTTTTTCTTTATTTATATTAATATATCCAGAAGTAAAAACAACTAAAGAGAAGATTAATAATGGATATATCTCTTTCATACATTATTATATATCTTAAAAAAACAAATTGTTTTCAAGAATCGTTTTTTTCTACTAACAGTTATTACTATATTTGGGATGTAATTAAAAAGGTCTTAGAGCTTAAACTACCATGGCTAGGTAGGTCCGCCTCTAAAACGGATTGCTTCGGGTTCGAATCCTGCTAAGGCCACTAAAAAGTTTTTTGAAATATATTGTGTTGATTCCTTGAGAAAGGATCTAGTTGGTGGGTCATCCAGTTATGACACAACACTGAGGACTTCTCATCCTCACACAGTCAGGTGGCGGAATTGGTAGACGCACTCAGAGCTGCTTGTTAAAGCGGGTGTAATGGTTAAAGATTAAATTCAGATAGCATTACCACAGGTTCGAATCCTGTCCTGACTACAAATATTTATTAAGAATATGAAATGCTTTCAGTGTAAGAAAGAGATTGAGAATGAAACAAAAATGACTCATATGGGTGACGGGGATTTTGTTCACGATCATTGTTTAAATGATTACGAAAAAGAAAAAGATGAATTCTTCGAGAATATTAAAAATGATGGGTGGTACGAAAATTGGTTAAATAAATAATAAGAAATGAAAACATTACTTTGGAAGTTGTTAGAAATTATTGATGATAATCATGGATATACAACACCTTTACAAAAGAGATTTAAACAAGGGGAGACTGCTCGTATATCATTTAATAAATGGGGAGATACTCCATTCCAAATAGGTGAAATAGTAGAGATTATAGAAATCTGTAGACATGACTATTTAGTTAGAAATGATGATGGGGTTCAACGTTGTGTCTATCAATTTGAATTAATAAAATAAATAAAAATTATGGCATTATCAGATTGCACAGAATGTTGGAGTACCCCTTGTGAGTGTGGACACGATTTTAAAGGAAGATCCAAAGAATACAAAGAAAAAATGACTAAATCTGTAAATGGATTTACTATCAGGGATGTATTTGAATGGCTTAGTAAAAAAGATTACTTAAGTGACGATCCTGAATTACTTTATACCGAATTTATAAAAGAAAAAGATAATGGAAAAGCCTAATAAAGAATTAACAATCCCTATATTATGGAATGGATGGGACCAAGTAGATGTATCGATTTTAACATTCTATGATGTAACATTTACATCAGATTTTGGAATTTTTAAAGAGAACGAGAAGTACTCATCAATAACTGTAGATTGCAAAAATGGAATAGTAGAAGGATACGATAATGACGGAATTGAGATATTAAAAACTCAGAAATTTGTTTTTTCACCAATAGATTAAAAAATAAAGGAAATTCTTAAAATTGAAACTTTTTTAATTGTAAATATATAATAGGTATGAAATAGATTAAATTACAACAACCGAAACTTGTCATAGTAACCAGACAAGACATCAACCCAGGTTACCAAGTGGTACAATCCACACATTCGATTGCAGACTTCGCACACGATCATCCAGAGGTCTTTAAAAAATGGAAAGAAGAGTCAAACTCTATAATTTGTCTTTCCTGCAAATCACAAGAACATTTATTAAAACTTTATGAGAAATATTCTCATCTAACAGAGGCATCATTGTTTTTCGAGCCAGACGTAGATGAGTATACATCGATGTGCCTTTATGGATCTCCAGATATCCGTAAGGGCCTTTCTCATTTGCCCCTATGTAATCCTAAAAATCAAATAAAAACAGAAAGTTATGAAAACAAGTGAATTTATTAAAATGCTCCAAGAAGCAGATCCTTCAGGAGAAGCCCACATCAGAATGTCTGGTGGAGTCCCAAAATTTGCAGAATTAAAAGCAGGATATTGGGATGGACCTTATAGTTATATCGACGAAGAAGGTAAATGGAATTATTCAACGGAGGGTAATAAGGTTGATATCCATTGTACAGACATTTACGATTTTGCATACGACATGGTTCGTACATATAATATTCCTACTTGGGAAGAAGTGGAATCAAGATTTAAATTTTCTCTCGGATATGCAATAGAAGAACAAAGAAAAGAGAGAGAAAATGTTATTCTAGATGAAGCTAGAGAAGCTTATAACGATTCAGTAGAACTACATACAATATTTCAGATTGAAGGTGAGGAAAGAGCTATAGAGAATTCCGAAAAAGGATGGACATGGTTTCAAAATAAACTGGTAGACGATCCTACTCTAAAGCCAAATATGCACCATTACTATACATGGAAGGTATATGACGAAAATGGAAAAAAACAGAACTCACATCTTCATAATGTAGAGGCAGTTTATAAGTCAGGTCTTTTTGAAAGACATGATAATGGAGTAATAGAAGGTTACTACCAATGGATTAAAAAATAACAAATAAAATAAACAATTATGAAAACAAAAGAAGAACAAATGAAAATCGCTGTTAACTATTTAGAACAAACAGCAAAACACGTATTCATGACTGAAGACGGAAAATTCTTTAGAATTGCTAAAGAGAATGATGGTAATTGGTACGAATATAAGAACGAGGTAAGATCTAGTTCTTTCATAGACATCAATCTAATTTTCGGATATTATTATGATATAAAGCAATACCTAAAAACAAAATTATTTCCGAATAATCATGGATATAAATCTATTAGAAGAAGCGTATTCAATAAGATTAAACCTTAATGTAAAAATAGGGAAGGTGCTTAGGCACCTTCCTTTTATTGATTAAGTATCCAAGCAAAGATTAGGGGAGCAACTATTGTTGCATCTGACTCTACTATAAATTTTGGAGTATCTGCATCTAATTTACCCCATGTGATCTTCTCGTTTGGAACTGCTCCAGAGTAAGATCCATAAGAGGTTGTGGAATCCGAGATTTGACAGAAGTAAGCCCAGAATGGTACATCTTCCCATTCAAGATCTTGATACATCATAGGAACAACACATATTGGGAAATCCCCTGCAATACCTCCACCTATTTGGAAGAATCCTATACCTTGACCGGAACAATTATTTCTGTACCAACTACTAAGTTCAACCATATACTCGATTCCATTTCTTACTGTATTGTGGTTAAGCTCGCCTTTTATAACGTAAGAAGCAAATATATTACCTAGAGTTGAATCCTCCCATCCTGGTACAACCATCGGTAGATTTTTTTCTGCTGCAGCAATCATCCAAGAATCTTTTGGATCAATCTCATAATATTGTGTAAGTATCCCACTATTGATTAGCTTATACATAAATTCATGAGGAAAGTATCTTTCGCCTTTATCTTCTGCCTCTTTCCATAGATCGTAAATATAAGATTGTAATCTTCTAAAAGCTTCTTCCTCAGGAATACAAGTATCAGTAACCCTATTTAGTCCTCGATCTAATAATTCTCTCTCCTGCTCTGGTGTAAGATCTCTATAATTTGGTATTCTTTTATAATGTGAATGAGCTACGAGGTTCATTAAATCCTCCTCCAAATTAGCTCCTGTGCATGAAATAATATCAATCTTACCCTCTCTGATCATTTCGGCTAATGAAATGCCAAGCTCTGCTGTGCTCATTGCTCCGGCAAGAGAAACTAACATCTTACCACCTTTATCTATATGCGTCTCATAACCGATTGCTGCATCCTTTAATGCTGCAGAATTAAAATGCTTATAATTTCTATTTATAAACATTGATATAGGGCCTTTCTTCTTTACCATACTATTTTATTTAATTATAGTACAATACGAATAAATTATTTCGGATATATAAAAAATGATAGCCAAATATAGAGATTTCTTGAAATTATATGAATTCCATCCAGGATCAGAGACCCCTTATGTAACAATTTCCGAACGCATAAGAAGATCAATATCGCTCGGTGCAGATATCGTTACATTAAAATCTATGATTAAGGAAATATTAAACTATCACAAAGGACAAGAAAATCCACCAAAATTTAATAGGAGAAGCGAGGAATATAAATACATCTCTCTAATAAGTGATGCAATAGAAACATCAATAGATGATGGATATCCAGAGGATTGGATTTTTAATGATCTAGAAAAAATCTATAATGAAATGAAATAAAATTCATTATCCCTACTATAAATATCATGAAGTCATACGAAAAGAAAATAGAGGAGCTTGGAAAGGAAATAGCTGAAGAATTAATTAACAAAGAAAAAGACCCAAAATGGGAGATAATTCTGGATCAAAATAAAGTAGCAAGATCCCTTTCTAACATATACGATAAGGGATTAAAAAAAACATACGAGGATCTAGATAATTCTGTTAGAAAAAATCTATTCCGAATGAGAAGAGAGGATTAAAATTTCCAATCTACTAAAGACATATCTATTATTTCTTCTATAGTTAAATTAGGATTATTCCTTGCAAATTTTACCATACTATAGATAAATTCGTGCTCCATTTCTCTTTCTATAGAATAATCTAGAGCTTTTTTTATCTTCACCAGATCACAAAATATAACATCCGCTTTCTCTTCCTTGTCAGAAGGATTAGATATTTCTAACGAGTCTAACATAGTATTCATTAGATTGATCTATTATATGAGGCGAATATCCCACACTAAGATCATAATACCAGGCTTTATTTAAATACGAAGAATAAGACCAGTATCTATCGGGCTTAAACCCGCCAATTCCAAGATTATATAAATTATAGATAGTTAAAAATTCAGACTCGTATGGAAGCCTCCATCCGTTTCCTCCAAGCAATTGTAATTGATTAGGAACGTCTGTCCATTGAAATTTTCCAGGAAGATCCTGAGACATTATTTCTAAATTACCTATAATTATATTGGCCATATGAGTATATATTATGAAGATCTAAATAACACATAAATTATGTTCAAATATATTTCTGATATAATATCTCAGTTTTCTACAGGGCAAAAAATTATAGCATTATTGATATTGGTTTTGTCAATTATTATAATAACTCTAGGGCCTTCTTTAATAGATGCTATAAATGTCGACAAGGAGGAAATGAAAAGTATAATACTAGAGAAGAGCAAAAAAATAGATGATCTAAATAAAGAAGTAGATACTCTACAGAAAAAAATAAGAGACGGACAGATAATATGTACCAATGAGATATTTCAAAGAGAGAAAAACTTTATACAAATGCTTGATGATTTACAAGCAGAAGCTAGAAAAGAACAAAACTCTTCTAAAATACTAAGAAAGGAGTCTTTTATTACAAATAGTATCGATACAACAGTTATGATGATGCCTCAAGAAAGATCGACTAATACTGTCATAATAAAGAATGACATGTCTAAAATGATAAAGGAAATAGATAAAATGAAAGAGAGAATAAAGAACTAGATTATCTAGGAAAATCCTTGCCTCTTTTTACTATATTTACTTCATATGATTCTGGCTTAAACATATCAAGAGTTATTTCTATTGCTCTTTCTACGTCCATATCTTTACACGAAAATATATCGATAAAACAATATCCCTTCTCTTCAAACGAGTGAACTGATATATGACTTTCTGCTATTATAACTATTCCAGTGATACCTTTGTCCTCTGGAACTAATCCAGAATAAGGAAATACATAAGGCTGTGTTATAGGAGTCATATGTATTAACTCGGGAAGATTTTTAAGGTAATCGAAATGTAGGTTATAATTAGACAAAGTTTCTTTGGGACATCCTTTAAGATCTAGGGTAATGTGCGGGCCAAATTCTTCCATTCTTTTTTCTAATTATTTATGGATTATATATCCCCCTACCTAACAAAAAACCAACAAAAAAACCGGCTTTTAATAAAGCCGGCTAATATTTTATTAACAAGTAGCTCCTTAAAACTTAGAATTTAAATCTGTTAAGGATCTCTGTTCCTCTTAAATACGTTTTAAAATTAAATTTATCATTAGGAATTCCCTTATTCTCAGATGTTTTCTTGAAATCCTTATCAAATACTGCTACATTGAAAAGAATAGGAGAGGCATTCTCTAATATGAACCTAACAAATCCTCCACCACTTAACTTATCATGAGCTATATAAAGTCCTACACCTGTAAATTCTTTACCCATTTCGTTACATAATTGAGGAAGTTCCGAATATTTAATCTCTTGTGGCAGTCTAGAATTTACTGGATTATCTACTTGATTGTCGAAAGGAATCCAATCAAATACCAAGTCTTCAGAAATTCCTTGAGATTCATTTATACTATTAAATGATTCGAAGAGTTTTATATGTTTCATTATTTATATCTATTTACTATATATATCAAAAAATAATACTAAAAGCCTACATCTTAGATTTAATGATAATCCCTCAATGTATACCAGATTATTATCTTCTATATTTTCTTTTTTCTCTTCCTGTATTAATAGGAAGTTGATCTACTATCAATATAACTGGTATTTTTTCACCCTGCGGTAAATTTCCCATTTCCCAGGATCTAGCTATTAATCTCCCAGTATCGTTGTTTATTAACCATAGTGTATCCATATTTTTAGATACAACCGATATTTGCTCTTCTTGTGTATATGATAAATTAAAGTATAATAATAGAAAGAAAGTAAATAAAATCCTCATATTTTTTTATCTTTATAGATAAAAATATGTTTTTGTTCCGCCTATTTATTTGGTTTAAATCTACTAATTATATCATATCCCTTCATTACCGAAGGATTTTTTTTCCTTATATTTTCACATTTATCTAAGAGCCCTTGCGGTATAGAAGGAAGATTAGTTTTTACTCTAGATTCCTCGCTTGGTATTCTTTCTTCTGCTACATAAATCATAAGATCAGTTAGCATTTTTTTATCTATAAATTCGGATTTAAAAGTGTATGATCCAGGGGAGAAATCAGTTTCAAAATTTTCTTCAAAATCTAAATAATATACTGAATCTATATCTATATCATCTAATATTAGATCACCTCCCTCAGGTGGATCATAATATCCGTAAGTTCTTACTGGTGTAAAATATCCAGAAGCAGATACTTCAAAAGATAGAGTAGCATCTCCATTTTTTGATGGTATAATATAGATCATTTCAAAACTAGCTGAAGCATCGTCATCGTCTTCCTCCATAGAAACTTCATCAGGAGCATCTAGGTCAACTTTAAATAGAGGAATCTCGTTATTTTTTCTATACTTTGTATCTTCTATTTTTTTAGAATACATTGATAGAAAGCATATCTCCTCGGGATGAAGCTCTTCTAACCAAAAAGAAGCATCGTTCCATAAATAATGGCTAGATGAAAAATTTTCAAATGTTTTAATAGATCTCATGATATTATATATCTAGATTTATTTTTTATAACTTTAGTAAAATAATAAGATTAAAAAACGGATTTCCTAGAATTATATCTATTTAATAAATAAACATAAAATGTTATAAAAGCTAGACTTAATGGCCAAAATATATATGCTATTAGAGATAATATAGGTCTTTTAAGCTCTCCTGAAAATAGAGATATTATCCAAAACAAAATACCTGAAGTTACTATCAACGTGGATAAAACAATAAATATGGTATATTCTATCATATATAGTTAAATGGATTCTTTAATATTATTACTTATATTTTCAATTCTAATGGCTATCGGATTTTGGATAATAGACAGATTTGATTAAATAAAATTTAAATCATCAAAAGATGTAACATATTTTCTTTCCCATAATGAAGACTCTTTTACTTTCTTATCCTTCTTATCATCTTTACCTTTAGCTTTATTTACAGCCTTCTTAACTATCTTTATATCCTTTTTAGTTACTTTTTTAACGTCTATAGCATGTTTAGGCTGGTTTGGTACCTCAACTTTACCATGTGGTTTCATCTCATGTCCTTTAGTTCCTGAGTGTAACTCATGTTTATAATGCTTGATTATTTCCGTTGCATCATTATATGATTTTATTTCTCTAGCGAACCATCCTTTAAGATTATTTACTGTAGGTTGTATGTATTTAGCAATAACCTTAGCTGCAGAGTCAGACATAGGTTTAACTATCTTAGAAAGTCCTTTTGCTATTATACTAAAGAAAGTAGACCCCTTAGATTTTTTTACAAAATTATCTATACCTTCAGATATTTTTTTAGGTATATTAATTAGGAAATCAAATCCTTTAGTAACTGATTCACCCGCTTTAAGTACAAATCCCCATATTTTACCAAATATCTGTGAAAGTATAGATGATGCTACAGTAGATACAATAGCAGTAAATATTTTACCTACTGCAGCTTTACCAGCTTCAGATGCTACTTTTACACCCATTTTTTTCATTATACCTAATCCTGCATGTTCTATAAAATGATGTATTGCACCTCCAGGTTTTGCTACTGTTTTTGCTACGCTCTTTAGGCTAGTTTTAGCGGAGGTTCCTACTGCAACACTTTCTGCACCAGTAGTGGGATTTATTGGGCTAGTTGCTGCTTTTACCACATCATATATTCCCAAACAAACCATACCAGACCCTACTATATACTCTGGCAATCCTTGTGCAATCTTAGCAGCCATTTTTGATGTTGGTGTAAGAGTCTGATCCATAGCTAATACTTTACCAGCATTTTTTATTTTAACACCACCTTCATATAAGTGTAACCCTCCTCCAATAGCTTGAAAAATACCGGCTAATATACCAGCTGCGGGTGATACCCACGAGGCAACTCCAGATCCAATCAAAGCAGCTTGAACTATTCCCATTATAGCGGAAAGTAAGCTCATCGCTAAAGCTGCCCATTCCACCCAAGTCATGCCTTTAACAAAAGCAGCAACCGCGCTTGCGCAAGATTTAACAAACTCCCATGCCTTTTTAGCACCGTAACTAAGCTTATCCCATCCTCCTTTAACAACAGCAACTGTCTTTTTAATTGCTGCCTTACCAACTTCTTTGGCTTTATTCCATTTATCTTCTAGCCAACTTAGTGCACCCTCATTAAGTGATTTAGCAGCATCTAATGTGCTTTTCTCTATCATGTATCCTGCTCCATTTTTGATTAGGATAACATGTGAATCACAATCTAGAAAAATGTTATTTCCCTCAGCTTCTACCCATTCAGATTTATGTTCATACAAAACTCCAAGTTCATAATAAGCGTGAGCACCTTCTAAAAGGTCCTCATCAACATATCCCTCAGATTCAAGAAGAGAATCTCTAAAAAGAGATTTAAATTCTTCTTTATTATATCTAGCAGATGTTCCGCTTTCATTTAAAGAAAACAATTCATTAAAGTTTATGCTTCCATCATTTGGTGTAAAGTTATAGAAAGAGTCTACGTAGTTCATATTGTTATTTTTATTCTTTCTATATATCTTTATTCCTTTTCCATTCCCTATAAGAAATAAAGAACCCAATAAATACAATAATATTCATAGATAAAGAAGCAAGGATCTCATAGAGATCCTCGTAAATATTCATAGTAAGATGTATATGTCCAACTACCCAAAAAGGAATGGATAAGTTCTCACTTATCCATACAATAAGATATCTTAAAAAATCTTTCACATAGTATTTATCCTAGAGATATTGTTTTAGGATCTTACTTCTAGATTCTACTCTTAGTTTTCTTAATCCTTTCTCTTTAATCTGTCTTACTCTCTCGCGAGTTAGTGAATATTTCTCACCAATCTCGTCTAATGATTTAGGATGAGAATATCCTATTCCGTAATTCAATTTTATGATCTCTCTACACTTAGGATCTAATACACCGAGACTTCTTTCTATATCTACTTTTAAGGATTCATCAATTGTTAGATAATCTGTTGATAGATCTTCTCCGTTGCTTAATAGATCTATCATCGTTGAATTCTCGTCATCTCCTCCAACTGGTGCGTCGTAAGATACGTGATTTTTAGATGTCTTTAGAGTTTCCTTAACTTTATGCTCTGAGATATCCAATTCTTCTGCGATTTCTTCCTCCGAAGGGGCTCTTCCAAGATCTTGTTCGAGTTTAGAATAAGCTTTATTTATTTTTCCAAGAACACCTACTTGATTTAGCGGTATACGGATAACTCTTGCTTTATCTGAAAGGGCTTCCAATATAGCTTGTCTAATCCACCAAACAGCATATGAGATAAATTTGAATCCTCTTGTTTCGTCGAACTTCTTTGCAGCTTTTATCAGACCAAGATTACCTTCGTTAATAAGATCTGTGAGAGGAAGCCCCTGATGTTGATATTGTTTAGCTACAGAAACAACGAATCTTAGATTTGCTTTAACCATCTTATCTAAAGCCTGTGTATCTCCTTCCCTAATTAATCTAGTCAATCTTGTTTCTTCGTCTGCGGTAATCATTTCTTCTTTTGAAATATCTTGAAGATATTTTTCTAAGGACTTATCCGCTCTATTTGTTATTGAGTTAGTAATTTTAAGTTGTCTCATTTTTAATTTTATTATTTTTAAAATTGTCTGTTAAGGTAGTATATTAAATAGTTATAAAAAAAGGATTCCGCTATTTTTTGCTGTTTCTTTTAAGGTTTTCAGCCCTAGATATGGCTTTTAAATTGTACGGATCATCATTATATCTGTTACCGTCTATGTGTATAATAACATATCCCTCTGGAATAGGACCAAATGTTTCCTCGTATGCTACTCTTGGTCTTCTAGCTCTTTTTCCTGTACCGTTCCAAAGATATGCACAATCGTTTTTCATTACTTGAACTCCTCCGCTCCAGCTAACATGATTTTCACCTGTGTGATGATCTCCTTTAGAAAATTTGGTATTTGAATTTCCGTTTACTCCCTTTTTACCTTTGTTCCAGGGAGTCATTCCTTTTTTAAATGTTCCTTTGGCACTTCTTTCCATTATCTTATCTTCTTATAAACTGTACAATGATCGTATATTCCCCACCATTGGAACATTTTAACATCCTCCACCTCTTCAAAATCACCATATAATTTATCAAAGAATTTATCGTCACCTGTACATCCGCCATGCCCCTCTCCTACATAAATTAGATAATTTCCAATCCTCATTTCATTTACAACTTCGTGTGCCATAGGATGATCGTAAGGAGGCCAAGCCATGAATACATTTCTATCCGGATATTTTTGGATAGCTTCGATTGCACTAAGTTTTTCCACATTGCAATGATATTTTCCTTTTCTACACCATCCATTATTCTTGTCAGGACTTATGTCTGTAGCTATTATATCTGCACCTTTTTCTTTAGCTAAAGATTCAGTATACCCGAATCCTGATCCAACTGATAAAATAGGACCATATTTTATTAAAGCATCTATAATATCACTAGAAGGTAAATGCCAAGAAGTACCAGATCTAAAATTATCTCTCTTTTCCCAATCTTTAACTATCTTTTCTGGGTCATATCCATCGGCAGAGAAATAATTTTTTCTTCTTATTAGTATGTCTTTTATATCTTGGGGTACTAGTATATTATCCATGATTAATTTTTTTACAAGAATTACATCCGTCTAATTTAGGATTAGATCTTTCACCTCCCCTGCCTTTGTATTTTACCCAATCCCCAGGAGGATCACCTTGACCGTCCCACGAATTAATAGCATCTAATGCCTCTTCTTTTGATCTGTAACAATACCTTCCAAAATATCCTCCCTCATCCATACCAATAACAAGTCCGCAAGTGAAAATGAAATCTCTCAATCCACAAATGCCTCGTTCTGGTATTTCTTTGATGTTGTAATAACCTTCAGTTTTTAGATAATCTATAAGCATATTTTTTTTGCTAAGATAGATAATCAAATGGAAAATAAAAAAAGATTTCTATTTTTATGTTTCCTATAATATCAATTTAATGATCGATAGAATTACTTTACAATTTTATAGTTAATAGCTAACCATAAAACAAACAAAGAAGGAATTGTTACCCACCATAACCATTCTAGATTATTCATAGAAATACCTACTGCCTTTTGCATTGTGTAGCTTATTGTAGGTATTACCCAAAGTGTTGCTGTGGTTGCTGGTCTTCCAAAATCCCTTTTAATTATTTTCATATTTTTGTTTTTGTGTCAGTAGAAGAAATATACTTCATGTTGTCAGAGATTGTGTTACTGATTAAACTACCTGGCTATTTTTAGATTCTAAATAATGAAAAATCTCATCATAAAGAGATTTCTCTTCGGTTCCATCCTCGTCATAAGATAAATCAACATAATCATTAAACGATAAATGATCCACTATATTTTGAACTATCTGAGATAATTCTAATGATTTATCAGATAAAGAATATTCCTTTTCTATTAGACCTTTTAATCTTACTACTTCTCTCATTATATTATAATTTAAAAATTTTGTAGTCAGGACAGGATTCGAACCTGTATTGGAGATATTATTTCAACCTCAATGGTTAGCGTCTCACCATTCCGCCACCTGACTATATTTTATTTAATTAACTTCTTCATATATGAAGTTGCTGTAATCCAAACCAAGAAACTCTAATCTGTTTTCGTGATTCAAGTAGTAGTTAAAGCTTTCTATCATGTCATTGACTTGAACCATAACTTCTTCTAGATTAGAACTTTTACTCTGTAGTAAGAAATCCAAAGTGTCTGGACCAGTATCACTAATATGTGTTGTGATGCTCCATTCGTGTCCATATTTCCAGTATCTGTCATCGATACATGACTGTATAAATCTCAATCCCAGTAAATCGCTACATTTAAAGAATACGGTATATGAGTTATAGTTATGTCCGCAACAAGATTCTGTAGTGACTATTCCTTTTATGGAATTAAGAGTGTCACATAATTCCACACATTCAGCATCCATCCAATCTCTGTTTACAATTCCACGATTCTCTTGGTTTAGTACATGTATATTACTAAGAATCTTGCTACCGTAATCGACTCTATTGCTTAGCTTTTTCATAATTTAATTTTTGTAATTCTAAGCACTTTTCGTACTCCCCCATTCTTAAAAAATAGTTAATAGTACCATCAACAATAGAAGAATATTCTTCTTTTTGTATATCTGGAGATATTTCACCATTTAATATTTGTTCATAGTAAATATTATAAAGCATGTCAGTTGTTTCTTCTGCAAACTTTCTAAGTTTAGTGTCTAAAATCATAATTTAAAAATTTTGTAGTCAGGACAGGATTCGAACCTGTAAGAGTTAACGAGGTGTATCTCAACTCTGGCCGTGTTACTTATACCCGTCACCGAGCGATCCATATTCAAAAGAACATACACATTCTTTATCAACAGCTTTTCGTCACGTTAATGCCTAGCGTCTACCAATTCCGCCACCTGACTATAAAGATCTTTTTACAGATCTTTAAAAACGTTAAACACTTCAGAAATCGGTGTTTCGTTATTGAATACATGTAGAGTATCGCCATTCATAGTTCTAGCACGCATTTCAATACTGATAGTCTCGTGATTGTAATACATTGCATATCTTCCGCTTTCAGCGTTGAACCATAGGATATTTCCCATCCCTCCGTCTCTTACAGACTTAACCTCGATATCCCCTTCAGATCTCCAGATTACTGCTCCCATAAGAGCTAAAGAAATTTCTTGTACGCCTTTAGCGTGATGATCGGCTCTACTTAGAACCCCGTTGAAGTACTCTTTCAGCAAATCTGCTGATTGCATTTTAACAGCCATAATTAAATTTTAAATTAATAATCATAATAATACACAAACAAATGTAGAGATTCAAATCTTTACAAAAAAACGATTTTTGAAAATTTTCTTATTAATATAAATTCGAATAATATTCAGAATTATGTCTGTATGGGTCGTTATATGTAGGATAATTATCTAAGCTAATTATCTCCTCATAGGGTAAATCAAATTTAGAAAAATCATTACCTACATATCTGTATATTCCCCTTCCAGTAATTCTAGAATCTCCGATAAATTCTAAATCTGTTCGGTGAGATAGATCAGAATCGTACGGAGATATAATGATGGATCTATTTAGTATCTCCATATTTCTTGGAGTTAAATCCATAGGGATTTTTTTATTATCTTCTACTCTTTTATTATTATTTGGATATTTAAAATCACTCATAAAAGAAGATCCATCTGAAGATTCCTTAGTTTGTTTTACAGCAGATACTATTTCTTGTATTTCTGGATCATTAAATACAGGGGTTTTTTTCTTTTTCCTGTTTTTTAATAATTTTACTAAATACGTTATCCCTCTTATAATTAAGAACACGGGGGAATTTCTATAAAAAATGTTCCTAAATTTATCCGGCAGCATAATCTAAAAATATATTTTATTATATGCTAATATAAAATACTTTGTTTCAATTATTTATAGGAATCCCTGATTTCTTCCCAAATATTACCTAAATGGTTTTGTCCTACCCATGATCCATTTTCTATTAAAGCTCCCCAAAATAGATTACTTCCTCTTTTACCTCTTGATGTAACGTCCTCGTATATTTTAGAAGATCCTGTTTCTATAAGTTCTTTAACTAGGTGAGGGTGCTGTTCTAGTTTAAGCTTAATACACATTTTCATGTTTTCTAAATCCTTATCTGAAAGGGGGGTAACACAGATCTTAGATGGATCAGCTCTTTTCATAAGGGACTTGGCTTTTAGCTTTGCACCCATTGGACTTTTTTCATTTCTTATAGCTTCTCTTATCTCTTCATCGTTGAACCTAAGTGCTTGAAAAAGAGCTTCAGTAGTTCTCCAAACTTTATTATCGTAAGTTACTGGATAAGGGGACATGTTACCAAGCCATCCATAAGGTAGATCTACTTTAGTAAAGGATATATAATTCATATTTTATTTTCTTTAAAGGTAGAAATTATAAGAAAATTAAAAAAAAGATTTTAATGAAACATATAAAAAATTTCATCAATTTCATCAACGAAGGAGCTAGATGGTATGAAAGCTACATTGATGATAAAGATAACAAAAAGGGTAGAGTTACACTTTCTATTAAGAATGATCCAAATAATCCTAATGAGCTTTTAAAGACCCCATATCTAACTGGTGAAAATTACACAGAAAAAGGACTAGCTGGTATCAAGGTTTATTACGGGCTTCATCCAAGAGATCCTTATAAATCTAATCAACAAATATCAAAGGATACTAAGGATTTTCTAATGGACACATTAAAGGAAGCAAATCCAGAGGATTTCAAAATGGAAAATGGAGAAACATTAGGAGATTTTATATACGAAACCGGATTAAAAAATATAAAGAGAAGCCCAAACTATATAGTAAGAATGGGTTCTTCTAAAGGACTTGTTGGATACATGGCAAAAGCTCTTTCTATTAGATATCCAGAAGCTAAAATCATAGATATAAGTAAAATCGAATATTTCAATCCGAGAGATGTAATAGACGAGGAAGCACTTCAAAGAGCAATAGATAGGGAATTATCCATAGAAAGAAAAGACGATGAGGGTAATAAAATAGAACCATATAGTACAACTCTTCCTAGAGTAGAATCTTATTTAAAAAAAAGTGCTGCAGAGCTTAAAAGAATCATAGAAAGAACTGGTATACCAAATCCATCATTCCATTTAAGATCATCCGGAGTAATGGGAAGTATAAGAAGTGTCTTTAAACCTAAATATAATACAGCAGAGCAATCATTTGTTGATGCAGTAAATCATTGCGTTTTAGGAGATGAAGAAGGGTATACAGCCACGATGATAATAATAGATGATAACACCCAACATGGTATTGATTTTTCTAACATATCTAATAAGATTGTAGAAATCCTAGCAGATATTATAGACATATCAAAAAATACAAGTGAGGAGTTTATAAAGAATTCTGGTATATTTGACAAATTAAAAGATAACTATGTAGCAAAGAGAGAATTAATGAACGTAATAAATAAAGATACCGATATTGAAAGTATAAAAAATAAGATAAAAAGCAATATAATAGGTTACGTTCTATATAATTTCTCTCCAACAAAAAGTGAAAGAAATATAGAATCTGAGGTTGTAGTAAAATTATCTAAGAAGAGAAGAATGGAAATAGGAAAGAATGTGTACGATACAATATTATCCCTAAGGAAAATAGATAACTATAAATACATAGAAAAATCTCAGCCACTTGCTATTTCGAAGATATCTACAGATACTAATATTAATAATAGAGATCTAATAAAGCAGTACTATAAAGAATATTTAGAATCCAATGGGCTATTAAATTCATTAAATTACAGAGATAAAATATAGATATGAAAAATTTAATATTATTCGAGGATTTTAATTATAAACAAGCATCTCCTATATCAAGGGATCAATTAGAATATATTATATCCAAAAGCGGAAAAACTCCTTTTATTTTTGCTATTGATGAATCTATAGATCCATATTTAATATCACAAGAGGATTGGAAATTTCCTGGATCTGTATCGATGGCTTCAGTTAATCAATTTTCTAAGATATTAAACAGAGAAATAGTAATGAGTCCTAAGGGATATAGTGTTAGAGAAAAACCTATAGCCGTACTTGTATCTAAAAGAGATCTTTCAAGATTACCGGAATCTATAATATCAAGATCTTATAATTTTATAATAGACGGTGATCTATACGGGATAATAACAAACGGTATAGAATATTACGAATTAAGATAATATTAGAATTCTAATATCTTTCCGTATTTATTAATCCAATCCATTTTATCCTCGTATTTTAGCCGTATCCAATCTTTTTCCTCTGGATTAGATGTTTTCATTACTTTCCTTCTTAAAGCATTGTATGCGTAAAAAGAATGAGTGTTTTTGGTACCGTTATTCTTTTTCATTAGTCAATATATTTAAGATCGATCAATAATACGTTTCCTACTATAAGATCATCTATTCCCTGATCCCTTACGATTGATGTAGCAAATGTATTAGGATCCAGACCTTTAATCTTACCATCTTCATTAACTACCATTATTTTATTATCTTCTAGCCAAACAAATTCTATATAGCCCTCAACGCAATCCTGCATTTCCTTTAGAGATACTAATTTTTTAGAGAATGTTAATTCTTTTAACTCTCCGCTGGAAGTAATTAATGTGCCAACAGCTTTACTCATTTCCGAATATGTTCTTAACTGACTGATGAACGAGTTTATATAATTTTACTAGTCCCCAAGACATTAACCCTAGAGATGCTATTAAAATCATAAATGATAATAGTGTAGGACTAATTAAAACATAATATACTATGGCTGCTATTATGCTAACTATCAATATTGTTATCGCGTGAATTTTCATTTCTTACCCTCTTTTAATATGATTAGTGTTAATAAAAAAAATATCATGGATGTGATTGTTAATCCGTATCCGTAAGGACAATTCTTAACTATCGACAAAATTCCCAGAATTATTCCTGATGTAAAAAGTAAAACTAATATTTGTTTAATATCCATTATTTGTGGTTTAATTTACACAAATATAGAGATTAAAAAAAGATAAAAAAAACGATTTACCACTTAAGGAAGGATTTTAGTTTATCCACACCCCCTTCTACAGACTTCATAACATTATGTCCAGCTTCTTTAGCTACATCTAGAATATCGTCAAGGTCTAAATCTAAATCCTCTTTGGAAATTTTAATATTGGCAACGTCCCCTTCACCAGTTTTTTGACATCCAGATTTACATGTTAAGGTCAAAGCAGCTTGAGGAAGCTCAAACTTTATTTTAGATTTACCTAAATTTGTTTTTATAGCTTTAACAGTTTCACCATCTTTTGCCAATGGGCTTGTTATATTTTTTCCTAAAGCAGAAACTGATATAGAATTTCCATTAGGGAAGTCTTTAACTTTTATACCAACTACACCTGCACTAACTACGTATAGATATTCTTTATTATTTTTAGTATCTGTAACTTTGATTTCTCCGTCAGGAGTTGCACTCATTTTATAAATATCTACAACAAACTCAGATTCATTTACAGAATCAAAATTTTCAAAAAGCTTAATGTGTTTCATTTAATGTGATTTTATTTTTTACAGTAGGACTTACAATCTTATTATAGGCATATTCCCAGGTTTGTCTTACTGTTTTATATTTATGGTGATCCTGGAATTTCATTTTATCCAATTGTTTATAGAAATCTTCAGAAACTCCTTTTTCCTTTACTTCTGAATAAACATTATAAAAAAAGTCTTCGTTACATCCCATAAAAAATAATTAAGAATAAATTATATATCCAAAATGCGAGGCGATATTTACTTAGTTTTAAATATAAGAAATGAATTATTAGATATAAAAGAAGAAGCATATCTTTCACTCCTCTCCATCAATTTTTCCTTGTCCATATCCTCAATACCCATTTTCCTATAATCATCCACTACATCTTTTATTAATTCTTCGCTTAATTTTGTTTCTTTGTATATTAATCCTTTTTTATTTATAGATTTTATAGCTCTTAGTATCTTACTACACTCCTCATATAATTCCAATTTTTCAAATTTTTCTAAAAGTATGAGTGTGGGAACTATACCAAAATTGATTATAAATTTCTGATAATCATCCTTGTCAGTCTTAAACATTACCAGCTCCTTCATTCTCAATTCATTTTTATTATGAATTCATATAGATCTAACTAAAAAAAATACAGATTCCTCCTCGTTCCAATTAATCAATTGTGAAGATCCTTTTTCTACTTCGTATTCTTCCCCTGAATTATCATATCCAAAAGCAGTCTCTCCATTTTGAAATTTTATTATCTCCTCAGGATCATCAATTATAAGATCCCTCCATCCACCAATTCCAAATGGATCAATAACACAAACTATTTCTGTTACTATTGAGTAATAATAATTCTTAATGTATTCTTTTATTTTTAGTTTTCCTAGATCCCTTAGCAAATATTGAGCTTCATTATAATTAGCTATTCTGATACCCTCACTATTAGTGGTTTCTCTAGAATAATCAGAAAGAAATTCTTTGTAACTATCGTAACTCCCTTTCTTAGGTAATACCTCTATTAAACCAATATTTAAACTTTTTAAAGGATCCATTTTTATTTAAACATATATTACGATATTTGTGATAAACACTTATTATAAAGATATTTGTCACCGTTTCTCATATAATTTAAGATCCTTTCCTTCTCTCTTAGATATACTCTACCAAAGTTTGGATCATTTTTCATTATATCCTCCCCGTTATCCAGAAGGTCAGCATATTTTATAGTTTGTGCTCTTGAAGAAACCTCGCCTAATCTTTTAGCTTCCATTTCCTTCCTAGCTCTTCTATTAAGATCTGGAAAATTTTCTTTAGTATAAACGTCTGTTAATTCTATAACTAAATTAACAATGTCTCTGGCCATTTGAGGATCAACTATCGTCTCTAATTCGGAAATAAGCTCAATATCATTTGTTGGAGTATCCTCTAAAACATCATGTAATAAAGCAGCCATAATCATAGCCTCATCTCCTCCAATCTCCCTTATTGTATCGGAAACTCTGAATAAGTGTGTGTAATAAGGATCTCCTGAATATTTTCTTTTCTGCTCTCCGTGCAATCTTATTGCTAAATCCCTAACCATATCCAATCTATCATCTTCCATTCTTGATTCTTTTAAAAATTCACCAAAATTAATTATTATATCAGAAGATTCTTCCTTTATTTCATCATTCTCAATATAACTTTTATCCTCAATATCGGAGATTGGAGTAAATACATCATTAAAAGAACCGGGTAGAAGATCAATATATCCTTTGCTTACCTTTTTTAAATAAACAGCCGCTGCTGTATACATAGTGCTAGAGAAAGGTATAGGTGAGGCTAACAGTATTACTGCATAAGGGGCTAGTTTAGGTATATCTTTTAGCTGTTCTAAAGCAGATTTTATCTCATCGGGAGTAGGTGTATTACCTCTAGTATCTAATCTCAATTTATTTCTTAATTGATAATTAAAAACTCTCATCATGCTTGCAGTTTCCATTCCTTCCTGCTTGAAAGCATTTATAACTTTAGAAGCTATACTTCTGGCTCTTCTATAAGTAGATCTTAATGCCTCCCATGATACCCCCTCATCTAATATAAACTGGTCCTTGGATTTAATGTGTTTCATTCCTTATATATATCCTAAATAATTGAATATATAAAGGAGATGAAATACCTAAATTCTTTCCATTCGTTCATATTAGAATCTAAAAATGATATACTAATAGATATAATAAAACCAGAAAACGAGGATGATGTTGTTGATGTTTTATATTCTTCATTTGGGTTCTTAGAAGATAGCAAGGAATCATTAAGGAAAAGAATACAGCCAAGGCTCTCTAATGGTATATCGATATATCTTTCATTAAATGGAAATATAATAGGGTGCTATTTATTAAACGAAAAATCAGCACAAACTTTTATAGATGATATAAGGAGTGGAAAAATAAATGATTTTCCAGAATCAGAAACTAAGATCTATTTAGATAATATACAGGGAAGAGGACTTCAAGGCATAGCTCTTTCAATATACCCAGAATTTAGAAATATGGGATTTGGTAAAATGCTAAAGGATTGGGTCAGCAATTTAAGTTATGACTATATATGGGGTGTTGCAGACAAAAAACTAGAAAATATAGATTACTGGAAGTCTAGAAGAAATATTATTGCAGAATCTCCCACTAGATGGGCAACCATAGAATTCTTTAAAAACTAGTATAAACTTTATAAGGATCATAAGATACATGATACTCAGTCATAAAATCCATATTATATTGGAATATATTATCGTCTAAATCTCTAACCATAATAACTCTAGCCGTATTATAATCCTTATTAACTGTTAGATCCTTATAGATGAAATTTATATCTTCAAGGTCCCTTTCATTTTTTGTTTCTTCTGGATTTTTCTCAATTGTCCAGCACTCCTTCATATCCATGTAAAACTCCAAAGAACCCGAATATATTTTAAAATCCATTAACTCGACATCACTTGTCTCCTCATTAAGATCATAATTATATGATCTAACCATTTCCTTAAAATCCGATATTTTACTTAATCCTCTCGGTATCCTGTCAAAATATGAATAAAGATCGTCTCTGAAATTCTTAACTATATCTTCCTCGCTATTAGCAGCATAACAATAGAAATAAAGATATACCATTTGATATGAACTTTCTACTTCTAATTTTAATATAGCATAAACTTTATCTTCCAATTTAATCTATTGTTTTTTGACACAATTAGGTACTAACTTACCATCTTTTAATTTTGTCCCAATTTGTTTATATCCCTTCCAGCAAGGATTTTTCTTCTCTAATATGAATTGCTTGTATTTTAAGATCATAACAATCTATATATCAGATTTACTATACTATAGCCCACAAAAAATCCCTGGATAAAAATCCAAGGATTAATTTTTGTGGACCCGGAGGGTTTCGAACCCTCGTCCAGATCGAATGCTCAGGAAACTCATTCACAGGCTTAGTCCGTTATTCGACACGGACAAACTTTTTTGCATTTCTTTTATTACAAACTTAATGCTCAGTCTGTGTACTCTTCGGTATGAGCCGAATTTCCGTTTCGGTCTTTAAGGTAAGACCAGACTCCACCATCACCTTTCTGTTCCTAGGCCGGTGCGGCCCGCCGGTTAAGCTGCCATTAGCAACTCAGCCTCTTCTGCTACCGCTACGCGAGTAAGAGAAGTTGGGATACTCATGATATCCTCTACGTTGTAAGTGTTTGCATTTATTGCTTGATAGGTAATTAAGGATTTCCAATCTAACCCTGCCTGCATCATTTCAAAGAACTACCTCCGCCTGTCAAATCCAAGTCGGGCCCTTATTATTTATATATTGTAAATTTAGATAAAAATTTCAATATAAGCTAGAAGATAATCACTATTTCGAATTTTATTTTGCGATTTCGTAATAAGATATATTATCTTTCCTATAATATATTAGAATCTAACAAATTATGATATGGTGTTTATATAATACAGTTATAAGTAATAAAACAAAAATTATGGATTATTTAATAAACCCACTATGTTTTAAAAACTCACGCATTGCATCAACAACTTCTTTGTCGTTTTCAATTAATTTACCTTTCACGAAAATATCACCATTCTCTTTTAATAAGATTATTGCTTCATTTTCACTTTTACCTAAATCAAATCTAATTGTGTTAGGTTCTAATTCACTTTTTAATTTTAAATCTTCCATAGTTTTATTTTTAATTGTATAATTTTTGTTTTACATAATTATATTTTTCTAATATTATCTAATGCGCTCTTAGAACTCCATGTTTTTAGTATAGTAAACTTATACCAGGGTCTCTCAAAGAAATATCCTTTTCTTTTTTCGATCAGATCTAATAGATATTCCTCCGCTTCATTCTCGGTTTTAAATCCATCTTCAGGCTGATTCCCTAGGGTCGTAACTTGTTTAGCTCCTACGTTTCCTTGTTGCCAATAAACATAAATGTAATATCTCATATATTATCTAATTTATTTAATATTAAATCTTTTAAGAATCAAACAACCATCAGAGTCTAGTTTTGGTTGTTCTTTTGGTTTATCTTCTGTATACGATGTTGAAAATCCTCCTAATGAATCATCATAGAAACAAGGCTCCATTTTAATTTCAACATCAATTTCTGTTGGGTGTTGGATTGACTGGATGTATCTGTCAGATTTTTTTTCTATTGTACCTTTTTCGCCTGTTAGGTATCCGTACGCAAAATGGAAACCAAATCGGATAGCTTTCCTCAGATCCTCCTCAGTAAACAACTTTTCTTTATTCAACTCCATTGCTTTGTTGAAGCCTTCTTTATATGCACTGACAGCTAAGTTATGTTCATGTTCTCTATATTTTGGCTTAACCACTATATACTCATCTGCCAACTTCTCAACATCAATCACTCCAAATATCTCATCGCAGTTTTGTTCGGAGAGTTTTTTACCATACACACCCCAAGATGATGCAATAGTTTCACCAGATTCGTTATGAAGCCAATAATCACCATCCCTTCTATTCAATTTTCCTTTCATATCTTTTTAAGTATTAAACATCTATTTGAGTCAAGTTTTGGAATAACTTCAAATGATTCAAATTCACCATTGCTAATAAATTCATAAACTTTTGTTTCCGTCTCAATCTCAACCTCAATTTCTGTTGGTTGTAAAGAATCAATAAAATGTGTAAATGTTCTCCATTCTTCAAATCTGTCTATTGATTCTAAATCTCTACCACAATTAAATGCTCTTTTCATATCAGACAAATTAAACACCTTATCTTTATTCAACTCCATTGCTTTGTTGAACCCAATTTTAAATGATTGAATTGACGAAATCCCTTCATTGCCTACCATACTAAAATGATAATCTGCCAGCTTCTCAACGTCCACTACTCCAAATAGCTCATCACAGTTCGATTTAGATAACTTATCGTTATCTGTTGCATACATTATATTATCAACCAATAAAACGTATCCGTTATCTACTTTATTTAATTTACCTTTCATAACCTTATTAAAAAAGGGGATGTTTCTAAGACATCCCCTTATAATTAAATCGTTAATTTATTTTTTCTTTCCTTCTTCTTTAGGAGATGTAACTTCTTCAGTTACAATAACTGGTTTATTCTTTTCAGAGATTTGTTTTAATAATTCCATCCCTAAAAGACCCGATATTGGACCGTTACCTCCGTCATTACCAGATATTAATACCTCAGGGATTATTTTAATTCCATTGGTACCTATCATCTCAGTAACTTTTAGTTTACCGAAGTTGTCTTCCCCCATTGCTTTAACCTGTAGGTCGTAAGCTTCTGCAGTTGCTTTACCAATTGCCTCAATCTTACTTGCTTCAGCTTCACCGGTTAATTTGATCTGAGCAGCATCTGCTTCTGCCATTAGCTTCTTAGCTTCTGCTTGAGCACCAGCTTTAAGTTTCATCGCTTGTGCTTCCCCTTCTGATCTCTTAACAGATGCTTCTGCTTCTCTTTGTGAAATCTCTACCGATTGTTGTGCAGCAACCATTTTTCCTTGCATGTCAGCCAAAGCTTTAGCAGATTCTAATGTCTTACGCTGGTCTTGAGCTTTACGTTGAGTTTCGAATGTAACTTCTTCCTCTTGAGCAATCTTACGATCAGTAAGAGTTTTCATAAGTTCTCCTGGAGGTGTAATATCTCCGATTAAAGTATCAACAGCATGTACGTTGTATTCTTCTAATACTTTGCTGATTGATTCCTTAGCAGCATTTTGTCTAGTTTGACGTGTACTTAAGAAAGAGATAACGTCTGAATCCTGTGCTGAGTTACGGAAGTAGTTACCAATCGTAGGCTCAAGTACTTGAGATACCAAGTTTGACATTGATCCAAATCTAGCAATCACCTTAGGTGCTTCAGTAGAAGGAATATGGATAATCTGTGATACGTCCAAGTTGAAAGGGAAACCATCTTTAGATCGAACTGTGATAGTACTTAAGTTCTTATCTAAGTTGTGAGATTCACTTCTTGCATTAGCCCAGTTAAGAACCAAGTTTGTTGTTGGTACAACCTCAATTTTTTGAGTGTATGGATTGATTGCATATTTACCAGGATCTAGTGGACTAATCCAAACACCCTTCTGTCCTTTCTTAACGATGTTACCGTGTTTGAAAGTGTCTCCTGTTTGGTCGATTCCATCTTCACCTACGTAAGAGATAACAACACCAACGTGACCAATTGGAATAGACGTCATTTCTTTTTTCTCAACCTCAATTGCCCATGGGTTTAATGTATAAGAACCTGCTTGGATAACTTGTGTTTGTAAACCTCTTTGTCCTCCGTTCTCTAAGAACTTATCAAAGTCCTGGAAGTTGTTGTGATCCTCTATTGGCGAACCAGCAATGCTTCCTTGTTCTAATGGCTTACCATCTAAAGTTGTAATAATACCAACCATACCATCTTCGATATAGGTAATCTCCGCTTGGTAGATATCAAATAGCTGTGTATTAATACGATATACTCCGTTGTTAAGATATCCTACTTGTTTACCTCTTTGTCCTCCGTTAGTTAAGAATGCACGTGTGTCTTGGTAATTGTCACAATCAACGTGTCTTGCTAAGATAGCACCTGTAGGTAGTGCCACACCGTCTTTTGCACTTACTAATCCTAGTTTTCCTTTCTCGATCCTAACTAGATCAGCTTGTTCAATTGAATACTGCCAAACCCAGTATGCCCAGTATAAACCAGGAGCAAGCGTGTCTGCTTGATAACCAGGCTCTCCGTTTAAAGCAATAATCTTACCATCAGGTAAAGATTTATTTGCTCCAAAGAGAACGAATTTTTTGGTTACTAAACCAATTTTATCTTCTGGAATAATAACCATTCCGAAGAAGAAGCGAAGCGTGAACTTATAGAAGATCAACGCAAATACTGGTATGACTGTCCACCAGTAGGAAGAAATTAAATCATAAACTTGATTTGTCATTTTTATTTGTTTTAAAAAATACCCCTTTTATTAAATACATCTTGTATAGAGGGGTTTTACTATAGAAGATGTTTTATTTTAATTTTAAACTATGTTAGCAATTCCGTTAGTTATAATATAATGTGTTCTGCAATCAAATCTTTGAAGTATAGATGGAGAAACTGTTATTTTATTATCTTTTATGGAAATGTTCCATTCTCCTTCTTTTATAGGAAGTGGTGTAGAATGTCCACATCCACAAGCACATAGATGGTTACTCGTTTCATATTCTCTGGAATAGTAGAATTTTCCAAATTCCATATCCTTTGATTCAGGGATAAAATCAACTTCAACTAGATCTAATGGTACTTTCTCGAGTGTCTTCATTTTAAATTTCTACATTACAGTCCAGGTAATCATTAAAAAATAATAATGCCTTGTATGCGCTTAAATCATTTTCGAAGCATCTTTTGAAATAATCAATATTATTAAAAATATCCTCCTCCTTATAATTGTATTCTAAGCTTCTGATGCCAACCTGTATTAAGTACTTTTCAATCTCTCTTGACTTATCCTTGTTTAATATAGATATAGCGAGCTCAGCACATTTTTTGGTTAATCCGTATCCCAAATCAACACAATCTTCATGATCTGTATTTCCTGCTGTCACTACAAAATTGGATAACTGCTCGGGTAACATATCAACGTCATCATCTATGATTACATAATTGGTTACATCTGGATGATTATCGAGCCACTCCTGTATCTCTTTACCTCTAGGAGTTCCTGTATTTAATCCCGCTCCATAACTCAAATTAGGTGTGATGTCTATAACCTCTCCTGGAAGATTCCTAGATTTCCACATTTCCATCATAGCATCTTTACCATCCAATCTCCAAGAGCTGCTTATAACAATCTTAGCTCCCGTCTTTTCGATAATAGATTCTAAATTATCTACCAGATGATCGTGGAAAGTACATCCAAACTTATCACGATCCTGACAGTAGATATTTAGTACTCCGTCTATATCAAGAAATATTACTTTCATCTAATGTGCTAATTTGTTTCTCGTATCTTTCAACAATTCTTTTTGCATTAAGATATTGTTTCTCTGTTACTGGTTTTATTTCTCTAGGAGGTAGATCATCTAAAAATTTCAAACTCCACTCCCTAATTACAACAATATTATTTCCTTCAATATCTACTATGTCATCATCTAATTTGATAGAATAGGTGGGATGGAAGTCGTTTTCTATAATGTGCTTGGTAAAATAAGTATGGCTTCCATTAGATGTGTGGTAATATTGTTCGTGGTTTCCTCTTTCGACGATAACTCCTGGAACATTTTTTAAGGTCTTCCACTTGTCCTTTGGATTAATATCAACAAGTAACCTCTTGACTAAAACTCTCGCTCCTATTTTTTTACTTTTCGCCATTATAAATGATCAAATATTTTTAATTACACACTCGGATATTCTTTTTTGAACCTCTGTGTAATGTACCATGAATTCAGATCTATTGATTTCTTCCCATTGATCTATCTCCTCCAGTTTCTCTGGATTAAAATGGTGATAGTATTCTATATTGAAATACGAATCCGATAGATTTTTCCAATATGTAACACATATACACATAGGCTCACAAGAATCTTTATTGATGTCATAAACAAATAGGCATCTAACACAATCGCTCAAGCTTTTATCTTGCTTCTCTATGAAATATTTTCCTAGATATTTTTTAGACTTCTCAAATCTATCCTCATGATCTAACTCATTCAATTGTCTAGATAGCTCTTTCGATTGTCTTCTTAACTCGAATAGTTTATCTACTATTTCTTCTCTTTTCATATCTCAATTTATTATTCTGCTAATTTTTTCTCAAAGTACTTAGCCAAACCATTGTAGTTAGTAAAACTTCTAACATTCAAGAAAAGGAAGATACTTAAAGGAATATTTATTACGATCAAGTAATAGATGAACCAAGTTTCACGAACTCCAAAGTAGCATAGGAAAGAACATACCCAAGAAAAAAGGGCAAGTGCTATCTGCTTTGTAGCATACTTAGAGTAAGCGCTTCCAGCTTGTTTAAGTTCTTCAATCAATTCTCTTTTATCGAAGATATCCAAAGAATCGAAATATTCCTCTAAAGTCATATCGTGTGGGATTGAGTTTAATACTCGTGCTTGTTTCTTTTCCATCTTATTTTTTTGCTAAGATAGCGACAATTTGAATATTAAAAAAATGATTACTTGATTATTTTAATGAGAACCAATAGCTATAATAATATTTTTATTCCTATACACCAGCTTCAATAACCCAAACAGTGGGATCAACATGATTATAGAAATGCCAGAACATTCTTCTTCTACCTCCCACTGTATAATAGTTACCATTATACACTATAAACTGAGTACAAGGTAATTGTCCTCCGCTTTCTTCTACACGATTAAAATGTGCTATTGATCCTTTGACATAAATCCAGAATTGAGCCATGTTTATAGTGATATCAGGATACTTTTGTACAAGTCCTAATGTATTATTAAGAGTATCATCATCTAATCCTGCTTCAATTGCTTTATTGTATTCTCTCTCACATTTATCTAAAAAATCTGGATTTTTTTCTAAAGCATCCCAATCGTGATTCTTAAAATTAGATCTTAATCTTGGACGGATATAATCTAAAGGCATCTTCTCCATCTTTCCACATTCAAACAATTCACGACACCAAAGTATAAAAGGAATAAATCTAGGATCTCTCTGCTCTGCTATCTTAATAAGAGAATCTGTAGTGATCTCTTCTGGTCTGCTAGGAGGATCTACGTGGTGCTCTAGCCATTTAGGTTCTCCATCAAACCCATCTTCCACAACATCAAAGATCTCCTGATCGACATCAGAAGGAAGAAGTGATCTTAATTCTAGATATTTCTTAAAAACCCTATAGAACTCTTTAAATTCATACTCTGGTTTTTTATAGTTTGGATTTCTTTTAGCAAAAAAAGATTCAAATAGTTTAATGTACTTCATACTACTATATATCAGTAAATCCAAGATGTATCAAAGCTATCTAAGATCACGAAGCTTTCAAGAAATATAGAAAAATATGTTATAGATTTATTTTATACCGATCTTATTAAGAAGCTGCCCGAATTTTTTCATGTCATTAGAAGCAGATTTTTCTAAATTGCTTATATCATTCTTGGTATATTTTTTTGCCTGTGTCCAAGCTTTCTTAAAACTCGTGCTATCTCCTTTAGCTGCAGATTTTGCCATATTTAGAACTATACCTGCTGGGGTAAAATCTATAAAAACCTTAAGAGCATTTTGTCCAGTTTTACTACCAAGAAGAACTTTTAAAGGAATAGGAGCTCCGATTAGGGCAACATTTTTAGCCGCAGATTTAGCAGATTTCATAGGGTCGTTCTTAACACCTTTAATTGTATTATTTACTTTATTAGCTACTTTATTAGCAGTGTTAGTAAGAAAAGTCTTAGTATCTTCCCACCATCCCTCGTTTAGTATATCACCATAAGTGTAATAATTCTCCTGGATTGAATCATTGGTATAATATGATTCATTAACAAATCCATCAAAATTTTTTATATTTTTCATATTCTATATATCATTTTAAAAATATTGTTAGTATAAATAGTATAAGCAATATCTATACTCCTCATACTACTATATATCAATAGAAAATCAAAGAGTATCAAAGCAATCTAAGATCACGGCCCCCAGGGCCGCTTTTAAGAAATGTAGAAAAATCTAGGGCCCGGAGGGCTAATCGCAATTTCTAATATTATAAAATCCTATTGATTACAACATCATTGATACTAACAGAATAATCATCACACAGAGAACTTAAATAAGCAAGAGGTTTCTCTAATTTATCAGCATATTCTCCATAGGTATAAAAGCCCACCTCAGAATCATCAAACTCCTCCTCGTCATCTAAATGATTCATATAAAATCTAACAGACTCCATGATATCAGTATATGGATTACTAATCTCTATATGACAATCATGGACATATCCAGAATAAGATTCTTCTATCTCATCTCTAAAAAAATCAGCAATCTCATGTAAACCCATATCAGTGGGATTTTCAAAGTTATCAATCTCGTCAGAATAATCTATCCAAGAATCCTTTAAATCCTCAACAATTCTAAATTTTATAAATTCAACGGAATCACCAGAATATAATCGGTAAGTACGATAACTCCCAGCTTGACCATCGGTGATCTCCCAAACATTAACAAAGTAATTCATAGCTTATATATCCGAGGCGAATCCCTAGAAACACCATTTCTGCCCCGCACGTAAAATTTTGAAAAATAATCCCAATGAGAATTTAAGGCCTGGCCCCACCCTATAGATTTCTTACAAGAATCAAATAAGCCCAAGCGGAACTATTCTTAATGTCTTGACCACTACCATCAATTAAATGATAACATATAGAACTAGTCTCATAAATAGCTACGTTACTCCAATAATAACCCACTACAAAAGGAGCAATATTATAATCACTCTTCAAAGAACCAATATAATCAATCTCACTAGGAGAAGGAAATCTCCAAGGTCTACCTCCATGATCATTCCTAACTCTACTAGCTCTAATACGACTCATCTTACCCATACCACTAAGATCCATAACTTCTATGACGCCAAGATTTAATAGATTGTTCATACACTATATATCGAGGCGAACCCTAGAGGGCATAGATTTCCCTAGAAAAAAAAATTTGATTTTGGAACACACCACATATTTAGGGCCCAGCCCCACCCCTATACGCGTGCGCACGTACGCATAGTAATGTTTAAGATATACCAAGATAATGTACGGGGTAACTCTCTTAGACTAACCAAGACTATCTGGGGTAAACCCTGGAAGATCCCATTTTGGTAGGCTCGTAAAATTTTGCTAGCCCTAAGCCGGGGGTCAAAAACACATTTATCCCCCGGGGCCATTGCACGCTTTTAGGAGGGGCCAAAAAGGCCCCATTTTAGCCATTTTAGGCCCCCTTTTTTACCCCCTAAAATGCCGGTTTTTACCCCCTAAAAACCCCTTATTTTGGCCCCCCAATTTTAGTGATATCATTTTTTATTTAGGTAGAAAATCTCTATATTAGCTATGTAATAATTCCATATATCTTTTAGTTGGTTACATAACTAAAGAAAGAAGGGGCTCTTAAAAAAGGGCCCTTTCTTGTGGTTTTTAGAAACTTTAAGAAGTGTAGTTTTCCTGGGGTTCCTCAGGAAGGTTAGGTTATTTTTTTTATTTTTGTTTTCCTGGGGCTCCCCGGGGGATTTTAGCTGCTCTGGTTTGGAGCATAAAAAAAGGGCCATTTAGGCCCTTGTAGTTTGGGATGTTTTTTAGAGGCTGTTTTCTGGGTCTTTAGCAGCCTCTATATCTAGGAGGTACATGCTATAAAGTCCTATTACTGCTCCTCCTGCTACCATGTAGTCTCCTATGTGGTTTCCTCCTATCATTAGGATTGATCCTATTACGACTAGTAGCATTGAGGTGATTGAGATAAAAGTGATTTTTTTCATTTTGTATTTGTTTAATTGATTAACTATATAAATATATGGATAATTCTACAAATATAAAAACGATTTATTCAATTTTTTTCTTTTTAATTTTTAGGGGTACACCTATGATGAATAGGAAGGTGAATACTGCTAGGAATCCTCCTAGTATGATTACTACTAATAATAGAGGTATCCAGATAGGAGATGTGACCCATAGCCATGACCATGTGATATTGCCTGTGAGTTTAAGAGTTAAGAAGATAAGGAATAGTACCATAGGTAGACCGATTCCTGAAGATGTTTTAGATGTTGCCATGAGTGATTGATTACTTAGCTAATATATGGATTATACTACCGATAAAAAAATGATTTCAGAAAATAGAATGAGGAGTCACAGTAGAGACAAGAGAAGATGATGTTATGGATACTGATGTAGATGTGTACATTCCTGGGGATCCTCAGTAAGGATAAGAGAAGATGATAATGTAGATGTGTATGTAGATATGGATTAGATATGGATGTACACATTAATTCCCGGAGGATCAGCAGTATGTTTATGATCTGAATCTGCTAATGATTGCTCCTGAGCTTATTATGTGTTTATTTTCTTCTTGATGCTTTCTTATAATATCAGGGAAAAGTCCCGATGATTTAAGAGAGTATATTGCAGCAGAATATCTAGAAGCATCTTTTAATTTAATACTCTCTAGATAAGAATCAAGAACAACTGGGTCTCCCGATGATTTTATCATTGACTCGAAAAATACTTTAGCTCTTACAACACATTCGCTATTAGTGTCTATACTGAAATAGGCTGGTAAATCTATATCGATTTTCTCAACACACTTCTTAAAGAATTCATTAATAGTCTCTGGGTCTCCTATAGATAATTTTACTCTCTCATGTCTACTACCTAGTGTCATTGTGTTTTTACCTTTAACATTTGATGTTATGTGAATAGTTTTATAAGCGATAGGATCTTTCATTCTAGGATCACAAATATCAAAGAAAGGAGTATATGGATTAAATGATATAGACAGGTATCTACTTTGACCCTCATTAGTAGCCCCGAACAATCCTTCGAGAATCTTATAAGTTGGGGTATTAAGAATATCTTTAATATCTACCTCCTTAATTCCTTTTGCGTTCCTATATACTTTTTCTATCTGTTCAAGAGTTAATCCACTACCTATAGGTATATCTCTTTTTAATATTTCTTTAGCTTCTTGTTTTGGCTTACCACCTACACCTAAATAATTGGATGCAACGTAAGACCAATAATCTCTAATACATTCAGGAATTGTTCGGAAGCACCCCTGGGCAAATATCTTACCATTAGAAAGAGCTTGCCAACAATAGTTACCCATCTCATTCTTATCTATATACATCTTAGAACCAAATACAGTTGAATAAACTCTACCAGTTCTCTTAGGTTCAAATATATCTTCAAAATTACGTCCACCAGCAATGGCAACTAAATCTCTTCCCTCTGGTGTATTTCTTAGAGCTTCAACAATCTCTAAAGGATTTCCTAAAGCTTCGTTTATAGCAAATTGATTAAAAGGTTTAATGTGTATCATAACATTATATATCATTACTATTTTGGGGTTACGCAGAAATATTACCATAGAGCAATAGTAGTAGAAACATAGATTACTATAGAGCAACTATGAATCCCTGCGGAACCCCAGCTGTGTAATAGGGTTTTTAAAATATGGTTCACAAAAAAAGGAGGATACAATCCTCCCACCTAGTTTTTTGGGTTTTGTTAGTTAGCTAGTATACCACCTATTACCATAACTCCATTAGGTCCAAAGAAAAATACTGGAATTGCTTTTTTCATATGTTTTTATTTAATTGATTAACTATATAAATATATGGATTATTCCACGTAAATAAAAATGATTTCTGAATCTTTTTAAATCTTTCTGATCAGTCTTCCTGGGGTTCCGCAGGAGATTTACCATAGATCTAGATTTCTTTACACACAGAAAACCCTAGATGATCAATCTAGGGTTTCTGATTTATTCCAATGAATAAATATTTTATGAGCTACAAATTTAAGAATACTTTTCCTATTAAAAAAATGATTCTTGATTTAAGCCCCGGCTTTCGCCGGGGCTTTTAAATCGTTAGAAGTTGTGAAGAAAGTTCTTCGACCGTTGCGGTGTACTCGGAAAACGATTGTGTTATCCTCATTTTTGATTTTGGTAAACTTGAGTACGGTTCCCGGGGTAGCACAGTAGGAGTTTGTGGTTTCAAGTTTTAGGTTTCTGAAAAGTCGAACTTTATGTTCAAAGCTCATTTCAAACTTATCCAAAGTCATCCAGTCTGGATTCTGGTTTACCGCTTGAGCTTTTTTCTTAGCTGCGTAAGCTTTGTTGTAAGCTGCCTTTTTTGCTTTTTGTTCTGCTGTCATTTCCTTTTTCATAATTTTTGTTTTTAGAAGTTGTTTAATTGATTAACTATACAAATATATGGGGTATCCCTCAATATAAAAAATGATTTCTGGGAATTTCTTGGAATTTTCTAAACTTTATTCTAGGTGGTTTCTTTGGGGTTCCGCAGGAAGAAAAAGGGGAAAATTTTAGATTTTTTACCCGGCGGATCCGCAGGGAGATTAAGGGGGTTTTGGGTTTTTTGGAAATAAAAAAAGGGAACCCGAAAGTCCCCCTATAGATTAATCTGTTTAAATAAACCCTAGGCCTCCTGAGGAGGCGCTAGGTGGGTTGATGTGGTGAAGAAGGTGCGGCGACCATTGCGGTGTACTCGGAAAACGATTGTGTTATCCTCATTTTTAATTTTAGTGAACTTTAAGACGGTTCCAGGGGATGCACAATATGAATTATTGTTTTCTAATTTTAAATTGCGGTACAACCGAATTTTGTGTTCAAAACTCATTTCAAATTTATCCAAATTCATAAAATCTGGAGTTTGAACTTTTTTTGCCTTTTTTGCTCTTGGAGCTTTAACCTCGTTTTTCATAATTGATATTGTTTAATTGATTAACTATACAAATATAAGTAGATTATTCTACATAAAAAAACGATTTCCCAAAATTTCTAAAAATATCCTCTACGCGTGCATACGCACGCACGCGTCCCCCATGGGAGCCCACCGAGGTTCCGCAGGGGATAATAGCTGGATCAGCTGCTCTGGGGTACCTCAGAGAATCCAGCATATGCTATGGTCTGGTCACAAAAAAAGAGAGCTATAAAAGCTCCCTTCCTATGAACTTGAATTGCCATTCCAAATCAATTCAATACAAATATAAGAATTTATCTTAATAATCCTCTTCTTCCTCCCTTATTTTTTCAAACTCTTGTGATTGGTCAAGAATGGATTGATTATCCATAAGTTCATTTATTTCATTTTGGTTTAAACCCAATTCCATTAGGAATTCTAATTTTCTTTTAGTTTCTGCTTTCATATTGTTTTTGTTTAATTGATTAACATTACAAATATAAGTAGATTATTCTACATAAAAAAATGATTTCTATAAAGTTACACCAAACTACATCCAGAACTCCTGGGGTTCCTCAGGAGGTTTGATCAGAGTTTATGGTCTGGTCACAAAAAAAAGAGACACTAAGGCCTCTTTCTTTTTTGAGTGTAGGTTAATCAACCTCAACTTAATGTCTTTATAAAAATAGGTATAACATTCCAAGTATGAATGATAGTCCTATAACGAAGAATCCCACTAATGCTAATGCAGAGGTGTCTTCCTCTTCCCTCCAATCTCCCTGCTCATCTAAATCATATTTCCTTTTCATTTTCTTTCTATTTTTAAATATTCTGAAAGCACTGCGGCAAAGATTGCTTTGTTGAGGTCACACTCTAAAGGAAATTTCATTCCTTCGGTTCCTTGGGGTTTCTGTATTTGTCCTATCTTATCTTCGAATATTTCCAGCATTAAACTAACATTAACTTCTGGATTATTAAATTGTAGATGCTTTTCAAATTTATCACTCATTGTGTTTTGTTTAATTGATTAACTAAGCAAATGTATAGAATCTTCTAAAAAGAAAAAAATGATTTCTTGAGATTTCTGATCAGTGTCCCTGCGGAGCCTTCACAGGATCAGCTGGGTATTCAGCTGGATCAGATGCTCTGGGGTTCCCCAGGAATTAATCCAGCTGCTGGACAAAAACCTCGGCACGCAAAAAAGCCTGTGCGAATCGCACAGGCCCTGCAAAAAGTAATTTGATTTAATCTAGGGATTTACCTTTGTGTTTGTCTTTTCTTGAGTACTTCTTTTTAGACTCTTCTGTTCTGGTTACAAATCTACCATCAAAGAACCCTTGAGATTTTTGGTCTTCTCTTACGTTTCCTAAACGTATCTTTCTTAGTTGTTCGGTGGTGATTTTCATGGCTTAAAACTCAAAGCTTGCTGTGCTGTGGTAGTTACCCAAGCAAAGTTGAACTATAGCATAGGATAAGGATACTAATACTGTTGCCCCTAAAACCCATGACCATGCTGTAAAAATTCCTAAAATTACCTTCTCCATTTTGTTATTGTTTAATTGATTAACAATACAAATATAAGTAGAATATTCTAAATTAAAAAATGATTTCTGAAAAAAGTGCCTACGCGTGCATACGTACGCACGCGTCCCCCTGGAGGCCCCTTTAAATACCTACTCTGTTTAGAAATCCTAACCAGACATTATTAAAATACCACAGGTAAGGTTTCTGAGTCCAGTGTACTCGTTTTTCTCCTTCATTGAGAAGTTGCATAGGAAATGCCAATAACATAATTGGCAACACTGGTATAAAAAAGATAATCATTAGTGGGAGCATGATAAAAGAAAAATACAGAAATGAAACAATCACTACCCCTACGCTCATCAATATGTTTTTCATGCTACTTCTTTTTAAATTGTTCGAACCATTTACTAAATTCAATTACTTCGGTAATTGGTGTTTTAATTACATAAGATTCATAGTCTTTGTAAATTTGCAAAACTTCTTCTTTGCTATAACTTCTTTCAGCTTGCCATTCAGCACCCTTTTTAAAAGAAAACTGTACCCAATTACTTGAACCTCCATTCATCCATTCCTTTGAATTTGCAAAATTTTCAGCAGCCTCTTCAAGTGTTTCTTGTTTAGCTTCTAAAGATTGATAAAATACCTCATCAGGTAAAGCTTTTGGTAATTCAAATGGATTAGGTTCTTCACGTGGAATGATGATTCTGTAATCTGTCAAATCTTGTCCAACATAAAAATTATATCTACATTGTATTTCAACCTCCTCACAACTTGGATTCTTAACAAACCATTCTAAAAACTCATCATCAATAGCTTGAACACCATCTGCTATCAAGTCTTGGTCTGTTGTTAGGATGATTTTTTTAGGATTTTCTACTATAGACTCTCTATCAATTGGACCATAGACAACTCCTCCTATATCTTCAATCACATAATCTCCTTCTTTAATTTCTTCGTCAGAAGTGATGTAGATGTGTTGTGCTACGATATTAAGAGATGGGTCAGATAGCATTTCTCTTTCATTATTGGCAAAAAATAACTCGTCATTAATTTTTACTAATATGCTTGGTTTATCTATTGATAAAAGATGTATGTTTTTCATAATGCTAATGTATGGATTTTTCCACAAATAAAAAAATGATTCTTTGTATCCAATTCCTGGGGTTCCTCAGAGGTTTACAGTAGACTGTTCACTGTAAACCTTGGTCCACAAAAAAAGACCCTTGTGGGGTCTTTCTTTTAACTTGAGTTTTGTCTGGGCTCTCCCTTGTTACGTGGGAGTGATTTGTTTGGATTTATAATAGAAGTACTTAAAGCGGGCTGTCCTCGTGGAAGGATAAAATTATATGTTGGGTGTCCTTCCGAGCTAGCTCTCTTATAGCTGAAGTTGGGTTGGTCAATCCCAGTTGTCTGTGTGATTACGGGGACCAGGAGAGCTAAGATTAAAATTGTTATGAAGAGTATCATGTTCCTTTGTTTTATAATGTAAATGTAGAAAATTCTATTTAATTAAAAAAATGATTTTTGAAATTTATTCTTTAACTTCCTCAGCGTAAGGTATCTCTTTAATCTCTTCGAAGTACATACCCACTCCATCTGAGTTAAGAGCGATTCTGCTAGTGGGATTGTCTAAAGATTCGAGGATGATATCTTCGTCTGATGTGCCTCTGAATCTACCTGTCCATTGGCTTCCGTCGTGACCTAGGAGGAGTACTATTTTACCGTCCTCGCAGTCTTCTATTTCGTAGGTCTCTCTTAGTACCATTTCGTAGTCCTTCTCAACTCCGTTGATTTTGATACCTACTTCTGCTCTTACTTCTTCGTCTTCTGACATATGATTTGTTTAATTGGTTAACGTAAATTTATTAGGATTGATGAAACTGTGATTACAGTTGCTAGTAATGTTCCAAAGATTAGATTTTTCATGTTATTTGTTTAATTGGTTAATACAAATGTAGAAAATTCTACTTAATGAAAAAAATGATTTCTTAAATTTCTATATGAGGTGCTTGGGACTTAAGATCTTCTACTAATTTCATTAACTCGTCAACTGTATCAAAGTGAACTTCACGATTGGAACCATCGTTCATGTAGATTGTGCAATGAGGCTTCTCGTATAATACTCCATCCTCGAAGTAATAGTAGTCACTCTTAAAGTCTTTTAACTCGCAGACTAACTCCTCAGTAGCATCAAAGACACCTCCTCTGTTTATAACGGCTTGAGGTACAATCTCATAGACTGGGAAGAACAAAAATTTACGTCCAACTCTTTTCTTATAGTTCTCTCTACATACTAAAGAACATTCAAAAGAATTAGGTCTGTACTTTTTGTGTATTGCTACACGAGCGATGTTTGAATTAAAGATTATCATTTGTTTTATTTAATTGATTAACTTAGCTAATTTATAGATTTTTCTACAGATAAAAAAATGATTCCCCATATTTAATAAGGACTATATTTAATAAGATCTATTACTTTTTTTCTAGTTATCTTAATCCCCTCCTTTTCATCTCCTAGTGTTCTCCATCCAAAACCTAGGGATTCTAGCTCGTACCAATTTTGAACTCTTAGGATATGAACGAAAATTCTAATTTTCGAATTCTTTCTTAAGTCAGCTATCTCTTTACCTAGGGATTCCGATATTTTAACCCATACGTCTAAAGCACCATTGGTATTAACCTTTGGGTTTATTTCCCGAATAAAAAGAAATTTATCGGTCAGTTGGTACTTGTATCCTCCATTCGTTACTATTCTCATTTATATAGCTTCGGTTTTAAGAATATCAATCAAACTATTTCTATGAAAGAAAGTGATTCCCCCTGAAGTCCTCCATCCTTTTATTTCAAGTTCGAACCATTTATTTAATTGTATACCGCTTACAAATATTCTTAGCTCCCCTCGCTTTTTAGAATCCAGAGGATCGAACGAAAGAGGGAGTTCCATTATCTTCGGCCAAAGAGCTGATGCCATGTTAGTTGACTCATCCTTAGTTTCTCTTATGATAAGAAAATTTTCAAATAGCTGCCATTTGAATCCGTCTCCTCTTCCTTCTATCATATCTCAAAAAGAAATTTAGACTCGTCTTCTTCCTCTGGAAATTTTTCAAGATAGACCATTACAGCTTTCTCTAAATCCTTTTCGTTCAGAATAACAAAATCAGTTAATACCAAATTCTCATCATCAGCCCTCTTAAATCTAACTCCATCCCAAATTCCCTCGGAGTCCTTATAGATAACTTTGAGTTTGTGAATCTCGTCTCCAACTTCATCTTTTATTTTTTTCAGTACATCTTCCATGTCGTTAGTAACTGAAAGCCTTCCCACCTCACCTCTATCCTCTATGAACAGAAATCCCTCTAGAATCTCATAGTCGTAAGTTGCTCCAATATCCATAGTTTGATTTTTTTGATACAGCTAATATATGGATTTTTCTACAAAGAAAAAAATGATTCCTAGAAAGTTACACCAAACTACATCCAGAACTCCTGAGGAACCCCAGAAAATTTACCATGCAGGTTTTTTAAAATGCAACAAAAAAGCCCAGGAAAAATCCTAGGCTTTTTTTGAGTTTATGGTTTTGGTGTTTAGAACTGGATTAAGTCTATTGCAAGTTCTCCTGTGGGTTTTCCATTGAAAGTTATTTCATAGTTTGGATCCATTCCAGAGAGAGCCACATCGGTTAAGAGTTCGTCAATAGTGGAGAATTGTTTTGTGTAATAGTTACAATCTAATGAATACATAAGCTTTTGTTTAATTGATTAACATAGCTAAAATATAGATTTTTCACCTAATAAAAAAATGATTTATTGGAGAATTTTAAAAACAACTTCCTCTGTGAATTCTCTCATGTCATTCGGGTCAATAGTATCTATTGTGTCTTTCGATGTGTGGCAGTTGAATAACATTGACATATCTAGTTGTCTTCCCTCGAAGATAGCTCCTTCAAAAAGGGGGGAGTCAGAAATCTGATCAGTGGTAGGTAAAGGATTTATAACACATGAATCTATACCATTTCTTCTGAATACTATTGAGTCGTTAAATGGTGTTTTAACAGTGGGACAATTGAATTGAGATTTAATCTTTTCGTAGAGTGCACCTGGATAATTTCCTACGAAGAATTGTCTTCCTCCTTTACCCGATAGTTCAAGGTTAAGCACAAAAGAGATATCACCGAACTCTCCTCTATTGATTTGTTCGGATACTCTTTGTGCACCTATACCTCCAAACTCCTCACCGTCTAATAACACAACGTGAACATTCGGTATCATTTTCTTAAGAGCTATTGCGTTGATAACGGAAGCTGAGTTGTCATTAGCATTATCGATTTCATGATTAGCAACATCATGATGAGCAACTAGCATCTTATCTGAGTCACCCCGTAGTATAATGTTGTAACACCAAACATCTGTCTGCTCCTCTAGGAAGTTAAATGATTTCTTGAAGCGATCGATCTCATAAGAGATTCCTTCTCTCTCAAGAAGCTCCAGTAGGAATTCAACTCTTGGCGTTGGCTCCTCAGTATTACTGAATACGCTTCCTAGATTTCTTACCTTACAGAAGTCATATATTTGATTGTATATCATATAGCTAATATAAGGGATTTTCTTAGAATAAAAAAATGATTCCTAATAGCTATTCGGAGGATCATCAGAAAATCTTATCTATAGCCCAGTAAAGAAATCCCATCCATAATATAGTACCAACTATAACAGTTATACATCCTAGTCTTTGTGATTTGTAATCTTCTTCCATAAATCTTATAGTAAATGCAAAGAGAAGATTTCTGGGGAACCTCAGTATTTTATCTTTGCAAACCATAGGTCACAAAAAAAGGAGCCGAAGCTCCCTCTCTGGGTTTGCGCCCCTGCTATTCCGCAGGAGCTTTTAAGTTTTCTGAGGTCGTAAAGAAAGTTCTGCGACCAGTTCTTTTAACTCGGAAAACGATTGTGTTATCCTCGTTCTTTATTCGGGTAAAGCTTAAAACCGTCCCTGGACTTGCACAGTACGAATTTGAGATTTCCATTTTTAAGTTTTTGAAAAGTCGAACTTTATGTTCGAAGCTCATTTCAAACTTTTCAAGCTCCATCCAGTTTTGAGCTTTCATTTTTTTGCGCTCTCTGTACGCCTTGTTAGCTGCCGCCTTTTTTGCTTTTTGTTCTGCTGTCATTTCCTTTTTCATAATTGATATTGTTTAATTGATTAACATTACAAATATAAGTAGAATATTCTAAAGATAAAAACGATTTCTTGGAAAAATGTAGAATTTTCTAAAAAGTTTTTAGGACCGGTCCAAAAACATTTCTGGGGTTCCCCAGAGCAAATACATCTCTGGTCAAAAACCACGGCACGCAAAAAAGGGATCCGAGCCGATGTCGAATCCCTTTTAGGTGTGTTAATCAAACTAAACAAACAACTGAATAGTTTCTTTTATTTATTATCGGGTTTCTACCCTGATTCTAAAAAGCTTATCTGGCATTCCTCCTTTATCAACCATGTCTCTAACCTCGTTGGCTACTTTCTCGTGGTTGTACCCAAATACTTCTATAAGATATTTAGCCTTTCCTTCCTTCTTTCCTCCAGGTATAAAATACTCTCTAGAAGACTCAGTTGTTCTTCTTACCTTGTTATCCTTTGAAGAAACATAAAAAGTGTCTGTAGTGGCCATATATTTAATGTTTTAATTGATTTACTTAGCTAATGTAGAGTATTAATATGAAAGAAAAAAATGATTTCTTGGAATTTCTTGGAAGATTTTACCATTTGACTCTTAAAATACCCCTTCGTACGCACGTATACGCAAGGCCTCCCTGCTGGGACCCCATCTATTAATCCATCCAATCAGGCTTAATCTCATCACCTTCGAAAGCATTATAGAAGTCCTCGGTTGTTGGTTCTAATCGAAGACCTAATGTCATAGCTTCCTCAACTAGTGAGACCTCGTTTGGTGTCCCTGGTTCTGTTGCAAGTACCCCGACAACATCACCTTGTTCATCTATTAGTTTAGCGTAGTTCATAGCGACGATTTATTTGTTTTGCTCCTCGATAGTAATTTTAAGAATTCTTGATCCGATCCATGTTAGTGCTCCTGCAATAATAGCTACTAATACGTGGCCAGTGATTACCGAAGCGAAGAAGATAAACGCTGCTGATGCTACTAGCAATGCTGTGATAAACAAGTTAGTTGATGCTGCTAATTTTTCCATAGTTGTTTAATTGATTAACTATACAAATATATAGAATTTTCTACAGATAAAAAAATGATTTTAAACATAATGTGGAACGTAATACAATTTTACGTCATCTACTGAAACCTCTAAATTCGGATAGAATGTTTTGAACTTTTCGATTATTTCATCACGAGATACAGTGTTGCCTAAATCAAGCTCTTTAATCTTGTCTTCGTACCAATCTCCTCTGGTGCCCAATTCTATGATTTGACCAAAGAAAGTGTAATCACCATTCATACCATCGGTAAGGAATTTTATCTTTCCACTATCGTATTTGACTGAATATACTTCACTTTCATAAAAAGACTCACCCCAAAGATTATTGGTAAAATCCTCCCCAAATTTAATTCCTAATACAATGTAAGTTTCCTTAGATACACTCATAATTTTTAATTTTAATCATTCCAAACATCTTCTATGCTTGTTCTAGCAAGCTCATATACTAATAGGAACAAAGCTCCGATTATTCCTATTGGCGGAATTAATGTGAGTCTTCTTATTATTTTATTCTTGAACGAAAAGTATCTGCTAACTATAGGAGCTAGCATGAAATTTAAAACTGTGGCCACTAAAACGACCATTATAATTACTCTTGCCATATTTATTAATTAATATCCATAATAAACCATTACTCTTCTCTTCCAGTCGAAGTTGTTGTATAATTGAACCAATTGAAAGATTGCATACTCGTACTTCCAACTAGATACTGTCTCTTCAGAACCTTCTTGTGCGTTGTAAGGAACTTGGTCAGGAAACCATGATGTAACTCCCCATTCAAGTCCCATACTTCTGACATGATCTAGGAGAAGATATATCGCAGTCAATTCTTTATCCGTTATTGGATTTTCTTTCTTGGACATGAATGCTGCTTTAGTTTCTCCTTTATCTCCGAAGAAGGGATCTAATAAAGTTTTATAATGAGATCTTATATAATCCCGTTGTCTCTCGATTACTGCAAGTAAGAACTCCTTCTCAACAACATAGAAATCGTGATCGACCAAAAAATTCTTCTGCGTTTCTTTATTCTTAAAAAATGACTTAAATAGCTTCTTTGGAAACTTATCCACGTATTTACCAAGCTCGAAGTGTTTCTGATCCACCATATCATAAGGGCCAACGTATCCGTTATCATCTGGATTTTTCTCATCCAATATCTCACCTTTATAATCAAAAACCTCTTTAAGAGTAAATCTCTTAATCTTGTTGTATTCTCTTTTTGAAAGTGAACCTATGTAATTTCTATAACCCATATTTTTATTATACAGCTAATATAGAAAAATCTACATAAATAAAAAAATGATTTCAAAAAATAAACCTATAGGTTAAGTCTGATCAGTCTTCCTGGGGTTCCTCAGAGAATCTAGCATATGCTATGTAAAAACCAGAGCACACAAAAAATCCCAAGATTTCTCTTGGGATTTCTATTTTGTATTTTAAAGCTATTTAGAGCGATCTATGACGACGTAAATAGTATCAATCACTTTTCCCCCGTTTTTGCAGTCACAGTCTTTATTTGATTTATTAGACGTGCCTAGTAGATTGCCTAGTGGATTCTTATCTAAGACTTCAACTTCCTTGACGAAATAATTGGTTTCTCCTCTATTACTAAACCAGTTCTTACCGAAGGTCTGATGGTATTTAATCTTGACCTTCCAACCCTGGGTTGCTGCGGAGTCTAGTGTCTTAATGACCTTCTCATCGTTGACATCGTTGTCTACGGAAAACTCAAAGGGTTCTGCAGAGTTCATACCGGTTTGTGTGGTGTTGAGTGTTCCTTCCCACGAGCTCCAGACGAGACCCTTCTTTGAAAATTTGGTGAGCATACCAATTCGTTCACCATTTGAATAATTCTCGGTACACGACCCAAGTACCAAAGCCAATAAGATTACTCCTAAGATTTTTTTCATATTTGTTTTTTAAGATTACTTAGCTAATATATGGATTTTTCTAATAAGAAAAAAATGATTTCTAATCTTCCCAAATTTCTCTAATCATACTAAAGATAGCATATAAAACTAATAGTAGTACTATAAAAATACTCACTGGAGGTATTAAGGATAGCCTACGTATTATACGACGACCACGAAAGAATCCTTCAGAATTTAAAATAATCGAAAACGCGAAGTTAAAGGTGATCAAAAGAATTAATAATGATATTAGTGGCATGTTTATTTGATTTTAAGTGTTCTCATTCTTTCATCCCATTCCGGGTCTTTACCTGATAGAAAAAAATTATAAAGTTCTTCGATGTTCCCATCTATGTAATTCCTTCCTAAGGTCTTCAATGCTTGGTTCTTGTCTACGAACTTACGAAATGATGATTTACGATCTTTAAATAGTTTCTCCGCTTTTCTCATCCTTGTCGTCATTTTTATCTACGAATACATCACATCTCTCAACCCATACTGGATCGAAGTCAAAAGGCCAATTAGCCCATCCGTTCTTAACTCCGTGAGGATCTAACTTGATAGCATCTTCCTCACCATTCTCTGTGGTCGTGGATAGCTTAGCATGTCCCATCATGAAGGCAAGCTCGAGAGCTGCAATCTTTCCCTCGTCCATTCCTTCTCCTAGCTTCCTAATTACGGTACAAGAAGAATGTGCACTCCCTGGTACGGTTCCTCGAAATTTACATTGATAACATTTACTCATCCTCTTTGGTTTTTAATTTTTTCGTCAATCTCTGCTAATTCTTTTTTTAATTCAGCTACTCTCAACTCTTTGTACTCTTCAGGAGTTACTCCTCTCATCTTAGCTCCCATTTTTATACATAGACTATTCTCGTCTTGTATCTGTTCAGCTTCGATGTCTTCTAAAAGATAAGCCCTCGTTTCTAATAGATATGATAGATCCTCCATTATTTGAATTTTTTATCCGTGTTGTCCATTATAGCGTAAGTACATATGAATACTGCGGCTAAGACACATTCGGTGTCAGACGAAAATACATTGCCTAGTACTACTGCTATTATTCCTGATATTAAAAATAACCACTTCATAACTACATTTCAACTTGTTCTTTTTTCAACTTCTTACACTTCTCACACTCATGAACTCTAAATAGTCCATAAGGAACTTCCTTTCCGAACTTGTCATATTTAACAAGCTCTGCGTTCTTTATTAGAGTCCATTGATGCTCACATCTTTCTGAAAATAAGGATACTACGAATGTAATAGCTACTCCCAAGATAGCTAAAAATCCTATAAGTAAAAGATAACCTGTCATGATATTTATTTTAAAAATAGTTCTGCGTTAATTAAACCTGAAAGGTAAGCCGAGATTACTGACTCTGTAGCCGGACCAACTGTATTAAATACTGGGACTCCCTTCATATAAACCGTACCTTCTAATCCATTTGCAATAACAGAGAGTCCCGAATATTTTTTCTGAGCTTCTGTTGCTAATTGGGATAATGATATTGATATTTCTGTCATATTGTTCTGTTTAATTACTTAGCTAATATATGGATTTTTCTACAAATAAAAAAATGATTTTAATCACTAAATTCATCACCCTCTCTTTTAGGTTTAAATCGACCTATCAGTGTGAGCTCTTGTCTTTTGAACATAAGGGTTAACACCTTGCCACCACAGAAGAACTTTTTATCCCCGATTACGGATATCTGATATTTAACTTTACCTAAGATACCACCCTCTCTGAATTTTTTGGTAGCAGCTTTCTTTAAAAGCTTTTTGTATTTACGAGGAGTTCTTTTGAGAGAGTCATCGAAGAACCTAGGTGGATTCGGATCTTTTGATTTAAACCTTTTGTGTTTCTTACAGTATATTTTACCACGATAGTCTTGAGTATAAGCAGTCGGGGTATTACATTTGCAACATTTGGTAAGAGGAGCGAACACAGTAGAAGCATAAGAACAATGCTTACAATAAGCATAACCGTCAGTTCGGTCTCTACGTTCCATCTCGTGATCGCAAGTGAGTACCTTCTGATACTTGTTCCAGCACTTCTCCTCGGCCTCCTCGACTGTTGCACCTTCACCTCTAAGGAAACATGATGGGGCTTTAGGAAACGCCTCGAAGAATGCTGTAGTGTAACTTCCTTCTGGTGCCTTAGCATCGATTACTAATCCATGACCTCCACACTGAACAAAGATTTCTTCAGGCCAAGGCTGTTTACACTCGTATGGTTTATTAGATGAATTTCTAGCTGTTTTCATATTGATTGATTACACAGCTAATATATAGAATTTTCTACAAAGAAAAAAATGATTTTATAAAATAACAAACAGCTTAGAACCCCGACTCTCTATTACTCCGTAATCTTTTCCGTCAGCATCAATACCTTTGTAAACCCAGTTAGGTACTTCCCTGGGGTTGTACCGGAGTCTTTGTGTTTCTTCTAGAGGTAATTGTGGCTTACCTGTGATAACCACATAGTCACAGAGAATCCATGCACAAACGCTTTTAGCTTCTCCTTCGAATATCTTCTGGGCTGTTTTTTTATTGTTACGGAGTTTGCACTTGTTCATTATCAGGGTTACCTTATTAGGGTCGAGATATGCTACCATTCCATCTGGATAGGAAACCTTCCACTTCATGTAGTTCTTACCTCTGCTTAGATTGAATCTTACTTTTGTTCTAACCATGATAATGCAATAATAAAAAAGATAAACCTAATATAGTAGCAATGAAAAGATATGGTGCTAGCTTGATTAGTATTTGTCTGTTTAACTCTCTGTTTTTCATATAGTAAATATAGTATCTTACAGCGAAATAAAAAAATGATTCATGATTCAATTCCTGGGGAACCCCAGAGAAATTAGCATATGCTAGGATTTCAGAGCACACAGAAAAGGCTGAACCTAAGTCCAGCCTTTCCCTGTTAATCAATCAAACCACTAACAATCAGAACGATAATCAGCAGCATCTTCGTTATTCATATCCCAATAGAATATCTCCCAATACCCGTAAATTGAATAACCTATATCTCTATAAAGCTTTCTGTATTCTTCAGAATTTTTATTAAGTCCTATGGAATACATGAAAGCTACTACGTTGTTCATTCCTCCCATATCGTCAACTAGTTTGGAAACCCTAGGATCTTCTTTCCATCTTGGTCCATGTCCTTCATCTACGATCTCATGATTGTGGTGGGATTCCTTCCTCATGATTTCTTCAAATAGTTCATGGTCTTTAAAAGTGTCTCTTGATATTGTTTCCATATAGCTAATATAATGGGTTTTCTACAATTAAAAAAATGATTATTCTGATTTATTTTGTTCTACAATCTCAATTAGATTAGTTAGACAATCAAGTTCGGCTTCTTCGTAAGTATAAAATAATTTAGTTGTTGTTGGGTAAAACTCTGATCCAATTTCAGATTTAATACTTACCACACCTCGTCTTAAACTTCCGCCAAAAGATTCATCTACCCATCCACTTAAACCATACTTTTCTCTAAAGAAACGAAATGCTTGTGAGAATGTTGGTGCAATTAACCATTCTTCATTGATGTCATCTTGTTCTCTTACAGTAAATAAATATTCCTCCTCATCATAAAAAGCAAAGCATTCTTCATCAACACCTTCTTTTTTATATCCAAGTTGATTCATTCTTAGACTTAAATCATAATTTAAAAAATCTTTTTCCATGTGAATTATTTACTTAGCTAATATATAGATTTTTCTACAATTAAAAAAATGATTCCTGATAAGGATCAAACAATTCTATTCCTGGTAAAGCCGGAGCTCCATTCAACGGGAAGTGTTTTAATATCCTACGTCCATAACCAATCTTAGATATCTTTCCGCTATCACTTAATATGTTCTTCTTCTTAGAGGTGTGCATAGCATACATCTTGTAGACGAGGAAGATATAATCCTTGGTGGTTACTTTTACTACATCTTCCATATATCAGGTTCAATAACTTTTTTAAAATATGCTTCAAGCTTATCGTCATCCTCCGAGATATTAAGCTTGATAGGTTTACCAATCTTTAAAATACCATTCTGATATATGTTCATTCGATACAGCATCTCCAGGTCTACTATGTCGGGGCTTTTAACCATACTTTCGATAGTAAAATTGAAAAGAGTAAATGAGGGTTTATTGATTATCTTCTTAAGGATATTCATCTTCTTATCTGATATCATAACCTTTGCTGAACCATCACTCTTAATGAATACTATACCTACTGAGATAGCTTCCTCAGGATGAGTATTCATCTTAAAACTTATATGTGATATGTACAACATGCTTGATTGATTACTTAGCTAATATAGAGATTTTTCTACAAATAAAAAAATGATTTTACTAATAATCTTCCCTGGGGTTCCACAGGAGATATCATTCACTGAATAATAACCCACAAAAAAAGAGGACCGAAGCCCTCTTCCTTTTTTGTTAATCAATCAAACCTATGAAACGAAAGGCTTTAGTAGGCGAGATCTGTTCGAAGCTTTTAGCTTGCGAATTGCTTTGTGGTAGATTTGTTCTACTCGCTCTTCAGAGATGCCGAGGTCTTTTGCAATTTCGTCTTTGCCTCTTCGGGAAGTTCCATTGACTCCGAACCAGTTAGAGATGACGAAGCTTTCTCGCTCTTCCAAGGTGTTTAGTACTGCGGATATCTGTTTGATGAAGCTAAGTTTTTCTAAGCTCGCATCTGAAACCGTTCCGTCAGATAGTGTGTCTCCGAGTGTGAAGTCCTCCTCGCCTATCGGTGTGCTTAAGGAAACTGATGATTGGGATTGGTACTTGCTCGCATCAACTCCTAAGGACGCAGCTGCTAAGTCGATAGACGTGTAACCTTGCTCCTTCATGATTTGGTCCATTTCCTTCGACAACTTACGTTGTGCGTTGATTTGGTTGAGTGGAAGTTTAACCATTCGACCTTTCTCTTTGATCGCTTCCAATATGGACTGACGAATCCACCAAACCGCAAAGGAGATGAAGCGAACGGTTCTACCAGTGTCGTTGTACTTCTCTTTTGTCGAAGGGTCATAAAACTGAGACGCCTTAACCAAACCGACATTACCCTCGTTGATAAGGTCCATTAACTCTAAGCCCGAACCTTGATACTGTTTTGCCACCGACACGACAAACTTTAAGTTGCCCTCGACAAATCTTTGACGAGCTCTATCGTCACCTCCGTTGAGGATACGAGCACATAAGCTTTTTTCCTCCTCAGCAGAGATTTGAGGGATTTTACCAATTTCTCTTAAGTAAGAGTCTACCACTTCGTTACGTCCTGTAACTGCTTGTTGAAAAGAATGATGTTTCATTTTGTATTTGTTTAATTGATTAACATTACAAATATAGAAATTTCTACTTAAAGAAAAAAATGATTCTGGAAAAAATCAATAAATTTTTTCTCCACACTTTAAAGGCGTTCCATCAGAGTTAAAAATCTGGATTGTACCTCTTCGATGATCTAGAGTTTTATAGACGAAACCATTTTCACATTCGATAGAATAGTTCATGTGCATACCCTCTTCGTAAGGCTCCATTTTACTTTCGCAATAAGTCATTAGAAAAAGAGATCCGACGGCGAATGCTATCAAGAATGTCATGGGTGATTTTAAAAAGTCTTTCATATTAATAGTGTTTATATTTCCCTAATTTTGTTTCATCGATATTAAATTCTATCGATCTTAAATAAATAACTAACCTACCAAGCCAACCCTCTTTTGGTTGTTCAAGAAACCAATACGATTCATCAAAAAGAAGATCCTGCATCTCCGATTTTTTAAATCCATCCGAATGTGTACTTGAAAAGACAAGATCGAATGCCTCTATCAATTGATCATCTGTAATTCCTTTATCCATGTTATTATTTTTCGTAAATGTCAATGTACTCGATCTTCTTATCAAGAATATCAAACAAATCGTCTAAGTAAATATCAGAGATCTTTTCTTTTATGTTACCGTGAGTTGAGGTAAGGTAAATATCAAACAAGTCAGCTCCATTAACGAAAAGATACACATGTCCTTTGTGGTGGTGTCCTTGAACATTAAAGCGAAACCCCCTATCTTGTATGTTGACAAAATTATGAGGTCCCCAGGATCCGAACCTGAATGTGTGTGAATAAAAGAACCGTAAAAGCCATTTAGCATCTAGGTCTCTGGAGGACCTTGCAATTTTTAAGGGATCTATTTTCTCTTTCATACTCTCAATTAATTAACGAAAGATTTGGACTTCTTGAACTCCTGGATCTCCTTGTTCAATATCTGACGAGCATAGAAGATCTTATCTTGCAATCCCAAAGCCATACTCGTAGCTTCTAAATAATCAAGATCCTCTAATTTCTTTTGAAGATTAGCTGGAAGATGAGAATAATCTTTAGAGCATTTCCCACAATCCTTAACTTTAGCGTCATATACCATACCGGTCATGTCACAAGTGAATGGCTTAGCTACCATCTCTAATTCATTTCCACAGCTTTTACAATTTTTCATTTGGTTTGTTTAATTGGTTAACTTTACAAATGTAGAAAATTCTATTTAAAGAAAAAAATGATTTCTTAAAATAATATTTTCGTGTAAGCTGCTCTTTCCTCCGCTATGAACATCTTATTATCCTCGTAGATCTCATCCTCTGTAATCTCCTCTCCTTCCTCTAACCCATCTCCCCACGCAAAAACATCACCAATAAGTACACCACGGGAAAGCCAAACATCAGTGAGACCAGGACCGCTAACAACTAACTCGATAAGTTCAGTAAGATCTTCATCTTCTGCTTCCACCCATCCTAGCTCTTCTATAATCTCCTCCGGTGCATCCTCACCATTCTTAAACCAATCTTCGACCGATAGCTGCTTGATCCTTTCTAGTATATCCTTATCTTTCATATAGCTAATGTATGGATTTTTCTACAATTAAAAAAATGATTTCTGATCAAAGTTCCTGGGGAACCTCAGGAAACGAATCAAGAATCATTCGGAAACATTAGCTCACAAAAAAGCCCGGGCGAACACCCAGGCCGATTCGGATAGATCCCGTCTAGTGGTATGGATCTAAATCAGGGTTTGGTATCATTCTCCAGCTCTTCTCTGCGCCAGGAAGACTTGTTAATTGGAGTTCCTTTACAGATCCTTTTAGGTGATTGAGAGCATCGATGTATTTTCCGTTGATGATAAGGTCATCAACTTCTTCTGCAACGTCCTCAGGTATGTCAACAACATATACTACTGCATGTCTTTGACGATTAGCACCTGCTCTAAGGTTAAGTATCATTGCACTGTGAGCATGTTCACTATCAGTTGGATCTCCTTTGATGAAGCTTTCTATACCGTGTGCATCTGCAATTCCAAAATATTTCATAGGTTTATCTGTTTGATAATGCTAATGTAGAAAAAACTATCTAATTAAAAAAATGATTCTTTGAATTATTCCTTCCTACGCACGTGTACGCAAGGCCTCCGGGGTGGGACCCCTATGATATTATATCAAATTCGTGTCCCTTTAAATACTTCTTAACCTTCTCGTAGTCTCCATCTTCCTCATAGGTATTCAAATCTGCTATCTTTAATTCCTTCTTTAACCCGAAATAAGATGATTCCTGGAATGTGAACCTAAGTACCTTACCTTTTTTCTCTCCACCTAAGATGCTTATAATTTCGTCGAGCTCCTTTTCTGAATCTTCAACGTTGACTATCTTTACTACTTTAACATTTCCTAAATCCTTAAATGCGAATGCTGAATTAATAATCTGAATTATAGGTATCCACCAATATTCTCCTGTTCCTATTAAGAATTCTATCGAGAAAAATAAAAGAGAAAGGTGCCAGACAAAGAACGAAAAGTAAATAAGGACTTTCCTTTTACGCTTCCCTATAATAAGCCCGGTTAATGAAAATGACAAGTCAAATAACTGAAGTATTGTCAATCCCGCTGTTATTGCAGATATTATAGCTATCATTTCAAAAGGGCTTTTAATTCCATTAACGACAACTCCTGAGCAACGATTATATCCGATACTCTTTTCTGAGGCTTAAGATCGTAGCTCAATCTAAGCTGGTGGATTAGTTCCTCGCAGTTTGCTACCGCAGTAGAAATTCTTTGAGTCAATTCATCTTGTGGGGTTACTTCCGCTTCTTTTGCTTTTGGTGACATATTATTTGATTTAATTGGTTTACTTAGCTAATGTAGAAAATTCTATTTAAATAAAAAAATGATTTATCTATATTTTGGAATAGAAATCATTTCTCCGTACCATAGGAACGAATCGAGATTGGTGTCTTTCATAGTTACTAAAAGACCCTCGTATTCCATACCAGTCTCGTAATAGTTCTGAATGAACCATCGTATTCTTTCTTCGTAAGACATCTCGTATCCTATACCTTCGAAGTTAAGATTACCTTTACGAACCTCATCAGCTTCTTTCTCTACAGCTTCTTTATATCGAGGGTGGAATGTCTCATCAGATTTACAATTCATACAAATCATCTCGGTATTGAATATAGAACCTGTAGTGACCCTAGTTTCGGTATGACATCTTTGACACTTATTCATTTGATTGATTTGATATAGCAAATATAGAAAATTCTATTTAAAGAAAAAAATGATTTTGGTATCCGGATTCCTGGGGAACCTCAGAGAACTAGGGTAGGTCTAAGTTTTTGACCACAAAAAAAGAGGACCTAAGTCCTCTTTAAAAAAATGTTGCTACCTTTTAGATTCCCAAATCTATGACGTCGTTAGATTCTTCATCTTGTTTCTTTTCTCCGGTTGAAATGAAACGGTAAGCTAGTCCAATACCGAAAGAACTCAAAGCTACAATTAATGGGTATTCTCCAAGGAGAAAAGATATTCCGATTACAGCTAAAAATGAAACGATTAAATTGTACTTTTTCATATTCTTTCTTATTTAGTTTTTGTATCCTGGAACCATACCAGTCTCGTCATGCCATCTCTCTGGTGGCAATTAACAAATCCTTATTGGACACATTTTTAATTCTTTTAGAAAACCCCGGTAGCGATCCGGGGCTCTTAGCATTCAGCCTGAGGGGTTAGTCGACGTTTCCTCTAGGCGTGATGTTTATTTTTAATCTACCCAGATTTCCTGTGTTTCTGAAACGCTTCGCCAAGCTCCTTTTTCAAGGTCGTAGTAGGCAGTTGTGTTTTCTGGTTTAACTCCTCCCTTCGGATGGTTAGAATTAGGAATTCTGTTTAGATCCAAGGTTCCGATTGCTTCTCGAAGTTCTCCTCCAACCTTTCGGAAGTAAAACTTAAGCGATCCACCTTGTAATTTCTTTTTAAAATCAGCGTGACTAATTTTTGTTTTCGATGCCATATATCTCTTTTTGTTATTAAGCTAATATAGAAATTTATGTTTAAAGAAAAAAATGATTTTCTGATTTTCTTAAGAAGCCCAGGGGCGAACACCCCTGAGCCGTCCTGTCTTTAACCAATCAATCATCGTCACGGTCTCCTCCAGACAATTTATCGAGGAGATCTCTTAATTCTTTCGGAAGGTCTTTCCCGTTTATAACTCCTCCCATGATAGGATTTCCGTCCGGGTCTTTTCCTACCTGCTTCGACATCATCATAAGGTGAAAGACCATTTTAAGCTCGTCTAGCTTGTGAGACATTTCAGACTCGGATCTAACACATCCCATAACGAATCCACAAAGGATAAGTTTCTTTTCGTAGTCCGAAACTCTAAAATTAGTCTCGCCTAACTCCTCGTCTCTCACCACCTCCGCCACAGCTTCTAAAGCATCCGAGATAGTGTCGAGATCTTTTAATTTTTTCATTACCAAATCCTTGGCTTCGTCAAAGTACCCTTCTTTTAAGCCTAGTCCTCCAGTGATTGTTTGTGTTTTTTCTGACATGATTAAAGATTTAATTGGTTTACATTGCTAAAGTAGAAAATTCTATTTAAAGAAAAAAATGATTTCTATAAATTTTCTTCATCGATTTCAAATTTTGCTATATCACTAATTTGGGATTCACTGAACCCCATATCTCGTAAAGCATTCCTGAAAGGGATCCAAACATTCTCTTCTGTGTCACCCTTACCATCATAGTCATCGGTACCCCATACTCCAACTATCGCTTTAGCTCTTCTTACTAGCTTGTGAGGATCCTTAATCAACTTAGACATCTTGGATGCTTTTGTGGTTGACGGAACACACTCATCGAAATCAGACGAAAGTCCTAGGGCTCTCTCGTAATCCTTGTTATCAGGATTTATTAAAGATACAGCAAATTCTTTTAGTTCAAACATGTGTTATTGTATTGGTTTACATAGCTAATATAGAAAAATCTACTTAAAGAAAAAAATGATTTCACAAAAAAGCCTAGGACGAATCCTAGGCTCCTATTGTTAATCAATCAAACTATAAACCAAGTATCGTTTTAAGCATTCCTGGTCCCCAAATATCGCCATTGAAGTGTGTCATGAATATATCGAAGATTACAAAGGCACATATCGCAGCATCTAACGACCTTAATCCTAATGCGAACTTACTTTTACTTAAACCTTTCATGCTTAATCCCTTCTGGACGAGACCTGCTGCTATCCCGATAAGGAACAAGAAGAGGAATGGAACCCACTGACTCGAAAAGGCTAGTCCGATGACACTCCAGAAAAGGTAGAAGATATTTATTAAAGCGTATATACAACCACCTGCTTTGTCTGAGGTCGAATATTTATCGGATTTGAAGAACTCTTTATCCTTCATATTCTCGAGATGTGTCCCGTATTTAGAAGGATTTAAGAATACGGTTACTTCATGTATCATGAAGAATATGGCTAAAAGGAAAAATATTGCTGTCATAGTTTTTAGTTTAATTGCGGTTTAAGGTCTTTGGTTAAATGCTCGATAACTGTTGTTTCACCTTTTCTCATGGACATCTCCTCGAGATAATTGATGATGTGATTTCCTAAAATAACGCAAGTCTCAGGATCACTACCAGCAATCATTACGAGCTTCATTGTTTCAGAAATAAATTTGGTTTGCTCATCGTCTATAGTATCACCTAGTGCACTTGCGACTCTGACGAGATTGGCTATTTTTGTTAATAGCTCGTGTTTTTTCTCTCTTTCTTCATTAGTCATTTCTAATTGGATTAATTGGTTATCTCAAATGTAGAAATTTCTATTTAATGAAAAAAATGATTTTAAAAAATATTTATCTCGAAGATGAATCACCCAATGCTAATGAATCTACACGGGGGTTCTCCCAGTTACCATAGGCATCACAGTTGCTCTTCGACGATTTACATGAAGACATTATAAGCGACATCACGCAAAGGAAGAGTAGTATAATTATAAGTCGATGATTTCTATCCATAATATTTTTTCGATTATAGATAAAACTACATTAAAGTTTCAAAAGAAGGTGGCACCGAACTTATTTCGATTTAACATAGCCTCGATTATTTCTTGAACCCTATAGTATCTACGGGTCTCAACTATTGTCTTAGCATCGATTCTTAGCTTAAGCGGTAGGTTATTATGTACAGCTCGCCAATAGTCTAGTTCATGGTCAGAGTTGCAAAATCCTAGCATAGGTGAATTCTCTATTGATGCTCCGCAGAAGTTACACCACTTAAGTTTTTCACCCTTTTCTCTAGGAATTAATAAAGGTTCTTCTATTTCTGAAACGGGGGTTCCTCCTGTTGTAAGAGATAGCTTTAACGATTTTAGTTTCTTTCTTTCTCTGTAAGCTTTGTCGTTACAGCTTTTTGAACAATAAATACCTTTCCTCTCGTGATTCGATCCACACTGAACACATTGCATAAATTACCTTTTTTTGTTATATCGTAAATATAACTAAAGATTACAAAATATTTTGTGTATAATGGGTTTTTTAAACTTAAATATGTTTACCATTGATTGTATTATAAAATAGCTTTAAAACACAAAAAAAGAGCTTAGATTATATAATCTAAGCTCTCTACGGCAGTTATCGGATGGCAGATTACCCGATATTAACTTAACTCTTCTAAAACGTAATAGTTTCGAGTATTTTTTCGGAGGCGTAACACTTTGCATTCTTTACCTTCGGAATTGATGTGGACTTTACCTGTTTCTTCGAATGTAACTGTTTCTCCTTCTTTTAAACGAGTGATTCCTTTTTCTTCAAATTTTAAGCTAGCGTACAATTTTACTGATTCGCTTAAAGTCACTGTTAATGTTCTGTTCATGATTTTGTAAATTAAATTTGTCTGTAACTGTTAAATCCGTCCATCACATAAACTCTTGGGTTTCCGTAGTAGTCCGATCCTCTTACAATTAGATTTGAACCTTGCCAATAAGCTTCGTCAATTCTTATACTGATCGGATTTCCTGCGAACATGTAGCTATATTGATTATAGTATAAAATCACGTTATTGTTAGAGTCGATTCTTATCAATCCGTAATTTCTGCATTGTTCCCAGTTGTTCATTTTTTGTCCGGTTTATACCGTAAAGGTAATAGTTTTTTCTAAATAAAAAAAATGATTTCCGAATTTTTTACGATATTTCTAAAAGACCAGTTTAAACTAAAAACGCTCACACCTTCTTTAGGTAGAGCGTTTAAAATGTTTTTGTGGACCGAATTATTTTGGACGATTAATCGGCTTTGTACCTTTTGAGATGTCATAGTAGTTGAATTTAGGTTTCGTACCTTTCTCGCCTTTTTTGTTTCCGCTCATACCTATATTTTTGTATATCAAATATAGATAACAGACTCGGATATAAAAAACGATTTACCTAAATAATTCCAACTCGGTAAAAGAAAGCATCTTTGGCCTGTAAAGACGAAGTCATCTTAAGAACCTTGGTAACCTCATCAATCCCGTTTGCTATGCTACTAACCGTACTAGGGTAGTTCTCAGCTTGATCCGCCATCTCATTAGGAAGGATCATAAGTCTAGGAGAAAGAGCAGTCTCTGTCCAAATCTTAAAACATAATTCAACCACATTCTTAGGTGCTCTTTTTTTAATCTCCTCAACCAACTTCATTTGATCCTCTACATCCATAGAAGATTCCTGCGAATCCATAGCTGCCATAACATCCTCAACATTTGGGTTATCAAGAATAAAGTTAAGACCTCTTAAAGGACCGTACATATGATGCACCATACCCATAAATATCTTACCTCCATTGGCATCCGCCATTCTCTTAATTTCTTCTGCTGCTCTCTGTCTTTCTACTGACATATCTTTTTGTTTTGTTACATAGCAAATATAGAAAATTCCATTTAAATAAAAAAATGATTTTGGTATCCAAACTCCTGGGGTTCCCCAGTGCATCTAGCATATGCTACCAAATCTTATCCCACGAAAAAAGGCCCGAAGGCCTTCTCTCGTATATGATGGATTGTGGATTTACTTGAACTCTGCCCGAACTACCTGATTGATGATACCCGATACTTCTTTCGGAAGTTGACTAAGGTCCCATACTGGTTTGGCGTAAGTATAAAGATCTGATACGTGGTCTGCTTCAATACCGATACCTACTGTAACGAATGAGTCTCGTCTAGCTCTTTCGAGTATTCTTTTTAACTCGTCGTTATCTTTTTTACCACCGTATCCGTTACCACAAGGTTCTCCGTCTGATAATGAGATGAAGATAATACGGTCTTCAGATGTCTCTCGGATCTTCTTATGGATTGACTCGATAACAGGACCATCGTAATTCTGACACCAATGTACTCCGTTTCGGTAAAAAGTAATGTTGTGTTCGTAGTCAGCGTCATAAGGAGTATAGAACGGATAGATTTCTGGTTGACAATCTCCGCTATGTCCGTAGATGTATAGTTTATCCGGTGGAAGTATTTGGGTCATCGCTAAATATAGCGAGTTCATAATATGGAATTGGGAAGGTATACGATTACCACTACCCATACTTCCTGACATGTCGGCTAATATACATACAGAGAACGGTTTAGTATCTTGCTCTTCCACGGTCTGTTTGTAGACGGATACATTTCCTGCTGGTACCTCGGCTATCTTTGAAACGTCCAATTTACCAAGCTTAAGATTTTTGACTTCCGCACTGGTTGGGTCGAAGTTTATATCGAGGAGCTTAATTAAAGCCTCCGCAGTTTTTATTTCGCCTGGTTTGAATTTGTACGGGGTAGGCTTTTCAGTTTTTACTCTTTGAGCGAAAGAAACAAATTTAGGAGTTTCCGAGAAATCACTAAGCGAAGATGAATAGCTATATGGTTTGGATTCGGAGATCTCATTCATATATTCCTGAATCGTCTTACCCTTTCTAGTGTTATTCGGATTTCCTCCGCCTCCCATTTTTTTCGGTCCACCTTGGCCTTCGCCATCTTCTTCGCCATCGCCATCTCCTTGACCTTGTCCTTCACCTTCCTGATCATTGCCGTCTCCTTGTCCTTGACCTTGTCCTTCACCCTCTCCTTCACCTTCACCTTGTCCTTCATCACTTTCACCATCCTGTTTGTCCTCGTCTGGTAATTCCATTTTGATTTCACTGGCAAAGATACCGTCCCTGTAATGTTCGAACATAGGAGATAGCTCGGTATATGTGCTACAGATACGATCGAAGACAATCTCATGATCGAGCTTAGCAACCATATACTTTTTAAGGGTCATAAATTTAAGCTCCTCGACAATCTCAGTTCGAAAGTGCTTGATGAGACCTAATTCCTTCGCCTTAAGAATATAAAGCTTAATAAGTTTTTCACCCATCCAAGATCCGAGATCTTTAGAGATACCCGTTTCAGGGTTAATGTCCAAATCAAAATCGATCTTGATGTAAGGGTAGTCGCTTAGTACCCTGTGATATCCACCGAAGTGGGATTTCTCCCATCCTGATACACTACCTTTTCCGCTACCCCAAGAGGACGATCCCCAAGAAGAACCCCAGCCCTTTCCTTTTTTTCCATATCCATATCCACTCATATAATTTGTTTTGGTTTACATAGCTAATATAGAGATTTTTCTACATTAAAAAAAATGATTTCTAAAATAAACCTATAGGTTGATTTTTGCATCCTTCCGGGGGTTCCTCAGGAAATCCGATCGAGCATGATATTTTTGGTCCACAAAAAAAGGGAAGACCGTAGTCTTCCCCTTTTCGGATTATGGATATGGATTTATTTGAATTCCGTTTTTACAACGTGGTTGACAATTCCAGCAACCTCCATCGGCATTTGTTCAAGCTTGCCGTCATATACAACTCTCGAGTAAGTGTAAAGCTTTTTGACGTAGTCTGTACCTATACCAACTCCTACTGTTACGAATTGGTCTCGTCTAGCTCTTTCGAGAATTTTTTTCATGTCCTCTACGCTGTCACAAGGTTGACCGTCGGATAGACTAATGAGAACTACTGGATTGTCGGTTTTCTCACGTATCTTTTTGTGTACCTGCTCGATAACAATACCATCGTAGTTTGAACCGTTACTTATCGAATAATATCTCTGAATGTTCTTAGCGTAGTTTGGACTGTACGGGTTACAGAACGTGAATATCTTTGGCTCGGATGAACTTCCGGTGTGACCGTAGATATGCAAATCCTCTTCCGGTATAATCTCGCTTAATGCTAGATATAGCGAGTTAAGAACTTTGAGTTGCATATCTAATCTTGCGCCTTGCATACTTCCGGACATATCTGCCAATACACATACAGCGAACGGTTTGGTGTCTTGGTCTTCGAGAGTTTGCTTGTAGACGGAAATGTTACCTGCGGGTACTTCTGCCAATTTCGAAGTGTCCAATTTACCGAGCTTAAGGTTCTTAACCTCATCGCTTTTAGGTTCGAAGCTGATGTCAAGTTGTTTGATTATCATATCCGCATTCATTCTTTCTTGCGGAGTAAATTTGTGTTCTCCGTATCCTGATAAATCTTTTTCGCTCCAGGTAATGAAACGAGGCTTACAATCTGCACCCAATCTACCAAACGACTCGAAAGGTTTTTGTTCTTGCATCTCTCCGAGAATACGCTCAAGCTCTTTGAAGTCGGGTTCTTTCTCAGCGGATCCACCCCATCCTCCACCTTTATTGCTTTTTTTCTTTCCTTTACTCTCGCCTTTTCCATTCTCGCCGTCCTCTCCATCCTCTCCATCGCCATCACTGTCACCTTCTCCTTGACCTTGGCCTTGACCCTCGCCTTCTTTTTTCTCGCCTTCTCCTTGACCTTGTCCTTGGCCCTCGCCTTCTTTTTTCTCGTCTTCACCCTCGCCTTTTCCATTACCTTGACCTTCTCCCTCGCCTTCTCCCTCACCTTTACCTTCTCCTTGGCCTTGACCTTGACCCCCTTCAGGAATTTCGATCTCTAAAGTACTATTAAGAATATCTTCTCGATAGTGATCGAACAAAGGAGCAAACTCTTTACTATTAGACATCACGGTTTTTAGAACATCCTCGCTATCCAAATAAAGGACCTCGAATTTTTTCTCTCTTCCGATTAGGTTCTTTTTTGTTACGACCTCTTTTCTGAAGTGTCCTATAAGTCCTCCGTCCTTACATTTGATGAGATACATTTTGATTAGCTTCTCCGAAGTGTAAATACCGTGTTGAGATCTTAAGCTTTGTGGTACCTCGATGTTTGCTTTAAAATCGAGTTTGATGTAAGGGTAGTCATAAATGAGTCGAGTAAATCCTCCGAAGTGTGATGTTTCCCATCCTGAAGTCGATGTCCATACACGCTTCTTCTTGTTACCTCCTCCGTAGCCGTAGCCTCCACTCCATCCTTGATATCCGTATTTTCCCATAATCCTTTTTGTTTATTGTTAATGCTAAAGTAGAAAATTCTACTTAAATAAAAAAATGATTTTCAAAAAAAGACTGGCGGAGTTTTACCGCCAGTCTTGTGGTCCTTTCGGGATTTTTTAAGATTCCGTTGAGGCTTTAGCATCGTCTAGGATTGCCTTGATCGCTTTCAAACCTTCTTGGCTTCCGAGACCTTTACAAAGAGCGACATAACCGTCGTAGATTGTAAAGCCGTTAGATACCAACTTCGCAATTGTCTTAAGGTGACGTACTGAGAGGTTGAAAGAGATTTTGAACTCGTCGTGCTCCTTGTTGATTTTCTCGAAGACGCTTACCAACTTGTTGATTTTCGTCTTAGTGATTTTCGGGAATTCTGCTACCAAGGTTGCAACGATGTCGTCTTTCTTGATAGAGTCAACTTCGATAAGCATGAATCGGTCAAGTAAGGCACGGTCCAATTTGTGCGTTCCTGTATATTGACTACCCATGTTAGCCGTTGAGAAGAAGACGCATTGTGGGTGAACCGGGATTGGAGTTGTGTCGTGGAACGAGTACTCCATCGGTAACTCTCTTCGGAAGTCCAGACAAGGGAAGAGAAGGTTGTTAGCCATCGCTCCAGCTCGGGAAATCTCGTCTAAGAGAATGATACCTGGTTGTTGTATAAGTTCGGAAAAGCGAGAGCGTTTGAACTCCGACTTAGTCACCCCGTTCTCGACTGTGATGACGTGAGTACCCACAAGTCCCATTACAGGATCGGTCATTGTACCCATGTCGAAGATGGTTAGTGGTACATTGAACACCTTAGCGATGTTAGCTACGACTTCGGTCTTTCCGGTTCCCGTTGCCCCGATGAGCATCGTATTGATACCAAACCCGATGTTGTGCTTAAGGATCTCGAATGTCCCCTTCTCGACTTTGAAGTAACCGTTCAGTGTGACGATACCACCCTCCTCTTTGATTTTCGACTCGTCAGCTACCAATGCTGGTGTGATAGCTTCCAACGCACCTTCTACCGAGGTTTTTCTTCGCTTAAGAGCTTCTGAGATTTTTGCTCTTGTCTCGTCGCTAACTACTTTTTTAGCGGTTCCTTCAGTCGTTACCGACTCTTCTGCTTTTTTTGTTCTTGCCATTTTTATTTGTGTTTATTGGTTTACATTGCTAAAGTAGAATAATCTACTTAAAAGAAAAAATGATTTTAGAAATTATTTTGATTTTTTTTATTAAATCCAAATCCGCTATCTGTACGACTAATAACTGAGATAGGGTAGATATTAGAGTGCAAGCAAAACATTCTGAAAATGATTTCCGAACCATCCTTACCCTCGCTATCAAAACGAATAACAGTATCGACCGTTCCGTCTCTACGTGTGATATCCTCTACGAATTCCACACAGACATTGAACTCCTTTCGCATACATTCTTCGAAGTCCCTTATAGCTCCTGCGTCTACACCAATCGGGCCAACTCCCGGCCAAACTAGTAATTCACCTTTTCTGTTTGATTGATTTTTCATAATGCTAATGTAGAAAATTCCACTAAGATAAAAAAATGATTTTCAAAAAAAAGCCTGGGCGTTTTACCCAGACTCTTAAGTCCTTCGACTTTTAAAGTTCCTCAATCTCTCGACTTGAGGTAAAGAAGTTACGCTTGCCTCTTCTAACTCTGTAGATAACTCGCCCGCCCACTTTGGTAATCTGCTCGAACTCTAATACGGTTCCTGCTTTAGCGCATGAGGAGTTCTTACCCTCTAGCCTACGATTCCAATAAAGCCTGACTGGGAACCCGAATGCTTTTGTAAATTTCTCGACCACTACTTCTGGGTCGGAGGTTGAAGCCTTTGGCTCTGTCGGTCCCGCTTTCTTTCTTGCTCGATAGGCTGCATCGCTACATTTCTTAGAGCAGTATGTACCCTTTCTTTCATGTATGGCTCCGCAGTGTGTACAATGGGTTTTCATGGCAGCGTATATTTGATTTACATAGCTAATATAGAAACTTCTACTTAAGATAAAAAATGATTTCCCTATTTTTCTAAAAAATTATTCCCACGTACCTGTGGGGAATTCCTGGGGTTCCCCAGGAGCTGTGCAGATGATCCACACAAAAGAAAGGTCCACAAAAAAAGGGACCGATTTCTCGATCCCCTCAGCGTTAAACCAATTAAACACTAAGTCTCTTCTGCTAAAGCCTCGCTAATTGGTTGTGGTACAGAATTACCTCCGTAACACGGTTTGACCAACCATTCACCTTCTTTGGTAAATAGATAGCCATATTCTTCGTTGTCGTCTTCAAAATAATCATCACGACTCTCATTCAATCTAGGTGGATAGTAATCCTCACCTCTGTCTCGATGATAAGCTACTGTAACACCTTCCATTGGTTTGTCGAAAGAATGATCTTTACTAGAAGGTGATACCTCCTTATTCAATGACGAAATGGATCCGAGAGCTATTAATGCCTCCACCTTTTCCCGGTCTTGATAATTCTCTACCAACAGTTTTCCATTGTGACTTGGGTACCCGTCCCAGTGACAATAAATCGAGGAAACTGTTCCGTCCTCGTTTTCAATTCCTATTCTACTTCTTGTTGCCATATCTCAAATTTAGAAAATTCTCTTTAATTAAAAAAATGATTTACTTAATTAGTTTTTAGTATTCCTCTTTTGTAATTAGTGTTGCGTTACACCAGTGTTGCTCCCAAGCAGCAATTTCTTCCCCAATAATATAATGAATTACATCATCATCAGTCTCGTCTCCCTCACGTGTATCTTCGATATCCTCCTGAGTAATAGTGTGCTCCTCGTATTTTATTCCTTCAGGTAAGTACTCCTTCGGACCTGTGACCCTTAAATGAAATTTTATATCCATGTCGTGTATTTTATTCTGCGCTTAAACTCCAAGGTTCCAACCCCATGATATTAGTCTCATCCAGCTCCAAACACTCACATATAAACTCCGCAAGCTTCTTGTTACCAGGTTGTCCTTCGGAGATTTCTCCTGTACCGATAGCTTCAACTACATCCCTCGGTGTCATACCAAGAACTCTAGAACAAAACTTTACGTCCTGCCCAAGATAAAAACTCTTAACGTGTCCTGGTGTCTTAACGAGTAAGCTCCAGTTCCTTCCGAAGCCATAAGGATTGGGTGTTATGATTACTGATGTTTCCATATCTTAAATGTAGAAAATTCTATTTAATCTAAAAAATGATTCCAAAGATTATTTTATAGAGTTAGCTATTTTTCTTTCGTCGCGTGAAAAAATATTTAACCACCTTTTATAAGTCAATCTCTCTTCTACCCATTGTTCTTTCGAGTATCTAGATTTTCTGCATTCAGGATTACCCGTGTGACAAAGGGATATCGCTCTCAGCTTCTTTTTATCTCTTCTGCTTATCCTCATCTATTTTTCTTTTGTAGTCAGGACGGGATTCGAACCCGCACACCCCTGGCTATCGGGATACTTTTGACATCAGCACTTTGCTGCGCGTCTACCAATTTCCGCCACCTGACTAAATTCTAATTCTATGATTTCCTCATCCAACTTCGGCTCTATGAATTAGTAACGGTCTCCCTTAGTAGTCAGGACAGGATTCGAACCTGTAAGGTAACATTCGGCTCCAAGACACTCCTCTATACCGTTCAGAGGATGTAGTTACCACTTTACTCGTCTTATACGTCTACCAATTCCGCCACCTGACTGTTTTGTGGTCCCAGTAGGGCTTGAACCTACGACCCCCTGATTATGAGTCAGGTGCTCTAACCAACTGAGCTATAGGACCAAAGGGAATTAATCCGGCATAGGCACTTGAGTGCAAAACATACCATTCCCGAATTTCTTAATAAAATCTCCATCAAACAAATTAAACTCAGTTTCATTAGATGCTTTAAAATGAAAGCCAGCATCTATAAATTTATCAACGACCTTTATCTCTTCCTCAGATCCTTTCTCTACCACAGCAAATCCAACCGCCATTCCTGTGTGTGGATTTGTGACTTTGATGAAGTTCATTATCATGACTGTTGTTTAATTGGTTAATACAAATATAGAAAATTCTATATAATTAAAAAAATGATTTCCAAAAAAAGTTTTTAGCATTTCCTGGGGTTCCCCAGAGAAAACAGCATATGCTACTGCTGAAAACACCACAAAAAAAGCCGGGCTGTAAACCCGGCTTCGTCTTTCCTATTCTGATCTAAGCTTCTTTCTGTCGAAGGTTGCGTATGTCTCCTAAGATATAATCTAGGGTTTTGTCGCTCTTAGATTTTATCTTAGCATCGAGTTCCTCTCTTCTCTTCTCGAGAATATAAAAAACCTTGTTCCTCATTTTGTATCGACCTCTATCATCATAATGGAATTCGTGATTGTACATCCCGTTAATGACTTTTAGATCATAACCGTCTATAACCAAATAAATGTCATTCACGTAAATATAGATAGTGTCGCTCAAAGGACTAATAAAAATATCAACGTCCTTAAGAGCAATAGTCTCATCGAATATCCTAAGTCCTCGCTTCTGCTCCGGAGTCATTTCCTGGGTTTTTAAAGCCTTGTTCCACATCCGCCCCCAAAATCTTCTAGCTCGTAACAATTTTACCCTAACCTCCCTTCTCATTTTCATATTTAAAATTTAATTGGTTACAAAATATTAACTTTCGAAACCACAGCAGAAATCGATCTCCACTCCTGAATATCCAAATCGAAATAAGCAGTTCCTCCATGCGCTAAACTTCCACCAGTAGGTCTCCATTCCTCCGGTATCATCTCGACATTAGTTGTTCCTCTTACCTCTCGGACACTCCCGTCTAACTTCTCATAAGAAAATTTAACCTCACCTTTAGTTAGTCTTTCTTCGAGCTTTTTCCTAGATACTTTTCTTTTTGCCATATTAATTATAGCCTATTTGCTGTGTTTGTTCCATTCAAATGTAGATAGAATTTTCTAAATAAAAAAATGATTCCACAAAAAACCCAAGATCACTCTTGGGCCTCGGGATGGAACAAAGCAGGAATTACATCCCGAAAAATATATTAGTTGTTTCGTCTTCCTCTGTGTCTTTACGATCTCTTGATATTATTTGTCTGGCGATACGTTCTATGTTAGCATTCGATTGACTCTCGCTCTCGTATCTAACATCACCAGTTGAAGCGAGATCGTAATAGAGTTTCACATTGACGTTCCCTCTTCGGTTCTTGGTAAACATCGCATATCTTCTTCCGTCTGGTGTAAAGCGAAGCTCCAACATCCCGGTCGTATTATGCTTTAGTTTGTTTGATCCGACGAACACACCCTCTTTCGTTACTTGTTGGATACAAATGAACGAGGTGTAGCATTTGCTATCGTTGTTTCCCGCGTTGTGTCGTCTCATTAAATCAACCAGCCATTTTTCTGCGGCATTCGAACTTATCTTCAAAGCCTCCTTAACCGTGTCCTGAACCTCAACGAAAGAATCTATCAGCACCGCATCGTATCCTCGGTCTAGCATTTCCTCTATAACCTCCTTCGGATTATCATCGATGTACTCTCCGAGAAATAGAATATCGATATCGCCAAACTTAGGGTATCTCTTAACGTATCCGTGTAAATCCACTCGGTCCATTTCACCAGATATAAAAAGAACCGAATTACCATTAGCCTTAAGATCCGAGAGTATGTCCATCGACACCGTACTCTTACCGACACCAGGGTCACCGACCAAAACGAAGTTGGTGGATCTTGGGAATCCACCATCAGCGCTAAGTAATTCGTCTATGTCCTTACCAGTCTTCATCGTCTCGAATAACTTGGGATCAAATGTTAGATCCCTCATCCTAACGCTCTCTGGTTTTTGTTTACCTTCCATTTACCTAAATATAGGAATTAAATCCAATTAAAAAAAATGATTTAAGCCTCATCCGAATCAACAGGTGTGGTGTCCTTGATCTTCTGAGCGAATTCATAGTTCTCGTCAGCTAACGCAAGCTCCAACATATAATCTAGAACCACTCTCGGATAATCCTGAAGATTCTCTGACTCATACACCGAACGTATATAATTCTTTTCGTAATCCTCTAAATCGTCCACACTCTCTGCTTCAATATCAAATATCTGATCCGTGATATAATCATAGTATCCCGTGATATCAGCAGCCATTGACAAAGCCTCGGAAGATCCACCCTCAGGAATGTTCTCATCGATTACTTCTCCGTTCTGCAAACTGTACTCTCCGACGTTATGACCAAAATCCTCATCCGCATATCTCATATGAAATACCGCCTCAGGATACTTGACGCTTAAAGCTACAATAACAGGAAACGGATTACTCCATGCTGTTTCGAATGACACCTCATCCACATCGGTATCATTGGTACTATACGCATTCCATTTAGTACCCCAGTTGGCAGTCGACCAACCATACCAATCTCGAACACCATAAAGACGCTCATTGTCCAACGCCTTCTGAGCTTCCTCCAAATTAGCCGATCCCTTCTCGAGCATATACTCGATCATCTCATCAGGTGTGGAAAACTTCTGTCCCCAAGCGTATCCCATAATCTCACGGATCTTTCTGTCGTCTCCCTCTCGATACCTCAAAATAGCAATCCCGTTTTCTGTAGTACTGCCGCTCGTTATCATTAAGCTCCCTGGCATCGGCAGGATCTTATTGAAATCAATGTGACGAGTTTCCCCATCTTCATCTACCGACTTAATCTCGGATTTAATCTGAGCTGTCAACTCCTCACTGGCTTCGATTCTCAGGATGTTAGTTATATGATTTGGCATGTTTGAATGTTTTTACAAATGTAGAAAATTCTATTTAAAGAAAAAAATGATTTAGGAAGCTTTTGGGTCGTACTTAGAAATTATTCTAAGAACCCGATCACGCTGCTTAGCCTGATACACACACATAAGCGTTAACCACATAGCCCATTCGATTTGTTCAAATGCTTCGTCCACTGGGGTTTTAAAAGGAGCTATGTCAGGACGAGGTAATTCACGGATAAGCTTCATCGACATTTGAAGAGACATAAATCCTTCTGGCGATATCCCGTCTAAGATCTTCGGGATGTTTACATCGGTCTTACCTTCAAGACTACCGACCTCAGCTTCAATAAATTCTCCTGATCCGAGTGTACCACCTAAATCCTGATACATCTTGTTGTGCGTCTTACTCATGTCGTTATAAACATCGAATAGCTCTTCCCTCATATGTTTAAATCTCCCGGGGCTTTTCTCGAGCACGTTCATTGAAATATTAAGAACACGTCCCATACGCTGGCTCACGTCATTACCATCATACAACAACTCAGCGATTCCCCTGGTGTTGTCGATAAACGCCTTAACTAAATTTTCGGATTCCATATATTATTAATTTGAGCTAATGTAGAAATTTCCCTTCATTAAAAAAAATGATTTCCAAAAAATTCTAATCCGTTCTCAGAGAATTTTCTACCCTGGGGCTCCTCAGGATCCGAAGTGTCCGAAGGGCTTCCGCTCGGATTCCGATCGAGATCCGCACGGGATTCCGCTGGGATTTTCTTGGAAATTCTTAGATATCCGCAAACTCTCGAACAACAAAAAACCGAGTCCTTTTGAGACTCGGTCTTATGATAACCAATATAAACCTAAATAATATGCGAAAACAAAGAAATGTTTTACAAAGCAAATGTACGACTCTTTATCGGAATAAAAAAACAATTCACGGATAAATACAATATGAGACGAATAAAAACATTTTCCGCATTGAACGAGTCCGCATCGGACACAGTGACTTTCCAAACAACTCTGGGTGGATACTCCTCTAAAAACGTAGGCACTATGGTGGAGATCTACGGAGAGCCAAAAGAAATTGACAACTGCTCAGTCATCGGGGGTAAAGCAGATTGGACATTAGACATAGAATACAACCGTTGGGGAATCGATATCGGTCCAATGGGAGCAAGAATCTCCTCAATGCTTCTGGTGTTAGAAGTGGAAGACGAAGCTACAGGAGAATACAACGAGATGGAAATAGAAGTTGAAGAATCACAGATCAACCCAGAATTCCTTAAGACTGAGGTACACGAGTTTCCTCTAGGGTTAGAATCAATGGAGATCGATATGAAACAATCCATGGATACTAACAACTGGCACATCACCCTACATGTAGGACAAGCAAGATAATCCAGGATACCAATCACGTACGCACGCACACGCAAGGGGACCTCCCTGGGTCTCCCCACAAGAAAAAGACCAGCTCGAAAAGACTGGTCTTTCTTTTTTAATCCCGAGGGGTTGGGATTAGTTACTCATCTTAACTTCCATACCATTATCAGTTACGGATACAGTGACATTAACACCGAACTCCTTAACCAATTTAGCAAGGTCGCTAAGCTCAATATTAGAAGTGGAAGCCTTAGGAGCTTCAACGATTGGACTTTCAATTACAGCCTCAACTTCTGGTTTGCCTATAGACATGATAGCCTCGGCTCTATCCATAATAGAATCGATAGGAGTTTCCAACGGCTTACGAACTCTTTTGATTCCAGTAGGCATAACGAACTTAGTCTCCGGATCATTTATGAATCCTTTGTCTATCAAATAATTCTTGCGACAGTAGATAGAAACTGGAGTTCTACCTAAGAGCTCTGTGGTCTCTTTAACAGTCATCCCGCTCAACACAGCATCTCTTAAGATCTCATCCTCCTCAGTACCCCATCTGCGGTTAGCTCTATTGTAAGTAGCAGAATGCTTAGACACTCTCTCCTTACGAGGATTAACAGCAGCAACAGCAGGAGTTGATTTTCTCATAGCCGGATTAGGACTAGCCTTACCTTTAAGATGCGATCCTCTAGGACGAACCTTATCGCCTAACCATCTACGTAAGCTTTCTGAATTAACACCGTACTCAGAGGCAACCTCTCTAAGAGTCTTACCATCGGCTACATATGCTCTTATAGCAGCCACCTTTACATTCTTTGGAATTATTCTCCTCATATATTTAAATTTAAATTGTTTACAAATCCTCAACAAAAAACATAGCCATCGTGATACGCTTACCATTAGCTCGTGCTACCTGTCTGGCAACACTCGCCATCTCCTTCGCCTTATCACGGGGACTCTCTGAGACCTCCATAGAAATTTCCCCAGTCTTCGTATTAACCTTTACCTTCTTAGATGCTTTCACCTTCTTAGTCGTCTTCTTAGTATCCGAAGACACATCGCCATACAAAGGATCCGAATCCGAGCTCTTTGCGACCTTCGTCTTCTTCTTTAGATTGGTCAACACCATCTCACGTTTCTGGAAAACAATAGCAGCTGGGGTTCTCCCCAGAATCTCTGCAGTCTCCAGAATACTCTTTCCTTCCTTAACAAGGCTCTTCAACTTCTTACGATCCTCCTTAGTCCATGGAGCCGCATTGTTAGCAGGGGTTTCTTTTTTTATAATCATATCTTGTTTTTTTATTTTATTTTATGCAAATCTAGAAGTTCATTTCAAAAGAAAAAAATGATTCCTGAATTTCTCTATATACGGACTCTCGGGAATCGCGGACTCGCCCCGCGATCGCATACGTATACAGGGATCTTCCAAGAAATTCTAAGAAAATCCAGGGGAACTATCTGGGCTTCCCTGAGATTCCCCGTGGGACTTCCCAAAGATTCCTAAGATATCCTAGAAAATCCAAGAAATCGCCCGCATGAGCTCGCGTGGGGACCCCCTGGGGGCCTTCCGAGGCGCACATAGAAAGCGGGTTTAACCTTGCTCACTTTGTAGTATATTCTACGGGACTTTCACACGGGATGTCTAGGGGATTGTACATGGGTTATTCTCTAT